>Ga0256847_1000121_pt1 | contig 53533 bp, 35 predicted proteins | sample TeddybearmetaG_FD_189099 | JGI IMG/M metagenome (GOLD analysis project Ga0256847, IMG submission 189099) | Hydrothermal vent microbial communities from East Pacific Rise, Pacific Ocean - Teddybear | ecosystem: Environmental > Aquatic > Marine > Hydrothermal vents | place: Pacific Ocean: East... | reverse complement strand
TCAAAGTTTCGATTTAGTGAACCGCCTAGTACGAGACCCGTATGCTAGGTGGTGTGAGAGGCGCACCTCATCAGTTATCGCTGGTGAGGCCGTCTACTCGATTACCTACTGGATTTCAATTTCACCAATTAAGAATATTGCCAAATGGTTATCAGTATTTAATGAATTTTCTTGTAATATTATTTCCGTCCTCGATTATAACTAAAAAATATATTCCCGATGGAATTTCAGAAATATCTAGTTCAGAATTGGTCAGATGACCTTCTTTAAATTTTGTTCCATTAATATGATAAATTGAAAACTTAGCCCTTCTATATTTATGGGGATTGTTAATCCATATTCTATTCTCTGCAGGATTAGGGAATATTCTCAAGTTTATGGCTTGATGTGCCATTTCTAATCCAGATACACCACCAATAAAATTGATTTCTGTGTTCACAATACCTAAATTGGAAGTTTCTTTTAAAAATTGTTCTTCATATTTTCTCATATGATGTCCAAGAACTGCATGTTCTTCAATTGAAAGTTTATTCATTGTACAAACAACTAATTTTAAATCTAATTCATTTGCTACACTTTGGCGTGGAGGGTTATTATTTACGTAAAATAAAATATCTTGTTCAGATAATTCTCCCAGACTTCCAGACATGAAACGTCCAGTCGTACTATTCTCTTTGATAACTTGTCCTGCGTTTTTCACATATTTTATTGGAAAAGTAATCTCATTTAATGATTGTAAACCCATTAAGTATAATTCAATATTATTAAAGCTCAAATCATGTAAATTGGATTCAGGTTTTTCAAGTTCGTATCTAACAGTACCTCCTTGTACGTATAGCGAGTCGAACACACCATCATAACTCCCCAATCCAAATCCAGATCTGGAATCCTGAATAAAACCCCAGTGTCCAGAATTACTAGATAAATCAAAATTGTAGTTATAGTTAATATAATGATGATTGATTTCATGTGTTAAGGTGTTCATTTCTAGTCCATACATTCCTATATAATTTAGAAATTCAGGATTTCCATTTCCAATGTAATGACCATTTATTCGATGTGAATTGCCATCTTGAGGTGAAAAATTAATAAATAATGGATCATTAAAATCGTTCCACAATGTTTTGATGACAGTATTAATATTTTGTAAATTGTAGTCTATTCGATCGGCATCGAATTCTTTATTTGATGTGTAATTGATTAGATTTTGGCTATAAGATATATTATCATCAAAATTATAAACTTCAGTTTCTGAAACCAATGTATTAAGGAAATCTGGGTTAACAAGAAAAGTTGGGAGTCCATGGTGGTATTTTCTCTCGTCACCTCCAACAAATGTTAGATCATATACGGCAAACCTATACTTAGCTAATGTGTAGGTAGATGGAATTGTTGTCGGATTTACATGGCAATATTGTTCAGATGAAGTATAAATTCCGTCACCAGCAGTTAAGTCAAAATTTTGTCCGTCATCCAACATTTGAGTCGTTTTATTCTCAATAATACAAAAGTCAATACTGGTGACAAAAATAGATTCCACTTCAGCGTCAGATTGTATCTTGACCATAAAAGCTGTTTTCTGAGTTTGTCCAGCAACTTGAACTAATGGAAAATTGTCAAAGTATAATTCCGTTATTTCTTGAGAAAAAGATTCCTGCCAAAGCAAAAGAGATAGTAAGAAGTAAAAATATTTCATATTCGATATTATTTAAGTTGTCTAAAGGTAACTTGTTGGGGTGAATTAAATTTTAAATGTAAAGAGTCCATTGTAATCCGGTTTTTTATCATTTTCTATTATCTTGTAGGTAACGGTTTAGCATACCTGACGGAGTCTGCCGATAGGTGACTCTGGCATGGTCATTCAGTGTTCTATTCCGTATTCCCTTTTAACTGTTGAATATACCAACCATTTTTGACATTAAACTCCTCCTTTCGAAGTGTAATTTCATCAAAATTTGTAGGTAGCCACTTTTTACTCATTTCATCTATTAATACTTCCAATGTCTTTCCTTGACGATACAAATCTTCCTCAATTTGAAATCTACTGTCACCAAAAAACACTAATTTATACCCACCAAAAGTTTTCATCAATTCATGTGAAAAGGACTTTATTCTTTCCCAACAGACTTTACAGAATTCATGTTGATCAAGACATTCTTTTGGAATTACCTCTTCTAATATTAAGTTCTTCCAGTAAGGATATTTACATCCATTATCAAATCTAATTACCCTTTTAAATAAGCTAATTTCAGGACAATATTTATAGTTTGTCATAATTTTAATCTCATTCAACTTATTAAAATTATTCTCTAAATGATCATAAGCAACAAAGTATTCAATTTCGGATAAATTATCAATTTTGTTTTTCACTTTTTCGGATTGATAAGTACCATCCACTACTTTAGTATTTAGTCTTTCTTCAAATACTTTCACGGCTTCTTTTCCAGAATTGAATTCGAGCTCATGATTTCCCAGAATTTGTAATAATGTACCCATTTAGTTTTTCTTATGGAATAGAACTCCTTTATATCTTCACCTCATTACTTAACTTCCACATATATGAGTTATGCGGATCACCCAAAATTACTAAAATTCAACAACTTAAATAGTTCTCTAAAGAAAATCTGTTATCCGTGTTTAAACGAGTATTATCTGAATAAAAACGACTATCGTAGTAATTGTAATTGTTAGGTACTTACACACTTCAATAATAAATATACAATAATTCTTGAGCTCGTAATTGGCGAAATTAATATTTAATCTAAGGAGTTCTCCGAGGCTCCGCCTCGAATGTCGAAAACGTTAGCTTTACAAAATGAATAAAGATGGACATATCAAAAAGAGTCACAATAAGGATTTGCTACCTTATCATTTTGTATGTCCAGTGAATATAGAAGAAAGATATTCACAAAAGAAGTTGAGGAGACATTAAAAAAAATATGTGCGGGAATAGGGTTACGCTATGAAATATACGAACTTTCAAAAATATCTAAAATTCAATTTAATACTGATCGTTTTTCAGTATTTTTATCGGTAGATGCGAAGGCATAAAAAAGTGAGTAAAAGATGCATCAAACTCGCTTTTTCTTAAATTATTATTTCTTAATGACTGCCAAAACGACTACTGACAAGTTTATTTAATATGTAAGTTGTTGATTTTTAGTTATTCATATCTCATACAATTTGTCTGGCGAAGACAAGGATCAATTGAAAAACATTTCCTCAGATTTATGTAACCTAACAATTTAATGAGGTAATTATTATTAAGTATAAAGAGGTAATATATTTTAACCAATAATATAAGTTACTTAGGAATAAAACAATTTAAACTAAAAATTGATACTATTAGTGGCTCAAGCCATAAGTTATTGATAGTTAAAATGAGTCTATTTTTTCTTTAGTCAAGGATTGAGAAAGGAAGATAGCCGTAGCTACCTGACTGACGAAAGACGAAGAATCAAGGAAAAAGTGGCCATTTAAGCTGTCAAGTATTTATGATTTGAACCACTAGTTAAAGAAGTACCAATTTGAGAATAAGCCTATGAATCTTATTCATTTTCAACTATAAAATTAAGTATTGTTACTTATGCTTCTTCCAATTTACATCAGCTTTGGCAATCAACTTACTTTCGTCTGCATTCCAAGGAATAACAGTCGTGTAATTGAAGCTCAATATTAAAAACAAATTAAGGCTTATAGCCATTTCTATCATATGAAGAACAAATTGAACAAGCTGCCAAAAAAGTGTGAGGAGATGTTAGAGGCCTTCCTCCCGGTTACGGTATTAAGACGAGACAATGCTATCTGGCCTCTTGTCGGATTCTTGTCAGTGTTGATTTTCTTAACATGCAATATGAATTACACAAATTACTATCTTGAATTTTGTCAACCAATCAATCTATATTAAATTAATATCTCAAAATATTGATAATCCTAAAAAATACGTTTAATATTATCTTATGATTATTGTAAGCACCCAAATCAAAAACTTCAATAACAAATAAATGGCAGAATCTTATTCAAGTCCTGATTTTAAAAAATTTAAGTTTAAGGAGTTAAAAGTCTATTCTTCAACTGAATGGCTTGCCTATAACAAAAAGAAATATCGACAGGTCTTCGATAGATTCAATACTTCTTATGTGTATTGCGAACTTACTTTTTACAATAAGTTCTTCGACTACAAAGTCTGGGAAGTGAATGTCCAGTTCAAATGTTACACTATAAAGGGGAAGAAAAAAGAAGTCTGCAATCTAGAATTCAAAAAGAAGGTCAGTAAATATGATAATGTAATTTACATCAGAGAAGGTTGGGGCAATAAAAAAGATGGTGCTTTCTGGAAGCAAGGAACCTATTTTTGGGAAGCTTGGATAGAAGGCGAATTGGTCGCTACTAAATATTTTTATATTGAAGATATTGGTGTGGATTTTGAATTTTCTGGGAATACATCTTTTTCGATTAAGTCTTTAAAATTATATGAAGGGCAATTTGATGACATTTCTTCTGAGGAGAGAAAATATTATAAGAATTTCTCTACTTCTGATACGCGATATATTCATTCTGAGATCATCTTAGAAAATCATAAAAAAACAGTCAATTGGCATTGTGAACTTTTTATTAAATATTACAATGAAGCAAAAGAACTCAAAGGACAAATAATTAGATTAATCAATGTCAAAAAAGGGACTGATATCATTACGACTTCTGCCGGATGGGGAAGTAATACGCCTGCTTCTTGGAGAAAAGGTAAGTATACGGTAGAAATCATCTTCATGGATAAGATGGTTGCAACCATTCAATACAATGTTGGTGATGATTTTGAAGAAGGAAGCCCAGAGGTTTATCTACCTTATGAGGAATTTTCGAAGCCTTTTTCAGAAGAGTCTGATGCCAATGAAACCTTTGAAGAGGTGATGGCAAAATTAGATCAGTTAGTAGGATTACAGGAAATCAAAACGAAAGTAAAAGACCACGCTCAGTATATAAAATTCTTAGCATTAAGAAAAGAAAAAGGTTTTGAAGAGAATGATAGAATAAACATCCATTCTGTTTTTAGAGGAAATCCAGGCACAGGTAAGACCACCGTAGCGAAGATGATGGGGAAGTTGTATCATAAGATGGGATTGCTTAAAAAAGGTCATGTTCATGAGGTGGATAGGGTAGATTTAGTTGGAGAATATATAGGGCAGACTGCTCCAAAGGTAAAAGAAGCCATTGCAAAAGCCAAAGGAGGTGTATTGTTCATCGATGAGGCATATGCCTTGGCTCGATCAAATGATGATAGCAAGGATTTTGGAAGGGAAGTGATTGAGATATTGGTGAAAGAAATGAGCAATGGGTCAGGTGATTTTGCAGTAATAGTGGCTGGTTATCCCAAAGAAATGACAAATTTTGTTGACTCTAATCCAGGTCTAAGATCTAGATTTAAACACTACTTTGAATTTAAGGACTATACTCCTCAAGAATTGTTAGAAATTGCTGAATTGGCTTCTCAAGAAAAAGAAATTGAATTTGCCCCTAATGCGCAGCTTATTCTCGATGAGATAATTACTGATGAATATCGTAAAAGAGATAAGTCATTTGGGAATGCTCGATATGTTCATGATCTTTTGGATAAGGCAAAGATTAATCTTGGTTTGAGAATAATGGCTCGGAAAAATCCGGATAAGTTATCTACAACTGAACTCAAGAAGATCACCTTGAAGGATATGAACCGACTTTTAAAAGAAGAGAAAAAATTGATTCCTGAGATTCCTGTAGATAAAAAGTTGTTGAAAATTGCTTTAGACGAACTGAATGGTCTGATTGGAATTGAAAACATAAAATCGGAAATTGCGGAATTGGTGGAGATTGTTGAATTCCATAGAGAATCGGGTAGGAGTGTGATTAGTAGTTATTCATTTCACACTGTGTTTGTGGGTAATCCTGGAACAGGTAAAACTACAGTAGCAAGGATATTGACAAGAATTTATAAGGCTTTAGGTGTGTTGGAACGAGGGCATATCGTAGAGACTGACAGACAAGGATTGGTTGCTGGATTTGTAGGGCAAACAGCTATCAAAACGGCAGAGCGAGTGGATGAAGCAATGGGCGGGGTTCTCTTCATAGATGAAGCCTATGCCCTGAGTAATTTTAATGGCTTACAAGGTGATTACGGCAATGAAGCGATTCAGACTTTGTTAAAGAGAATGGAAGACAATCGAGGAGAATTTTTCGTTTTTGCTGCTGGATATCCAGGTAATATGGAGAAATTCCTAAAAGCTAATCCAGGTCTTAATTCCAGATTTGATAAAACATTCCATTTTGAGGACTATTCTGATCTTCAGCTATTCAAGATTGCCAAAAAGATGGTGCGTGATCAAGGTATGAGGTTATCATCTAAAGCAGCTTCAGAATTAAATATATTGCTGTCAGGATTGTACAAGATGAGGGACAAATATTTTGGAAATGCACGTACAGTCCGTAAGATTGTTGTGGATATAATCAAACAACAAAATTTGCGGTATTCAAAATTAGAATTTGAAAATAGAACGAAACAAAATGAGTTGCTCATCACTTATGAAGATATTTTGAAACTCGATATATATTCTGATGACAAAGCATTCCAAAAACAGGGGATTGGATATAAGAACAATTGAAGTGAATTAAATGACTAAAATTTCCCAGTATATACATTATTGATATTCAAATCATTATGTATGCACAAATAGTACGTGTATCGATATAAATAATTGATATATAATGATTTACCTCAATTTCCTTAAAATATATATTAAGAATCAAATTTAATAATATTTGAATTCAATTTAAATTTCCGAAATTTGTTGATATTCAATTGTTTAAATATAATCTCGAATTATAGCTAATAATGAAGTATTTTCTTTCAAACACATATGGTCGCTCGCCGCGACTGGCTTTGCTAGCCCATCGCTATCGCGTTCATTCCCTTATCACCTATCGGTGCTACATCTGCGATGTTCGGTCATTCCTCTTCTTGATAAGAAAACGAAACAAAAGAATCAAGCCGCTAAAAAGGCTATGCTGCGAATGCCGCTCCCGCAACCCACAGTTTAGCGACATGGCTCTACTCCTTTTAAATCAGTGTCTTCAACAATGGAGAATTGTCTGCTGCGAAATTTCAGTTAAATGAGGTTTAAAAAAATTCTTGACATTGAATCAAATGTCTTTCTTTTCTTTATTTTTCTTGCAGTCATAAGTGGATTTGCTTTTGGATTTGCAGATGTCTATGATCACATGTCTAATGTTGATATTCAGACATACGTCGGTTTATCTGAATTCGATTTTGATCAGAGTCCAGTTAGAAGATATAGAGTGATTATTCCCATGTTGGCGGCAGGAATCCATTTTGTTTTTGGATCCATTTTGAACTTACTTTCACCAAATCATTTTCCTGGAGATTTTGCTCGTATTATGTCTTTCGTGATAGTGAATTCGGTTTTGATGGCTTGTTACGGAGTTTTGTTATTTAGAATTTGCATTATTGTTATTGGAGAGTCAAAATATTGGCCTGCATTGATTGGTGTGATTAGTGTACTGACTTGTCGCTGGACGATGTTGATTTCTGGATCAGCGTTAGTGGACAGTTTGTATTTAGTTGTCTTAGGCTTTTTGCTTCTAGGCTTATTGAAGAAAGAGTTGTGGATGTTGGTTTTGGCTATATATTTAGGACCATGGGCAAAAGAAGCGTTTATCTTTTTTGTACCCCTACTTATCTTCGCTGAGAGAAAGTATTATCCAAAGCTGATAATGCATTTAGTCATATCTGGGGTCATTATATTTTCATTTAGATACTTATTCGATCAATCGATCGGTGCTGATTTTGGGGAGAGTTTGTCGAGAGATGTTTCTCATTTTGATGTGATTCCAATGTCTTTGAAGCGATTGTTTTCTTTTCATGGCTTATATGAAATATTGTCAATTGGTGGAGTTTGGAATGTCTTTATTTTAGCTGGACTTTTTATAAAAAAGTTTAGGATATTGTTAAAAGAAAAGATAACAGTGATTTGGTGGCTACTTTGTGTTTTGGTTCTTGTTCAAGCGCTTTTGTCGTTTGAGTTGGCTAGGATGTTTTATTTGTTGACTCCTTTGTTGGCAGTTATAATTGCTTTGTTTTTTCAGATCTTTAGTTTAAAAGCCATCCAAACCAAGACTGAATGAAGTTTTGCCACCTAATCTCGGACAACATTTTTTTTGCAGGATCTTTATAGTCAGATTTATATTTTGATTGAGCAACTTTATTAAGATAAGTTAAAGTTGAGTCGTACTGTTCATTCTTTGTGTAAAGTCTACCTATGTTCCAATATGCTTCTAAATGATCGACGGATTCTATTTCAGAAATTGACTGTTTGAATGCAATCATTGCGGAATTCACATCTTCTTTAGCTATATAAGCATGACCTCGCAACCTTTGAACAGAAGCTTGATTGCGCTCTATTTCAGGCATTTGATCTATAATTATTAAGACAGAATCAAAACTTCCTTCTGCATATTTGCTTATTGCCCGATCCATATTATTTTCGCTATCTCCTCTTAGCTTGTGAAACGATGGAGCGACGATATGTTGCGAATATATTTCTACTCCGCTTTTCTCTGTCGTAGAAATATAACCAAGTGCTATAACTAATAAAACTAAAACTGCAGCAGGCATAGCACGTACTAATCGCCTGAAGTTCAAATTAATAATTTTAGAATCCCCCTTTTTTGAATCCTCCTCTACTATTATTTGAGATACCTTGTCTTTCAATTCTAAATATTGGATTCGCTTGCCTGCTATCATTCCAATTTGGTATTCCTCGAACTCATTATTAAGTTCTTCATTTGTGGCTAATTCATTTTCGAAAGAGTTTCTTTCTTCTTTCGACATTAAATTTTCCAGGTATTTTGAAAATTGTTCATCTAAGTGACTATTCATATTCTCAATTTAATATTTCCAATCTTCAGGACGTAAGCCCATTTGTTTTAATTTTTTTATACACAAGCTCTTAGTTTTTTTTGAGACATTAGCATTATCGTAATTCACGATTTTTGCGATTTCCTCGTGGTTATATCCAGTTGACCATAACTTAAGAACTTCTTTACATTTTCGTCCAAGTTGATTTAGAAGTGCATCTAAATTCTCAGAGAGTTCACGTTGAAAAATCCCTTCTTCGATGTATTCAATTTTTTCATCCAGCACTATATTTTTATCAATTATTTCTCTCCCTTTTAGTTTTCTCCGAAACATATTCAACCAAACATTTCGACAGACACCAATGAAATAAGCTTTTAAATTCTTGATTTCTTCATCTCTATCTTTATTGATCTCTATAATAAGAATTACAAGTCCTTCCTGAATCACATCTTTCGCATCTTGTTCAGACCCACTTTTATTTCTCACTATTTTTTTAACTAGAATTGTCCACCCAGATTCTGAGTATATGTATCTAATTGCACTATCCAAAAGTTTCCCGCCTGACTTGATCATCCGTATTAATTCGACATCTGAAATGCTTCTTTTCATATATGTTCATTGGGCTCGATAAAAGGTTTCCAGTGTAGTGCCAGAACTTTTAATAATTTTTTATAAACATCTGGTAACTTTTCTATGTGTTCAGTTTACCTACAAGTAATATCCTAAACTTATAGGTAGACAATTAGCATAAAAACCATTGTAACATAATAATTAATATTTTAAACTCAACCACATCATGAAAAGAATTCAACTTCAAGGACTGCTTTTTGTTTTAATAGTAATCCTATTATCGAGCTGTTCTATTATTAAATCAAGCCAAAATAAGATTAAAAATAAGTATCTTAGCACTGAAACGCTTAAGGTCATGCATTACAAACTTGCTCTGCAAAAATTGAAGAACCAGTATTGCCACCTGAACACCATCTATGGGTTTAATGGTGCTGCTATTGCAGAACCTGAGGAGATTCAGTTGCTACAAAGTTTATTAGATGATTACACAGAGGAATTGTCAACTGGAGTTCATGGCCACTTTAACGATAACGTCTTAGCTCACGAAATGAAGTGCTGTACACCCGGTACGGACCCAGAGTCGTGCCCTGATGATATGTGTCCCTGCTATTTCTTAAGTATTGATGTTGACTATATATTTTCAAACGAAAGCTTGATTTATTTAGAAATTTGGAGTACAGAAGGTACAGTTATAGATACAGATGATACTCTTCTTACGGCAGCTAATATTGCTTCAGAGAAGATTAAAAGTAGTGTTTATCAATACGAGATAAGTTTGGACATAGTACCTGTAGGTGTTTTACATATTGTGAAATTTGGAGTTATTGACGCTACTACTGGAGGGCTAAATGAATACTCTTCATTTATTTCTGTTCATTAAAATATAAATGGCAAAATGAAATGGATCATTCTATTACTAATAATGACTTTTTCTTATGCTGAGATAATAGGACAATGCGATTCGCTTCAAATAATTGCTGAAGCGGATCGCATTCATAAAATAGAAGATCTTGAAGAAAGGTCGCATTCATATTCAATTTTTATTGAAGAATTAATTGATCAACAATGCTATAAAGCTGCATTTGGTCAACAGGTTAATAAAATCGAATTTTCTAGATCCAATTTCCCTTTCCATATTGAGCACAGTGACCTTATCTTATTCGACTCTCTGGTATTGAGATATTCAGCAAAAATGAATATTAATGTTAGAGATTCATTTTTAACTGAGAATATAATTGCTTGGGCCGATTTTAATGAAAGAACAGGGCACCATTCTAATACAATTGAAAAATTTTATTTTTTTAAATCCAAATATTTCAGTGATCCAAAAGTCCTTCCAGATAAACTAATAAATTCGTTAGAACGATCATTTCGATACACTGGAAATGAGTATTTAGCCATCAAGGAGTATGGCATAGCTATGGAATACTATAATGATGCTAAAAATATTAGTAACCAAATGACAAGCAAACAAGGGAGGTTGTCAAGGGGGGCAATAAATCTAGGTTACATCGCTGGTACTTATTTGATGACAGGTACAATCCCTGAATCAAAATCAATATTTTATGATCATTTGAATATGACAAAAGAGCTTTTTGGTCTTGATGAAGTTTATCTAGGTCACCTTCTTACAGCATACAGAAATTTATCTGATTTACACTTAGCAAACAATAATTTAGATAGCGCAGCATATTATGTTGGACAAAGCAGTTTTTTGGAGAAAAGATATAATAGATCACAAAACAAGTCTCTAAAAATTAAAACTCGTATTCTTTCAAAGCAACAGAACTTTACTGAAGCACGTAAAATATTGAGTATTTTATTTGAAAAGAGACACCAAAATAATGATCCCTCACGATATGTTCACTTTAGAGATAACCTTGAAATAGCAAATTTACTTATTGATGCTAAAATGTTTAAAGAAGCAAAGATTCTTTTAGAGTTCATAGAAAATATCAACAATGAAAGGATGGAAAATGAAGTATCCCATCATCCAAGATATTATTCAAATAAAAATATCTACTTAGATATTTTATTAGGTAATCTTCATATGAATGACAGTATGGGTAAAGATTTGATTGCTGTTAAAATCATGCATGCCTATCAAATAATTAATGAAAGTATAGAAAAAGCAATATCAAAAGAAGCCAAATTGAATTTTGCATCACAATCTGCTCGATTCACTGATTTTTCCCTTAGAAGTCTTTCTAGTACCAGTTTAGTTAATAATTATGATATTTTTTATGCTATAGAATCAAGTAAAGCCGCCACTTCTTTTAAATCTTGGCTGCAAAATCAATTGATAAATTTTGATACCGATGAAAGCCTAATGTATGTAGAACAAGAAGTAGAAAATCAGTTGAATAAGATAAGAGTTGAGTTAACAGAACCCAATGACCCATTGCGTATACAAGAGCTGGATAAGTTTCTTGCCCTGAACTCTTCAAGACTAGATTCAATTAAAAGCTTGTTGGAAGAGAAGCACCCCGCCTATTACAAAATGAAGTACAATTGGTCCATCCCAAGCTTGTCGGAAGTTCAGGAATCTCTTGATAATGATGAGGTATTAATAAACTACTACGAAGGTGAAGAAATACTTTATGCTATGGTAATTGCCAATGATTATACTCATACTATTGAAATAGATTCAGTTTCAATTTTAAAAGACTCAATAGCGGAGTACTCCAAAAAAATACAAGAAGAGAAACATTGGACTAGATCTTTTTCAACTATATCTAATTATGTATACCAAAAAATTGTTTCCCCTTTAGATAGTTATTTAAAAGACAGGATCATCATTAGTCCATCAGGAAGCCTCTTCCAAGTACCATTTGCAGCCTTGAATTGTTCATCAGAAAAAGATAGTTTTAATTATCTAATTTACAATCATGCAATCTCTTACGTTCCTTCTTGTTCTTTTTTTTATCAAATGAGAAATATGAATGAAGAGAATATTGTTGAAATCGCAGCTTTAGTTGCCCCCAAATTTTCTAATCCTTCATCACCATCTAAACCTCAATTTGCGTTACGATCGTCATTGTATTCACTCAAATATAATGTGCCAGAAGTACAAGCTATTTCAAAATATGTCGATAGTGAATTGCTTGTCAATGAATATGCAACAAAAGAGTCTGCACTGGATATAATGTCCAACGCGGATATCATTCACTTAGCCACTCATGCTAAGTCAAATATGGATTCTCCTGATAAGTCTTTTGTCGCTTTTTATAAGTCAAATGAAAGTATGAACGAAGATGACTATAAATGGTATCTCGATGACATATCGAAGCGTCCTCTACTAGCTAAGATGATTGTTTTAAGTGCTTGTGAGACCAGCCTTGGGCGGGTTTATAAAGGTGAAGGAGCTATGAGTCTTGCAAATAGTTGTTTTTATGCCGGAGTTCATAGTGTAGTGGCTAGTCTGTGGTCTGCAGCAGATAATACTTCCTATGAAATTATGAAAAACTTTTATGCCAATCTGGATCAAGGTATTCCAAAAGACAAGGCATTGCAAAAAACTCAGATTGACTATTTGGAAAATAATTCTGGGACAGCGGTAAATCCCTATTATTGGGCTGGGTTTTCTGTGATGGGCAATACTGGTGCACTACAATTCAAGAAGACACCGAATTATCGTAATTGGTTATTGGTTACTTTTGGTGTGATTGCTTTATTTTTATTCTACCCTCAAATAAAATTGGCGATTAATAAATAGTGTTTTCAATCATTCCTTCCTGCTGGATAGTAGGATTCTTGCTGTATCATTGTCACCCACTATGATCGAGATTCCCAAGCCTGTAAGGATTGGTAGCTCTTTTCAGTCGGGCTTACCAATCTTTGCAAGCTTGGGAATCCCTTGACACACGATGGAAATTGGAATTTAAAAAGACAATATTTACTTAAGAAGGTGCAATTTGTGATACACACCTATTGATTCACCAAGACATAGTATAGAATAAAATATGTAATTTTATTTTATTTATTTGAAAAATTAAATCCATGCAAAGGTTGTCTTATTTAGTTTTGATGTGTGTATGGATACAATTGTCTTTTGGACAAACTGATACATCCTATTTGGACTACGATCAACTTCATTTGTCTGATATTGATCTTTCTACAAACAGCATTAAGAGCACCAAAGTTTTTGCAGGCACAAGAACGGAACAGGATCTTGAAGATCTTCCATTCACAGTTTTTGTTATAACAGCAGAAGAAATTCGAGAACAAGGATATTTTACTCTGGTGGATGCTCTAAAACACTTGCCAGGAATCCGAGTATCTCAACCAGGTTCAGGCTTAGATGGAGAATCGTTTATGATGAGAGGACTGTATGGTAATACCTATGCAAAAATCCTAATTAATGATGTCCCAATCAGACCTTCAGCAGTAGGTGCAATGCCGATTGGTAGTCAACTCCCAATTCGTCAGGCGGAGCGAATTGAAGTTATTTATGGTCCTGCCGCCACCTTATACGGTCCTGATGCAGCAGCAGGTGTCATCAATATTATTTTAAAAGATAGCGAATATCCAACCTTTGTGCAGGCTGATATTGAAGTAGGGAGAAAGGATCTTACCCGACTCAGTGCACTTTTTGGTGGTAAATTTTCTATAGGCAAAAGAATAGTTAAGATAAGGATGTTTGGTGGTTATACATCTTTTACAGACAGACTAATTAAGTACGATACAAGTACTTTATATAATCCTCAGACTTATGAAAACTTTTTAAACTTGGAGAATCAGGATCAATTGCAATACGAAGAAAGACCTAACTATAGAGGAGAAACAGGACAGGCAGCATTATCTAGACTGCCTCACTTAAGTAGCTATGTAGGTTTTACGGCACAGATAGGAGCTTTTGAATTAAGCACTCAGAGACTATTCAGAAATGATCACAGTTCTCTTGGACTTAATCCCTATGCCGTTTCTTATGCAGATCCTCAAAGTCTAATTGGAGAAGAAATTCTTACTACCTCATTGGCTTTCAAACAATCTTATTCTAATTGGAATTTTACGATCAAATTGAATAGTTTGAGGAATTCTATAAATCCTTTATCATCTTACAAATACGTAATTCCTCTTTTCGGAACATTCTCAAATGCATATGCCTTAGGTCTTTTTGGTCAAGTTGATATTGATCCGTCAATTAATATTCCAGAAGCAATAGATAGTTTATTTCTTTCTGGATCTCGGTATGTATCAAGCAATTTTAATGATTTTTCAATTGACATACAAACCAATATTCATGTCAGTAAATCGTTCGATCTATCAATTGGTCTTCAGGCAGATTCTGGAAATGGAGATGGAATTGAAAGATTTCAAGAGGCCCCACCAAGTACTAAGAATACTATCCTACCACCACAATTTATTATTGATCCAATCACTGGATTTTCTTCCCTTAATTTTTTTGCAGAGGGAAATTTGAAATTTGGTAACTTTTTAGTTATTGCTGGAGCACAAAGTTTTCTTCGATCTGATTTATTCGAAATAAATAGTCCAATATTTAATCCAAGGCTTGGTTTGCTATACAGGTATACGCCTGAATTTAGTATACGTGCTTCTTACAGTCAAGCATTCAGATATCCTTCAGCCTATTTTAGTAATTCCTCCTACACTATAACTGAAAAAGATGGGTTTGTCGAAATCATGACAGGGTCTTCTGAATTAGAACCCGAAGAAACTGTCAATATTGAAACAGGTATAAGATTCAATCCTTCAGAATTTTTCAATTTAGACTTTAGTATTTATTACACCAAGACCACAAATTTCATCAATTTCGAAATTGACAGGGGAGTTGAAGAAGGTAGTATTTTTTGGGGATATGAAAATGACCCTGACTCTTTTACGGAATTAATTGGTGGACAGTTGAGTTTGAAACTGAAAAACATCTTGCCATCAATAAAATTTTCTACAGATATAAATCTTAATATTTCAAAAGGAAGGGAAAGGGTTTTACAGCTGTTTTTTGATATGCAGCAAGATAGTGAGTTACAGGACTTACCTGTGATTCGGGCCCAACCTGATCTTATTGGTCATGTAAGAATGTCTTTTGAGCCAGTTAAGGATTTGAAATTCTTTTTGAACCATTCATTTATGTCTAGCAGCTGGACTAGGAATAAGTTACGAGTCTCAGCTGAGTTGCGAAATAATCGAGAGGAGCTCCTGGCTAACAAAGGGTATTATACTTTGGGTCTGAGGTCTCAATTGAGGATAAGTCGTCAGATGTACGGATATGTTGATTTAGCGAATGTATTTAATACCAAATATGCGGGTATCGATGCTACAGTCCATATCGATGGTTTGTTATTTAATCCTCAGCCACTATTTATGTTCAAATTTGGCGTAAACTTTTCTTTAAATTAAAATTATGAGAAGATGGATCGCTTTGAGTACTCTTTTTTTCGTTTTGTCAATATCTTATTGTCAAAATGGAAAGATTGATTCTCTGCTCCAGATAAGCGAAAGTGAACTTTTACAGGATAGCATTAATATATCTGTTCTTTCCACACTGCAAAAAGCACTCAGTATATCTAAGGAGTCGGGAACGAATTACCGAATGGAAGAAATATGTATTACGCTTGGTGAATATTTCTCTGATTATGGCTTGTACGAAGATGGTATAAAATATTATAAGTACATTTTTACTACAAATGTAGATACAGTGCATAAGTCTAAAGAATTGGTAAATCTATATCGAAAGATTGGCCAATGCTACTCTTCTATTGGTAATCCTGACAGTGCATATTACTACTACAGTCAAATTTTTGATGACTTCGAATTTCCTGAGCGTTTAGATGTCCTTCGTGATCTAGTAGATATATATGCTGAAAACAATGAACATAGAAAAAGTCTTAAATATAATTCTGTAATTAAAGACCTGTTACACACAAATAATAGCTCAGATAGTGAATTATCCAAAGTGTACAACAATATTGGATTTAATTATCATAGTTTAAAAGAGTACGAATCCAGTGTTCATTATTTTGATAACGCTCTCAATATTTTTCCGTCTATTGCAAATGATGAGAAATCTATTATCCTTCGAAATCTTGCTGTAAGCTATTTTAATTTGGGCGATTTTGAGAAAAGTATTGAGTTATTAAATCAGGCTTCAGAACTCATTCAAGATGATGGGCAACTGGTAGAACTGTATCACCTTTTAGCTTCTGTTCATACCGCAGATAATGATTTTTTTAACGCACTGACATATCTTGAAAAAGCAGAAGAAAGAATGAATAACTTGAAGAATCCACAACTTTTATCTGAAATATACGCTGGTTTTTCTACTGTTTATAATGCGACTCATGAATATGATCTTGCTTATGATTATTTCCAAAACTATTCACGGCTAAGTGACTCACTGAGATTTGTCAATCAGCTTAATCAAAAAAGAATTATTGATAACCAAAAATACATTGAAAGAACAGAAAAAGAAAATAAATTGCTGAAAGCTAATCAGGATTATCAAGTACTAAAAATTTCTCAGTTACAGGTAGAAGCAAGAAATCAAACATTAAGAAATGAGGCTTTAATTGGGGATAGCATTCAGAGGGTAAATGAGTTAGCCTTGGCAAAACAAGAAAATGAAATAGCTAAGGCCACAGAAGAAAATAATATTCTTGAAATCAATCGACAAAAAAACCTCATTCAACTTACCAACCAACAGTTGGAAATTGCAAGAGGAAATGAGGCAAATGCTACTATCGAACAGGAAAAACAGCAGAAAGAATTTGAGCTTGCCCAACAAACAATAAATTTGCAAGAACGAGATGCCCAGCTGAAAGAGGAAAAAATTGCCAATGAGGAAAAGGCAAGAGAGATTGAATTGAGTAAGACAAGACAACGGAATGCCGCTATGGTTTCATTTCTAATGGCAGGTTTTGTAATACTTCTATTTTGGGCATATCGTGGCAAACGAAAGGATAATAAGCGGATAACCCTTGCTTACAATGATCTCACAGTTGCACAAGATTTGTTGAAGACAGCCGAAACAAAAATCAAAGGACTTTTGAGCCAACAAGTTTCAGGTGCGGTTGCTGAAGCTTTAATAAACAACACCGATCCGACTTCGGTCGAGGAGAGGTTTGTATGTGTGATGTTTATCGATATTCGCAATTTTACGGGGTATTGTGAAGGAAGAGAACCTTCAGTAATTATTGAATACCAAAACAGTGTTTTTGGTTTTATGATCAATATAATTGAACAACACCATGGTGTGGTTAATCAGCTCTTGGGTGATGGTTTTATGGCAACCTTCGGAGCACCATTTTCTAAAGGGAATGATTGTTTGAATGCTTTTGAGGCAGCAAATAAGATTTTAAAAGCCCTTGAAAAGAAAGTAATACAACAAGAAATTTTTCCTACGAAAGTGGGCATAGGTCTACATGCAGGAAATGTCGTGACAGGAAATGTAGGGAATGAAGACCGTAAGCAATATTCAATTACTGGAAATACTGTAATTTTAGCTGCCAGACTTGAACAGCTGAATAAGGTATATGGAAGTTCATTGGTTTATTCAAAAGAAGTATATGATTCTCTTCCTGACTTCAAAAAGAAGGATGTGAATTTTGAAAGTGTTATAGTGAAAGGAAGATCACAACCTATTGAAGTAGTTATTGTATAATTAAGAAGAGGTGAAATCTATTTTAAGCGAGCTACGATCAAACTGATAACGAATTCATTTATTTATATTTGCAACATAATCCACAATAATCAATTTTAAAGCTGCTATCATATTGTTTTGATTTGTGATCTAGCATTCAATTGAAAATTGCAATTTAAAAAATGAAAAATCTGTCATGAGGTATATAATTCTATTACTATCGATAAGTATTACGACATTGAATGGGCAGATTGCTATTGATGGATTGTTTTCAGATTGGGATAATATTACTACTAAGATTGAAGAAACTGATAATTTCCCAGGATTGGACATATTGAGTCTTTCAGTAACTAACGATGATGAAAATCTTTATATCAAAATTGAAACAAAAGACACTTTTGATCTTCAAGATGATGAATTTATTTCTGTCTTTATCGATGCAGACAATAATGCCAATACTGGATTCTTTTCTAATGGTTTAGGTTCAGAGATTACATATTACTTTGGAAATAAAAACGCTTATATTAACTATCCCAACAGTACATTCAATGGGAATCATAGTGATCTTAAATTGGTATCATTGCCGACTGTGACATCCAATATCTTTGAGTTTGCGATCAAAAGAAGCCTGACTACTATCCAGGGGACTATGACAATGGACAACACTATTTCTATTTCAGTAGATAATGGGAATGACGGTGATGAAGTTCCTAATCAGTCTGGTGGATTACAATACACAATGCAAACATTGCCTGCATTCGAAAGCGAGTATAATCTTTCCAAATCAAATCCATCTTTTAGTCGAATCATGTCATGGAATATTTTCTTTGATGCTTTTTTAGATCCAGAGCGTGAAGCCGAGGCTAAAGCAGTAATCACAGGTTTAAATCCTGATATTATCGCATTTCAAGAAATGTATGATACACCCTTAAGTGATATTGCTAATTTCTTAAATGAATCGCTTCCAAATGCTGATGGATCTAGTTGGCAATATGGTAAAGCAGGACCTGATAATACAGTGTTTACAAGAGATTATTTAGAAGCATTTGAGAGCATTGATGGGAATGGTATTTTTTTGTTGTATGATGAAGATCAAAACCCTATGATCATTTATAATGTTCACCTTCCTTGTTGTGACAATGATGTAAATAGACAATTAGAAATAGATCATATCCTATCTATTGTTCGAGATAAGAATCCAGGTTTCATATATGAAGATGACACTCCGATTATCATAACTGGGGACTTTAATATGGTGGGTTTGGCCCAAAATATTACAAGTTTTCTGATTGGAGATATTGTTAATGAAGAGCAGTATGGTATGGATTTTAACCCAGATTGGGATGGAAGCGCATTAGAATATGCTAATCCCTATATGACAGGATATCCATCTAATTATACATGGGTTAATCATGGTGGTAATTATAATCCAGGCAAACTGGATTGGATGTTTTATTCTGGGTCTGTTATGAATAAGCAGAATGCCTTTGTTCTCAACACTGAGTTTCTTTCTCAAAGTGAGTTGAATTCTTTGAATTTGAATAGTGATGCGACAACTATTGCATCTGATCATTTACCAATAGTGGTAGATTTTAGCTTTGGGATCGTTGATATAGATATGGACGGATTTGATTCTACAGTGGATTGTAATGATGGAGATCCAGCTATTAATCCTGATGCAATGGAAATCCCAAATAATGATGTGGACGAAGATTGTGATGGTGTAGCATTAGTGATAGATGAAGATATGGATGGTTTCAATTCTGATGATGATTGTGATGATGGCGATGCAGATATCAATCCTGATGCGATGGAGATTGCTAATAATGAGGTTGATGAAGATTGCGATGGTTTGGCATTGGTGATAGATGAAGATATGGATGGTTTTAATTCAGATGAAGATTGTGATGATGGCGATGCAGATATCAATCCTGATGCGATGGAGATTGCGAATAATGAAGTTGATGAAGATTGTGATGGCGTGGCATTGGTAATAGATGAAGATATGGATGGTTTCAATTCAGATGAAGATTGTAATGATTTGGATTCATTGATCAATCCTATGGCTACTGAGATTCCGAATAATGGGATTGATGAAGATTGTGATGGTATGGATTTGGTAACATCTGTTGAAAGTATAAATGAGTTACATTTTAATATTTATCCTAATCCAACCCGTGATTATTTATTCATTCTTATTGACAAACCTGGTAATTTCAGTTTGAACATATTCAACAGTGTAGGTCAAGAGGTTATAGGAAGTTTTACTATTACCTCCGAAATTGAAATTGATGTTTCTGTTTTATCTGTAGGAGTTTACTTTTTGAAACTTAGCGATGACCATGGTAGATATGAAATAAAACGTTTGATTATTTTAGAATAGTCGAGTAATTATGCGACTAAATTTATAATTATTGTACTTCCTGTTAGAGTTTATTATTAATAAATTATAGATCAAAATCTATAATTTTCTGGTCAAATGTAATTTATTTATAATGTATAGATAATTAGGTACATTACTTAAATATTTCATATTTGTGAAAATGATATTTAGTTATGGTGCTTCTGTCACATTTATTTTTTGTTGATTTGTATACTAATTGTTTGGTTTTCAATCAGAGAAGCAATAATATAATTATGAAAATGCTGAAAATTGTAAAATTTTATTTAAATTAGAGTCATTAGATAACTAACTAAACCTTAAATAAACAAAAAATAGATAAAAAAGACAAATTGAAAATAACTATCGACCATTTATCCACATTCTTTATTATATCAATAATATTAATAAGTAATGAAGGAACATTGTTAAGATCTGATTGGTAATCAAAAAATACTATCTACAAAGCAAAGCCAACCCAACCGTATTAAAGTTTTTGTATTATATGTATTAAAAGTGATTGAACATGTGGAATTAGAATTCCGCTTGTTAAGATATTGTTTCTAACAAAATAATGTCGTACCTCTTAGATTATAAAAGTTATTAAAAAAGTTTCTAAACACACCCTTTTTGGAATTACTTTTTTAACCTTTTATACTATTGAAAACATGAAAAAGCATTATTTGTTGACATTAATACTCACCAGTATGATTAGTGTTCAATTATTATCTCAAAATTGTGGTAATACAACCGTTTCTGCCGTTCAGTCCATTGAAATGGAGATAAACGGGACCGTTTCTGATAAACTTATAAATACCTATTGGCATATTGTCCGCACAGGAAGCGGTCAAATGAATAAGGACATTTCATTCTTTGAAACCTTAATAGATGAAACCAAAACTATATTTGAAAGTCATTCTATCCTTTTAGGAAATTGCCCATCAATCAACTATATAGATAGTGATTTATTATATAATGTCGATGAATTGGGAGAGTTATGTTTGTTTACGGATTTTTGTATTGACGATGCATTGAATGTATTTTTAATCGAATCTAATTCTACTCAATTAGGAGAAGGAAATATTAGAGGAAATAAATGCTTCGTAAAAGTAGAGAATTTGGCAGGAGGTATACCGATTACATGTCACGAAATTGGGCATTGTCTAGGACTCTTCCATACCCAAGGTGGTCGCGATATGAATGAAGTGAACCCAACTAGTGGCAACAATTGGAAATGTGACAATCAAGGAGCATATAATGGCGCCATCAATAATTTTACCAATTGCAGCGACCCTACGAAGCCTATTAAAAGGCATTACCCACTAGAATTGGTCGATTAGAGCAATGGAGGTTCAAGTGGAGATTTTGTAGTTGACACTCCAGCTGATGTTGCATTAGATTTATCACTTTGCGATGATAATCCATATACCAATTGTACTGCTGATAATTCGTCTTGTATTAACCTATTAGATGATAAAGCAAGAAAAGACCCTCAATGCAATATGCTAAGTCCGGATTGGTTCAATTTTATGAGATCAGTCCAAGGAGTTGGGACAAGTCAATGTCTGAATCACTTTACCTCTGGACAAGTATCGAGAATGCATGGCGTACTTGAACAACATTTGAGTAATCTATACATATCTCCGAGTGCACTAGGCATATCTATTCTTGAGGATATGGTAATCGATAAGAATACGGAGTTTTTTACCAATGTTTGGGTGAATCCTGGTGTGACTTTGACTATAAAGAATGTCACCGTCCACATGGCTGATAATATCAATCTGCATATTGCAGCTGGAGCTAGATTGATACTAGAGAATGCTAAAATTACAGCTTGTGAAGAATCTTGGCTAGGCGTCACATGTAGCGAAAATGCCATCAGTGTAGAACTAAAAGATGAGAGCATCATAGAAAAAGCAGTTATAGGTATCAAACTAAAAAATCTGCCATTTGCTACGCAAACCTTAGATCCATCATTTAATCATCCTACATTGATAATGCACAATAATTGTATTATCCAAGACTGTGATATCGGCATTCAATTCGGTGCAGGGAAGACTGAGAGTATGATTGATTTTGGCTGCACTATAAAAAATAATGGTATTGGGATAAAATACCAAAATCATACAGGTCTAATCATTAATAGTTCAAGTATATCCTATAATGAGGAAGCCATTCATTCTATAGACGGATATATGAATGTGAGACTATTTACACGTATCCACCATAATACTGTAGGCATCAGAGTAGAAGGCACTTTGCCCGCGGCCTCTGGCATTCAGGTTGGTGACAATGGCTCTATTCCCAATTGGATATTTTCGAATACCGAAGCAGGGATTATCTCTAATGGATCAGAGCATCCTGCAGGTGTCGTGGTAAATAATACTGTATTTACCGATAATGGAGATGCAGCATTTGTAGTGCTGGGGGCTAATGATTTTGACTTTACAAATAATATAGTTAAAGGTAGCGATAGAGGAGCTTTTGTAATGGGTTCTGGAGACAATCCCAATGCCTTAAGCTGTAATGAATTTGAAAATATAGAGTTGGTATCCGCTTTGGTGGCATTCTCAAATCCAGATACCAAGATTCTTGAAAATCATTTTTTAGGGAGACAGGAAATTAATATAGGAACTGTCTTTGTAGCTCTGCCTGATCAAGGCTTGCTGCAAAATCCTGCTGCAAATTGTTTTTCAGATGCCGACCAATCCGCCCATATAGTGAATACAGGATTCTTAATATTCCCTCCTGTATCCTTCATATACCACTATCATAATGATGATAATATGGATGATCCATGTCAAATACCCATTGATCCTGCCAATTATGTGGCTACAGTTAGTGATGATCAAGGAGTAGGAAATTGTGGAGGCAATGTCGGAATTTTTAGCCTAATCTCCACAGGAGGAGGAGGTCATGCGGTGGGATTGGACCCGCAGTACGAGAATCCTGAGGAAGTATGTCTGGACTGTGTCCGTGAGGAAATCGAAGACTGGATCGATGTCGTCGTGAATGCAGGGGGAGACGACCCTACTACCATGCCACAAGAGGATGGTGAGCAAAGTGACCCTGATTTAGGATCATATGAAGCGATATTGGATCAATGGATTAACTACGCCTTATACATCGCAATACAGACTGACAATATAGCATATGCCCAACAAGTGCTCGAGCCATTGGTCACATGGAAGTGGAGGACAAGACTCTATGGCATCCTTGCTATGAAAGGAGACCTCAATACAGCAGAAATAATATTGGATGCTTTGCCTGAAGACACGGAAAATCAAATACAATTCAAGGAAGTACAAGAGGTGAACCTGAAACGAATGAAAGGAGAAGCCATCTCTACAAGCGACATCGATCATATCCTTACTATAGCAGAAGGGATGGAACCTTCAAGCGGATTTGCGCGGAGCTTGCATGGTATCATCGCCAATACTCTGCCTATTGACTATCCTGATATTCATAAGGATGGAAGCCCACGATCGACAAAGATGGCTAATTATTCTGCATTCAAGCTATACCCAAATCCTTCATCCATTGAAATAGTCCATTGCGAATGGGATGCACCGATCTCAAATATCATCATTGTAGATGTCAACGGTAGGCAAATCTTCCAACAGCGACCCAATGCATTTTCTATACATATAGATATGAATAAATTCGAGAGTGGTGTATATATTTGCCGGATAGAAGATGAGAATGGTAGAACGGAGACACAAAAATTAATTAAAATCTAAACCCCAATTATGCAGGTCAGTCAAAAAGACCTGCATTTTTTTATAAAAGATCGGAAAAATGAAATATATATATATAATAGTCGTACTCATAAGTAGCACCACCCTTATAGCTCAAGATTATTTCAGTAAAATTCTGCCTACTACTGACAATCCTTTGGTCAAAGTGTTAAAGAAGATAGATAATAGTTATCTAATTCCAACGGATTTTTTCTCTACGGATGGAGTAAAAGGAGGATTTTTAATTCTAGATGAAAGTGGTGAAGTAAGAAGTAGGAAGTATGAAAATATGGATTTATGTGCTGGTCCACTACTTTCTAAAGATGGGGCATTATACTTACTAGGTGAAAACCCTTTTAGGCAAGGAGATTCAACTTTTTTTGTTACCAAATTGGATGATCCTGCTGGTGATCAGATTTGGTTTGAAGAATATGATGTATCCAGTCCAAAACACAACCCTAGAAATATATTAGGAATCGAAGATAAAATTTATGTGATAAATGTTGAACTTGAATCTAACGAAAGTAATTATCCTCAGGAAATTTCGCTTTATATATTTGATGAAGATGGAATAAAGTTGGGTGTGAAAAGGTTCAATACTAATAAAAGGGTCTCTTTTGCTCGCCAGTCTTTTGTTGCTTCTGATAAATCAATAATAATATCCTCGTTAATAAATGAGGTTGATAGTGGACCTAATGGTCCTTATAGTCAAGTAATGAAAATAAGTAAAGAAGGTGAAGTATTATGGAATTATGAAGGCAATGAAGAATTAGAAAATGGAGCAGTTCCGACTTGGGCGACTGAGCTTTCAGATGGATCTTTTTTGCAATCTTATTATGTGAATCGTAAACATGATGTTGATTTTATCTTGAACGAGTGGTATCCAACACCTAACAAATTTTTATGGTTGAGTGAGGATGGAATTGTAATTCGAGAAAAAACTATCATTACAGATATAACTAAGAGAATAATTTATAATGGGATAAAAGCAGGGCATGGTGATTATTTCTATGCTTATGGCCTCATACGGTATTTAAATTCCAGTATGGGAATTGATAACTATTCCTGTCACCTCACTAAATTTTCAAATGCAGGAGACACTTTGTGGACACACAATTATCAATATCCACAATATATAGGGAATGATAATATCCATAATATCAAAGACATTATAGAAGAAGAGAATGGAGACATTACAGTATTGGCTAACATATCACCTGTATTATCAAAGAATGAAGTATGGCTATTTCGTCTAAATAGTGAAGGCTGCTATATCAATGAAGATTGTGAAGACATGTCGGATCTTACTTCGACTACTCTTGTAGCCAAACCCTCCATTGCGCTATATCCAAATCCTACTTCAGGATGGGTGCATATAGACGTAGCTACAGTAATCAAAGAAATACGCATAGTGGATATGGATGGCAGACAAGTAGATCGGAAGATTTTAGATGGATCTTCGGCAGACATTGATATGAGTGGATATTTGGATGGTGTTTATCTTCTGCACATAGTAAATGAAGAAGGGAAGGTGGAAACTAGGAGGTTGATTAAAATCTAAACCCCAATTATTCAGGTCATTCAAAATGATCTGAATTCTAAATAAAAGATCAGAAAAATGAAATATTTATTAATAGTACTAGTTTTGATTTGTTTTGGCTCTTGTTCTCAAGAAGAATGCTTCCAATGTCTTGATTTCGGTGTAGTTATTGAATCATCAGATCAGTTTAAAAGCGAATATCAATTTACGATACCAAATTTTGCTGTCGCAGGTTTAGATGTAATACCACTTTTTAGTTCTATACGCAAAGACCATAAATCTTTTTCCATTATTGATCCAAAACTAACTTTGACTGGAGAAAATTCAGAAGTATATTTTGATGGCAATGCAGCATCATTTATACTTGGGGATAGATATAGGATTCCAGTCTCCCTAATGTATATTGATGAGCAATTGCAACAAGGACAAATTGAATATGAAATATCCTTTAAGGAATCCATCTCAAATATGCCTTTCTCAGTAAAGGGTACCTTTTTATTAGTTTCATGTGAAACGTATATACTTCGGGACATAAAGAACCTAGAAGAATGTAGAAATAATGTGGAAGAGTTGGATAATTTTAGTTTCAATTATGGATGTTAATTTCAATATTTGAAGCACATATTATATTGTGATGTATAGATTTATTGAGAGCCTAATTTGATTATTTTTCTGAACTTCACATTTCCATTACTAAAGTTTATTTTTAGAATATACGTGCCGTATTTGTAAGTTGACAAATCTAACTCTGTACTGGTTTCTCTTGAGCATAAATTACCATTCGAATCTAAAATTTCAACATAATTTATAGGGTCAGGAGATTCAATAGTTAGATGATTGGTTGTAGGATTAGGGAAAATATTAATATTAATCTCCTTTTCTTCATTTGTGGATGAACTATTTGAATATACCTGAAACACGTCATCTGTAACCGAACAACCAAGAGAATCTGTGATGATTAGGTTATAAAAAACTGTAGTGTCATTCCATACAAATGGTTTTTCTACTGTTGTATCTGAGATCATGTAATTTGGAGACCACTCATATCTTATATGTTGCCAATTGCTCTCAGCAGCAATCCAGAGTTGAATTGTGTCAGATGGCATTTTACCAGTAACTTTATCAATAGTCAAAAAGGTCCAATCACTAAAATTTAATTCTACGGAATCAGTACAGGTTTCATTATTTGAAGTTATACCAGTTAAGAAATACATTACTGTTTTTTCAAAATGCAGTTCAATAATAGGATTCAAAACTGAAGTATCGTTTAACATTATTGAAGCATAGTAATACTTATCTAACTGTGATTGGTAATATTGAGATTCCCATTTAATTTCAACTACATCTCCACTGATAATTTCTCCTTGAAGGGTGGGGCTGTTTTGTATTTCTTCTGGACATAAGTTTCTATTCATTCCAGCTTCGATTATACATTGACTATTTATGTTTGTAAGCAAAGCAAATGTTGATATTAGATAGATAATTGAGTATTTCATAATGTATGGTTTTACGCTACAAGAAGGGTAATAAATTGTATTTTTGTGGTTTGTTTATCCAGAGATTTTTTTGTCTAAAAGTATTTTCTTGGTCAATCAAACTATTCGTATACAATTATACAATAGTTTTGAGTAAAATAAACAAAAATTGACGCCTAAGCAAGAAATTCATATTCATTTAGTGCCTGACATGACATTCCTTTTATAAGAGCGTCTGTGTTTTATGAATGGAGGAAATGATTATAATTTTCCATTTTATTTAAATAATTTTAAGAATTTTGTAACCTTTTAAATTTCATCATGTACTTACTACAGAAACATTGAAAAACACTTGACCTCAACTGACGAATACATAATGAATTTAGTGGCTGGTGGAGAGATAAGAAAATCCTCCATCCTCTTCGATAGGTATCACATCAATGTGTACAACTATCTATTGAAGGTGAATAGAGATAAAATGCTTGCAGAGGATTTGACGCAAAATGTATTCGAAAAGATGATAAAATATAAGTCTTCTTATGATGGACAAAAAAGTTTTAAAGCTTGGCTGTTTACGATTGTCAGAAATACGAATATTGATCATCATAGGAAGCGAAAATATGATTCCTTGGATGATAGTTATTTAGAAGTGAAAGCGGTAGAGAAAGATGCACAAAAGCAACTAGAAACTAAAGAGAGTAATGAACAACTGATGGCAGCAATAAATATGCTTCCTGAGGATGAGAAAGAGTTGCTCATTTTATCAAAGTTCGAAAGATTGAAGTATTCTGAAATTTCTAAGATAATGGGAATGACAGAATCAGCTTTAAAAGTAAAAGCACACCGAAGCATTAAAAAATTGAGGACAATCCTTATAAATGATATACGATATGAATATTGATCAGTACGAAAATAGAATGATTCTGGCCCTTGAAGACGATCTCTCTGAGTCTGAGTATAATCTTCTATTGAAAGAGATTGAATCTAATGAAGAACTCACTTCTATATGGAACAACTTTAAAGATCTGTATGAAGATATGGATAGTGTGCCACAAGAAATTCCTTCAGAAAACGTAAAAGACAGATTCTATGATTGGTTGGAGGATGAATCTGATAATAAGACAAAAGTAGTGGACATTGCTCAAAAAGGAGTCAAGAAAGGTCCAATAATAATGTGGAGGAAGTGGGCAAGTGCTGCAGCTGTATTGGTGTGTGTATTTGGATTTTGGAGCATGTATGAGAATAATAAAACTGTCGAAAACACATTAGCTGATGTAAGCATACAAATGGAAACTCTGATGGAACAAAAATCATCTACAGACCGAATAAAAGCCATAAGAGTAAACTACAATCCTAATGCAGGTGGCGTAGATGATAAAATGATAAAGGTTTTAATAGATGTACTAAATAATGATGTAAGCAGCAACGTAAGGTTAGCAGCTGTAGAAACTTTAGCCAACTATATGAACCAAAGCACAGTGAGAGAGGCCTTGATAAAAAGACTAATGGAAGAAGAAGACGGAGGAGTGAAGTTATCAATAATCACTAGCCTTGGTCAACAACAAGATGAAAATTTGAAATCAACTTTAGAAAATATTGTGAATGACGATTCGCAAGAAAAATTTGTAATAGATGAAGCGCACATGCAGCTGATTCGATTCGAGAAAATAGATATTTGAATGTTGCGGTGGGATTAACTCAATGTGACAACTAAAACTATAATGTGTTTAACAGATTGCATAAATAGTCAAAGAGTTCGAGGAGAGGTCAGAGATCTTCCTCTCGTTCACAGCATTAAGGCGAGGCAAAGGTCTCTGACCTTTTGCCGATTCTTTACTCAATGGAATAAATATACCAATTGTGGTATTTGTGATACACACAAAACTTAACAAAAACAAAAAAAACAATAAAATGAAAAAATATTTCTATTTAACACTACTGGTCGCTTTTACCTTTGGTACTTCGACAAATGTAATAGGACAAGATTCCAAGAAGGAACATAAAACTTCAATGTCCACGGGAACAGTAAATATCATTGACATTGATGAACTGATAATCGAAGGATACAATGGTTCGGAAGTCTTAATATCTACTATGGTTGAAGAAGAAGAAGAGGGGAATGATAGATCTAAAGGGCTAAAACTCTTGAATACATTAGGCCTAGATGATAATACAGGGTTCGGGATTTCTGTAAATAGAGAAGGCAATATTCTCAATATTAGACAAATATCACAAACATGTTCTTGCAGTGAGGTAACGATCAAAGTGCCAAAAAGTATGAATATTTCGGTTGCTCATGATAACTATGATGCTGAAGTATTATTAGTAAAAAACGTGAGTAGTGAGCTTGAAATCACAACGAATCATCATGAGGTAAGACTAGAAGATGTGACAGGTCCTATGGCTGTGAAAACAGTGTATGGTTCTATAGATGCAAAGTTTAGTCAATTGAGCCAAGTCGGTTCTGTGTCTCTCTATTCTGTTTATGAATTGGTAGATGTGACTATCCCACGATCTTCAGGAATGAATGTCACGCTTTCTGCTCCAAGTGGCAATGTATTTTCAAATGTAGATGTAAATATAACTAGCAACAATAATAATAGCTCTCATAATTCTTGCCAATCAGGCACTACAATTACTGGAACCCTGAACGGTGGAGGTGTTGAGTTCAGCATAAAATCTGCTTATGAAGATGTGTACTTCAGACAATCTGAGTAAAATTTAAATTTCAAAATTTTATTTCTTGAAGATTTTTAGTTGCATGAATTGGCTGTCGACAGCATAGGATTCCTTTGTGTAAATCTGATTAAAAAACTAAAACTATCCAATATGAAAACGCTATTCCTTTTCCTTTCTTGTACATTTTTATTCTTTACAAGTGGACAATGTCAAAATGCACAAAATGATAATATTTATGATCTTAAAAGTGATGTTCTATACATTGAAAGTAATTATCTAGATATCAATATTCAAACTTGGGAGAAGGATTTTATAGAGATGAAATCAGAAGTTAAAATAAACTTGGGACTTGGTGATGATAAACATGAATTGCGAATTGATAATTTGAGGGAAGGAATTAAAATAACATCTTATGTGGATACAGAAGCCATTGATAAGATGGTCATCACCACAGATAAAGAAGGAAATAAAACATATACTCCTATTGAAGATTGGGATGAAAATAAGAAGGGGAGAGGGTATAATAGTTTAAACTTTGGATATGAAATCGATGGCTCAATGACATTGTTTGTTCCTGAAAACATGAAACTCAATATTGAAACTACATATGGCGATGTGTTCATTAATGGAGATTATGATCAAATTGAAACTCATTCGACTTATGGTTTGGTAGAAGCGAAACTTGAAGATGTTAGCAACATGAATCAAATAAGCCTGAAGTCTACCTATGATATTATAGACTTAACTTTGGATGAAAGTAGCAACGCCAGTTTGAACTTACAAACTTCATATGGCTCTGTATTTACTGACCTTCCATTGCAAATCAATCAAACTAACAATAAGAAAAGCAGTCAAGGTTGTTCGCAGTTTTCAGAACGATATGTATTGAACAATGGTGATACTAATATTGACATTGTAGCTACCTACGATAATATATATGTGAGATCAAAATAATTCAATTTAAATTACTTCTACTTTGAGAGATTAGATATTTTCAGGTTACACATTTCTACTATTGAAGAGATTGTAAAAAAAAGAACGGGTTTAAGGTTACGAGGTTTAGGGTTCAAGGCTAGATGTTGACAAACAAACTAAATGTCAACATCTAGCCATGCAAACCTTAAACCATAAACCTCATGCCTATTTTCAATATCTTCAATTTTTAAAATCTCTCAAAGTAGAATTAAGCCTTTATTATAGAAAATTTGCAGGAATTTAAGGTGCTATTTACTACATCTTAAACAAATTTCTAGATTTCAAGAACTAATAAATTAGTGGTTTAACTAAATGATTAGTTTATTTTTTGAAAATGATGCAACTATCTAGAATTTTTGTGGTCTTTCAAATATTAATACCCAAAATACTTTTGCTTAACTGACTAACAAACTTGAAAACATGAAAAATTTCGCTCTAATTCTCATGTCTATTCTTTTCACATTACCGACGTATTCACAAAAAGAGATCTCTGCTTCACGCATTTCTGATGAAATGGTAATCGATGGTAAGCTTGATGAAGCTGCCTGGACTAATGCAGAGATTGCTACCGGATTTATCAATTGGCAACCTATAGCAGGAGCAACCCCATCAAACGAAACAGAAGTGAAAATAATGTATGACGATCGGGCAATCTATGTCGGTGCGTATTTGAAAAACTCATCAAGGGATGAGATAATGACTGAATTATCTGAAAGAGATAATATTGGCAATACCGATTGGTTTGGTTTTGTTTTGGATACCTATGGCAATGGAAATGATGGATCAGAATTCATCATTGCTGCAACGGGAGTACAATTTGATGCTAAAGTCTCTTCAAATGGGGAAGACGAAAATTGGAATGAAGTATGGTACAGCGCAGTCGAATTAACGGATAAAGGCTGGTATGCAGAAATAAAAATCCCTTATTCAGCAATTAGATTTCCAAAAACAAAGGTTCAAAATTGGAAGGTCAATTTTATGAGACGGATGGCTGGAACTGGTGAAAAATGTTCATTTCAATATATTGATCCCTTAGTAAATGGATTTATAAATCAAACAGCAATATTAAAAGGGGTTTCTGATATTAAATCTCCAATACGATTGTCTTTGTCACCATATATAACAGGCTACGCTCAACAAAGTAGTTCAGGTGGAGAAAATGCGACAACGTCTACTGGGTATAGTTATAATGGAGGTCTAGATTTGAAGTACGGAATCAATGAAGCTTTCACTTTAGACATGACATTGATCCCAGATTTTGGTCAAGTCCAATCTGATGATAGAGTTTTGAATTTATCCCCTTTTGAAGTGAAATATGATGAAAATAGAGCATTTTTCACAGAAGGTGTAGAGTTGTTTAGTCGTGCGAATCTGTTTTATACCCGAAGAGTTGGGGGACAACCTTTAGGGTATGGAGGTGCATCTCATCATGCTCAGCATAATGAAGAAGTAGTTACAAATCCTCAAGAGACTCAATTATATAATGCTACAAAAATATCAGGACGAACGAGTTCAGGATTAGGAATCGGAGTTTTTAATGCTGTTGCGGGTTCTACCAAGGCAATCATTAGAAACAATGATACTGATGAAATAAGAGAAGTGGAAACTGGACCATTGACTAATTACAATGTGGTTGTTTTTGACAAGAATCTACCCAATAATTCCTATGTAAGCTTAATCAATACAAATGTTTGGAGGAAGGGGAGTGAGTTCTATAATGCTAATGTCACAGGGACGGAATTTGACCTTAGAACTAAAAGTCAAAAATGGGGATTTAGTGGCGATGCTTCTGTGTCTCAATTGATTTATGCAGATAGCGGTAATATTAATGGGTTGAAGTATAATTTGGAATTCGGTAAGATTTCGGGAAATTGGCGTTTTGATATTTCAACATCAGGAAAAAGTAAGAATTATAATAATAATGACCTCGGCTATGTCACTGAGACAAATATTCGAGAGTATGATTTTAGTACATACTATAGTATTAATGATGGCTGGAAATTTATGGACAGAGCCAATTTTTGGTTCAACACTTTTGTAAACACAACTTACGATGAGAACAAATTCTCTAGTATCCATTTTAATGCAGGTTTTTGGACACAAACAAAGCAGCAATGGAATCTCAATATGTGGACTAATTATCGACCATCGACAAAGGATTTTTATGAGCCAAGAGTAGATGGTAGGCATCTATATAGACCTGGATTTTATAATATGGGTTGGTGGTTCAGCTCAGACCAAAGGAAAAAACTGAAGATTGAAGGGAGTGTATTTGGTTTGAAGTTTTTTGAACATGGATCAGGCATTTATAGTTATGATATTTCACCTAGATATCGATTTACAGATAAGCTTTCTGTATTCATGAGTTTTGGAACTAATTTTGACAAAAATGTGAGAGGTTGGGTAGATTTTGATGAAGATGAACCTATTATTGGAAGACGAGATCAAGTTACATTAAACAATTCAGTAGGCATTAATTACACAGTAAATTCTAAAATGGCCTTCAACTTTAGAGCTAGACATTACTGGAGTAAAGTTTTCTACAATTCTTTTCATTCACTGGATTTGGAAGGAAATTTGGGGTCTACTGATTACAATGAGTTTAATAATTTCAGTTTTAATTTGTTCAATATAGATCTGAATTATACTTGGAGGTTTGCTCCTGGTAGTGACCTCATTATAGTTTGGAAAAATAGTATTGCTGGCGGGGAATACAGCAGTTTAATTGATTATAAAGATCGATCATATAAAGATGGAGTGAGTTCTTTAGGTGATTTGCCTCAAACAAATAGTATATCATTGCGACTGGTATACTTCTTAAATGCAGCAAATTACTTTTAATTGTAAAAGTGATTGTATCGCTTAAAGCGATGCAGTCACTAATACTTTTCTAAAAATTTAATAATATTCTTTCTTCTAAAGCCCCATTAACTTAAGCTATTTCAATAATATATTATTTAGGAAATATTAATAAAAAAGAACAGACTAAATCAATAGCCTGCTCTAAGGTCAATGTTGGGGTTATTATTTTACAATGATAATTCTCTTGGTATGAATTTCGTTATCCAAATTGATTCGAATCATATAAACTCCTGTTTTAAAGTCGTCTACATCAATCGAAGTAATAATATCATCACTCACTTCAAGTTTAAGAGACTTGCATAATCGATTACTGGCGTCGATAATTTCTATTGTTGCCATACCATTAAATGAAGTATTCTCAGGTGCGATGTTAACTTGGTCTGTAACAGGATTAGGAAATACACTTATTAGACCATTTTCGCTGACAAAAACATCCTTGCAAAATTTTTCCTTACATTGTTTGCCATCTAGTTGTGTACGAATTATTGTCATACATACAGTGTATTCTCCAGGACCTGTATAAGTATGGCTAACCGATTGATTACCCTGAGTCATATTCGCAGTTTGACTATCTTGAAAGTCCCATATTACTTTATCACAATCTCCAAAATTTCCAGCAGGTGAAAAAATGAATGTAAAAGTGCCGAAAATTTGATTACAATTTATTCCTAGTCCAACCTCCTCCTCGAAAAGAGGGCTACATTTACAATCTATTGAGTTTCCACAATCAGGTACTTCTATTACAGTCTTGAATTGACAACAATCTTCATGTTCATCATTATGATCATTAGCATGAAGAGTAGTAATGATGCACAATTCAGGTCCTACACCTGAAGTTCCACTTAGCACAATATTAAATGGACCGTAAGTGTCATTCGGAGCCAATCCGTTTAGATTGATATTAGTATCATATGCATTTAATATATCTTCACCAAAATCAATGAATGCATTATCCATAATAAATTGAGATGTATTGGTAATATATCCTGAAAATATCCAGGTACCATTCGGCCCACAATCTAGTGATGTCTCTGACATGTATCCGCATTCTCCTGGACATAACAATGAAATGGTATCTCTACATTTTATACTTCCATCTGATGATATCCACTTGATTTCAATATCGACATAAGGAGACTCATTGTCTCCAACACAAATCGTAGGAAGTGGTGTGTCACCAAAAGGAATAAATGAGATCGCGCCATCATTGTAATCTAGATTTGCAGTAGTAGAAGTAAGTCCTGTGATGTCCCATGGTGATGATCCTGGATTGAATATGTCGAAAGTCGCTCCAGCTGTCAGTACACAAAGATCGATACCAATACAATCCGCATCTGAAAAATAATTGTTGACTGTCACATCATAACAGCATTCTCCCATATCTGATGAATCAATTCCAGACACATAGACCATATCACATGGCGTACATCCTGGAATGAAGATATAATTGTTAGTTTCAGAAGAGCAACAAAGTGCACCTTCAACCTCATCTGGATTGAATTCATGCCCTACTAATTTATAGCATAAAGTCTGATTGGCTAAACCACTTCCTAATACGTTGAGTGTGAATGAAATACAATCTCCGGGCATTAATACTCCCGCACCTAAGTCAATTTCACTTGGATTTAGCATTACTCCCGCAGGAGATAATTCTATAAAATCTATATATCCTATACTGTATAAGGCATCAGCTGGATTACAAATAGTAACATCATACAACAGCTGGCCATTAGGTCCACAGTAAATACTATCACTTTGAACATAAATACAATCTGGTTCTACTTCGCATTCCAAATAAAGTGTGTCCGAACAAAGGATTTCTCCATCTTCTCCTCTCCAATCTACTATGACTTCTACTGGATTGTTAATGGCATCTTCCAAACAAATTATTGCAAAGCCTGGAACTGAACTTGGCAGAGGTGTTCCAGAAGTCGCATTCTTAAATGAATTAATACTAGGCAATGAGGAAGTGATACCCAATAATGGATCTACTGAACCCAAATTAAGTCCAAGGTCAGCATCGTTGGAATGCAGATCCAGAGCGTAAAAGATATCTTGACTCAGATTGTAATCAAATATGTAACAACAATTCCCTTCTGCTTGGACAGGCGATGCTGTAATCTCGGTATCACCTGGCTTGCAACAAGGAATCATCTCTAAGTATAGTGTATCCGAAATTGCTTCACAATTGAATTCATTGGTTCCTGCAAAATTGTATGCACCACTTTCCGTAACAATTATACATTCCAAACCAGAGTACATTGGCTGTAAGACGCCTTGGAAATACCATTCATATGAACTTAAACCTGGAGGCGCACAAATCGTATCAGGATCACAAGCCGTATAGCATCCATAAGGGACAAGACACAAATCAGGTATTGGATTAATATTAATGAAGGTATCTTGAGAACAACCTGTGACTGGATCTGTCACAGTAACGTAGTAAGTTCCTTCAAGAATAACATTGATCGAAGGCCCAGTAACTCCTGTATTCCAATTGAAAACAACAGGATTAGGATAAGTCGTACTTGCTGTCAGTGTATTTGGTGTCCCTGCGCACAGTATAGGATTTGAAGGAGTGATTAATACATCTGGACTGTTGTAATATTCAATGGTTATAGTATCTGTTGCAACACACATGTTAGCATCAGTGATGGTCAGCATCACACTCGTAATACCGTCATCAAAACAGATCTCAATTGAATTTCCTGCTCCCATGCTCGGAATCGGACTGCCTAAGTTGTCTTCCCATAGATAGGTGTATCCTGCGGCACTTACGGCATACAAGGTGGTACAGCCATCGTCACATATGACATTGCTACCAGATATTGTAGCATCAATTTCAGGATATACTACAACGTCAACTGAGTCAGGTATGAAGGTACATCCGTTTATATCTGTCACGGTTACACCAAAGGTTCCAGTTGTCATTACGGTAATAGAAGGTGTAATATCCCCTGTTGACCACAAGAATTGATTGCCGGCTGGGGCATTCAAAACCAAACTTTCTCCAGGGCACAGGAATAGATCATCAAGCCAGGTTATTGGACCAGTTATCGCTGCTGGATGGACTACTATACTTTTTACATCAGAATTCGTACATCCATTTTCATCAGTTACAGTCAATGTCACCATGTACGTGCCATCTGTACCATAAGAGTGTAATGGATCCGATGCACCATTCGAACTTGAATCTCCAAATTGCCAGTCCCAACCAACTATGCCTGCATTATTTGCATTAGAAAATGCAAAGGGCTTGTTGACACAAGTATCCATAGGCAAGGCTATGATGTCCGCTGTTGGAGGAGGGTAGACCGTAATATTTTTTGTAATGGTCGATGTACAACCAGCTGGATTGGAAATGGTCAATGTCACCGTATATACTGTTGTAAATGTTACATTATAGGTGTGCATTATTGTCATTCCAGATCCTGAATTAGTATCTCCAAAATTCCAATTCCACATATTCGGCGCCGCGCCTGTAATATGTGTGGATGTACTGGTAAAAGTGAATTTTCCACAATCGTAAATGAAATCAAAATCTGCCGCTAATGGAATACATACTGCATTGGTGTCAGAAATTGTACACAATGAGGTATTACCTACATTAGGCACAGTCCCATACATGTAAACAACATAATATCCAGCTTCGGTAAATGTGTAAGTAGGTGCTGTAGGTGGCCCCGTATAAGCATTACTCATTGAAGGATCATTAAAATCCCACCCTGTTATATTGACATTTATTGAATTTGAAGTGGTGAAATTTATTTCATTACAGCTTGGCAGAGAAGGACTACTTGTTACATTGGTTGTATAAGTTTCCGGAATGCATCCACCACCTGATCCTGAGCAATCACTTTGAGTTACTAACAGTGTATTACTCTGATCTGAACACAGAGAAATCAGATCAGTAGCCACATAATAATAGTTACAATATCCCAAAATTCCCGAATTGGTATGGGTTAGAATTGCAGATGTTTCCGTATTGAGTACATAAGAACCTCCATTTGTGCTTTTGTACCATTGGTATGAATACGCTCCTACTAGTGCATGTAGATCAACTGTATTTCCTACATCCTGGATACACAAACTGAGAATGTTTGGTGAAGTAAGATTTACATTGGGCAGTCCATTTTCAAATACTTCATAGTTAGCCACAGCGGTACAACCATTCGTTTCTGTTACTGTCACCACATAGTTTCCAGGTGCAGTTACGTTTACAGATTGAGCATTAAGAATGGCTGGCGGAGGAGACGGTGTACTCCAATTGTAGGATGCACCAGAAGTAGATGCAGTCAATGTAACTCCAACAGCTCCAATACAATAAGGCATATTTTGCGTTATGATTACAACAGCAGCTTCTGACAAATTAAGGTTCGTGGTCGCTATTTTTATTTCGTCACATAGACTAATTGTACATTGTATAGTTACCGATCCTGCCGTATTATTCCATTGAATATCGACTACAGGTCCTGTATCTCCGGCAATTACACTTCCGTCAGTAGAGGATATAATAGTCCAGTTGTACGAAACATCTGGATCAGTAGGTATAGGTGAGAGGCTGTAAGTCATTACTTCATTTATACATGCAGGAGGTCCTATAATAGTATAACTTGGATCCAATTCTTTCTTGGCTATTGGGCACGTAATAGGATCAGAAGGACAATTTGGTGGGTTTATCTGTTCTTGATAAACTGTAATGAAGTAGGGACCTGTATTGTCCCAGGCTATTGTAACTGGATTACCAGTATTCGGTCCGATTATTGAACCACCAGATACACTCCAGTAAAATTCCGTGCCAGCCATAGAAGACAATCCAAAATAGCTTACAGTATCATTTGGACATACTTCTTTTGGACCATCGATTCCATCCATTGGAGGAACCTCAATAATTTCAATTTGTTTATAAACTGTATCGTTACAATAAGGATTGGGTATTGAGGGATAGACTTTTATGAAATAATACCCTGGAACAGAATATGATGTCAAATAAGGCGAAGTTCCTGGCAATGTGATGGTGGTAATAGGACCTACTGGTGGTTCTACTTCCCATATGAAATTTAAGGGATAGGTAGTAGAAGGAGATATAGGGCCTGCAGTAAAGTTGATGGTGTCATTTATACAGAATTTACTCTCAATAGGTGTTTTGAGCTCAAATTTTGGAAGAATAGTTATATCCAATTCTGCTGATCCTGAGCAATCTTCTGGTTCATGACCGACAATACCACCTAAGAAATCACTGTAATAATTGACAATTAGCGTTGCTGATGTAGCCGTATTGCTCCAGATTATATTTACAGAATTTGTACCATTTCCAGAGATAATACTTCCAGCAGAAGGAGGCACAATCATCCAATCGTATTGAACAGTAGGCCATTTCGGTACAGTATAAAATTCGCTTGATCCTAGGCAAACTGTATCTTCCCCTGTTATGGTGGAATTGGCTTCTATAATTGGAATTATGGCGGTAGTTGGCTTTGGACAATAGGTATTATTCGTGCAGCCTGATACGGTCAAACTTACTGCTCCAAACGGTCCATTACCCCAAGGTACACAAAGCGTATCATTGGTAGTAATAGTTCCTAGAGGAAGGACATTTGCTCCGCCTGAATCTACAGCCGTCCATAAATATGTACAACCTACGGCATCGGTCCAATATTTAGTAGTGTCACCTTCACAAAGCGTAGATATCCAGAAAATGTCAGGACCCTCTAAATTAAGTATTTCTATGGGCATTGAGATGGTATCTGCACAACAGCAAAGTGGATTCATCTTATCATCGAAATTATCTTGAATAACTATGAGGGTTACATTGTAGATTCCTGGCCCGGTATATTCGTGCGTTACGTTTTCACCAGAACCAAACATTCCATCTCCGAAATCCCAGAAAAACGTATTGCCACCAATCCCAGTACTCATGAAATCGATAGGCGTATTCAAACAACCACAAGAACCAGCTATGGCAAAATCGGCTGTCGGAGATTCCAGGACTTCGATACAGTAGGTTGTGCTAGTTGTACCTATAGTGACTGTCAATGAATAAGAACCCGGTGATGGCCATATAACCTGCCCTACATTGTCTGGCGATTGGACAACGGGCACAGGTCCGGCGTCCCACGTTATTGTCTGACCAGGAGCTTCGTCTACATAATATGTAACCAGCGTTTCATCGCAAGCATATAAAGTAACTTTTCCATTCGAGCCAGGGCCTCCTACAGGATCCGTATCAATTTCGCTTAGGTTTATATTCGTACAATCTGGTTTTGGAACAGGAGGATTACATTTTATGACAAGGTTAATTTGATATAAATCAGGGGAGTCTAAATATTCATATTGAATGAGAAAAGTATCACAGCACATTTCATCAGCTACAATGAAAAGAGTAGCTCCTTGGAAGAAATAGCATGGAGAGTCGCCAAAAATTTGTGGAAACTGGCCCATTTGAAATGGACCATCGTCATCAAAGACATTGTATCCAGATGGATCTATTTCATATAGGTTTATACAGAGATCTTTTGTAATAATCTCTTGAGCAGAAGTATTTGTAAAAGCGCCTAAAGTCAAGAGTATGGTTAAGTAAATTAAATTTTTCATAATCGCAAATTTTAAGGTCTATTAGAATGCAATGTTTGCATACGGATTGGAATTAGAGTTTAAAGTAACACTGGTAAGGACAGTACCGGCCATATTGCTAGCGACAATATTGAAGGAAAGAGAAAGGTTTCCGCTGCTGGTGTTTCGTATGACAATATTTCCAGTGCCCGTAACACTGAATCCATGTTGGCTATTATCTGTACTTTGATTATTGTCTATTCTGGCATCGCTTCCATCACATAGGAATCCAGAAAGAGAGTTGTTATCTGCCGAACAATTTGAAATAGAAACGTCATTAGAAATCAAGAAGCCATTGGCACTATTTGATCGGGCTTGATTATTGTCAGCCTTGCAGCTTGTGAGTAACTCAAAACCTGATAAGGTATTACCTGCAGCGACACAGCCCATTACAGTCGAGCCAGATCCTAGATAAAGACCATTATCATTGTTATCATATGAGATGCAATTATTTACCTGACAAGTAGATCCAGTTTCCAGCCCATTTCCCTGATTTGATTTTGCATGACAATTGACAATAGTACAATAACTGCTCACATCAATTCCATCAGAACCATTGTTTAATGCATTACAATTATTTATTGAACTACTATTATTTGCACTAAAGCCATCCAACCCATTATTAGTGGCAGTACAATTATATACTAAAGATTCTTGACCCAAATTGAATCCGGAATACCCAGATCCATCAATCTGCACATGATTTAATGTGGCTGAAGTCGTAGATGTGAGGTTAATACCATGACCGCCCCAATTTGAAATAAATCCATTGAAGACTTTTATTTGGCTAATAGTTCCAGAGGACAGAATGGCAACGTTGGTACCCATACCGTCTCCTATCATCCCATTTCCATTCATATCAATAGAAACATTTGAAACGTTTACAGTGATACCATTCATACCTGTACTTGCGCTGAGAGTTTCAGTAAGAAAGTATGAGCCAGATGTATTAATTGTAAAAGGCAATGTATCGATCGGTATTCGAATAGGACCATCTGATGAAGTCGAAGCCAGCGCAATCCAAATAGGGGAGAGTGGGGTGCCTGAGTTGTAATAAAATCCAGTGTCTCCATCTGTTTGGTACAGTAGTAAAGAATGTGAAGGATTACTTATGCCATTCTTTTCGATCTCGGTCATCCTAGGTATTAAAACGCCTTTTGTAGAGCTTTCAATATCAAGCATCGATGAGGGATCAGGTGGAGTCGAAGTATCATTTATACCAACTTGTCCAAACGAAATATTGATAAACCCGATGAAGAAAAGTAAAAGAAGTGAAATACAAACGTTTTGTCTTTTCATGATCTTTAGTTTTGATTTTTTCTAGAATTATTTTTTCTAAAATAATGATTTTAGACATATTATATAGGATAATTGGTAGATATATGACAAATGGGTATGAAATAGGGGTTATTTTCTTTTTTAATTGAGATAATTAATTATAAAATGTTTAGAGCTATGGGTTCATATGCTTATGAGAAATCTTAAAAAAAGGTAGAGCCTTACAAGCTGCTTGTTAATAATGTAAACATGAGATTTTCAATATGTTACTATCTGAGAAACTTTACTAATTACATTAATAATAATTTAGACCATGCCAACCTTTCTGGAGAGATTTCTGACAATAACACAAAACCAACACCGACTAATCCTTCTAAAAATTGAGTTTCTTTATTTTTATATATATTCTCTTTTAAGTCTTTACTCAACTGAGCCATTGTGGTATCGAGCCAAGTATTTTTTGCAGTTAAGAATTTTTCGTTGCCTGAAATGTCATATAAATATTGGAATAAATAGGCTACACCTGAAGCTCCATGACTAAAATGTGAATCTCTTACAAGGCTTTCTTCGAATGTCCTTGTACACAGACTCCTTGTTACATTCTTTATTATTCTATCCCATTCATCCATTTGAAATGTGTTTGCAACTGTAATAAGTAGAGCAAGTTGATTCATGTCACCATAGCACCACGCCAACATATTCGAATATTGAGCATCTTCACCATTTTTGTCAACTCCGAGTGCAAACATGGATTGTTCTTTGTTCGGGTTTGGTTTTGCGATGTAGAACTTTAAGATGTATTTGACACCTTCAAGAACGAAAGACTTGATCTCTTCTTGTTTTATACCTAGGTCATATATTTTTAATAAAATCATAAGTATTCCAGATAAGCCATAGGCGGTACTCATATCATATATATTACCTGTTATTGGTCCAGAGGAATTTAAGAACCTTGCACCTGTTTCATCCTGAATAGATGCACTTATAATATCATCCACATAGTTTTCTAATACCACTTTAGTTTTGTCAGTTAACATTCTGGTTGTGAAATAATAAACAACACCCAACGATTGATTCAAAAAATCAACTTTCTTGTTTGCCAGCTCATCTCTGCTTTTAGAAATTAAATAATCATCATAATTACTTACATTTTGTTCTATATCAAAGTCTATGCATCCATCTTCTGAAAGAATGCTCAAAGCAAGGCATAGACCTGATATTCCTGATGCTAGTGAATGGTCAGTTAGGGTTTTGTTGCCGTCGGGAAGCCTTGAGTAAATTGAATTTAGTAGCTTACCTCCTTTTTTTAATTTGCTTTTGTCATTGAGTATCTTTCCAGAGTAGAATTGGTAAAGTGCTAATCCTGCTTTACCTGTAAGTGCACTATCGTGATCTGGTATTTTTGATGAATCGATAACTCTATCTATTTGTTTTAATATTTGTTTTATGCTTTGTCCCATTTTCTTTGCTTTATTTAGGTACTTATTTAATGCTTTATTGAAAGCCATTGCTTTTGTATTTCAGGTGCAGGTACATCTAAATGATTACCAGATGTAGACACTGAGTGAGGGTAATCTTTTGTAGTATAGTCTCCTCCTTTTAATTTTGAAGGTAGGTTCTCTTCTATGTGTGAGATTGTTCTTTTATCAAGCAAGATCTTAGAACTTGATTTTTCCATCTTTTTCATTTTTATGGATTTATTAGTTAGAGGCTTTGCCTTCTCAAAGTTTTTAATTTTTCCTTTTCTATATTGACTTCAAACTGGACAAAACGCTGGCTATTTCTCAATTGAGAATTCCTGATTGTTCCATTTTAGTTTTAATATTTGTTTGGAATTATACTACTTTTTATGTCTTCTAAGTCCGTAAATCTACTTTTCTACTTTGTTTTTAGCTCACCAAATGGCATTGTATCACTCTAAAGACGTGACAAGTTGTGTTTGATTTAATATTCATGTTTCACAGTTAATATAAGTAGCTAATATTCAAATTTGATTATGTGGTTTCGACACTATATCTATATTGTTTCCACATATTAAAACTAGTACACCATAACCTCTTCTGAAAGAATTACGACCGTTAATATCAAGCAAGACACAAGTCGGCCTTGAAAGCAGATTACTAACGGAACTATATTAAATCTAATTCGTCACTGCCAAAATAAATAGCAGCAAAAAGAAGTTAATGGAGGTGTTGGATTTTCTAATTATGACTATTGATGAAGTATTAGATAAGAGTGAAAAGCTTTAATAATTTATGATCTTATATATTTTTTACTTTTTACTAACATTTTGTTTCCTTTAATATTACGATTGTAAATCTAAGTCAACATTTTCAATAGAATATTAAATAATAATGATCATTTGTTGTATCTTTAAGTAGGTTAAAATGGAGAATTATACTACTATCTATTTGAAATACAATTGGTTAGTATGTCGTAAAATGTTAGAAAATGTATTTTTTGCAACAGAAGTCACGGATTTATTGATTTTTAGATTGATTTAATCGTTAATTTTCAGATTGGTACATAAAGAGTTCTTCAAATAGTACTCATTGTATATCTTCTAAAATATTTTGGTATAACTCTTTGTTTTTCATCTTACATGAAGAGGTGTAAAGAAGTCCTGAAAAAGTTCTTGTAAAGTTTAATTAATATTAAAAAAACTACTGACTATTTAAAAGACATAAGGGTATTGGTTAATAACTTATACCAGTTACCTAATGCATTTATAAAAGTCAGTAGAAAGATGAAAAACTTAGTTACTTTTTTATCAATGATTAAAAATATTAGAAAGAATATTATCTAATAAATTTTATATTCTTTTGATCTTTTTAAAATAATTGATCATTATATTTTTTAATCAAATCTCTGTAATTAATGATAAAGGATAGCTATTATTTTTGATTAATAATGTTTGATATTAGATCAGAAATCTAAAACCCTTCACTGTCATCTTGAATAATATTTAATAGTGCTAGTAAAATTTCTAAGGCTGTCATAAAAAGTAAATTTTGTTAATTAATGACAGCAAAACTATAGGCGGAATGAGCCTAAGCCTTTAAATTTTATCGGGGGAAAGTTGTATGTTTATAGGGTAAGAATTTCTGTATATGAATACGTAAAAGTCTGTTCGTTAATAGCTTGGTTATTTTGAAATTATGCTTTAAAAGCTATATATTTGCGGGTTATAAGGAGTGATTTTATTTTGATAAGGTTTGTTTTCGCGAAATTGTTTTATGGATAAGATCAAAGCACTAATTAAAATTAAACAGTTAATTGGGAGTAAAAAAAGGAGGAATATACAGGCCTCACGATTAGATGAAATTGAAAAATTGATAACGTCTAATATGGATATTTCGGACGCCGCGATCTGTAAAGTTATTTATGGAAAAGTAAGCAGATCATCTAGTTTTAGATCACTGAAATTTAGATTGGAAGAGAAACTTACCAATGACGTTTTTTTGTACTCAGCAAATTATAAACACGATAAAAAATTAAGCTACAAATCTTTAATCGCGGAGAAAAATTATATAGTAGGAGCTAGTTTACAGAAGTATGGATTTAGGTTTGAAGCCATAAAAATGCTTGAGAAAAATCTAGAGTATTGTAAGAAGAATTCTTTTACAGATATCGCCTTAATGACAATTCAAATATTACATGACCATTATGGTTTTGTAGCTCCCAATACGACTAAAATGTTCGCACTTCTAAATGAAAGTGATGAACTCATGAAGGTCTATCAAGCTGAGAAGTATGTCAGGAAGTGCAACACTCTAATTTCAAATATGTATGTTCTTAACAAAGGTGGATTTAATTCTATTCAGCTGAATCAGATGGATGCAATGATTGTTGAAATAAAGAAAATCATTGAGATTCATTCTTCTCGAACTATAAATTTCTTTTCGTATGATTTACTATGTTTTTATCATACGATAAAAGGAGAGTTTAAAGCATGTTTATTGAGAGCCAATGAAGGATTAGAGATTTGCCATAAATTGTTTTCGACTGATGTACAGTTTATCTGTGGCATGAAAATCAATATTGCAGTTTCAAATTTTCATCTTAAAAGATATGAAGAATCTGAAAAATACTTTATTGAAGCTTTGTCAATTAGTAGGCGAGGCAGAAGAGGGTGGTTTCATGATAGTTCACTTTATTTCATGACTTTAGTAAGGATGAAATCGTATCGAAAATTAGTTGGTCTCTTCCTTGAAGTTAAAAAATATAATTCTCTTTCAAATTTTGTAGTTCAAGATGAACAATGGATGATTAGAGAAGCATATTTAAATTTTTTAGTGCTCTTGAATAAGATTGAAGATGCTGATGATGAAATTGCTCGATTGCCTTCATTTAGCTCTTCAAGGTTTATTAATAGCGTTCCATTTTATTCCAAAGATAAAAGTGGACAACATGTAACCATTATCATTATTAAAATATTATTCTTGCTTTATCGAAAGAAATATGATAGTGTAGAAGAGCTTTCTGAAAGCCTTACTCAGTACACTTATAAGTATCTTAAGAATAATGAGACCTTACGATCAAATTGTTTTATTAAGATGCTCATCAAAATGGTTAAAGCTGGATTTCATCCAGTGAGAACGCAAGCTTATGTAAATCAACTTCATCAAAAGATGGCAGGAGCAAAAGTTACAATTGATGAAAAAAGTAGTATGATAGAAATTGTTCCATATGAAGAATTATGGGATAATGTTATTGATATTTTGCATGTGAATCTTAAAAATTAAGAGTCAAGTCTATTGAAGTTATTTAAGTGTTGCTAAGCTTTTAACATTTCTTACTGAAAAATTAAAAATAGACAAACCAGCTATTGGATGTTTTCCAATGGTACTTTGGTCTTTGTATTGATATTAATTTGATGTAATTTAAATTGCTGTCTTTGCAATTTTCATCTGCATTACTTTTTAGATTTAATGAAGTATTCTGAGCAGTTTCATCAAAGCGAAATATTCTTTTATTGCTTTCTGAATTTCTTTTAAATTGAGTGGTATCAATATTATAGGTGCCAGTGACATTAAACGATGCAAAGAGCAAAAAGAGTAATATATAGACGGGTATTTTTTTCATAGTCTCAAAATTTATAAGTTCGTGAGTTTGCTAATAGTAATTTAAAGGTAGTTTGACCCTTATCTCAACTAATTATGTGATTATGTGATGAATGGTTATAAAATAGAGGTGAATTTAATTTATAAGATATATTTAGTATATTTAATACTTAATCTACTGTTTATTAGTGTATTGGGACGAAAGTGGTGTTTTGTGGGATGAAATATATTCTTGTATTAACAATGTTAGTAGATGAAATTGCATTTTACTTTAAAGAAATCTGGATGTGAGATTATTAGTATTTTTTTATTCGTTTTTATTATGCTCTTCGATCAGTTCTGGGCAGAAAATGCTTAAACAGCTGACTACTGATGATGGCTTATCAGAGATGCAATGTTTTGACATTTTTCAAGACAGTCAAGGATATATCTGGATAGGGACCAGCACAGGGGCGAATAAATACGATGGTAAAGATGTGGTAAAGTTTGATAGATCAAATGGACTGCTTAGTGATCATATTTACTCCTTTCATGAGGATAGTCAGCAAAGAATATGGGTAAGCAACCTAAATGGCGAACCAATATATATTAAAGACAATATTGTTCACAATCGACTAACTGACCCTAAGTTGGAGAAATTGAAAGGGAATAGTTATTTTATTGGGTGGCTCGAAGATAAATTTAATAGAATTTGGTTTGCTCATGAAGAAGGGTACATCAATATTTTTGACCAAGACACCATATTTAGGATTGAAGTTTGGGAAAACCTTGATATCAAAAAACGTATGTTACACGGTATGTTTTTATACAATAATGAGATTATTCTAGCCTCTACTTCCAACATCAAATCAATTGATCCTAAATCATTCGAAACCAACTGGACTGCTCCAATCAAAACTATAAATTCATTTCTAAGAAAAATATTGCTGAAGGACAAACTTTACTTATTCAATTTGTTTGAGGCTTTTGTTTTTGATTTAACTACAAAGGAATTTAAATCCATAAAAAGATTAGATGGGAACCCTCCTATATATGATTGTAGAGCTTTGCAAGGGGAGATTTTTATAAGTACAGAACAGGGAATTTCAATAGTTCGTGATACAATAATTGAAGATTACTTTTTACATCCGACAATAGACAGTATCTCGATAACAGCAATTCATGAAGATATGCAAGGTGATATTTGGTTTGCAACACGCGAGAATGGAGTATTTCATTATTATAACAATGATATTCAGAAGAGTAAATATTCAAAATATTGCGACATCAACTTTATGGAGAAATTCTCTGAAGATTCATTGTTTATCGCTCAGGAAGATTGGACTATTAATTTAATAGTTAATGATAAGCTAAAATGGAATAAATCTCTTTTAAAAAGAGGGGAGAACAAATTCAATAATGTATTCCTTAAAGATGATGAATTGTGGATAACAGACAAGTTCAAACTTCATATCGATGTTGGGGGGGAGTATAGGACGTTCGAAACCTATAGTCGAGAGATATATTATGACGATGTGAGTAGAAAATATTATTGGATCGGAAGAAATGGATTTTCAATTATTGATGGAATTGACAAAATTTTTAAATACAAGGACATGCATGATTTGATAACTGCTGATGTGGATTTGTATGTGTTTCATAAAATTAATAATCCGTATGTTTTTGAAGTAGATGAAAAGCAACGTTTTTGGGTAGGAAGCGAAGAAGGTCTGTTCTGTATCCGTGATAAAGAAATTGAGAAAATAGATAACCCCGAATTAAATGGTAGCATCACGGATTTTAAGATAAAAGATGGGCATTTGATCGGAGTAAATTATGGAAATGGACTCTTTGATTTTAACATCAACAGTAGACAAATAACTATGCTCACTCGTGAAGACGGCCTTCCAACCAATCACTTCAATCTTTTGGACATGTACGAAAATAATATTTGGGTCTCACATGCTACTGGAATATGTTTGTTAGAAAATGATGGTAATGGAATTAAATTGATCAAAAATTTTAGTAGAGAACATGGAATACCAAAGGGAAAGATTACTTTATTAGAAATTATTGATGATGTCTGTCATTTTGTAGTCAATGGGAATGCCTATTCAATAAAACCGACTCAGATTGTTAATGATACTATCGAGGTGCTCATGGATACTAGTGCAATTACTTATTACACAAACGAGTCGCAAACTGTTACTTTTGATTGTATCAACTTTACTTTTGCAGATAAGATCCATTATCAATATCGTTTATTGCCTTTAGATTCCGTCTGGAAAGTGACGAACGGAGAAGAGATAGACTTAGAATATATTCCATCTGGAGAATATCAATTAGAAGTCAGGGCTGATCATCCTTTGAAACTAACGAACCCCATCAAACGAAAGCCAATCCATGTTCAGGATAGGTGGTATCAAGAGAGCTATTTTCGATGGAGTCTTGTTTTCTTAGGCGGATTTATTATTTTTTTTCTAATAAGGATAAAAGCAATAAGTTTTAATATTGCCAACTTCAAACATTGGATTGGAGAAAAAATTCAAAAGTACATTGTCAAAGAACAATCCAATTCATTTAACATAAAGGACATTCATGGTGTAGTTCATTTATTAAAGATAAATGATGTCAGATTTATTAAATCCTCTGGCAATTACTTAGAATTTCATACTGGTGAAAAAAAATATGTTTCAAGAATGACAATGTCCAATGCTGTTAATAAATTTAAGTTGTGGACAGATATTCAGCGTGTACATCGATCATATATGGTGAATTTCAAAAAGATTGAAGCGATTGATCACAAGGTATTGAAAGTAGGGAATGTTGACATACCATTTACAGAAACATACAAAGATGTGATTGAGAGAAAATTAGAATTGTAGGATTTAGAATGTCAGGCTAGGTTTATGTGCTCGGGTCATTTCTCTTTTGCCTATTGGTCCATCCAAACCTTCAAGCTTAAATCCAGCTGCTTTCAGTGCTCTTTTGAAAGATCCTTTTGCACAATAGGTAACGAGTACAGCTCCAGGATTACATAATGCGAACAGCTTTGACATCATTTCTTCTGTCCATAATTCTTCTTGACTAGAGGGAGCAAATGCATCATAATAAATGATGTCATACTTTGAAGTCGACGAATAGTCTTCTATTTTTTGAATATATTTTGTGAAGGTAAATTGGTCAGACAATACTACCATTTGTGCTGATTGACAAGTATGCATTTTTAAGAATACCTCTTGAGCGTCATTATCAAGTTTAAGGACAGTAGGATAGTTGAGATGTGTATATTGAGTCTCTATCAGAGGATACGCTTCAATAGTATCATAATTGACTTTGATACCAGATGGTAGACTTAATATGGTCATTAAGGCATTAAGACCAGTCCCAAATCCCATTTCTAGGATTGAAATGTTTTCCAATCCTTTTTGTACTTGAAACTTTAAACCTGCATCAATAAATACAGTTTCAGTCTCCTGAATAGCACCATATTTAGAATGATAACTTACACCAAATTTCTGAGACAAGACAGTATGCGAACCATCTTGCGAAATAATCAGATCATCCATTCAGATGCTGTGCTAAACTCTGACTTAAGTCAGAAGCAGAAATGTCCAAATGGCTTTCATTATATATTGCCTTCCCATTATGCAATACAATGATTTGAGGAGATTGGTGTCTTACATCAAGTCTGTCTGCTATAGCGTTTGAAATAGATCGATAGGATAGAAGGTCTAAATAGTATGGATTTATATCCATTGACCAATCACCTTCTAATCTTCTTTTCGCCATGCCACTTATAGGACAAGAAGTGCTATGCTTGAAAATGATTTGAGGAGAGTTATGACTTTCCTTAATAATAGATTCAAATTGTTCACCCGAATCCAATTTTTTCCATTCTATCATTAGCTTACTTTACTATGTTCATCAGAACATTTGTTGCTGCTTCTAGTTCGTAAGGACATCCAACTCCACCCCTGTTGCAAGAAGTCATTACTGCTACTAAAAGTAAAAGTGCCAATACCGATGATACGTTTTTGATTGATTTAGAATTCATATGTTAATCATTTTGTATGTGTTAATCTTGTAAACTTAAACGAAACTTCATTTTATGTTATTATTCTAATGTAAAATTAATTCCTTTGTTGTTTAATTTAGCTTAAATATTAGTTAATAATTATAAAATTTGCGACATGCGCATACATTTTATTGCTATTGGGGGTAGTGCAATGCACAATCTTGCCTTAGCATTACATGATTACGGTCATGCAGTTACTGGTAGTGACGATGAAATATACGAACCGTCACGATCAAGATTGTCGCAAGAAGGTCTACTTCCCGAGCAATTTGGTTGGTATACTGACAAAATCGAGCCAAATATTGATGCATTAATTCTAGGAATGCATGCTAGAGCAGATAATCCTGAGCTATTGCGTGCAGAAGAACTAGGACTTCGCATCTATTCCTATCCCGAATTCATTGCTGAGCAAAGTACCGAAAAGACAAGAGTTGTAGTTGCTGGAAGTCATGGTAAGACGACAACCACATCAATAATTATGCATGCACTATCTCATGCAGGAGTGGAATATGATTATCTTGTAGGAGCCCAATTAGAAGGTTTTGATAGAATGGTAAAATTGTCGGATGCTGACATAATTATTTTGGAAGGTGACGAATACTTGTCATCTCCGATCGATAGAAGACCCAAAATGATGCATTATGATCCTAGTATTGCTATCATTACTGGAATAGCCTGGGATCACATTAATGTCTTTCCTACCATTGAAAACTATGTAGATCAATTTAGACAATTTGTAAAAGGAATAAAATCTGATTCGACATTGTACTATTATGAAGATGATAAGTATATGAATACTATTATTGCTGAGGATAACTATAATTGTAAAGCCGTTGGCTATTCACAAATAGAAGTTGATGATGATAAATGTATCAAATTAGATGACGCAAAATATCAAATAGAATTAATCGGTAATCATAACCTTCAAAATATCAAATCTGCTGAATTGGTTTGTGTACAATTAGGTGTATCAAAAGCTGACTTTTATAAATCACTGGAAACATTTTTAGGCGCAAATAAGAGATTACAAGTATTAAAGAAAGGGAAGAGTGGAAAAGGAAATGTGTATTTAGATTTTGCCCATGCACCTTCAAAAGTTACTGCTACTACTCAAGCCATGATAGATTGGTATCCTGATGCACCTTTGGTTGCGGTTTTTGAATTGCATACTTTTTCAAGCTTGAATAAGGACTTCATACCTCAATATAATGGAGCACTCGAAGCTGCCAACGAAGCTGTTGTCTTTTTCAGTGAGCATGCCCTAAAAATGAAGAAGATGCCTCAATTAGAGAATCAATTTATAAAAGATGCATTTAATCATCCCAATCTTTCTGTTTTTTCAGACCGAGGCAATCTTGAAGAATTCCTTATAAAGCAAAACCTAGAAAATATAAACCTCCTATTGATGACAAGCGGCACATTTGAAAACATAGCAATAAAATCTATTCTCTCACTAGATGATGATTAAGAGATGTCAACATATTACCTAGTGCCCTTTGCGTCTTCTTCGCGCCCTTTGCGGTTAAATGAAAACATCTAGCTCACTAACATATTTAAATTTTCTCTAATATGTATTCGAAAAACGTACTATTTATTTTACATTTGCCTTCGTTACGAGGAACTGAACAATATATTCTTTCAGTTTATAACAAAAATGATTTAATATAATGACAAAACCTACATTAATAGTTTTAGCCGCAGGCATGGGAAGCAGATATGGCAAATTGAAACAAATGGATGGTTTCGGCCCTAATGGAGAAACAATCATTGATTATTCAATATACGATGCTATTCAGGCTGGATTTGGTAAAGTGGTTTTTATAGTCAGAGAATATTTTTTAGAAGAATTTAGATACGCAATGGATCCTAAGTTTGGTGATAAGATCGAATTGGTCTATGTCACCCAAGAATTGGATAATATTCCTTCTGGTATCGAAGTTCATCCAGAACGAGAAAAGCCATGGGGTACAGCACATGCTGTTTGGGTAGCCAAAGATGAAGTCAAAGAACCATTTGCTGTTATCAATGCAGATGACTTCTATGGTGCAGATGCCTACAAAGTATTAAATGATTATTTGACAGAAGATAAGACTGATAATTATGCTGTGGTAGCTTATTACCTTAAAAATACCTTATCAGATCACGGCACAGTCAATAGAGGTGTTTGCTATAGCAATAAAGAAAAATATCTAACAAAAGTAGTCGAATGTACTAAAATACAAAGAGAAGATGATGGGGTAGTACGCTATCCAAACGAAGATGGTTCTAAAATTGAGTTAAGTGATGATACACTAGTATCTATGAATATGTGGGCATTCAAGCCTTCTTACTTTGATCATGTAAATTCTCAATTTGTTGATTTCCTTAATTCTGAAGGGATGGAATTGAAATCAGAGTTCTACATACCAAGTGCAGTAGATAAGCTCATTAATGATGGCGCATTGAATGTTGATGTGTTGGATACTGATTCATCTTGGTTTGGTGTGACATATCAGGAGGATAAACCGATTGTGATGGAGAAGTTGAATGCTTTGATTGAGGGTGGGGCATATCCAGAGAGGCTTTATTAAATTTGCATAATAGATTTGCGAAACTAATATTAAAGAATATGGTGTGTATCACAAATTGCACTTTCTCAAGAAAATAAGCTCCTTGTCATCTTGAGCGAAGCGCCAGCGCAGTCGAGCACTCCTTGTCATTCTGAGCGAAGATTCATCGAAGTCGAAGAATCAAGGAGTATGCCTTTACTTTAATTTCGACCGAAGTGGAGAAATCCACCATTTTATTACATCAAGAGC
>Ga0256847_1000120_pt1 | contig 53552 bp, 43 predicted proteins | sample TeddybearmetaG_FD_189099 | JGI IMG/M metagenome (GOLD analysis project Ga0256847, IMG submission 189099) | Hydrothermal vent microbial communities from East Pacific Rise, Pacific Ocean - Teddybear | ecosystem: Environmental > Aquatic > Marine > Hydrothermal vents | place: Pacific Ocean: East... | reverse complement strand
CCAATCTTTCCAATTACCAATCTCTCCAATCTTTCCAATTACCAATCTCTCCAATCTTTCCAATTACCAATCTCTCCAATCTTTCCAATTACCAATCTCTCCAATCTTTCCAATTACCAATCTCTCCAATCTTTCCAATTACCAATCTCTCCAATCTCTCCAATTATCAATCTCTCCAATCTTTCCAATTACCAATCTCTCCAATCTCTCCAATTATCAATCTCTCCAATCTTTCCAATTACCAATCTCTCCAATCTCTCCAATTATCAATCTCTCCAATCTTTTCAATCTTTCCAATCTTTCCAATTACCAATCTCTCCAATTACCAATCTTTCCAATTACCAATCTCTCCAATCTTTTCAATCTCTCCAATCTTTTCAATCTCTCCAATCTTTTCAATCTTTCCAATCTTTCCAATCTTTCCAATCTCTATGAGAGCCCCGATATCTTCCCATCATCATCAATATGCATTCCCTCAGAAGCAGGCTTCGCTGGCAATCCTGGCATCCGCATCATCTTCCCTAATATTGGAATAATAAACCCTGCACCGACAGCATATTCAAACTCCCTTACTTCAATTTCAAAATCAGTGGGTCTGCCGATTAATTTAGCATTATCAGAAAATGATTTTTGGGTTTTTGCCATACAAATTGGCATTTCACTTAAACCTAAAGCTTCTATCTTTCGCAAGTCTATCAACGCTTTTGAACTGAAGTTAACATCTGATGCGCCATAGATTTTTGTAGCGATTGTTTTTATTTTATCAATTATCGGCATCTTCCAATCATAGAGTTGCTTGAAATCATTTTTATTCTCATCGATTACCAAAACTACGGCATTTGCAAGGTCTGTCATCCCTTCTCCACCTTTGGCCCAGCCGTTAGCTACAACTGCTTTTACGTCTAGTTTCTCACATCTTGTTTGGATTAATTGAACCTCCTCTTTAGTGTCATTCGGGAAAGCATTAATAGCAACTACTGGATTCAACCCAAATAGTTTACAGTTTTCAATATGTTTTTCTAAGTTGGCAAATCCTTCTTCTACACGATCTATATTAGGAGTATTGTATTCTTCTTTTTTGGCTCCTCCATGATGCCTCAATGCTCTAATTGTTGCCACTAGCACTAATGCTTTTGGTTTTAAACCTGCAGAAACACATTTTATGTTTAAGAATTTCTCAGCACCTAGATCTGCTCCAAACCCAGCTTCTGTAACTACATAATCAGCTAAAGTAAGTCCCATCTTTGTGGCTATGATGGTATTAGTGCCCTGTGCAATGTTAGCAAATGGTCCTCCATGGATTATTGCAGGATTACCCTCTAATGTCTGAACAAGATTTGGTTTGATAGCATCCTTTAAAAGTATTGCCATAGCATTCTCAGCATTCAAATCTCTAGCATAAATAGGCTTTTTATCGAAAGTATATCCAACGAATATATTTCCTAACCTCTGTTTCAGATCGGCAAAATTTTCTGACATGCAAAGAATAGCCATCACTTCTGAAGCGGGTGTAATATTGAAACCCTCTTGTCTTGGGATTCCATTTCCAGTACCACCCAGACCAATGGTAATATCTCTGAGTGATCGGTCATTGACGTCCATGACACGTTTCCAAACAATAGTCCTCGGATCAATATTTAGATTGTAATTTTTGCTTTGAATATTATTGTCAATTAATGCAGATAACAGATTATTTGCTTTTTCGATAGCAGAGAAGTCACCTGTGAAATGCAAATTGATGTCTTCCATTGGGATAACTTGTGAATATCCACCACCAGCTGCACCTCCTTTGATGCCAAACACCGGCCCCAAAGATGGTTCTCTTAATACCACGCATGCCTTTTTGCCTACTTTATTTAATCCTTCAGTAAGACCTATTGAAGTTGTTGTTTTTCCTTCTCCGGCTGGAGTAGGTGTCATTGCTGTAACAAGAATTAAATTTGATTTTTGCAATTTATCAGCATCGATAAGGTCAAGAGGCAGTTTGGCTTTGTACTTACCATACATTTCAAGATCATCTTCTTCAACATTTAGTTTTTTGGCGATGTCTTTAATGTGTATTATGGTACTTGCTTGTGCAATTTCAATGTCGGTTAGGTGGGACATGTTAATTGAGTTTTTTAATTGTGAATATTATATTTCAGACCACAGTAATAAGTCCGATTTTTAAAAAATAAATTCTCCGTTTTCATTAGTTGACAAAGTTTCACTCATGAAATCAAAGAAGGGGCGCATGGCTTTGAATGTATCATTGCATTCTTTGAGGAAATCCTTTGAAAGTACTTCTTTTTCAGAAAACTCTCTTCCTATTAAGAATTGCTTTTTGCGAATCAAGTCAATATTTGGGTGCTCTTTATCAAATCCCTTAGGAGCAGTTTTTAATTCTTCACCTCCTAAAGTCCCAAAATACTTTTTAAAACTTTTTGATGCTAAGATTTTTCTGAAAGGTTCATCATTGAATAAAAATTCATTACGAATCCTCTTTAAATCCTGGGCATTTGGTCCCCAAAAACCACCGCCTACAAATGTATTTCCTGGTTCAATGTTGAGATAACAACCACCTCGCAACTTCTCAGTAGCTCTAGTAAAGCCACAGCCAATGCTTGATTTGTATGGCGTCTTATCTTTAGAGAATCTTACATCTCGATAGATTCTAAATACTTTTAGACCCTCGATGTGATCGTGTTTGTTCATTTCTTCCATCAAAGCTGTAGCAAAAGTCTTTGCATTGTCTTTTGCAAGCTCATATTTTGGCTTGTGCTCTGTGAACCAATCTCGATTGTTGTTTTCTCTAATATTTTTAAGAAAATCAAATGTTTCTTTATGAATCGTCTGCATCAATTTCAGATTTTAAAATTTGAATTGTGAAAGTATTTATTTTAGTCTGTAATTCTAAATGTTATCGCATTTTTAATGTCGCTTGTTATATAATTATGACTTGATCTTATACCAATAACTTGAAGAATTTCATCATATTGACAAACAACCAATATTTCTTCTTTATCAAACCTATTGATTTTTAAATCAGTAAATAGTTTTTTAAGTGTTTTACTGCCCCCATTCATTCCATGAAGTTTGAATTTGTCTCCAGGCTGAATATTTCTAATTGTTAATGGCCATTTTACCTTTGTTTTATCTATCCATAAATGACTTGCAATGTCAGTAGTTTGAGTTTCTTCTATCTTAATTCTTTTTCCAGTAGCTAGTTGATAAATGCCAAATGAATCAATTGATAAATTAGTTTCCTTATAGCTCTTTTTATTACGCATTATTAATACTCCTCTATCAAAAAGCCCTTCATAATTCTCAGATTCGAATTGTGTGCCAGTTAATTCTGTTTTCAGGATATCACAAATAGTGCTGTAGTTGAACCCAAATCCTTCTAAAATATGATAAAGCAATACTTTTTCATTTCTGAATGATTTGACTTTTTCAAGATCTACAACTAAATGATTTGACTTAGATTTTTTCGAGATGAATTCATTTTGTCCGATCAGTTCTTCTAGTAACGAAGCGACACTCTCTAAATGTAGAATGGATTGATTGGCATTTCGAATGAAATTTGGGAAAATTCTGACTACCTCAGGAGTTACCTTGAGTCTTATTGCATTTCTTTTATACGCGTCAGAATCGTTACTTGAATCATGAGCATATTGAATGTTTTGAGTTGCTGCAAAAGATATGATATCCTCTTTTGTGAAAATCAATAATGGATGGATAACATGATGTTCTATTGCTCTCAGACTGGTAAGTCCTTTGAGGCCAGATTTTCTATCTAAATGCATTAAAAATGTTTCCCATCGATCATCTTTGTGATGAGCTGTGGCTATCCATTTGAATCCATGTTTTACTTGGAGTTCAGATAGGAATGCAAATCTTTCTTTACGCGCATTCTCCTGAAAGTTGCCTTCTAATAACCTTTCATAATTCAGAGTTTTAGAATGAAAAGGAATGGAATTTTCATTACAAACTGCTTTTACCAAGGCCAAGTCATCATCAGACTGTCCATTTCTAGTAGAATGATTTATATGAGCTACTTCAATATTATAGTCTAACTGTCTGAATAAGTGCAACATAACCATAGAATCCACACCTCCACTTATAGATAATAGTATTTTATCTTCACGAAATACTGATAAATTGGATTCTATATATGATAAAAAGTCTTCAAGCATTATATTTGCGCCTTGGTAGTTTTACCAAAATACAAACATAAGTATCTTAGAATGAAAAATATTCTTTCTCTACTATTAATCATAGGCTGCATTATTTGCACGATTAGTTGTAAAAACAAAAATGCTGTACAAAGTGATAATCAAAAAGATCAGACGAAATCTGTAAAGACAATTGTAGAAAACTTTAATACAACCACTGACTCAGATTCTCTACTTGCGAAAATAAAAAATATGACTAAGATCAAACCTGGAGATGTTGCAGGAATGAAACAAGATGCAGAAGTTATTATTAAGCATAGATACAAAGAAACTGAAAAGAAGAGTTATATCATCTTGGACAAAGACTTGTGGGAGTATGAATTTATTTTTGGCGGAAGAGAAATGTCTACTCCTAATCAATTTGCGGGATATTGGATAGATTTCTCAGAAGACCAAACATACACATATGGTCAGTATCAAGAAGAGGAAGGTTCAGGTAGATATACGTACAATTTGAGTACGGGCTTATTATTGTTAATTGATGGTAGTGATAATATAAAGCCTCAGGAATTCGAAGCGAAGCTGTTTGATGTCACTTTAGTAATGGATGGCAATAGTATTTATAAAGACAATAACTACAATGCCAAATTGAAAAGAATTACTGAACGCCCCAAAAAGTGAATTAACAATTCATTGGGCAACTGAATCTAATATTAACATGTTATTGGATATAATACTTGTAAGTAAAAAATAGATTTGCATTCTAAAACTAGATAAAGGCAACTAAAGTGGAAAAAACACTTCAACAATATCAAAAAGCTACGGATACGGCAAAAGATATTTTTATAAAAAAGACGAAAGATTACGGAACAGCGTGGAGAATTCTGCGCCCTTCTAGTCTTACGGATCAGCTATACATTAAAGCCTCTAGAATACGAAGCATCCAAGAAAAAGGACAGTCTAAAGTTGAAGATCCTATTGATTTAGAATTTGTAGGAATTATAAACTATAGTGTAATGGCGCTGATTCAACTTGAACATAAGGATATTACGGAATTGGAAATGCCAGTAGAAGAGGTGGATAGACTTTATGCGCACAATATTAAAGTAGCCAAAGAATTGATGACTAATAAGAATCATGATTATGGTGAAGCATGGAGAGATATGCGTGTAAGCAGTATTACCGACTTGATTCTAATGAAGTTACTAAGAATAAAAAAAATAGAAGAGAATGATGGGAAGACTATTATTTCTGAAGGCTTAGATGCCAATTATCTTGACATGATAAATTATGCAGTTTTTGCAATGATATTAATTGACGAAGAAAAAGAAAACAAATAAATGGGACTTACAATTACAATGGTATTTATAGTAACAGGCATTGTTGCCTTATTACTTACACTTGTCACAGGCTTCTTATTAAAGAAAGATCATAAATCGTGGTTGATGACTTATGCCCAGTACTTTACTGGTGTATTATTTATTTTTTCAGGCTTTGTGAAAGCTGTTGATCCTTTGGGGACAGCATATAAGATGGAACAATATTTCAATGAATTTTACTATGTATTCCAAGACACATGGTTTAGCTTTTTGGCTCCTATCTTTCCAGTATTCAATGATTACTCAATCGTATTTTCGGTGGCCATGATTGTGTTTGAAATCGTATTGGGTATAATGCTCATAATAGGAATGAAGGGCAAATTGACTGGATGGTTATTCCTATTGTTAGTTGGATTTTTCACCTTCCTTACTGGTTTCACCTTTCTCACTGGATATGTACCAGATGATGTCAATTTTTTCAGTTTCGGTTCTTGGGGAGAATACAAAGCCAGCAACATGAAAGTGACGGATTGTGGATGCTTTGGAGATTTTTTGAAGTTAGAGCCGAAGACAAGTTTTTATAAAGACCTCGTTCTACTTATTCCTGCCTTCTTTTTTGTTTTTAGGTACAAGAAGATGCATCAATTATTTACCAAGAACATTAGATACGGAATTGTTGGAATCTCAACTATTGCATTTTTGGTTTATTGTTTGAGCAATTATGTGTGGGATATACCTCATGCTGATTTCAGACCTTTTAGTGTAGGTACTGACGTAGCTAGCGTTAAGGAAAATGAGCAAGATGCACAAGCTGATGTACAGGTGGTGGCTTGGAAACTTAAGAATAAGGACACTGGTAAAATAGTCGAACTCCCAACTGATCAGTATTTCGCTTCTTTAAGTACATATAGTAAAGACAATGGATGGAGTGTTGAAGAACAAATAAAAACTGAACCTAAAATCAAGGAAACCAAAATTAGTGATTTTGACATCAAAGATTTTGATGATCATGAGGTTACATATGAATATTTGGAAAGTGAAGGATATCACTTTATGATTGTTTCGCACAAAATGTATGGAGAACCGGAGAAAAAAATGATAACTATCCAGGATACTACTTTTGTGATCGATACGATTTTGACTGTTGATAATACTGAACCACAAATAGTTAAGAGTATTGGTGAGATTTCTAGTTCAGAAAAAGAAGTAGTAGACTACGTATGGGATGATGATTGGAAATCTGACTTTATAAATATTATTAAACCAATGACAGATCAGGCTACTAAGGATGGCCATAAAGTTAGCGTCGTATTTGGAGGAGGAACGAAAACTATGGTGGACGATTTAGCTGGGGAGATTGGAATAAAAGCAGATTATTATCAAGCAGATGATATACTTCTCAAGACGATTGTCCGTTCTAATCCAGGCACAGTACTTTGGAAAGATGGCAAGATTGTGTACAAATGGCACAAGAAGAAATTGCCTTCTTATGAGGAGATTAAAGCTCAGTTTTTGAAGTAAAGAAAGCTAATTTCGACATTTTGAGAACATAACATTGCATTTTGTATAAGATATGGAGATTGTCTTGTCAAAATATCGCATATTGGATTTTTAAAAGAATTAATAATAAACTAACTCATAAATAAGTTCGTATATATTTAGAGTTAAAGGAAAAATAGTTTTCTTTGTATTATAAATGTTTATAATATATAACGGTAATTGAAATAATGCTTAGCAGACGTAGTGTAAGAATCAAAGTAATGCAACTCCTTTATGCGAAAAGTTCGGATGAAGCACTTGATTTAAAAGGTAGCATGCAGAGATATTCGAGGATGATTGATCATAGTTATGATGTATTCCTTTTTAATCTTTATTGTTTGGTGCAGGTATCAAAAGTTGCAGCTGAAGATGAAGTCAAGAAAAAAGCTAAGCACTTACCATCCGCAGCTGATAAGGTTTTTACCGCAAAACTCTGTGAAAACGATTTAATCAAAAGTCTTAGAGATAATCCATCTCTAAGTAGGGTTTTTGAGCAGAAAGGATTTAATGGTATGATTGATAGAGATCATATGATTAAGATATATAATGAATTTGCAAAAGAGGAACCTTATCAAACTTATCTTGCAAAAGATTGTGAGCGTGAAGATCATGTAGAAATATTGTTGGAATTGTATCGGTTTTGTAGAAAAGATGAGCTTTTCAACGAAGTTATAGGTGATGCATATCTAAATTGGATAGATGATAAATCTTTGGTTATAGGTGCCGTAAAAAAGGTTATAAAATCATTGCCAATTGAGGGGACTGATTTTCTAAAAGAATATTATCCTGACGACGAAACAATAAAAGAATACGGAGAACCCTTATTATATAGAACTTTTAAGGGAGATTCTGCGTTGTTAGAAATTATAAAACCCATTTTAACGAATTGGGACCATGAACGACTTGCTTTGATCGATATGATATTATTGAAAATGGCAGCTTGTGAAATGTTAGAGTTCCCAACGATCCCCGCTAAAGTAACATTAAATGAGTATGTGGAAGTTGCAAAATCATACAGTACTGATAAGAGTAAGGAATTTGTAAACGGAGTGCTTGATAAATTAATGAAGCAATTAGATGCGGAGGGAAAGTTGAATAAAGAAGGTAGAGGATTAGTTGAATAGACTATTTTTTTATTCAGAGAAGCATTAAGCAAGTGCACTTCGAAAGCAAATAGTTACCCAATATTAGTTAACCTAAAACTAATAACCCATGATTAATTCAAAAACTGCTGCGCTTTGCGTGGTTTTTACAGTTTTTACTGCTTCTAGCCTTTTTTCACAAACTGAATCTGTAATTCTTTATAATAGCCAACCAGTAAAAGTTGAGCTGACTAATGAAGGTCATATTCAATCCTTTATAGGTTTGGTTGCCGGTTATATGGAAGGATATGGTCTTGTAGCAGCTCCAACTGATGTGGCTCCCATAATTGTCGAAGAACCAATTTTACCCACTGTTACTAAGAATGCAGGATATGCTATAATTTCAATAGAAAGGATAGAGCTCAATTATAAACCCAATTTTGCAACTCTCGACAAGTCAATAATAAATGAATTGGACAAGGTTGCTGCCAAATTGAAAGCAGACCCGAATTCCAAGATTCTTCTGACAGCACACACCTTGAATCAAGAAAAGAATAAAATATCAACGAATAGACTGGCTTCTGCGATTGCATATTTAGGCATCAAAGGAGTACATCCAGACCGGATTCAATCAGAAGTTCAGAGAAGCGAGAGTTTGATTGATGTATTAGCTATTAATTATTTGAATTAAAAATCAAGATGGGAAAGTGTATAATTATTAAAGAAGAATAATTTAATTGCGCGCTTTTGTCACCTTGAGCGAAGCAAAGCGTAGTCGAATGGTCGACAAGTATTTATTTCAGTAATTTCGACCGAAGTGGAGAAATCTACCTCTTCTATTTTTCTGTATCCCTCAATTAAAATAGATATGATTCATTATTCAAAACTATAAAGTCCAACAGTTTTGAAGAAACCAAAAATTAAAGAGATTAGATAATAGCAGTTGTTTATTTCTTATACATCAAATAAAAAGAGATGCCATCGTTTCTTCGATGCCATCTCTTTTTGTTGATTTTGTTATGTACTTTACTGCTTACTTAGCAGCTTTTGCGTCGATCATCTTCATTATTTCTTCATCCGTCTTGTCAATATTGTCCAATAAAAATTGAACATCATCAGCCAAGTCACTTTTTGGGTAGGTTACAAGAAAACGATTATAAACATCTCTAGCTGCTTCTTTATTTTTCAATTCATTTTCTAGCATGAATCCTTTAAGGAATACAGTAGTAGCTGTTTTTTCATAATTTGGATATTTCTCTTCTATCCAATCGAAAATACTTAAGGCTTTAGGGTATGTTTTCAAAGTCCTTGCCATTTCAGCTGCTCTGTATAGATACTCTGGTGCCATATCGTTATTCGGGAATCCAATTGCGTATGCTTCACAGGCATCTACATATTTTTGTGCTGATAACTTATTTATTCCAAATTTATCTGGATCGACAAATACGTTTTCTGCCATTGTTTTAATATATGTATCAACATCAGTGATGTCCTCTTTCAATTTTGGTTTTAAATTGTTCATATATTTTCCTGTTGGAAAATTATTCTCATATGCCTTAATAAGGATGCCGCTTGGAATGTATTTTCCAATGTCGTGTAAGGCGGAAGCCAGTTTTGCTAAATTTTCTTCATACTGAGGAATCGCAGGGAAATCCTTTACCAATGGCATTAAAAAACCGATAGCAGTGGGTCCCATTTTATATTCTTCAGCTACATTCAAGCCTTTGACTAGCAGGTCCAATTCTTTTTCATTGTCTGGAGATGCTGCAAGTTCTTTTCTTAATTCCATGACATAGTTTTGAGCAGAAGCCTTTCCTGGTTCAGTCTTCAACTTGTCCATTGCCATCTGGAACGAAGAGATTTTATCAGCAGTCGATGTTCCGGTATCTTGCTTACAAGAGCATAAGATTAAGATAAGACAAAATGCAATTAGATTTCGAGAATTCATAGTTGTTACAATTTGGTTTTGTGCATTCACACATCAAATAAACGACAAAATTAAACTTTGGTCTGATATAATCAAAGAACTTTGAAGTATTAGACTTTTATCTGGCTAAAAGTTATTTTATGGTGCGAGGAATAAATAACGTCAACATCTAACATAGTGGGCTTCTTTGTGATGCCTTGGTGATTCTTGTGGTTAAAAAAGAATATGTCTTATTGCCAGAAATCCAGTTTAATTATTTCACAATACATAAAGATTCACCACAACGGCACAACGATTTCACTAAGAAAAGTACAAATAACAGCTCATAGTTTTACTTAGGCTTAAATGCTTTAAACATATGAACTCGAAGATTATAAAGCAATGTAGCTTTATCAAAAAGAAGATTCAAAGTACTTTTTTTAACATAGTAATTCAAAATTACTCTTAGCCTTTTATCGATTATTATAGTGGAATCTGACTGTCCGATATCTCAATATTACTACTTCTTTTTTACATCTGCTTTGATTGATGAATATACATTTCTATTTTGGAGGTTAAATAAAAAAGGATGCCTTCAAAGAAAGTAGAATTTGTAAATAAAAACGGATATAAGTTATCGGCCAGAATGGAATTGCCCTTATCATCAAAGCCGGACGCTTATGCTGTTTTTGCACATGTCTTTACAGGAAGTAAGAATCTCTCAGCAACTCGACATATTAGTAGAGCGCTAACTTTAAACGGGATTGCTGTATTACGATTTGATTTTACAGGGCTAGGGGATAGCGAAGGGGATTTTAGTGATACGAACTTCACTAGTAATGTGGAAGATTTACTTGCTGCTTGCAGATATCTGAGAGATAACCATGAGCCACCAAGTATTATGATTGGTCATAGTCTAGGAGGTGCAGCATCAGTATTTGCAGCTTCGAAAGTAGACTCTATTAAGGCAGTGGCTACTATCGGGGCACCATCCGAACCAGAACATGTCACACATTTATTGACTAACAAAATAGAAGATATTGAAAGTACAGGAATGGCAGAGGTCAATATTGGAGGACAAATATTCACTATCAAAAAACAATTTCTTGACGATTTACGGTCAAAGAATATGTATAAAATCGTTAAGAATCTTAATAAGGCAATATTGGTTCTTCATTCTCCTCAGGATACAGTTGTAGATATAGAGAATGCGGCTAAAATTTATCATGCAGCAATGCACCCAAAGAGCTTTGTTACTCTTAACGATGCAGATCATATGTTGACCAATAAGAATGATGCATTTTACGTAGGCAATATGATAGCTACTTGGGCAAAACGGTATGTTGATGTTCCAGCTACAAAAAAGTTGGTAACACATAAGCAAGTAGTAGCAAGATTAGGTAATTCGGGATTTACTACTGATATCATGGCAGGAAAACATGGATTGCTAGCTGATGAGTCTGAGGATCTTGGTGGAGCAGATTTTGGTCCATCGCCCTATGAAATGCTCAATGCTTCTTTAGGAGCTTGTACTGCCATGACACTTCAAATGTACGCAAGACGTAAAAAGTGGGACTTGCAAGAAGTGAAGGTCCATTTGTCATTTAGTAGAAGCTATAGAGATGATTGCGAACATTGTGACGTCAATGATAGAAGATTAGAAGTTTTTGATCGAGAAATAGAGATTAAAGGGGATTTGGATGAAACTCAAATTAACAGGCTTCTTGAAATTGCAAATAAATGTCCTGTACATAGAACTTTGGAAGCGTCGGCAGAGGTGAGGACGAAATTGGTCGTTAATAAGGAATAAGGAATAATTGAAAATTAATAAATAATAAATAATAAATAAAAAAAACTAACGAAAAACCAGCCATCGCTCTAAGCGATGGCTGGTTTCTTTTATTTTAAATTAATTTTTAATTTTTTTTTGCCTAGTCTCGACTACCGAATACTTTTCTGAGCAAGTCTGTATTCCTTTGATCTACATTGCCTCTAATTCCTTCTTCTTTCTTGGCAATAAGTGAAAATAAGCCGACTAATGCCTTTGAATTTACATGATCATCTAATTCTGGATTTACATCCTTCACAAATGGCAGTTTGTTGTAAGCTTTCACTACAGAACGCCAATATTCTCTGGCATTCACTTCGTCCAATGCACTTTGGATCACAGGCATAAATGTATCGTAGAGGCTTTTATAGCTTTTGTCTTTGAGATACATAGTTGCAGCATCTTGTTTTCCGCCTAAAATATTCATAGCATCTTCAAATGTGATAGCTTTGACAGCATCAACAAATATTGGTGTAGCTTTCTTAGCGGCACTTTCAGCTGCTCGATTCATCTTGAGGATAAGCTCTTTTTCAACATTATTAAATCCAGGAACCATTTTGACTTTCGAAATTACCTTTTTAGCTTCTGAGGGTATTTCAACCATATATTGACTTTTCAAATATCCATCCTCTGCTGATAACTTGTCGACAGCTTGTTCAATCCCTTGATCCAGTGCTTGTTTTAGCCCATTAGCTACTTCATCTTTTGAAAGTGGATTTTCTCCTTTTACAACTTTTTTGGCTTTATCCAGAAGATTTCCGAATTGAGCAGTACTCGCTGTAGAAATTGAGAAAAAAGCAAATAATATAAATATGTATTTTAATGACTTCATTTTTGTTTAGTTGTTTCAATATGTTAACGGTATAAACTGATAGTTGACTTCAAATGAAGACATAAATAATTGTTAAACTCTTTTAAAGCTAACAATGGGCTTTACATTGTTTAAAATTTATCAAGCTTTAAATTACTTCATTTTTAGATTTTGCTCAGTTTAAAAAATTGAGAATCTTCTTTATAACTTACTTTAATCATGTATAATCCCGAAGTAAGGTGTTCCACGTTTATTCCTTCATTTGTCATTGCCGAATTTTTTGAAACTACTTTTCCAGTAATATCAATGATTTGGTAGTCAAAACTTATTGTTGATGGATTACCCAATATTACTTCAAATTGTGTTGGGTTCGGGAATAATAATATCTGGTCTAAGCTGAGTTCATTAGTTGCAGAAACCAAAATAGTAAATGGGATTGAATCTTCACAACCATTAGCATCTAAAATATAAGCGATATAATCTCCATTTGCCAAATTCAAAAATTCACCATTATCTGTAAAGTTCAAATTGTTAATACTATATATATATGATTCCGTACCTCCACTCCCACTTAACACTACAGTTGATCCTGCAATGTCATAAAAGATCTCTAACTCAAACTCAGGTTCTGTAATAAGGATATCAGACATCATAAAAGTGTTAAAATCAGCATCTCTCACAGTTAATGTATAGGTTCCCGCCTGTAAATTTGTAAAACTTGTCTCTGTAGTTGGTGCAATCTCATCTAATTGATAAGTATATGGTGATAAACCTCCTATAACACTATTTATATAGAGAGCCCCTGTCGCTTCGCCTTTGCAATCCACATCTACAATACTAATATGTACCTCTCCGATTTGGTAAAATGTCAATTCATTGAAAGATTGAGACATACATTCATTTTCATCTTTGACATAAATGCGATAAGTAGTGCCATCAAAAATTTCAATAGTACTTTCTGTTGTATAGTTTACACCATCCAATGAATACATCAAAGAGCCCGTTCCTCCTCCTGCTTCTATAATGATCTCATTGTCACCTGGAAAAAAGACAAAAGTAATTTGATCTGGTTCGCTTATTGTCAATAAATCGGACGAGATTTCAGTTCCAATCTCATCTTTTACCGTAATTGTATATTCTCCGAGACCTAAATTTTCAAATATATTTTGAGATTCAAATGGCCCATTATTAATACTATAAGTATAATCTGGAATTCCTCCTATACCCATTACTTCTATTTGACCATCTGATGATCCGAAACAACTAATATGATTAGTAATTGTAGAAGAGATAGTAAGGACGGATATATTTACATTAATAACGAAATTATTGTTAGCCGTATACCGAGATTGATCATCTTCTGTGTCAAAAGCAAAGTTATCTTCTGTAGCACCGACGTCTGAAAGTGTATACATAATCTTATTCAAATTGACATCTTCTTGAGTAAACGAATCTCCAAGATTCAAAGATTCAAAGATACTCATCGTTTCATTCCATTTTTGAAGTTCACCCGATGCAGGAACACTTCTGACAACAAACTTTGTATTTGCAGGGTCTGAATTTTCAACTTCCAGAAAAGTATTGTTTATAATGCCTTCGGTAGTATTGATTAATTCTAGCGGGAGGTTTGTAAGAACTTCTCCAGGTCCTAAAGAGGATAATTCACATGTTGTAATTGACCATTCGACGAGTTCTCCACCATCTGGTCCAACAATGTCTTCTACTATTAAAGTCCAAGTGCCTGAAATAGGAGTATTTTCTAAGAATGAGAAAGATTCTAATGGTTGAAATATTCCCTCAATAGCATTTCCATTTGGATCACATGAGATTTCGAAATCTGAGGCGGTATTTATAGCACCAGATGAAAAAGTAGCAACAATATTATCTTCTTCACACCCAAAATTAGTTCCGGGCACACCAGGTTGCTCGAATAGAGTTATGACAAGACCATTTGGAGCCCTAATTCTAGCAGATAGATCACCAATCCAAGTATGATTAATTGTCATACTTACTTCTAGTCCTCCCAGAAACCCTTGGCTCGTCAATTCTATGTCACTCTCCACAGTATTACTATTATCATTAGCTATTATTAAATTTGCATCAGTCTGATCTGTATTACAAATTAAACCTCCTGTCTGGAATGATTGAAATCCATCCCATACAGCATCAAAACAGTCCGACGATCCTCTTACCCTCCAATAGTAAATAGTACTAGATGATAACCCAAGTACTGTTATGAAATAGTCACTGGTTTCACCAGAAAAAATAATATCGTCAAATTTTGGGTTGTTTGAAACTTCGACCTGATAGTTCACGATACCACCTTGAACGTCCCATGACAAAGTAGGATTGTTAGATACCCCTGTTTGCCCTTCTTGAGGATTCAAAATAATCACAGCTGCGTCTTCTGAAGGGGAGACAGTTAAATTGACCATCTGCATTTGTGTTAAAGTCTCACCTTGTGTTAAAATGGATAACTCATATGATCCAACAAGATCCGAAGTAAGATTTTCTATTGTTAAAACTACTTCTGAATCTACTTCAGTTTGATCTGGAGAGAAAGTGAATGTTGCTCCAGTTGGCAAACCATTCAAATCGAATGTAACAGGAATAGGGCTAGAATCAAAAACTGTATAATCTAAGATAAAGGTTGCAGATTCTTCTGGACAAACTAATATATCGGTTGGCGAAACTTCAGCTGAGAATGGAGCAATTACATTGATATCTCGATTGTTAATATCGAAAAACGTACTTGATGAACACTTTAACATTATCCTACCTTGAGAAGTAAACTTAAAAGGTACGGATATTTCGTGCTCCCCATCATTGGGTACATTTTCAGCTAACATTATATCAAAGTTATTCCCACGGTCCAATGAGAAAATAATATCTACGTTATCACATGATACAGGTGCTATATCTGTATTTGCAACATCCCAAGTAATGATCTCCATATCCCCAGAACTCCAAGTAGTGGATGAGTTTTGAGATGTGATAAGAAATGGACCTGCCGCAGATGTGAAATTTATTGTAAGATCATCATTATCAGTACATCCACCAAGAGGGGTATTATCTCTAACAGTAATGTTGAAATTCATTTCTCTAGTAGCGTTTGGAAGTACTTCCCAAGTTGTGCCATTTGCTCCAGTAAGAATGCTAGGTAATATAGGAAAGTATCGAGTTGGGCTTTCATTTGGATCAAAAGATCTAAATGTAGGTCCACCTGTGGATGATGATTCAGGAGGCATGTTTACTATTTCGTTGTCTTTTTGTTCCCAGCAATATGTAAGCATATCATTATCAGGATCAGTCGCATTTACAGTCAAGAAAAACGGAGTTCTCGATGGGAGTACATTGCTCGGAGAAGTGATTGATTCAATTTCAGGTGGAGAATTGTCAGTACTTATAATTTCTGCACAATTTCCATTACCAGCTACTACAAAATTAGCAACCTCTAATTGTGTGATAGAATGAAAATAATCGTCGCTATTATTTTGAAGATCTGGTGAACATATTCCAGCATAGGCCATTATAGTTGTTCCGCTTCCAGGCTCAATAGCTGTGCCTGAATTCCTATTTTCAGTACCATTAGGTGACAGACAGCTATTATTGAATGTGTGGTTTCCTCCGAATTGGTGACCCATTTCATGAGCAACATAATCAACCCAAAAAAAATCACCTGTGGGATTACCCAAACCTGTCACACCTCTAGCTTTACGGTTAGTGCATGGGCTTCTTAAGGATGCTACTCCACCACCACCTGTACTATAGACATGACCAATATCATAATTGTCGAAACCAATGATTTGGTCAACCGTCGATTGATTTTGACCCAACATTGCTGAACCACTGCTGTTTGTATATGGATCAGTATTGGCAGATAAGAAAATTATTTCGTCGGTATTGGCGATCAATTCCATGGTTATTCCAAGGTCTCTTTCAAACATTCCATTTAATCTAACTAAAGATGCATTATATTCAGCTAATACATCTGGTATGTTGCCACCATGAAAGGTAGCATATTCTCCAGTACAAGCCAATGCCAATCTGTATTTTCGCAATTGGCAATCGCCAAATCTTACAGAGTGATCTATGCCTTTGTACCCATCATCAGGAACTTCAACTGTACAAGTTCCTTCTCCTTCTGCCAAATCTCTGTGATAATTTGACCTTTCATATAGGATGTACTTTTCCTTACTTTTAGGTGTTAATCGATCTAAGTATATAGTTTCATGCCTACTAGAAAGCAACATTCCTTCTATACCTTTATGTGAGATGCTTATTTTAAGAATCGCGGTTGGATCTGACGCACTATGTCCTGTGAATGCTTTGATGTCTGGGTACTTCTTTGCCAAATCAGGATGAAAAACATCACTTCTTTTTACCCTGAATGTTTGATTTTCATTTCCTGGCATGGGCCAAATAATTAAAATTCCTTCATCAGTAGATTCAAATCTTTTTGGAGCATTGTTAAGGATTGATTTGAAATGATCAAAGTCCAATTCATAAGATTCATATTCACTGGGAACAGTCAATCTTTGATCTAGCTGAGACTTAAAAGAATTATTTTCTACACCAATCCATTTTTGAGCATTACTGGTAGTGATGAAGAATAAGGAAAAAAATAGAAGTAGAGCGCGATTTTTCATATAAATGCTAAAGTTTATATTCCTTAAGGTAAAAACCTCGAATTTATGAATAAAGTACGTCTGCATTATCATAAAAGTAGATTTCTTTTTAATAATTAGTTTGACGGACATAGTTTTGATAAAGAGAGATTATCTTTACTTTTGACGAAGATATATATCAAATCATCTAATAATTTCGTTTTGGCAATAAAAGAAGGAGTAATATTAAAACTTGAAAAGCTAGCTAAATTAAGGCTGAGTAGTGAAGAGCGAGCCGAGATAGGTGTAGATTTAGAAAAGATACTATCAATGATCAATAAGTTGGAGGAGATAGATACATCTGGGATTGAACCATTGGTCTACATTCATGAAGAAGTAAATGTGTTGAGAGCAGACAAGGTTGAAGGAATGTTGGAGACTGAAGAAGGATTAAAAAATGCTCCAAAACGAGTTGACAATTATTTTGCTGTACCAAAGATCATCAATAAAAAGACATAACTCAAAAAATAATTAAATGCAAGAAGTAATTTCGATAAATGAACTGAAGAAAACTTACATAATGGGTATGGAGGAAGTCCATGCATTAAAATCCATTACACTAGAAGTAATGAAGAATGAGTACATGGCCTTGATGGGGCCTTCAGGAAGTGGTAAGTCTACACTCATGAATCTAATAGGCTGTCTAGATACACCTACTTCTGGTGATTATTACCTGAATGGAGCGAATGTCAGTAATATGATTGATAGCCAACTTGCAGAAATTAGAAATAAAGAGATAGGCTTTGTTTTTCAGACATTTAACCTCTTGCCTAGACTGACTGCTTTGGATAATGTAGCGCTACCACTCGTATATGCTGGCATGAGTAAGTCAGAAAGAATAGATCGGGCGACAGAGGTATTAGAATCTGTAGGTTTGGGTGATAGGATTACCCATAAGCCAAATGAACTATCAGGTGGTCAAAGACAAAGGGTGGCGATAGCAAGGGCATTGGTGAATAACCCTGCAATTATATTGGCAGATGAACCTACGGGGAATTTGGATACTAAGACTTCAACAGAGATCATGGAAATATTCGAAAAGATTCATGCAAATGGAAATACCATTATAGTTGTAACTCACGAACCTGATATTGCGGAACATTGCCATAGAATTGTTCGCTTGAGAGATGGATTAGTCGAGACTGATGAAATAAATCAAAATATTATCAAAGCTAGCGGTACTTCTCATAGATACAACGTAAAGTAATTCATGAAAATATATACCAAGACCGGTGATGCAGGAATGACATCTCTGTATGGAGGTAAGAGAGTCTCAAAAGATGATATCAGGATTGAAGCATATGGTACTGTAGACGAGCTCAATTCTCATATCGGTTTGTTGATTTCTTCTTTACCTACCGATGATCAAAAAGAGTTATTGACAGAAATTCAAAAAAGATTATTTACCATCGGTTCGATATTAGCTTCAGATCCTTCCAAGGAATTAAAGACTCCTGATTTATTAGATTCTGATGTGCAATTATTGGAAAAAGCAATGGATAATATGGATTCCCAATTAGAACCATTGAGGACATTTATTTTACCAGGCGGATCAGCTAGTAATAGTACAGCACATATCTGCAGAACAGTGGCAAGAAGAGCAGAACGTCGAACAATAACACTTTCTGGGCTTGCAGACTTAGATCCTATTGTGGTTATTTACCTAAATAGATTAAGTGATTATTTGTTTATTCTAAGTAGGAAAATAGCGCAAGATATTGGGCATGATGAGATTCCATGGAAAGCTAGGAAATAACTTAAAAGATAGAACACTCAGAGGGCTTCGAGCCCTCTGAGTGTTCTATCTTTTATTTGCACATTTTCATAGAGATTTATTAATTGGTTTATACAATCCAAAAGGATGTCATTCTTACAACTATGGATGAAGTCCATCAACAAGGCTATCAAATAATGTAAAGAGTCCTGAAAGGATGATACTATCTTTTTGTAAAGGTGGGTGCGCTTTCATAATAGGCTTGAATTCTTTAAATGCTAAAAGCTTCTACTTGCACATTCTCATAGAGATTCATTAATTGGGCAGTTAGGATTTCTGGATCGAAATTATCTAAAGCGTATTTTTTTCCTTCTTCGCTCATTTTTTGTGCGAGAGCTGAGTCGTCCTGAATAGTTTCGATGGCATGAGAAATTGATTCTGTGGAAGAAGGATCAATGTAAATAGAGTTAGGACCACCAGCTTCTGTCAATGATGAATTTCTCGATGTTATGACTGGAGTAGACGATAATAATGCTTCAACTACAGGTAGCCCAAATCCTTCATAAAAGCTAGGGTAGATCAGCATACTTGCATTTTGATATATAGCAGGGAGTAAGTTGGTGGGAATGTTTGAAAGAATATGGATGTCTTTTTGGAGGTTGTTTTTATTGATATGATCCTGTAAGAATTTTTTATGTTTTTTACCATTCCCAATTAAGAACAATGGGATTCGATTTTCTTTCTTGATGTGGGTATATGCTTTGATTACCGAAACAATATTTTTTCTAGGTTCTAAACTGCCGACGGAAAGGTTGTATTCAGTTGGAAAAGATTTCGGTAAATCTGCATTTTCCTCTGGATCAGATTTGTAATATTGCTTATGACAAGATTGATAAATCACTTCTATTTTAGCGGGATCAATTTTGTAATATTCAATAATATCTTGTTTAGTATTTTCACTAATTGCAATGATTTTATCTGCTGTATGTAGACTATGTTTACATTTAATATGATAGAAACTACGATCAACAATTGGGAAATACTCAGGATGAGTTTTAAAAATTAGATCGTGGATGGTCACAATTTTTCTACATGTCAGATGCTCATTATTTCTTGGAAGCTCATGACTTAACCCATGGTAGATATCAAGTTCATCATTTTTGATATCTTTTTTTATCTCGAAACTTCTCCAGATAGTTTTGTTCTTTGTTCCAGCAGTGCGGATAGAAACATTTTGCTTTGCCTCTAGTTTTGCTCTTTCTTCATTTAAAGAAATAGAGGGCGTGTATAAAAAATAGTCATGGTTTGGAAAAGACTCATTAAGGTTCGACACCAAAGTACGGCTGTAGTTGCCTAAGCCAGTTTTATTATTAAAAAAACGTTTTGCGTCAAAACCTATTTTCATGCTTTGGGTGGTTTATTAGAAACGGTTAATATAGTATGCATAACGTTCCTAAGACCGCTATGTTATATATCAATACTATTGTCTTTTATTTAGCAGTCAATTTACTGCAATTAATGATCTTAATCCTTTTGTGTAAAATAAATGGGGGTCAACTTAAAATTCTGAATCTTAACACTTAACCAAATATAGAAAGATTTATCTCTTAGACACGTTAATTTCTAATGTTTGTGTGTAAACCTTGGAATTGTCATCCCGACCATCGTGGACATAGGCGTCAACCTAATATATTAATATATGATTATTTTATATGTGTAACTTATATCTTTCATTTATAGAATGTAAGTGAAAAATGAAGATTAATCTTTCAAACATATATGGTCGCTCGCCACGACTGGCTTTGCTTACCCAACGCTAACGCGTTCATTCCCTTATCACCTATCGGTGCTACATCTGCGATGCTCGGTCATTCCTCTGCTTGATCAGAAAACGAAACAAAAGAATCAAGCCGCTAAAAAGGCTATACTGCGAATGTGACTGAATGATCTATCGTAGATAGTTTGAAGCGGGACTGACTGGTCTTTGGCGAAGCCAAAGTATTGATCAACAGCTCAATAAAGGAGGGAACCCGAAAGGGGTGGGTAGATAAAAAATGAAGAAACCTGCATTGCAGGATGGGTTGGCTTCCCGTCGCTTACGCGTTCCTTCCTTTGTCGACTATCGTCTCCACTCTGCGAGTTCAGTCAGTCCCCCACTGTTTAGCGGCAATGCCATGCTCTTTTTAAAGTTGTGTCTTCGACATGAAAACAACTACCCGAAACCTATATCGCACGTTTACAGTTATTTATATATTGTATAATAAAATATATTAACTTATTAGGTTGACGCGTATGCATCGTGGAGGGATCGACAATGAACTTAAATATTTAAATTTCGACCAAAGTGGAGAAATCTATCATTTTTTAAGATTCAAGCCATTAATTTGTTCAGCACTTTCCTTCAAAATGTGTTTAATAGCTATATTTTCATTTGTCCTTTATTTCTTTTAACTTCTGTTGTATTAGATCTTTGTGCCTTTTAATATCACCATCAACTAATGATTTGATTACAGTTTCAGAGAGATTTTCTCCATAAAGATTTTCAATCCTACTTTTATAATTAGTTACTATATAGCTTGTTTTATCAAAACGAAGATCTATTTTCGATTGAAAATCAAATTCTTGAAATCCCAATGGCTTAAAAGTTTCATAATTGTAAATGAAAGTAATTATTGAGGTTTCACTATTAATTCTCTCTTTTGCTAGTTTTAATATTTTTCCCTTTTCGGATATTGGTATTCCTTCTACTGTAATGAAATATTGGAAATTGACATAAAACCTATTCATTAATTCAGATTTAGATAGGAAATACTTGAACAAAGGGACTATCGTGTGATCAAATAATTGCAATAAACTTTCTTCACTTTTCAAGGTCTCTATATGTTGATGTTGCCCTACTGCTAAAACAGACTGCTCAAGAATTGCTATCTCTTTCTCCAAATAATCTTTTTCTTCAATTGATTCACCCTTTGCTCCAGCTATCATGATCTCCAAAGAATGTTTTAGATTAGTAGCAATGTACTCTGCGAATGGTTTGAAGGTTCCCGCATCTGCTTGACGAAGTGCTGCAAAGTAATTGTGTTTGTCTTCAGTTTTGATAATGACTGGAGGATAGCCAAATCTGAGCAGGATGAAATTCATAATTATTCTTGCCGTTCGTCCATTTCCATCATCAAATGGATGAATTCTTATGTATCTATAATGGAATTCTGAGGCTAGAAGAATTGGGTTTACTTCACTTTCTTCCGACTTCTGATTATACCACTGTATTAGCTCATTCATTAGAATTGGAGTTTCTTCTGGAGTGGTATAGTGAAATATTTCACCAGTTATAGTTTTTACATGATTTGGCGTAGTTTTATATTCACCTACTTTAACTCTCTTTTGGGTAGGTAGTCCCTCTGGTGTTATAGCATCAACTTCATATGACTCCTTCAAGATCAAAGTATGCAATTCTCTTACAAAATTTTCAGATAATGGTCGATCTTGATTGACTAAATCAAGTACCCAACTTATAGCATCATTATGTCCCGTTACTTCAAAGTGATCTTTTAGCGGTTTTCCTTGTGCAGTAATTCCGAATAGGATTAGTGCTTTTGTCTCTCCGTATGTCAAAGAATTTCCTTCCAGATTATTGGAATGGTAATTCCAGTCAAGACGAAACTTTTGCATAATCCTGATTTCATCTTCTTTTTTTAGAGGACGGAAGGTATCTAACTTAGCCTTTAATGATTTACACTCTAGAAATACGTTTGACATTTAAGTTTATTTTATTGCTGCGTAGGACAGGAGTGTAAATATAAAAGAAGAATTTTTAATCAAGCGATATGCATAGACCAACTTTTCTATTGAAAATTATTTAATCGATTAACAATTTATCTGAAATAGACTTAGATTTGATTATTATGAGTAAGATAGATCTTGAGCAATTAAAGACAAAAATTGAAGGTGAATTATTGACAGATGATTTGCACAAAATTTTGTTCGCTACAGATGCTTCAGTTTATAGGGAGATTCCACTAGGAGTAGCATTTCCTAAAGATGCACAAGACATAAAATCAATTGTCGAATATTGTTACTCGAATAGCATTCCGATTATACCTAGAGCAGGAGGCACTTCTTTAGCTGGCCAATGTGTCGGTTCAGGATTGGTAGTGGATGTGTCAAAGCACATGGTCAAGGTAATAGAAATAGATGTGAATGCAAAGACAGCAACAGTCCAACCTGGTGTGATAAGGGATGAACTCAATTACATATTAAAAACGGAAGGTCTCATGGTTGGACCTAATACTTCCACTGCCAACAGGGCGATGATAGGTGGGATGGTAGGGAATAATTCTTGTGGAAGTACCTCTATAGTTTTTGGAAGCACTAGAGATCATGTCAAAAAACTGAAGGCAATTTTAAGTGATGGAAGTGAAGTGGCATTTGAAGCTTTAACGAAGATTGAATTTGAAGAAAAATGCAAGCTGGAGACAATAGAGGGCAATATTTATAAGTATCTACAAACTTCATTAGGGGAAGAGGATTTTCAAAATAAAGTTCGTGAAGAGTTTCCAAAGTCTTCAATAGAAAGGAGAAATACAGGATATGCGATTGATGTTCTTTTGGAATCTGAGGTTTTTACAGATAGTATTGATAAAATCAATGTTTGCAAATTAATTTGTGGGAGTGAAGGGACACTTGCATTTATTACTGAAATTACAATTGGCCTTGTTGATGTTCCTCCCAAAAATGAGGTGATGGTAGCACTTCAGTTTGATTCTGTAAATGAAAGTTTAAAAACTGTTCCATACATAATGAATCATACTCCATTTGCGTGTGAGCTTATGGATAAGACTATTTTAGACTGTACGAGAGGACAAAGAATGTATGAGCAGGATCGATATTTTTTGAAAGGGGATCCTTTGGCGGTACTATTGGTATCTTTTGTTCATGATGACAAAGATCTAGCTCATTCAAAAGTCGAAGAACTAATTAAAGAGTTGGAAGATGCTAGTTTCAGATTTAAAGTTACGGTTATAGATCAGAACATTGAAAGAATATGGAACTTAAGAAAAGCAGGTCTTGGGTTATTGGCCAATTTACCAGGAGATCAAAAAGCGGTCGCTTGTATTGAAGATACAGCGGTTGCCATTGAAGACTTAAGTACCTACATTCAAGAATTTACTTTGATGATGGAAAAATTTGGGCAGAAGGCGGTGTATTATGCCCATGCAGGAGCTGGAGAGATTCATCTCAGACCGATTCTTGATCTAAAGCGAAAAGAAGATAGAGAACTGTTTTTTGAGATTAGTCATGAATCAGCAAAGTTGGTTAAAAAATATAAAGGATCATTAAGTGGAGAGCATGGTGATGGTAGAGTGAGGGCACCATTTATAAGAGAGATGTATGGGGATGAGATATACGAGGTGTTTTGCGAATTAAAGAGAGTTTGGGACCCCAAAGGAATATTTAATCCAGGTAAAATTGTAGATGCAAAACCAATAACTTCTGATCTAAGGTTTGATGAGATTCATGTTGAAAAAGAATATGAGACGGTATTTGATTTTTCTGATTCAGGTGGTATACTTCGAGCGGCGGAAAAATGCAATGGTTCGGGAGATTGTAGGAAATTGCCATTATCAGGAGGTACAATGTGCCCAAGTTATATGGCGACCCGTAACGAAAAAGACACAACACGTGCTAGAGCCAATACACTAAGAGAGATACTGACTAGGCCAAAATCTGACAACGCTTGGGATAGTTCAGAATTGAAACAAGTGATGGATTTATGTTTGTCCTGTAAAGGATGTACCTCTGAGTGCCCTTCGAATGTCGATATGAGCTCCATGAAATCAGAATTTCTATACCAGTATCAAAAAGTAAATGGGATACCTTTTCGCTCTAAGGTATTTAGCAATTTTGAGATTTTGAGTTCAATGGGATCTAAAGTAAGTTCATTGACTAATTTTATCACTGGTAACAAACTTTCAGGAAGTCTACTTAAAAAAGTTTTGGGAATTCACCCTAAACGGACATTGCCTAAAATAGATAGCAAACCTATTAGATCACGGTATGCCAGAATAAAGAAAGAATACAATGCAATAAGAAAACGCAAATCTGTTTATTTATTTGTTGATGAGTTTACCAATTATAATGATGCTGAAGTAGGAGAGAAGGCAGTAAGATTGTTATTTGAACTTGGTTATGATGTGAAAATAATAGAGCATGTAGAAAGTGGAAGAGCAGCAATCTCCAAAGGCGTTTTGGATTATGCAATTGAATGTGCCAATAAAAACGTTTCAATATTTCATCCATTTATTAGTGATGAAGTTTTTCTAATTGGAATTGAGCCATCTGCAATTTTGACATTTGTAGATGAATATCCAAGATTAGTGAAAAGTGAATTAAAGGATAAAGCGGATCAATTGGTTAAGTATGTATTTACCATTGAGTCGTTTTTGTATCAGGAAGTGAAAAATGGAAATTTGACCGAACACGATTTTACTTCAGCTCAGAAATCTATTTTACTTCATGGACATTGTCACCAAAAAGCGCTTACAAATATTAAAGAAGTTGCTTGGATCTTGTCTTTACCTCAGAATTATTCAGTGGAAATAATACCTTCAGGATGTTGTGGAATGGCAGGTTCATTTGGCTATGAGAAAGAGCATTACGAAGTGAGTATGCAGATAGGAGAGTTGGTTCTTTTTCCTGCTGTCAGATCAGCTAATCCTTCAACTGAAATCGTAGCAAGTGGAACAAGTTGTAGACATCAGATATTAGATGGGACAGGGGTGAAGGCTAAACATGCAGTAGAAGTTTTATATGAAGCATTGATTGAGAAATAGGTCTATTTATATTATGAAAAACACATAAATGAAAAGAATAGAAGTTTATAAAAAGCAATTTTCTTATTATAAATTCTTAGCTGAGAAGTCAATAGAACAATTAGAAGACAAGACCCTATTTGAAGTTGTGGGTGAAGGCACAAACAGTATTGCAGTGATTATGAAGCATATATCTGGCAATCTACTGAGCAGGTGGACAAATATATTTGAAGAAGATGGAGAAAAGGAATGGCGGGAGAGAGATGAAGAATTTATAGATAGATTTGAAGGTAAAGCTGACTTAATGGAATATTGGAATAAGGGTTGGTTAGTTCTTTTTGACACTTTGAATGAACTTGAAGATTTGGATTTAGAAAAGATTATTTACATCAGAAATATGGGTTGTACGGTGCATGATGCTATCATAAGACAGATCTGCCATTATCCGTATCATATTGGTCAGATCGTGTTTTTAGCAAAATTAATCAAGGGAGAGAGTTTTATCAGCTTGTCAATTCCAAAAGGCGAGTCAACAACATACAATGCTGAAAGATTTAAGAAAGATAAATCAATAAAACATTTCACGGACGACGTTAAATAATGAATAATTGAAAATGAATAATGAATAATTGATTTGAAACTTTTCTCTATGTATCTCCGTGCCTTCTCCGTAAAGTTTAGAACATACTTTAAGAATGTCCTCTACTCGAAATGAATGTTAAAAAACTCTCATAGACAATAAATTCTTAGGTAATGTTGGCAAAGTATAGTATTTTAATGAATTACGTTAAAATAATGATTCATGGAAACACAATTTACTTGGAGGCGGCTGAATGGAGATCCGCTTGAAAGTACCCTTTTAAAGTCGGTTGAAAACGTCTTAATAAGAGAAAGGGCGCTAGGAAATAGATTAAAGGTATGTATAGGCTCTGACAGCCAAATTAAAGGAGAAATAGTTGAATATGCCTCGGTAATTGTTTTTTTACGAGAGAAAAAAGGAGGATTTATGTTTGTATCCACCGAAAGTAAAAGGCAAACTATTGGGATTAAAGAACGCATGATAACCGAGGTCGCAAGATCTGTTCAAGTAGCTTATTCTCTATGCGATTTACTAGACAGACATGAAATAGAATTAGAAGTTCATGCTGATATTAATACAGATCCTGAATTTCCATCAAATGTGGCATTGAAAGAAGCCATGGGTTACATTTTAGGAATGGGATTTATCTTCAAAGCTAAACCTGATGCATTTGCAAGTTCATGCTGTGCTGATAAAATGGTCTAACTGAGCGATTGAACAGTAAGAAACTAGGATTACTATCTAAACTTGATTAATCACAATCAATACTTGTGATTTCCTCTACACCACCTTCTCCAAGCGTATAAATAAAACAAAATCCTCCTGAAGATTTCATTTTCACACCAGATCTGATGCTACAGAAATATAAATCTTCATTCATCAGAATAAGCTTATTTGTTGGTAATGTTAATACCTCATCTAATAATACTGTGCCATCATCATCAATACCTAATCTATAATATTTTCCATTTGGATTTTTAAGAATTACACCATTTGAATCAGATGTAAACTTTAGGTTCGAATTTCCAAATTCAACTCGATCTGTAGGTGCAACTGCCAACGCAACTGTGTCTAATTTTAATTGGTTATTTAATACAACTCTTATATATTCATCTTCAGGTGTCCTGAAAACTATACCTTTAGCATCATTGTCAAGGACGATATCATTCGAAGGCACTGCACTATCAGTATCAGGAGTTATAGTTAATTCAAGCGTATTTAAACCATGAGTAATATCAGCTGCGAGAATACATCCAGAAGGTAAAAAAGGATAAACGCCCCATGCACCATCATATCCACTATAGCCATTCCCATTATTACCATCAAAAGTGTCATAATAAGCTATTCTAGTTGGAAGTTCCGGATCTGATACATCGTATACTTGAATTCCATCATGATAATATGAAATATACAATCGATCTCTCAACACATATGGATTATGAGGTCTGTTATTATTATAATCAGGTTCTTCCAGAGGATCTTTAAAAGAATACGTAGTGAAAGGATTTTCAATGTCCGAAATATCATAAACATAAATCGGTTTTCCAATTGGAACTTCTTCAGCAACATACAGATATGGCGCGTTTGGATGTTTCCAGCTACTGTGATTATAACCATTAGAATCATCTAACTCTCCAACCAAAGACACATTGTTTACATCCGTCATGTCCCAAATTCTATAACCTACATATCCATGAGAACAATAAGCAGTATCATTTAATACATAAATATCATGAATATAATAATTGCCAGATGGATCGTTTTGGACATCTCTTAATCTCAAATCTTTAAGAAGTGTTGGGTTTGAAGGGTCAGTTTTGATGTCATAAATCCAAATTCCATGAGAATTAGTATTCGAGCCAACAACATAAAGCCTTCCAGATTCCTTTTCTACATAGATATTATGTGCCGACCTGAATTGAGCCAAACTTTGAGAATGAGAATAGTCATTTTTATTTATCACTTGAAGTCCTTCATTACATGCACTTCCGTCACAGACAGCATAGATGTAATCTCCATATTCTTTGATGTCTCTCCATATTACACTACTGCCATCAACCCACTGATGTACCAGCACAGGATTGCCGCAGTCAGTGACATCAACAATATTTATAGCACTATTACTTCCGATGACTCCGAACTCTTCAGATCCATGACGATATCCCCAGATATCATTATATTCAACACCTAGACCACCTAAAACTGCCATTTGCTTCATGTTCAATGAATCTTGGGCAAACAATTGGCAACCAAATAAAAACGCAACAAAAAGTAGAACTACCTTCTTCATATTTCTTAACTATTAAAATTGGAGGTTATGGGATGGACTAGCAAAACACAAATATAACCGATCTTAAAGAAAAATAAAGCTAAATAGTAAGACAGTTTTGAATTTGCCGCATTTAAGACAAATTGGAGACCTTTCAGATAGACGAATTATCGGTTCTAATTAATTACCATTTGAAGGTAAGCGTCTTATTAAAATAGAACAAAATGGGATTGGTGTTTTCGATATTGGTAGGATAAGCCCTGAAAAAACCTCTATCAATAGTTTTGACGGTAAATGAAAGATTCTTGGTATAATCTAATTCTTCCTTTGAAATCTTTAATTCCCAAATTCTATGTGGGATTGAGTTTATAGAAGAGGAAGAAAATGATTCTGAAAATATGGCGGTAGTAGGATGACCTGCACAATGAGTTATAGATTCATTATCAAGGAAGTAATAACTACAAATATCATAATTTTTTGTTGGAGATTCATACCCAAAATCTATCTCTGAATCTATTTCTTTATTAGAATTAATGTCAAATGAAATATTGCAATAATCAGGAGAGACTAAACTGGTTTCTTGATTATCTGTCAAGTCAATTAAAGATTCAACGTGAATAGTTATGAAATCCTCAGATTCAATAGCTTCAATATAGGTCTCATCACTCTGAATCAAAATCTTTTGATCCATGATTTCTTCATTAGAACAGGAGTTTAAAGTAAAGAGCATCGTCAAGGCAAAAAATAAATAAGTTGTTTTCATAATGGGTTTGATTTATAATGAACTTAATTAATATTTTCCTCTCATGTTATTAACGTTCAATTGCAGGGTTTTGTTATTATTATTCAGCCATAACGAAAATGTAAATTCCTTACTTTGTGACCTTTGCGATTGCCTTGGTGCTCCTTTGGGTTAAAATAATCTAAGCACAATTGAAAACAATAAAATAATGTGTTGTTTTAAGAAATAAATGCATCTTAGAGCTTTATTATAAATCAATTATTTACGAAGCGAATATGCTTCCATAAAAACTCTTTTCATGAAAAAATTATCTTTCCCATTAAAATTTACATTCAAAATTTCTACATTGTCAAATGACTTTATTGCTGAAGATGCTACAGGAAGTCAAGTAGCTTATGTTCGGCAAAAAATGTTTAAGTTGAAAGAAGAAGTGAAGGTGTATAATGATGATACAAAAGCAGAACTTATAACAACAATAAAAGCAGATAAATGGCTTGACTTCTCAACTTCTTACAACTTTTGGGATGAAGATGGAAACAACTACGGAAAAATAGCTCGTAAAGGTTGGGCTTCTCTATGGAAGGCAAACTATGAGATATATGATAATGTACCTAAATTAAATTTCACAGTTCGAGAAGCCAATGGATGGGTGAAAGTGATGGATGGTCTACTAGGCGAGATTCCTATTCTCGGTATCTTGACAGGTTATTTATTCAATCCAGCTTACAAGATCATGGATGAGAAAGGAACAATCGTCGCAATGCTCAAAAAAGATCCCTCATTTTGGGGAAGAAAGTTTACCATTGAGAAAGTTGGTCAAATTGAAGAGTTAGAAGAAGAAAGAATTGTGATAGGATTGATGATGTTGGTATTGTTAGAGAGAAGGCGAGGGTAGAGTTTCATGATACGTTTATAATTCAGAAATTATTAAACTAAAGATTCATGGGACTCACCCCAAAATAATCACTAAAGCATTTACTAAAATAAGTTGGTGAATTAAACCCAACGAGATAAGCAACTTCTGCCGAATTTCCAGCACCTTTTTGTATAAGATATTTTGCCCGAATCAACCGCATTTCTCTAATTACCTGATTGGGAGATTGATCAGTCAGTGCTTTTAATTTTCGGAACAGATTGCTACGGCTCATACCCACTTCCTTACTTAATTCTTCTACAGAAAAAGTTTCATCTTCCATATTGGTTTCAATAATGGATTTTACACTATTTAGAAAATTAGCATCGAGAGAAGTAATTGTCACTTCAGAAGGTGAAAACTTAAAATCTGAAGAAAATTTATTTCTCAGTTGCTGCCTTTGTTCTATCAAATTATGAATTCGGATTTGCAATTCAGCCTGATCAAAAGGCTTAGTGAGATAAGCATCAGCACCTGTTTCCAATCCTTCTATTCTATCTTTTTGTTCTCCTTTAGCTGTAAGCAGAATTATCGGAATATGACTTGTTAATGAATCAGTTTTCAATTCTTTGCACATTTCATTGCCGTCCATTTCTGGCATCATTACATCAGAAACGATCAGATCTGGAAGTCGTTTTTTTGCCATTGCTAACCCTTCAACTCCATTATTGGCTTCACTGATTTTGTAAAAGTCATTTAATTGATCATTCAGATAAATGCGCACATCTTCATTATCTTCAACAATCAAAACATGTGGAAGTTTTTGGCCATTAGGTATAGATTTTTCTGGGTTGAATATTTCATCTTGATTGTCTAAATTAATTAATTGTTTTACAATTGGAACTTCTAATATTGTGTCACTTTTTACAGCTATAATAGGAATACTAACTGTGAAGACACTGCCTTTTTGTTCTTCACTTTCAACTTCAATTTTTCCTTCGCATAATTCTACAAGTTCCTTGGTGAGTGCAAGACCGATTCCACTACTCATTTGAAGATCTGAAACACTTTCAGAACTGTAAAACCTGTCGAAAATTGAGTTTACTTGATTTTCTGGGATACCAATTCCGCTATCTTTAATTTCAAAATTCAAAAGATTAGATTCATAATTAATATCTATTTCAATGTTGCCTTCTTCTTGGGTGAATTTAAATGCATTTGAGATAAGATTCATTAATATCTTTTCTATGACATCTTTGTCAAAATAAGCCATGACGTGATCAGCTAATCCATTTACTCTAAAGTCAATTTGTTTTCTTTCTGCCAGACTCGTAAATGATTGTACAATTGAAATTAGAAATTGACTTAGATCAGCTTCCTGAAGATTCAGTTGCAAATGACCACTTTCTATTTTTGAAAGGTCAAGCAATTGATTGATCAGTGATTGTAGGCGTTGTCCATTGCGATACATGATTTGCTTATATTTCAATGCATCACCTTTGAGAGTACCGTTCAACATTTGTTCGAGCGGACTCATAATTAAAGTCAATGGAGTGCGGATTTCATGACTGATGTTGGTGAAAAATGTTGATTTTAATCTATCCAATTCTCTTAGTTTGTCAGCCTCGATGTGTTCTTTCTCTGCAGTGAGTTCCGCCTCTCGTCGACGCATTAAAAGTCGACTTCTCAATACTGCAAAAATTAAAGAAATTAATCCTAAAGCAAGCAGGGAAATAATTATCGTATTTGATTGCTTATTTTGTTCTTTAGCAATATCTAGTTCTCTTTGGGCTATAACAGCTTCCTTTTCTTTCAATTCGTATTTCGATTCTACTTCTTCGATTGATTTTGTTTTCTCAACACCTTCAACAGAGTCTTTTACAATTATGTAATCTTGATAGTACTTATAAGCGTTAGGTATATCTCCAATAGCTTCATAAGCTTCGTAAAGACATTTGGATGAATTGAATATGAGACTTAGGTTTTCGGTCTCAGTGGCAAGTTTTAATGCTTCTTCACAATTGTTTAGACTGGATTGGTATTTTTTCATTCGAGCATACGTGCTCCCTAAATTATTATATGAAAGAGCTAGTCCATTTTTGTCTGATTGTTGTTTTCTTATTTCAAAAGCCTTTTTTTGAAATTCAAGTGCTAATTTGTATTTCTTTTCTTTTAAGTGTGCATTTCCAATATTGTCAAAACAGGTTGCTTGGCTTCTTAATCTACCTAACTGCTTATAGAAAGTCATAGCGTCGGAGTAAAAGGATATGGCTTCAGGATATTTTTCAAGACCAGAATAAGAATTGGCAATACTTACAGCGGCATTAGCTGCTCCGACATCATAGTTGATTTTTTTGCTTAGGTCAAAAGATTCATTAGCATATTCGAGCGCTTCTTCATATTTTTTCTGATCATAATATACAGTGGCTATTCCTTGTAAAGATTTGCTTACACCTCGCTCCAGGTTCATCTCTTTCCTTGCCGCCAAAGCTTCAAAATTATATTCTAGTGCTTTAGGTAAATCTCCAATGAGACGATAGGAAACAGCTATATTGTGAAGAATCCCACCAAAACCTTTTTTGTGATTTAGCTCTTTCTTCAACTCATATGTTTGTTTATATTCAATTATTGCGTTTTCATTTTGGCCGTGATAATAATAAGACAACCCTTTTAGACGAAAGCCCTCAGCCTTCCAAATCAAATTGTTTTTAGAATGGGCGAAATTTACTATCTCATCAGATAAGATTATTGAAGAATCCAGATTTGTTGAATAATATTTCTTTTTGATAATAAAATCTTTCAACGCTTGAAGCCGAATAGTATCATGAACAGATTCATTATTCCAAACTTCCCACAAATTTTCTAATTTTGGCTTTTGACCATATAGTATGGATAGGTTTATCAAAAGGCAAATAATAAAGAGGAATAATTTCATAAGTCTGGCCTTTTGGATCAAATTCCTATTTGAAGAAGCTTCATTGAATTGACCAACTTTAATACTGTTGGGGTAAGGGTATTCTTTGTTCTCAAAATACAAAAAATATATCCTTTTTTTATTCAAACAACTTTTTATGTTATTGTGAGTACCTAAATATAAAACTCCTCTAGGTTTTAACCTAGAGGAGTTGATGTAATAGATTGGATGTTTCTAAATTAACTTTACTGTAAAGTCAAGTCTGATTATGCTTCACTTTTAATCTAGCTTTTTTACCTTTTTTGATATTGCTAAAATTATTTTGCATTGCAAAAACTTGTTGCGTTTGCTTTGTTATTAATGTGAGCCTAAGCGGACTAGCTGAAACAATTGAATCTAATTGTTTTTCAAGTCGATAATGCCATTCCATTTTGCTGGAATCTTTAATTAAAAGAGCTCTTCCTTTTATTTTTTTAAATATTTTCTCATGTCCTTCTCCATCCCCTTCTACAGAAACTTCGTCGACATTGCCATTTACAGGGTCTCTGGGGCCTCCTTCAATTTCTTCAAAAGTACAGTCTTTGTTGAATTTGATAAAATAGTCAGAAGTCGACGGAACTCCATTCAAAGATGCACGTTTCCAGGTTCCTACAAATGATTTAAAATAGATCGGGTGAATTTTTTTCTTGTTCATAATAATGATTGTTTTTAAGGTAGTTGTTAAAGATAGTTGTTTTTTAAAATTTGATTTAATGGCCTCCAACTTGGTCAGAGACCATTAATTATTTGAATTGTCTGAAATTTCAGACTGTTTGTATTAAACCGTAGCCATTTGACAGTCTCTTGCTGTCATGATAGGACGGAAAGGATGTGAGAAAAATGCATATAGTTGTCTGACTCCTTCGCCCACAATAAGCAATTCATTGAGTACAGGTGCAGTTTTGTTTGATCCAGGTAGTGGATGGAATTCTGCTTTGAAACCGTTGTTTTTATTCAACGTATAAGTCCAAATGATCACTCTGTGATTGAATTTGATTTTCATAGTTCCTTTTTGAGGATAATTTGGTTCTGGATTGACTTCCAGAACGGTTGCGTTTCCGATTCGACTTCCTGGGCCTAAAGGACCAGAAGCAGATCCATTTGCATTGAAGATTAAAGGTCTAAATTCTCCTTCTGGTGTTCCACTAATAAACATTCTTTTCCAGATTCCTACGAATGAATTTTTATAAATAGGAGGTAATGTATTTGCCATAATAAATGATTTTTTTAATTAATAATAAGGTTAAATAATAGTGGATTAAAGTGACTGATTTTACTACTTTGAATTAGGGATCTACTTTTGCCATAACATCACTTTCTGTCACTACTCGACGGAAAGGATGAGATACGAATGCATAAAGATGTCTTGCACCCTGACCTACAAGAAGTAGTTCATTTAGTGTCGGAGGAATTCTGTCAGAGGATTGAATTGGATTGAAATCTGCTTTGAATTCATTATTCCTGTTCAAAGTATAATTCCAATGGACTTTTTTTCCATTAAAATTGATTGTTAAAACTCCCTTTTCTGTAGAGTTAGGATCTTGTTCGATTTCAAGTACTGTTCCACCACCTTTTCTACTCCCTGGACCTATTTGACCATAAACAGTTCCATTTTTGTTGAAAATTAATAGGACTAAATTTTGATCTGGTCTTCCACTACGAAATTTTCTTTTCCAGATGCCGACGAATGATTTCTCATATATAGGAGGTAATTTGTGTGCCATAATAAAATGATTTTTTAGATTAATAATAAGGTTAAAAAAATGGGGTATACAGCTGTGTACATATTCTAAAAGAGAAAAAATGTATCTGATTTCAAAGTTATTATCAGGTGTCAAATTCTTTTGAAAGTCATTGACAAGTCTTTTCTAATAAAGAACATTACAAAGGTATGGCAACGGGAATGTGTGGACGTACACATATGTTGCAGATGCTTTAAAATTGGTTGCAAATGCTTGTATTCTGGGTATTTTATTTAACCACAGGGTGCACGAGGGTACCACAAAGGAAAGCACAAAGTTAGATGTTGACACAGGTATTAGTGATTTCTTTGTGCTACTTGGTGATCCCAAGTGGTTAAAAGAAAAAAGGCTCAGCATCATCGATGCCAAGCCTTTTCTTATCATTAGGTCTTAAACCTATATTTTAATTTTAATCCACAATAAATGGATAATCCTTTTGTACATAATTATCATCATATAATTCAGAACCTAAAGGAAAATCTGATTCCTCAGCAAATACCAAAGCATCTTCAATTTCCTTGTCAATAGCAGTTTTGATCTTGTTTATTTCTGCCTCAGTTGCTATTTTATTGTCAACCATTTTATTTACAATAAGAACTACAGGGTCTTTCTCCTTGTACGCATTCAATTCATCCTTTGTTCTATACTTTCCAGGATCAGAGACTGAATGTCCTCTATATCTATACGTATTTATCTCAAGGAAGTAAGGTCCTTTGCCAGATCGGATATGTTTGGCCGCTTTTTCTAATGCTTCATGCACTGCTTCCGGGCTCATGCCATCTACAGGCTCGCTTGGCATATCGAATGCTGCACCTATCTTGTATATTTCAGATACATTGCTGGTCCTTTCGACAGACGTACCCATTGCATATTTATTGTTTTCACAAATGTAGAGGACAGGAAGTTTCCATGTCATTGCCATATTGAATGACTCGTACAGCGCTCCTTGTCTTGCCGCTCCATCACCAAACATTGTCACACATAAGTTTTTAGAACCTCTATAGTTTTCAGCAAAAGCAATACCAGTACCTATTGGAATTTGAGCTCCAACAATACCATTCCCACCAAAATAATTGTGCTCTTTACTGAAGAAGTGCATGCTTCCACCTTTACCTTTTACACAGCCCGTAGATTTGCCAAAAAGCTCAGCCATACACGAGTTAGCATCTAGTCCTCTAGATAATGCAATACCGTGTTGTCTATAGGCGGTGACTATTTTATCATCTTTTGTAATCCCAGAAGTCAAACCAGCAGCAATAGCTTCTTGACCAATGTAGACATGACAAAACCCTCTGATCTTTTGTTGTGAATATGCATACAAAGTTCTTTCTTCAAATTTTCGAACTCTGTACATGATTTCAAACCAGCTCAAATATTGTTTCTTGCTATATTTTGACTTAGCTTTAGTCTTTGATGAAGACTTTTTTGCGGTCGTTTTTTTCTTTGTTAGTACTTCTGCCATATTCTGGGTTTTTTCTACAATCTCTATTTTGGAGGCACTAAGATATAACAGTATAAATAATTCTTATTGCCTTCACGATTATTTTTACATAATGAAGTGATTTAAAATCATATTGTTAATTCCTTTGTACTTCATTGATTCTCAACTTTTCCTGATTTTTTCGTCATGTAGCTTTGGCTATATTCCTTAAAAATCACTTCAATTTGAAAATCAAGCAATTACAAATCATTTTAACATACGATTTAAATCACTTCAAATACAACAACTATTCCACTGTTTTGGTTGAGAATTTCATAGGTTCTGCTTGTTTAATTAGTAGATTATGATAATAATCAAAGATGATAAAAACAAAGCCTATGAAACTGTGCTAAAAATCATCAAATCTTGTTTTCTTTGTTGGAGACAATTTATGCATGAAAATTAAATCCATTCAACTTACTAATTTTAATAACTACGCTACAGTTCAGACTGAATTCCATCCACAAGTCAATGCTTTGACTGGTAAAAATGGTATGGGAAAAACCAATATGCTAGATGCTGTCTACTATTTGTGTATTGGCAAAAGTTATTTTTCTTCAGGTGATAAATATGTTGTCAAAAAGGGAGAGAAATTTTTCAGATGTTTTGGCACATTTGAAAATAAGAATGGGCTTGATGAAGTAGAAATCAAAGTGATTCCAGGGAAGAAAAAAGAAATCATCTTATCTGGAAAGAAGCGTGAACGGCTTTCTGATCATATCGGACAGTTCCCATGTGTGATTATTGCACCTATCGATATTCAGTTGATGCTAGAGGGAAGTGAAGAGCGGAGGAAGTTGCTAGATAATACAATAATGCAATATGACAGAGGCTATGTAGATGCTATCCTTGCATATAATCGATTATTGAAACAGCGTAACATTACCTTGAAAACATTTGCAGAAAAGCATTATTACGACCCCAATTTATTGGACTCTATGTCGGTTGGAATGTACAAGCCAGCGCAGATGATTTATGAAATGAGGAAAGCCCTGATTGATGAGTTATCACCATTATTTGAAAAATACTATAATATTATATCTGGTAAAATTGAGTCTTGCAGTATTGAATATGCTTCACAATTAGATAAAGATAGCCTGGAAAACTTATTCAAATCGACCTTGGAAAGAGATAAAATTTTATCGAGGACATCTTCGGGAATTCATAAGGATGATATTGCGTTGAAGATGAATGGAGAACGACTTAAGAATTTTGCCTCGCAGGGACAACTCAAATCAGTAATCATTTCTTTGAAACTTGCGCAGTATGAGATATTAAGTGAAAAGAATGATAATCTCCCTATATTGATATTAGATGATATCTTTGACAAATTAGATAGAAATAGGGTAGAGCACTTGCTTTCGATAGTAGCTTCGGATGACTTAGGGCAAGTTTTTATTAGCGATACAAATGCAGATAGGATACCAGAATTATTGACAAAATTAAATGTAGAACATTCGACCTATAAAGTAGATGATGGACAACTGGAAAAAATACGTAGTTAAGCACAACGATAGAAATATTCGTGATGTCCTTGGAGATGTTATTGGTAATAATCGTAATCTTCAAAAAGGATATTCAACTGTGCGGATCAAGGAAGCTTGGATGAAAGAAATGGGTGAGATGATATGTTCTTATACTCAGAAGTTTTATTTCAAAGACGGGGTTCTTACTGTTTATTTGTTGTCCGCACCATTGAGAAGTGAATTGAGTATGTCAAAAGAAAAAGTTATTGATTTGCTTAATAAATATTGCGGCGAGGAAGTTGTCAAGTCTATCATTTTTAGATGATTAGCTGCTATTGGTAAAGCCAAACATTAATATATTATCAAGGAGTAAAATACATGGATTTAGAATTAAGAGAAAAGATAATTGCGCTCTTCGAATATAGACAATTGCCAGAATTGATATCTTTTGGATGGACGAAGTGGGATGAAGATTATTATGAGAAGCTAATTAATTTGCAATTTCACATCTATAAATTAGACCACGAATTAGAGACAAATTGGGAAGTTGACTTATCTATTATAAATGACAGATGGGAGAAGATATATGATGCATTGGATGCCTTAGATATACCTAGAAAATCACATGACAGTTTTTGCAGGCATATTTATAAGTATCAAAAACATGAATTGGATATCAGGAAACAAAAACTTCCGACTCGATTGTCCATGGAGTATTTCTATTTCTATAAATCATGTGATGTCAAATTACTTCGGAAAATAATTTATAAAAACAATCCTGAACTATCAAAAGCTATTAAAGAATCACAATGGAGACTGTTTGATCTTGTGACTGAAATCAATGACGATGTTGAAGATCTCCAAGAAGATGTATCAACTATAAATGGCAATCGATTTTTGATTAGTTTGAAACAATTGGGTAAATCAAAAACGCAAAAGATATATTCTGATTTTCTAGCAGAGGTTGCGGATAGAAATCAATTGTTTACCATTTCATTTGGTAATATAGATTTGAATGAGTGGACAAGAACTCAGGTTGCTGAGACTTTAGCTTTGCTTGAGGAGCAGATTAAGGCTTTCGATTTTTTGAATACTTCATTGTATGACAGAGTAGTGATTCGTTCGCTTAGAGCGATCAAATCACTTTGAGCGATCAAAATACTCTGCTATTTACCATTCAATTTCCAGTCATACTCCATAAAAGTAACTTTCGCACTAGGCTTAACTGTTGTATCTGCATATCGCAGAACAAATGAAGCCACATCTCCAAAATCTGAACCATACCAATCAAATATCTTCGAAACTTTAATATCGTTTTTACCCAAAGTATTAAAAGCTGGATTATTGACAAACTTTTTAGTTTGTGACTCTAATTGAGAATCAATTGATTTCGGTTTGTAAGCGGAATTTAATAATGGAGGGCAAGATTTTGCGGCGCAATTAACTGCAAAATGAATTCTTGGCTCATTAAACTTAGGTCGAATGATATCATTTTCGATGTTGTTTAGCGATAATGTTTTTCCATTCAATTTTATCCATTTTGCATCCCAAGGCTTTCCACCATTAAGATCAGTAATACTGGCTAATGGATAATTTTTAAGGATCAGTTTAATGGTATAAGCATTGTAAGCATTGATCCAGAAAGCTAATTTTTGATTTCTACTCCATGTAGTCTCTACTGAATGGGCTTCAAGCATTGTTAAATAATTATCTAAAGTAGCTTCATTTTTTTTCAAAGCAGCATAATCTACCACACCTGCCGAACTTACATGCGCTTTCAACAAACCATCAAAAATACTATGATTTGGGAATCCTATAAATGTCTCGACTTTCTCAGGCTTTACTGGTTTGTCAGTTTCTGGTTTTACCTCTGATTTTACCTCTGATTTAATTTCTTTTTCTATAACTACTACATCATTTTTAGTCTCCACTATTGGTTTAGAAGTCTCGACTTTGCTGTTTGATTCTGATCCTTCACCCATTTCTATTTCAATACCTTTGTCTACATTATTTTTCGCTGGCTTTTGAATCTCAGATGAAGTTGTTTTTACTTCTTTTGGTGCCTGTTTATTTGTCTGTTTAACTACTGGTATATTCTCTTCTGTTTTTATTGGGTCTTCTACTTGTTTCGCCTCTAACTTTTCTGCATATTGAGTCTTTACAACAGCTTCTTTTACTGATGGATTATTTTCAACAGGTAGATTTGTTTTAACTTCTGATTTACAAGAAAATGCTACAAAGAGAAATACAACTAAAATATGAACGGACATTCTATTATTCATGACAATTACTTTAAGTCTATTTAATGTTTCATATGAATTTGATAGTATATACAACATTGTTTTGCAGTTTAAATGTTTTAGAATACTTGTTCTTATGTTATAAAGACGACTTTTCCCAATCGAATACATAATCTAATCTGAGCGAATAAGAAATGGGTGTTTCTATTAAAGCTGGACGAACGGTGTATTCTATGTTGGTTAGATTATTGATTAAGAATGAAACTTTTGCGTTTTTATAAGTGTAGGAAAATCGGGTATCTAGTCGGGTGTATCCATTATTATTTTCCTCCCTATATGCTTTGACACCTAAAATATCAGGATTGTCCGCAAATTCGAATCCTACTCCTTCAAGCACTGCATCGATGTTTATTACATGACTAGACCTATTGACTGCAAATCCTAAGGCAAAGTTTTTATATGTTGCCTGGATATCCATTTTAGCATTGTGTTTTGATCTGTATTTTAGAACATTTACAGTTTGAGAAAGACTATCTCTTTGGGATAGACTATTTTGAAGCACCTCATTACCTTCAAAGTTAGTGTACTTCGGATTGATAAAAGTATATCCTCCAAAACCACTTATCTGCACCGGTCCCAAATTAGCTGTTCCAAACAGACTGATTTCAAAGCCATTGATCTTGGTATCTCCTACATTCTGAGATGTGAAAGAAGGGCTAAAATTTGTAAAGCCAAAAGTGAATTCCATCATGTCTTCGTATTCACTAGTGAAAACAGATGCATCTAAAAAGCCTTTGAATCCACCAAATTTAAATCCTTGTTTGACGCCGATTTCAGCTGTCCATCCAGACTCCGGCACCAAATCAGGATTTGATCTTATCTGGAAAATTCCAAATGTTGTAGTGATAAATCTTTCCGTAATAGTTGGAAATCTATAGCCTTGACCCCATGAAGCTCTTACCGAGCTGAATGGCATGTATTCATAACTAGCACCAAACCTTGCTATCCATTTTCCAGCACTTATCAATCCTCCAGGAACGACTATACCATTAAACATTTCTGGAGTGTTTTGCTCATTGTACTCATATCGAATACCTCCTGAAAGGTTCAGTTTGTCAAATACTTTTTTCTCCATCTGAGTATAATAAGCAAATACCTTAGTAGTGAATGTAGTATCTCCAAAAAGTTCTGCATCTGTATCTGATTTCGATCCTATCAAACCCGTAGTAAGAAGCGTATTGATAGATTCAAACTTTCGTTGAAATTGATATTCTCCAAAAAGGGTATTGGATTTATTGGATTGATTATCGCTGTTGTCATTATTTATATAGTGGAATCTAGTATTCAGCCGATGTGTATTACCATATCCATCTTCAATTACAACTGATGGATCAATAAAATATCTAAAAATCTTGCTTGTAGCTTCTCCGTTGGGGAAAGGATTCAAAGCTCGACTATCACCAAATGCCCATATGAAAAAATCACCATCCTCTCCTTTGTTTAACAATGTATTCAATCCTATAAATGCCTTGTCAGAAAGCCTGTACTTCAATTTGACTGCACCTCGAAATCTATTGTCATACGTAGCGCGATTATAGCTTTCTTCTCTATAATGAAAGAATGAACCAACAAAATCCAGTTTATCAAATTTTTGCTTGTGGACTACACTCAACATATATTCATATCTAGCGGTATCACCCCACCATTTTTTGGTAGTATCTGCTGGTGTGCCAAATGATGTATAAGAGCCCGTTATTTTAGTCTGAGGCACGCTTGTCGGAGTACCTGTACGGATATTTATGATTCCATTCAGAGCTGCAGAACCATATAATGCAGATGAAGCACCTTTTACTATTTCTACCTGATCTATATTCTCAACAGGCATATCTCCCCAATTTGGAAAACCCGCATCGGTCTGAAGTGCTGGCATATCATCTATAAGTAGCATCACCCTCGATCCAGCCCCATAAGAATATCCACTTCCTCCTCGGATATTGGCTTGTCCATCAACCATCTGTACCCCAGAAACCTTGTCTAATGCATCATCCAAATTAATCGTATTGGCATTGGCAATCATATCAGGCTTTAATACCTCAACCGACACTGTAGATTCACTCAATCTCCTTTCATATTTTGATGCCGTGACAGTCATCGTTTCTAAAAGTACCATACTTTCCAAGTAAATGACAGCAGGTATATCTTGCGTATTAGAAATAATAATATTCTTTGTTTCGAACCCTAAATAATCGATTCTCAAAGTATCAGGAAAGCTATTAAATGTTATTGAGACAACCCCATTTTCATTACTAATAGCATTGCCACTGATAGACTGCACGGTAGCTCCAATCAAAGGTTCATTACTTCCCTTATCAAGAATTTGAAATTGATCGACTTGGGCTTGTAAAGAACCTGAGAAAAAAAGCAAAATATAAAATACTGTTCTCATAAGTGGAAAATTAACAATTAACAATGACAAAAAAACAATGATCAATTAATAATTGAAAATTAATAATTTGATTCCTTTCCCAACTTCCTTTGATTCCAATTTTTATAGTAATGATCGTTTCTCTTAATTATACGACTTATCTATATGATTTTTTAACCTCAAAGCTCACCATAAATCCACAAAGAAAACACTAAGTTAGACGCACTAATTCCTAGAATTGCAAACCCGCTCTCAATAACTAAATAACTCAATAACCCAACAATTCAATAACTCAATAACCCAACAACTCAATAACTCAACTTTCATCTTTTAACTTTTAACTTTTAACTTTCAGCTTTCAGCTTTCAACTTTCAATTATCAATTATCAATTATCAATTATCAATTATTCATTTCCCCAGTATTTTCTCAAACTGCTTAATCGTAGCCCTCATATCCTTAGGCGGTTCAAATTCCAAATCCAAGGTCTCACCAGAAACAGGATGTGGTATGATCAATCTATGCGAATGAAGGGACTGACGAGTCAACAGAGGTCTTTCTTCTTCTCCTTTTTTCATATGAAATTTACGTCCTTTGATTTCAGAAAGATAAAACTCCTCTCTGTTTCCATACAGTGAATCCACCATAAGCGGATGACCGATGTGAGCTAAATGTACTCTGATTTGATGTAATCTACCAGTATGAATTTTCACTTTTAAAAGAGAAAACTTTACAAAATTTTGGAGGACTTCATAACTCGTTTTTGATTGTTTGCCTCTTGGATGTATGAGCATTTTTCCTCTTGTGACCATAGATTCTGTAAGCGGCTGATCGATTTCGCCACTTGATTCTCTTGGTACGCCATCTACAATTGCCAAATAATATTTTTCTGGAATCCTTTCCATGAAAGATTCTGAGAGCGCTTTGTGTACCTCTTTATTTTTGGCAAATAACAAACCTCCACTGGTAAATTTATCTAATCTATGAACAGTATACAATTCTTCTCTATCCGTGGATAACATTGCATATAAGTTGGGAATATCCTTCCTGAAACGATCAGGAATAGTAAGAATGCCAGCTTGTTTATTTATAGCTAAAAAGTGTTCATCTTCAAAAACGATATCCGCTTTTATCTTCATTTGTTCTTCTTTGTCAAACTTAAAAAAGTCTTCTTCTTTTTTATATAGTAATCCCAAACTATTGAAGTACTAAACTTTGAATTTTCTATTGCTGGGCCGACTCTATATTTGTTGATTAATGTATTATAATGCTTCTTTTTATTCCTTAAAGTTCCAATATTCATGAAAAATGACCAATGAGCTTTTATAATTGCAGTGACGCTAGAGAATTGGCCTCCTATCAGAAATTTAAGACCAGCGACACCATCTAATATGAGTCGAAGTGGAAGTAACCATAGTAATGTACTCGTGGTTTCGTTTTTGAAAATAGTATATAAGCTATTTCTGAAATTAAGATACACCTTCTTAGGATTCCCATAGTCAAGAGTGCCACCACCTAAATGATAGACAATTGATTCAGGAACTACTTCAATTTTGTATCCTGCCGCTCGTGCCCTTGTACAAAAATCAATTTCCTCCATGTGAGCAAAATAGTCATTGTCAAATCCACCCAAGTTTTTGAATACATCAGTCCTGACTACCATTGCTGCTCCCGTTGCCCAATCTATAGACTCAATAGATTGATACTGCTGTGTATCTTCTTCTAATGTGTCAAATATTCTTCCTCTGCAATATGGGTATCCCAAAGCATCAATATAACCACCTGAAGCTCCAGCATATTCAAACTTTGATTTATCTTCTAAACTCAAAACCTTAGGTTGTACAATCGCTAAATTGGGATTAGCTTCCATCCTTTTCAAGATAGGATCGAGCCAGTTGGTAGCCACATTCACATCTGAATTTAAGATGACAGTATATTTTGCATCCACATATTCCATCCCTCTATTATAGCCCTCAGCAAAACCGTAGTTTTTTGGAAGTTCTACAATTTGAACCTCCGGATGCCAATCTTGGACATATGACACAGATTCGTCGGTAGAAGCATTGTCTATGAGGGTGATATTAATCAAGTCATTAGATGAATAAAGGACTTGTGGAAGATATGATTCCAAAAATTCCTCGCCATTATAATTCAAAATAGCAACGCAGACCATATCCATCTCAGAAGATGTTACAGGATGTGCATCAAATAATGACAGAACAGATTCTTTATCTTTAGACAATTGATATTTTAGAGCTTGAAGAGATTCAAATTTTATATCACCTCGAATGTGGTACAAAAGCTCAACAGTTATCTCTTTATCATAAATATTGTCATTAAAATCAAATAAGTTGACTTCGATTTTGAGTTCTGGCTTTTTACCTTCTAGAGTAGGTCTGGTCCCAATGTATAGCATACCTTGTTTTTCAAGCCCTTCGACTATACAATTTACACCATAAACTCCTTCAGCTGGGATCAGTTTGTCATTCTCACCGATTCGGATATTTGCGGTAGGATAGCCAATAGTTTGGCCGATTTTATCACCATGAGTTATTTTGCCTTTGAGATTGTAGTTATGATTTAGAAATTGATTTGCTTCTTCTATGTTTCCAGCTTTCAGCGCATTCCTAACCTTGGTAGAGCTGATTGTAATGTCCTCTAATTCTTGTTTTTTGATTTGGATTACCGCAAATTCATTTTTAGATTCATACGCTTTGAGTAGATCAACATTCCCTGCTCTATTGAGTCCATACCGGTGATCGTAACCAATGACTATATACTTCGGAGCAAAAAGACCTATTAAGAATTTCTCAATATATTCTCTAGGATTTTGCTGAGAAAATTCAATTGAAAAAGGAACAATTACTAGATTGTCGATTCCAAAACTTTCGCAAAGCGCTATTTTTTCATCAAGACTTGTAAGCAGTTCTAAAGAGTTATCTTTTGGGTAAATAATCTTTCTAGGATGAGGATCAAAAGTGATTATTATACTTTCTCCATCAATCTCTTTAGCAAGATGATTGATTCTCTTTATTATTTTTTGATGACCTCTATGAACTCCATCAAAGGAACCAATGGTAATAACTGCATTCTTAAAAGAGGGAAGACCTTTGATGTCCCTAAATATTCTCATATATTATATTCCATTTGAAGGAAGTGCAAAGGTAATTTTAAAAAATTAGAGAGATTGGAAATAAATGAAAAGATTGAAAAGATTGGAAACAATTGAAAAGATTGGAAACATGTTAAAAGTTAAAAGTTGAAGGAATAGATTGGAAAGAGACTAGACTTTATAATTATTCACTATTCACTATTCACTATTCACCATTCACCATTCATTATTCACTACTCACTATTCACCATTCATTATTCATTTTCAATTTTCAATTATCAATTATTTTCAAATCAATTCCAAAACATCTTTAATTAGCTGAGCTACAAATTCTTTTGGATTATTACTAAAAGTTTGATGAATCCTATTGGCAATAATCGCATTTATAGAAATGGCATCATGACCTAGGATAGCAGACATACCATACATTCCAGCTGTTTCCATTTCTAGATTGGTTACTTGAAGATCATTAAGCTTTATCTTAGCCAAGTCGTCCAAAAATGAAACTGATTTTGGAGCTGCAATTACTGACCTACCTTGCGGGCCATAAAAACCAGTGGCAGTAACAGTAATTCCTTTCATACCCAAATGGGAAAATTTATTTACCAATTCTGGAGAAGCTGTTGTGGAATAAGGGATTACATTTGGAAGATTCACCAATGCATTTTGGGTAAGTTTAGTCAATTTTAATTCATCATTGGAATATTCTTGATTGTAATAATGCATCAAGCCATCAAGACCAATAGCCATACTGCTTATTAGGATCATATCGACATCAAGGGATTCGTAAAGAGATCCTGAAGTCCCAATTCTATAAAGTCTCAATTTGGTGTGAGACTCTTTTTTGGTTCTTGTTTCAAAGTCAATATTGACCAATGCATCTAATTCTGTAAACACAATATCAATATTATCAGTACCAATTCCTGTGCTGATGACTGTCAATCTTTTGGAACCCATCCAACCCGTGACGGTTTTAAACTCTCTCTTTGAAACAGTAACATCAACTTTATCAAAATGCTGGGCAATTGTATCAACTCTGTCAGGGTCTCCAACTGTGATAATATCATTTGCAATTTGTCCAGGTTTAAGATTTAAGTGATAAATTGATCCATCAGGATTAATAATCAACTCCGATTCTGCAATTCTATTTGTCATGGTTCAAATTTAAGGATTATATTTTTTAAGTTTTAATTACAATTCATATGGTTTGAAAAATGAAGGTTTGCAACCTGACATAAGATTTCAAAGTAATTTTTGTCTTTATCAATCAATTCTATATAAATAAGGCGATCCACTATTTAATTTCTAGTTCAATTTCAGGAAATTTATTCGATTTTGAATGGTTCTAACTTCAGTAATAAGCAAATTTTTTGTAAAGCACTGATCAATTACCTTTTCTAGATTTGGATAAATAATTGAAATGTCACTTGTACCTATTGAAGTATTAAGATCGCTGTGAAGGAAATTGCGAAACGGGTGGAGAAGAATGTATTGTTACAAATGTATTTAATAGTATCAACAATGATCTAGGGGGAATCCATGCCAGCGGAGGCTCAAAAATTATTCGAAAATTTTATCCTAGATCTATAAATCAAGATATGACGTGCGTAAATGTAATATTAAGAGCTATTTGTAAGTGTAAATAAGTTTAAGTAACTAAGTATATATTACACTGTCTGCATTCTCGTACCACTGTATTGGAATGCAGTTTTTATTAAGTCATTTTTCAAAATGATAGTTAAATGACTTTCATTTAGAATAAATTTGGATCAATATTCTATTTTTGTGACTTACTAGAGAAGTATTTATGAAAAATATAATATTCCATTTGTCAACTTGTAACACTTGTCAAAGAATAATAGGAGAATTAGGGGACTTAAAAGATGTGGAAATACAAAACATCAAAGAGAAGCATATTTCTGCAAAGGAACTTGATTTTGCTATGGAAAAAGAAGGAAGTTATGAAGCTTTGTTCAACAAAAGAGCAATGAAATATAGAAGTATGGGGCTGAACAATGAGACGTTATCAGAGAAAGAATGGCGGAAACATATATTAGCAGAATACACATTTCTAAAAAGACCAATGGCAATAATTAATGACAAAGTCTTTGCTGGAAATGCTAAGAAGACAGTAGAAGCATTAAAAGCGGAACTGAATGGATAAACCGCAAAAGCAAGAAATTCAGTCTTTTTTTATGGATCTTCAAGATCGCATTTGTGCTGGAATCGAAGAACTCGATGGAGGAGGTAAATTTCATCAAGATTTGTGGGAAAGACCTGAAGGCGGAGGAGGAAGATCTAGGGTGATTTTAGGTGATAAAATTGAAAAGGGTGGCGTTAATTTTAGCGCTGTCGAAGGTCATCTTCCTGAGAGAATATCTAAGGCTTTGGATTTGCCAGCTACAGATTTTTACGCTACTGGAGTAAGTATAGTATTACATCCAAAGAATCCTCATGTGCCAATCATTCATATGAATGTCCGATATTTTGAGACATCTGTTGGGAAGTATTGGTTTGGAGGAGGCATAGATGTTACTCCGCATTATATCTATGACGAAGACGCTCATTTTTTTCATAAGTATCTGAAGGATGTTGGAGATCAACATGATAAAGAATATTATCCGCATCATAAAAAATGGGCAGATGACTACTTTTTTATTCCTCACCGAAATGAAACAAGAGGAATTGGAGGTATATTTTTTGATCGATTAGAAGCTGATGATTCTCATACTAAATACGATAGGTTTGGATATGTAAAGGATGTTGGTAATTCTTTCGTCCCGATTTATTCAGAGCTATTAAATCGAAATAATAACAAACCATTTTCAGAACAAGAAAAAGACTGGCAATATCATAGACGAGGCAGGTATGTAGAATTTAATTTGGTCTGGGACAAGGGGACTAAATTTGGTTTGCAAACCAATGGTCGAATAGAATCCATCCTTATGAGTATGCCTCCAGAAGCAAAGTGGTCGTATGATCACAAAGTGGAAGAGGGTAGTGCTGAGCAAAGGACTTTGGACTTATTAGTCAAAGGTATTGATTGGGTAAATAAATAGATCAATGAAGAGCAATAGATATATGATTCAAATCTATACTTCATTTTTGACATCATCCCATATATATGTCAAAGGGCGGGTATTGAAAAATCGATTCCCAATGAGTTTTGTCAATCAAGGACCTATTTCTTCCTTATTCAATACCATCCTAAGAGCTCGGAGCAAAGAACTTCCCAATATCCCAATTCGCTGTGGATTTGGAGATCATGTATTTGATGTTGTGACTGATTGTGAAGGCTATTTTGAAATATTTCATAATATTTCAACTTTTCAATCTATCCCAAAAAAGATTAAAATTGAAGGCGAATTTAAAGGTGAAAATATAGTTTTTGAACGTCCTTTAAGTTCATACTTATATGATGTACCTCATGGAATAATTTCAGATATTGATGATACGATAATGGTATCCAAAGTCAAGTCTTTATTCAAATTGAGACTATTGATTAATACCGTTTTAATAAACCCATTCAGAAGAAAACCAATTGAAAATGCTGCTGAGGCATTCCATAAAATGGTTTTAAATACTGAAGGACAAAGCCCATTGATTTATCTCAGCAATAGTCCATGGAATATTTACGATTATATACAGGCCTTTTTACTCCACAATTCATTTCCTGTAGGAGAGGTACTCCTGAGGGATATGGATTTCAAAATCTTGAAATATCGAGATATCACTGAATACAATAAGTATATAGAAATAGAGAAATTGCTTATCGCTTTTAAGGATACGACCTTTACTTTAATAGGTGATACGGGCGAAAAGGATTTTGATATTTACAAGGCGATACTTGAGAAATATCCTGATAGAATTGATAGAATAATTCTTAATAATGCTGGGAATCAAAAGAAGATAAGTGAAGTGAATAAATATTTAATAAATGCTGAATTCAAAAATATTGAAATAATAAATGGTTATCTTGGAATAGAATAATATTCAACTTTACAATGGAAAATGAAAATGTTCTTGACCCGATAGAGAAAATTATCAAGTCTAAATTTAGCAAATTGTCATTTAGAACTTTCCTGATGTCCTTATCTTCTTTTGCTATTTTTTTTGTTCTTTCAATTTTGAATATTGGCAGTTCATTTGTTGATACAGTCTTCATTATTCTTATACTTGGATTTGTCTTATTAAATGTCGCAGGTTTAATATTCACATTATTGAGCCTAATTAAAGGAGAGCCAAATTCTGTACAAAAAAATGTAGGTGCAATCGGTAATATCATTTTCTTTTTTGTAATGTTGGGGATGATAAGTTTTGTAATAATGGACTTGGTGACTTGGTTTTAATCTTCATGTATGATTTTGAGTTGAGACCTAACACTAAATAGAATTATTTTTTCATTTTATGGCAAATCATATTTTTTTCATCACTTGAGAAACAATGTTGTCACATCTACTAAATCCAAATTCGAAAACATCTTTTTTCAAATGAATTTCTATAAGTTTTTCTTTCAACATAGCTTTGGCTCGATGCAGCCTGACTTTGACATTAGATGTGGATAAATCTAAGCATTCAGAAATTTCCTTGATACTCATCCCTTCTACCTCTTTCATGATAAAAACTACTTTATGTTTTGAATCAAGAAGATCAATCGCTTTTTCAATAATGAATTTTCCCTCTTGTTGGATCATTATTTCCTCGGGACTCAATTGTTGATTTTTACGCATTGAAATAGTTTGATTTGTGTTTGACTCATTAGATGTAGAATCAATAAAACGAATCTTTCCCTTTTGTTTAAGTCTTGCTAGTGCCTCATTAATTCCAATCCTGATTAGCCAAGTAGAAAATTTAGACATGTGTTTATATAGATGAAGTTTTTCGTATGCTTTTATATATGTATCCTGCATAACATCTTCTACTTCGTATGTATCTTTTATATATCCACGGATGACTCTAAATAGTTTTTGATTGTTTCGCCTCAATAGTAATTCATATAGCTCCTTCTCTCCTGCAATGACCCGATAGATGATTTCCGAATCGGATAATTTAGAGTTGCTTGGTGTGAATTTCAATGCTCGCATGATTTCTTTTTTACATCATTAGATGTGTTTTCAGAAAATAAGTTACAAAATCTGTAACCTTTTTCCATCCTTTCCATCTAATCCCCAGTTTCTATTTTGTAAATATTAAAAAAAAGATGAAAAACAATAGCTCTTTTGTTGCCGACCTTTTAAAATACACTTATAGTATAGTACCCATAGTCGCAGGCTTGGATAAATTCACGAACCTCCTTACTGACTGGAGTGAATACATATCACCAGGGATGGAAAAATTAATCCCCATTGATGGAAACACCTTTATGATCATAGTAGGGGTTATTGAAATAATAGCAGGCATTCTGGTTTTCCTTCGACCAAAGATTGGGGCACTTATAGTTATGGCATGGCTGATAGGAATAGCCCTTACTTTATTATTAGGTGGGCATTACTTCGACGTTGCTATTAGAGATTTAGTGATTGCAATTGGTGCGTTTTCACTTTTCAAGCTTTCAGAAGAATCAAACTAATAAAATTTAATTAATCAATAAAAATCTTAAAATGACATTCAATACTTCATTAATTATCAGGTCTCTTTTTTATTTTATAATACTTTTTTCTATCTCTTCATTAAGTTCTTGCGACAATGATGATGACTCGACTTTACAAACTATATCTTTTGAGTATCAGTTCCATAATGGACAGGCCGTTCCTTCTGCGCCATATTTGGGTATTCATAGCTCTGATTTGTCTGCTACGCTAATGCTAGATGAATTAGAAAATGGAAATACTAATATTACGGTAAGCATCCAGAATACAATAAATGGTGAAACCTATCATACGCATGCTCATGATGCAGCTGATCCTAGTTCTACCACAAATGGAACACCTTATAGTGAGGCACCTAATGCGGATATTTTTGTTCAGCCCTTACAAGGCAATGGCGGTACTGTAAGTATTTCGCAAGAAGCGAATATGTCGTTTGATGATTTGACCTCTTCTTATGAAGGCTTTTTTGTTATTCATGATCCTTTGCAAACAATCAACACTGCTGATATAGGCACTTATGTGGTAGTTGGTAATTTTGCAAGAAATCAGAGCACTGTAAATTATGCCTCTTCAGTATTTCAGTATGATTTTAATACCGGTCAATTAGTACCTGATTTTGCTTATTCTGGAACACACCCAAACAATCTGTCCGCAAGTATTACAGTAGATGAATTGTTTGATGATAAATCAAGGATAACGGTTCAGTTAATGAACACTATTGATGGAGAAACTTACCATACGCATGCCCATGACGTTGCTGATCCTGCTACCACACCGAATGGTACACCATATAACGAAACACCCAATGGAGATGTTTTTATTGCATCTATAACAGGCAAAGGAGGGATTGCAGGCAGAGCTAATATTTCCCCAAAAAGTCATGATGAAATCACCCTAACATATGAAGGTTTTTTTGTCGTTCATGATCCACTGCAATCTGTTTCAACAGTCGATCCTACAACCTATGTTTTGCTAGAATCATTTGCAAGATAAGTTTTGATAAAAAATAGTAACAAAAAACCTGTTCCTTGATTCTAAAGTTTCAGGGAACAGGTAAATTAAAGATCTAAAATAAACCTGATGATGGTATAATTAATTGGTATTTAACCAAAAATCTCATTAATTCTACTTAGAGAGATTAGATGTTTTCAGGTTACATATTTCTACTATTGAAGAGATTGTAAAAAAAAGAACAGGTTTAAGGTTATGAGGTTTAGGGTTCAAGGCTAAATGTTGACAAAACAAATTAAATGTGATGTCAACATCTAGCCTTGCAAACCTTAAACCATAAACCTCATACCTTTTTAGCTCATGCCTATTTTCAATATCTTCAAAAGTAGAAATGTCTCAAAGTAGAATTAATTCAAATATTGAATTAAGATATCTAGCTTTCTTTAAAAGCCATGCAAATGCCTGTTTTTTGAATTAATTTTCATAATAGCTTAATTCAACAACACCTATTGAATCTTTGACTATTAAGCAATTCATTACTAAATATAGGTCTATATCGATTAAGCAGATGTAACTAATGATACTACACAGGCAGTAAAGTAGATTCTTCTTACTTCCTGATAAAACCACAAAACTGAAACTCCTGAGAAGTATCAAACGGAGTAGTATGTAAATGTTTGAAACATTTGGCAGGAATAAATCTATCCTTGAATGTCTGTTGCATATCTTCAGTTGAATATTGACGTATGTCCAGGCCACTACATTTTAGTGGGCCATTCTCAGAAAAAGTGCCTAGGAGAAAGCTTCCTCCTGCCACTAAAGTATTACTTACAATATCTACATAAGATTGAACATACTCGTCATCTGTCAGAAAATGAAAGACAGCTCTGTCATACCAGAAATCGAATTCTGAATTAGGAATGAAGGACGTAATATCTGTCACTATCCATGTAATTTGTGAAGTTCTATCTCCTAATCTAGCTTTAGATTTAGCTAATGCTTCTTCAGAAATATCCAGCACAGTAATGTTATTATAACCTAGATCAAGAAGGGCGTCTACAAAATTGCTTGTACCTCCTCCAACATCGATGATTTTTGCCGTTTTGGGCAAATTTAAGGAAGTGAGATAATCTACAGCTATATGAGGGTATGACTGAGTCCAGCTTACCTGGTCGTCATTTTTGGTTGAGTAGATTTTTGCCAGTGGTTTTTTATGGGTGCATTTCAGATTGACGTTTTGCATTGTCATCCCGACCGAAGCGGAGGGATCGAGAATGCTAGTATGATTAATAATTTCGACCTTGCGGAGAAATCTACAGGG
>Ga0256847_1000119_pt1 | contig 53583 bp, 52 predicted proteins | sample TeddybearmetaG_FD_189099 | JGI IMG/M metagenome (GOLD analysis project Ga0256847, IMG submission 189099) | Hydrothermal vent microbial communities from East Pacific Rise, Pacific Ocean - Teddybear | ecosystem: Environmental > Aquatic > Marine > Hydrothermal vents | place: Pacific Ocean: East... | reverse complement strand
AAGTTGAACAAACTATGAAAAAATTCGTGCTATTTTTTGTTTTTATTCTGTTGAGTTTTAATGGTTCTGCGTGTGAGTTTTCTAATGTTTCATTTACCACGGATTTTAGTGGTGCTCGCTTAACCGAATGTAAACAACAGGCAGATGATCGTTATTTACTCAGGGTAGAGGCGGAAAACTATCCGGTAAATCATAGCCCTTGGTATGCTTTTAAGGTGGTAGCAAAAACAAAACAGAAGATTAAAATTAATATGCAGTTTATTAAAACGGAAAAAGCTCGATATCAACCAAAAATAAGTCATGATGGCTTAAATTGGACGCCTATTCGATTCAAAATGCGTAAAAACAAATTATCTTTTTATCTCAGTGTGAATGAAAAACCTCTGCTGGTTGCAGGACAAGAGATCATATCCAGCTCTCACTATGCGTCTTGGTTAAAAGATCTCTCCAAGATTTCAGGGCATCCCGTATCACAACTAGGAACTTCGACAGAAGACAGACCTATCTATCAAATGGTCAGTAGTAAACCAGAGAGTAAGGAGTGGATCATTGTACTGGGAAGGCAACATCCTCCAGAGATTACCGGTGCACTTGCTCTCTTCCCTTTTAGTCAAACGTTATTGCTTGAGAGTGAATTGGCTAATTCGTTTAGAGAGCGTTTTAATATTTTACTCATCCCAAATCTAAATCCCGATGGAGTAGAACACGGTCATTGGCGACACAATATGAACGGAGTTGATCTCAACCGGGATTGGGGGAAATTTAAACAAAAGGAAACGCGCTTAGTTAAAACTCGTTTGGATCAAATTATCAGAGACGGTGGAAAAATAGTATTCGCCATAGATTTCCATTCGACTTTTAAAGACACGCTCTATACTTTGCCGACTGATCACGGTCAACAGCCTCCGTTGTTGGTGGAACAATGGGTTGCTAAACTCACTCCTCAGTTAGATGATTTTAAGTTTAGAATAAAACCTGGCTCCAGATCTAATTCAGGCGTTTTTAAGCAGTTTATTGCAGACACCTATGCAGTACATGCGATTACCTACGAAATGGGTGATAATACCAGCCGAAGCAAGATTAATTCAGTGGCAAAAATAGCGGCGCAAACATTTATGCAGCAAATGTTAGATACGCCAGTAAATGATTTTTTTAAAAACTAAATTAGAAACTTACGGATTAATATGAGATCAAAAAGCTATATCCTTATTCTGTCATTTTTATTTGTTAGCGGTTGTAGTGATCAAAATCCAACAAAAAATGTGGACTACTTAATTGTGGGTGGTTTGGTTTACAACGGCGAGAACAAAGAACCTGAAAAACGCGATATAGGAATTTGTAATAATATAATCTGTTTTATCGGTATTGCAGGTGACCATATAAAAGCAACGCGTACCATTAACGCTAATGGATTAACGCTGACACCCGGATTTATTGATCCACACACCCATTCACTCGAGGAACTTTCTAGCGAGAACAAAAATGCTAATCTCAACTATCTTACTCAAGGCGTAACTACGGTAATTACTGGCAATGATGGCGGTGGTACGCCCTATATCGCTAAACTTCGTCAACAACTAACCGATAATGGTATTGGCACCAATGTAGGCATGCTTGTCGGTCACGGAAAAGTGCGAGAGATAGCTATGGGTCGATTGAATGAGAAGCCCACAGATGTTCAACTAGAAACAATGAAACAACTCGTTGAGCAGGCATTTAAAGAAGGTGCTTTGGGTTTTTCAACAGGTCTGTATTATGTGCCCGGTCGTTACTCCGCTACAGAAGAAGTGATTGAACTAGCAAAAATCGCGGCGAAGTATGATTCGATTTATGAATCGCATATTCGAGACGAAAGCACATTTAACATTGGGTTCTTAAATGCAGTAAAGGAAGTAATCGAGATTGCCAAAAAAGCTAAGTTACCAGCACATATCGCACATATCAAAGCTTTAGGAGTGGATGTTTGGGGGCAAAGCGCCGCCGCTATCAACATGATAAATAAAGCAAGATCTAACGGTTTAAAAATAACCGCTGACCAATATCCATGGCAGGCATCAGGTACTTTTTTACATAGCGCTGTTATTCCGGCATGGGTAATGGCGGATTCCCATGAAATTTACCTCGCACGACTAGTTAATTCAAAGCTGTTACCTAAAATAAAGACAGAAATAACAGAAAACATTCGACGACGAGGTGGCGCCAAAGCATTGTTAATAACGGCATCACAAAATAAAAACTGGTTGGGAAAAACACTGCAAGAAATTGCGATAGCAAATGGAACTACAGCGGCGGAAACGGTCATAGTCATTAACTTGCTGGAAAAAGTGAGGGTCGCCTCATTTAATATGTCATCGGAAGATATAGAATCATTCATGGTGCAAGATTGGGTGGTATCTTCGTCTGATGGAACCAATGGGCATCCGAGAAAGTTTGCGAGTTTTCCGCAGAAGTATCAAGAGTATGTGGTTAAAAAAAGAGTTTTAACGGTGCAAGAGTTTATTCACAAAAGTACGGCTAAAACCGCAGACATATTTTCAATCAAAGATCGGGGTTATCTAAAACAAGGCTATAAGGCGGATATTAATCTTATCGATTTGAAAGAGTTTCAACCTAAAGCCAGTTTTTCCAATTGGAATTTACTTTCAACCGGCGTGCGATATCAATTTATTAATGGCGTATTGGTAATCGACAATAATATCTATTCTGAGCAGCTTCCCGGAGAAGTGCTTTGAGATAAGTGTCCAACCTAGTCGTTAACCACCGCAATGCATTCGATTTCCCGGTGAGCACCCAAGGCAAGCCCACATACTAGCGGCATTGGTTGTCTTTACTTTTAATTAAAAGAAATAGGGCGCAAAAATAACACTATCAGAAAATTGATTCTTGTGCAGGTGTGGAGTTAACAAACTTTTCAACTCATTTAGTGCAATTTTCCGAGGGTTTTAATACCTTGGATGATTTCATCAATAGACGGTTTTGCATATCCCAGAATTATGGAGTTATCTTTCTTGTCTTTGTTTATCAGATACCGTTGCAGGGGCTGCACGATAACGCCAGCTCGTTTAGCCTTGTTCGAAATTGCAATAGCGGATTGGCTTGTGCCAAGTTCAACAAGAGCGTTTAGTCCCGAGTCTAAACCTCTAATGGTTCCCGTTGGCATGAAATCACATAAAGCCTGAGAGAGAGTTTTACGTTTTCGGGCGTATAATCGCCGCATTCGGTGAATGTGTCGTTCGTAGTGTCCTCTTTCAATGAATTCAGCTAGCCCTCCTTGAGTAATACTGCTTGGCATATAGCCAAGAATAGTGCGGAAATTAGAAATCTGTTGTATCAGCTTAACTGAGGCTGCAACAAAGCCAACTCTAAGTCCCGGGAACATAGTTTTAGAAAAAGTACCACAATATACGACACAAGAATTCGGCATACTTGCTAGGGCGGGTAATGGAGGGACGTCATATCTGAATTCGCCGTCGTAGTCATCTTCAATAATGAGAGCCTTTCTTTGTTCTGCCCAGTCAATCAACGCCCGTCTGCGACCTAACGATAGACGACTTCCCGTTGGAAATTGATGCGATGGGGTCACATAAACGAACTCATAATTATCTTTATCGTTTGGTAGATCGTCAATAATCAGACCGTTTTCATCAACTCCACAGGGAATGATTTTTGTTCCAGATAACGATAAAGCTTGCTGTGCTAAAGGGTAGCCAGGATTTTCGACAATCACTTTGCAATCTCTATCAAGATACATTTCAGACAGAAGGTAGATAGCTTCTACAGTTCCATTCGTAATGAGGATTTGATCAGAGGAGAGTGTTAGCCCTCGCGATCTGCGTAAGTATTCGGCTATGACGATTCGAAGTTTTTCATCGCCTTGAGGGTCGCCATAATCAGCAGCGGGCACTCGGCTATTCGCATGAGCAAGGCAACGTTGCCAGTCTTGGACTGGGAATCCCTCTAACGAAGGGCGGCAGGGACTAAAATCAATTTGACCTGGAGTACAGCTATCAATATTAGGTTTCCAGACACGCCTAGGAAGAGGAAGTGTAAGCTCTAAATTGGGTTGGCTATTGTCTGTAATACATGAAGCGTCCATCGATACATATGTGCCAGACCCAACTTTTGCTTCGAGTAGCCCTTCTGCAAGCAAAATTTCAATAGCGGTCATCACTGTTCCTCTTGCCACGCTGAGTTCACTAGACAATTGGCGCGTAGGTGAGATCTTGTCACCTGGCTTGATCTGACCGCAAATTATCGATTTGCGGATGCAGTCAGCGATTTGGAGAGATAGATGCCCTTGCTCTACATTTAGTTTCCAGTGTGTCGTCAAAGCAGTATTACCCATAAAAGATACTTCAATAATTGGACTAACAATTTAAGCAGTGTTTGGATCAATACACAAGACCAAAGATTGTTTAACATAATTGAAGGATTATGGGTGGCGCATGACTAACACTGAAATTAAATCATTGCTCGAAACATTTGCAGCTGCGTGGGACGCACGTGATATCACAAAGGTTATGGCCTGTTTTGATGGTGAGGCCACCTATTTCGCTTCTGTTGGCTTGCTCCCGGGGGAAAAAGCAGTAGGACACACTGCTATTTCCAAACTGGTGAATCATATGTTTGATACGGATAAAGGATCAATCTCCCAGCTTAGTAACGTCCTAATTTCAAATAACCAAGCTGCATGGAAATGGCGCTATGATTTTTCTGATGGAAGTTATGTTGTTGGCTGCGATTTTTTCAAATTCAAAGATGGACGGATTGCTCTCAAAGATGCCTACCGGAAAGCTTACACGTCATGACAATATATTATGGAGCTACAGCATGAAATTGTTTATTGGAAATAAAAACTACTCCTCTTGGTCCTTCCGTGTATGGCTGACCATGAAAGTTAGGAATATAGAATTCGAAGAAAACCTGCGACCCTTTGATGTGGCAAATGATTATGCGGATTTCTTCACGTTTTCGCCAACAGGTAAAGTCCCTGTATTGCAACACAAGGGTTCAACTATTTATGAATCTTTGTCGATTCTCGAATACTTAGCGGAGTTATATCCGAAGAAAAATCTATGGCCAGAGGAGCAAATCACAAGAAGCAATGCGCGTTGTATTGCTAATGAAATGCATGCAGGATTTACTGCATTGCGCGCAGCGTGCCCAATGAATATGCGAAGAAAAATAAGTAGAATTGAACTATCTGAGGCTACCGTTAAAGACATTCATCGGATCGAAACCATCTGGACGGAGTGTTTGAAAAAATCTGGTGGGCCATACTTATTTGGCAAATATTCAATTGCAGATGGTATGTACGCGCCGATTGTGAACCGATTTCAAATATACGAACTTAGCCATTCCGACGTTGTGAGCACATATACAAAAACGATGACGGCTTTGCCTGCCTGGCAGGAGTGGAACAAGGCGTCACATGCCGAGTCTTGGGTTGTCGAGATTGATGAAGTTTAAACTGCCATGAGCGACTTTGATATGTCAGGAGCGCGCGATTTCGATTTCATAATCGGAAAATGGCGCGTCAAACACCACACACTTTCTGGGCGTCTTATCGGGGCCTCTGAGTGGTGTACTGCAAACGCTGTAGATATCGTTCGCCCCGCTTTTGGTGGACTCGGCAATGTAGGGCAATTTACGCGTAGAGTTGATGGCGCTCTTTATGAGGGTATGCCCACGCGGCTTTATGATCCACGAATTGGCAAATGGCGTATCTATTGGCTCGATAATGTAGACCAAAGAATGGAGCCAGCCTTAGTTGGAGGGTTTGAAGTTGGGGAAGGACTTTTTTTTGGAGACGATATCCTTAGAGGCGATCCTATTAAAGTACGTTTTACATGGACGGATATTACCTCAAGCTCGGCTCGGTGGGATCAGGCATTTTCAAACGACGATGGTAAAAGCTGGGAACTCAATTCAATTATGGAATTCACACGAGATGAAACGTTGTCAGGCAACCCGCAACACCCACTATAAATAGGAAGGATTAAGCTATGAAATCGCAAAAAAGCTACGCTACAAAATTTGGACTATCAGTAATAATCATGATGATATTAATCGCAAGCAGCTTAGGTGTTATTTCATCATGTAGCCAGATGGGGACGCAAAAAGACGTTGATATAACGTTGCCAAAAACTCAAGATGCCTCTGCAGCCTTTCTAGAAATGTCAGAAAAGCATGCTTCAAAGATATTAAAACTATCTCCAGAATGGGCAACCCAACTAGGTGTTAGTGAACAGATTGGTGGTAAGGGATATGCAAGCAAATTATCTAATTATACATTCAGTGGTATTGCCAGAACATACGAGCTTAATGCGTCGTTATTAACAGAATTGAATACAGTTGATCGTACTCAGCTTTCTGGCACGAGTCTTGTGACCTATGATGTGATGAAAAATGCGTATCAAATTGCAGCACGGCACAACGCACATAAAATTGGATATGGGGCAGTAATGGGTGCAGCCCCGCCTTATGTTATTGATCAACTTTTTGGCGTTCATATTAATTTGCCACAGTTATTTTCTTCTCAACAATCCATCACGAGCGAACAGGAAATGGTCGTGTACATAGATAGGCTTAAGAAATTAAGTAAAGCTATGGATGATGTTGCATTAACTGCGGAAACTGATGCTCAGCACGGCCATGCGCCTCCAGCTTTTGCTTTAGAATCTATCGTTAAATCGGTACGGATTTTTACTGGCGGCGAGATAATAAATAATCCAATAATCACTTCATTTGCAGAAAAGATCACAACAATTGATGGCGTATCAAACGATGACAAAAGACGTATGAACAATCAAATGATTGGTATGCTAACAACAGAAATTTACCCGGCCTTCAACGACTTTGCAGATAGGATAGAAGCGCTCATCCCGTTGGCTGGTGCCGATGCAGGGATTTGGCGCGTAAAAGGTGGTGCAGATTTGTATGAAATTGCGCTCTCCAATTACGGTGCTAATGGATTGAATGCGGATGAAATTCACCAAATCGGCGTTAATGACGTAAAGCGAATTCACGGCGAAATGGATGCTATCTTGAGAGCTAGAGGTTATGTCGAAGACCACATTGGCGTGCGTATGACGGCATTAGCAAAAGATCCAAAGGTGCTGTACCCAAATACAGACGAAGGTCGTCAAGAAATCCTAGATGACCTAACCAGTTACGTGAACGATGTCATTAAGATTGCTCCCAAATGGTTCGGCACACTGCCACCGCAGGCGGTCGAAGTCAAACGCATCCCTATATATCAGCAAGATTCGTCAGCCGGCGCATATTACTGGCCCCCTTCACTTGATGGCACAAAGCCAGGAACATTCTGGATCAATTTGAAGAATACCGCCGATTGGCCAAAGTACTCCTTGAAAACATTGGTCTATCACGAGGGTGTTCCCGGGCACCATTTCCAAGCGAGCTTACAGTTGGATGTCAAAGACATGCCGCTTATACGCAACATGATGTATTTTTCAGAATACGGAGAAGGCTGGGCTCTATATGCGGAAGAATTAGCGGTTGATATGGGTCTGTATGAAAATGACCCGCTAGGAAATTTGGGCCGTCTCAAAATGGAACTATACCGCGCAGCTCGCCTTGTGGTAGATACTGGTCTTCACGCTAAAAAATGGACGCGTGAACAAGCGATAGATTACATGGTCGATGTCACTGGAGAGCCACGGGAAGGAATCGTGCGGGAAATCGACCGATATGCTGTGTGGCCCGGACAAGCAACATCTTACAAACTAGGTATGATCCGTTTTCAGAAATTAAGAGCTAAGGCGGAAGTTGAGCTAAGGTCAAAATTTGATGTTAAGAAATTCCATGATGCGGTTCTACTTGATGGGTCCATGCCGATGCCGGTTTTGGAAGCTCGGATGGATAAATGGATAGAAATTGAAAAATTAACGAAATAGGAGTTTAAAGTGAAATGTTTCTCGAAATTATTGATAACAACAGGTCTTGCCATGTCATTACCCTCTGCCTTAATTGCGCATGGGGTGTTGAAACCCGAAATATTGCCGCAGGCTTGTGAGGTGTCGTTGGCACTTAGCGCCGCACCAGAGTATTTACGCGCAGAGGCCAGTGTGTACGCTTTAAAAGTAGCAGGATATAAAAAAGTACAATCGGGTAGCAACCCTTTTACTTGTATTGTTAACCGTGATGATCCCAGAGTCCTAAAACCGACATGTTTTGATGCCGAAGGAACGCAAACGATTGTCCCCAAAATATTATATATCGGCGAGAAACTGGTAAAGGGGATTTCCGTTGAAGATATAAATACTGATGTTAAAAAGAAGTTTGATGACGGAACATTCATTTCGCCCAGACGTGGCGGCATTGCATATATGTTGTCGAGATTTAACCGTCCAGTAAATAGACAAACAGGTGAACTTGGTTTTTTTCCTCCACACGTGATGTTTTATGCTCCGAACCTTAATAACAAGGATATTGGACATGATATGCGTTTCCACGATCCAAAGCGCCCACTGCCTATGATTGCTTACGGCGGCCCACAAGGGTATATGATCATGATGGCTGATGATGGTGTGAAGCGTTCCAGTACAGATTTGAGCGGGTGCCCGGATTGGGTCTCCAAAGAGTAGGAAATGTGATTTCAAAAAATCCAATCAACATGACATGTCCTTGGTCAGGCAATGCAATATCGAGTGATGCCCTAACCGATTATCACGGCAATATCGTCGGATTTTGTAATACAGGGTGCCGTGATAAATTTGACGCTGCAGCTAACATCTTCGATGATTGCGTACAACAGGTTGGTGGTGGTGCTTTAAAAAGAAATTTTATGCGCTACGCCCTTTATAATGAATGGATAAATCAAAAAGTGTTCGCTGCAACCGCAAAACTATCACCCGAACATATGAACAAAAATACTGGTGCTTTTTTCTCGTCAGTTATTGGTACACTCAATCATATTCTTGTTTGGGATATCACATGGCTCCAGAGATTCGCAGGCCATACCACTCCATATTTGTCACTAAAGCAGGTGACTAAGTTACATTCCCCAAGTAGGAACGATGAAATAATTCATGCAAATTTAGCGGATTTGCGTGTGGCTCGTACTAAGATTGATCAAGCTCTTATAGATTTTATTTCCGAAACGTGTGAAAGGGATTTTAATGCGAATTTTTCATATAAGCGTGTGTCAGGGGAGAAATTCTGCAAGAATTTCGGCGGTATGATTCAACATGTTTTTAATCATCAAACTCATCACAGAGGTCAAGTTACGACATTGCTATTCCAGATGGGTATTGACCCGGGCGTCACGGATTTACTAGTCACTTTAGAAGAAGAAATATCGTGACGAAGATACCTAAATATATACCGCGCTACTTTCAGTTTCGAGAAGTCTGGAATATTGGCGGATTAAAGTTAAAAGTATATATCATCACTATGGATGCCAGTGTCCAAGTTCTAGCGAAAATGCTTTCAAATGCTCATGAATATATAAACAAATTTATGCCAAAAGTCCGTCTCGAAGAAGGTGAAGACCATGAGGTTGGGTATATCGTTCTCCACCAAGGACAAATGGCTAATTGGCTATTGGTTCATTGGTGGGCACAATGTGATATTGCCTTGCGCTTGCTCGCCTCAGCAGATATCGGTGCGACTACCTTTAAATCGGAGGACCATAGGCGGTTTCATGCGTGCGTATGGGAGCATGTGGTCATAGACCACGAACGCGGAGCTTGGATCCGAACAATGATGGGTAGCGGGGATACTGAGCTATATCTACTAGACAGGCTTCCAAATGACTTGTACTGATCATATTGTCGTTAGGGAATTCCGTAAAAGTGATACACCGCAGATATTAGAGCTTATGCGTGGTCTTGCCCAATTTGAAGGGTACAGTGATGAGTTTCGCGTCACCGAGGATGATATTCTAGAAAAAGGGTTTGGTGAAAATGCGATTTTTCACGCTTTTGTAGGACATCTATCGAGCTCTAGCCAACTACAGGCCATGGTTGTTACTTATGTAATTCCATGGACATATGACTTAAGGCCGACACTTGTCGTTAAGGAATTGTTTGTTTCACAACAAGGACGAGGTAAAGGCCTTGGCCGCTCGTTAATGGAGCAAGTCGTAATGCGCGCCCATAGTATTGGTGCTGCGCGCATACAATGGACAGTGTTAGATGGAAACTACAAAGCAGAAGAGTTTTACAAACATATTGGTGGCGAACGCGAAAAAATATGGCATACATGGAAGTTAATACTGTGATAATTTCCCTGCGCGTAGCTTGCTAGAGAGCGATTTGCTATCGTTCTTCATAAGGTTACAAAATATAAATAAGGCTCTCGGAAAAGCTAGTAGCTGTAACAAGTACCTGCAGATACTATTTTCGATAAACTCCTAGCAACGCCAACAGATAAGATGTGAATGTACTACGAGATTAGCAGGGATTTAAGAATCATGCATAAAAGCTATATGAGTTTATTTCTGGGTGTTGCGTCGTTTAGTATTAATTATGGATGTAGTGCGTCTGAGGACACAGTGGAGCCAGCAGTTTTTGATACCACCTATCGGTCAAGCCCGCTTTTTCTGTTTGATATGGCAAACCATCGGACTGCTTCAATTGCGCTCAACGATATTGATGAGGACGGTGATCTTGATGTTTTAATAGCAAATGGTCGTCATTGGGCAGAACAAGATTATGTATTTTTGAATAATGGCCAAGGACGCCTTTTGTCAGCTTTTCCGATTAGTAACGAGCTTGGTGCGAGCTATGATGTGCTCGTAGCTGATATAGATGCGGATGGCAAATCAGATATCGTGACCATTCGTGACAGACTTCCTATTCAAGTATTTAAAAATAATGGAAGTGGAGAATATACACATTTGACTGATTTAGAGGGTAGTGGCGGGTCTGCCCGTTCTGGTGTACTCGCTGATTTGAGCGGAGATGGAAATTTAGATTTGGTGGTAGTAAATCGCTTGGGGTTTGATAAATTATACTTGGGTAACACTGATGCAAGTTTTCAATTGGGAATAGATTTACCTAATACCGATGGCCCATCCACGGGCATTGGTATCGCTGATATTGATGGCGACGGTGATTTGGATATAGGAATTGCTCGCCGAGAAGGCAAATCAAGTTTAATCCTAATCAATGATGGGCACGCCGCATTTACAACGGGCATTATTGAAAATAGCAGGGGCGATCACAGGCAAATACTCTTCGCTGATTTTACTGGCGATGGAAAAACGGATGTTCTGCTTGGCGCAGTTAAAGGCAAGAATAAACTATATCTTGGTGATGGAGGCGGCGGTTTCGCGTTCTCAAAAAACATAGGTGGGGAAGATCGTATTATTCAGGCATTAGCAAGTACAGATCTCGATGGAGATGGTGACATTGATTTTGTCGAGGGTGCTTCTGAACAACCAAATGCCGTGTATTTCAATAAGGGTAACGGCGAATTCATACAAATGCTGCTTAGTGACGGAGAAGAAGATACCTATGGTGTCGCTATCGGCGATATGGACGGTGATGATATTCCCGATCTAGTATTTGCAAATTCGGATGCAGCGAATTTTGTGATGCTTGGAACACGAGAAAATCTACTTCTAGTAATAGGTCCGATCGATGAGTCGGAATCGGCTAACTAATCTGCTGGTTGATATTGATTTAGACGGAGGCCCGCGATGTTGGGATGGGTCATATGCATAGTTCTATTACTCACAACTTTAATTTCAATACTTATCTTTGTGGTACTCGCATTATTGCTCCCGCCGCATCTAGAATTTCCTGTAAGGGAAGATAAAATGATTACAGGGGTCAATGTTCTGAACCCTGGGATGTCCGTACTTAAGAATCAAACCATTGTCATCAAACACGGAATAATTTCCAAAATTCGCCCAACGCTTGCTAGTGACCGGCCATCAGTTTGCAAGGGGTGTTTTGTTATACCGGGTCTCATTTAAGAAATTGGGAATATCTCATGACGGGTGGACGACTTATATTAAAGTCCCAAATGGAGTAGCCGTAGGTGCGTTTTGACGAGCATTTACATGGCGATATTTATGATCCAATTATGGGAGATGTCCTGTCGATTAGGGCATCCGACCATTCTAATTCAAATGTAGAAAAGAAAACGTAGGGAAGTACAATGAAAATTTATTACCTAACAGGTGTGCTAATTTTAGTTTTTATTTTGAGATTCTCACTAACATTAATACCTGAACCACTGCGTTTACAAATTTGGACTCTTTTGCAAACATACATGCCATTGCTTGGTGGTGCAGGAATGTTAATCGGCGTAGTGTATGCACTACAAATGAAAACGTGGAAACGGCTGGATGTGTGCATAACTTTGGTCGTTTCGGGGCTTTGTGTGTTTTTTCCCCTAGCCCAGTTCTTGACCGGTGAAACATATCCATCAGATCTCAATGCAACTCCCGGTGCACTTTATGTGAGATTACCGCTAAACGAGAAAGTTGTTATCGCATGGGGTGGTGATGACATTAAGACTAACTACCATGCCGCTTACCCTGCTCAAAGATGGGCGTATGATTTAGTGATCTCGCCTCATAGCTTGGGTTCAAAGAACCTTCTGGACTATGGGTGTTTTGGTAAAGATATTTTAGCGCCGGTATCAGGTGAAATTCGTACAGCACATGACGGTGCCAATGACCGCATTCCTGATGAGGATGCTGCAGATATACAAGGTGCTTTCGGAAACTATATTGTTATAAAACCAAACGGCACGGACGATCGCCTCGTCATTGCCCACCTAAAAAAGGGAAGTATACTAGTCAAACGCGGTGATTCCGTTGCCGAAGGTGTGCCAATCGCGCAATGCGGTAACAGTGGCAACTCGACTGAACCGCATGTTCATATTCACTATGTTAAATTACACCAGCATGACAACGAGATTCTGATGACCGGTTTACCACTATACTTTCGAAATCACAACGGTCCTCCAATGCCAATTGGAGGATTTAAGAAAATTAAGGGCCGCATTGTAGCGGTTGGCTCCGTGGTGCGGCACACCTCAGAATTAGACTCCAAGATTTTTTCGGAGACGGCACTGGAAGAATAAATCGTTAAAAGGATAGATGATGTGGCTTAGTTAATTGTTTCTTCAGTTTTATAGCATTTTAAATTGAAATTACTGTTCCGTTTTCAGGTTGGCCACCGCAATACACTTCACTTCAATTTTTTGCAGATAGCGCCAGACCGCTCACCGCCATTGCACTCATTGCAGGAAATTTACCCTTGTTAAAAAAAGTACGATAGAAAGCATTGAATTTTGGCCAATCTTCAATATCTGCAAGAAAAACCTGGCATTTAGCAACCTTATCTAAACTTGAGCTGCTTTTGTAAAAGGGTAGTTTCTAGTCGCATCAGATTTATCATTAAGAAAGGTTACATTTTCCGCACTAACACAATGGGCAGTAACCAGCACAATAATACAAATGAGATATTTCATGATTAGCTCTTAGGTTCATAAAGTAAGTAAACATCATAAACAATAGGCTCGACGAAATCTAACATAAAGAGAAATGGCCGCATAACCCAACTATTTTTTTGACCATTAAAGTGTCAGAGATTCAATTATATTAACTCGTGAGACTAGTTCTAAATTACGAGGTAAACTTGCTTTTTCATTCAATTTGTTATTTAATTACACAATTGATTAATTAAATGCGAGAATTAGCTGCCAATATCATGATAAAACCATTATCAAGAGGCCGACCTGCGGATCCGGGCAAACAACAGTTACAAAAAGAAAAACTGCTAGCCGCCGCTCAGGCATTACTTGCTACTAAACCTTATCGAGAGGTCACTATTCGAGACATAGCTGACTATGCAGGCCTTAATTCCGCTATGGTTAGATACTATTTCAAGAACAAAGAAGGACTGTTTCTAGCTTTGCTCGATCGAATGTCTAAGCAGCACTTTTTAGATATGAAGCAAATTTCCACACAACATGAACCAATAAAAAAATTCATCCATTTTATGCTTAAAATGCTGACTCAAAACAATAGCATGGCAAGGTTAATACATGATGAATTCGCGAATGATAATTCAAAATTAGGGGAGGCATTCATAGAAAGATTCCCGAAGCGTATGGCAAAAATATTACCTGAGCTAGTCAAAGCAAACACTTTCATTACAGATGATCAAAAGGCCAAATATGCAGCGTTTTCCTTAGTCTCAATGATCATAATGCCATTTGTTGGGCGCTCAGTGAGAGAGGGAGCTTGGGGAATAGATGATGATGAGTTAGCTAGTCCAGAGTGGATAGAGCATATCTATTCAATGTTTATTAGTGGTTGTCGTTAGAAAGAATATGATTTCAATTGATTCAGCAACTAGTTTTGCGACTAATTTAAAGAAAAATAGATAAGGTGGGAAAGACGATGGATTCAAAACAAAATTTTTTATTAACTCTATGGTCAAACAATAAGACACCGATTAAGCAGTTTTTAGAATCAGGAAAATCGCTGTTGATGATTGCCGGCGCTGGTCTACTTAGCATGGTTCTTATCATTAAATTACAACCCGCCATGGTTCATAATGATTCTCAAAGACCAAGTGTTCCGGTGAGTTACATTGAAGTTAAACGGCAACTAATTAAACCTGAGATTATTGGTTATGGCACGGTCAAACCTGATGTAAGTCTTCAGGCTAAAGCAGAAATCACGGGTAGAATAACTTACATTAATCCACTACTTAAAAAGGGCGAAATTTTCGCAAGAGATACTTTGCTTGTTCAAATCGATGATAAAGACTATTTATTACAACTTAAACAATCGCAAGCCGATTTATTAGCTAATAAAGCAAATTTAACCGAAATGGAAATCAATATAGAAAATAATGAACTGGAGTTAAAGTTAGCCCGTGAAAAACTTAAAGTTAGAGAAAAGGAATATTCTAGATTAAAAAAACTACGTAAAACAGGCGCTGTATCTCAATCAAATCTTGATGCTGAAAAACAAAATCTATTACAACAAAAACAAGAAATGCAACAACTCAAAAATAGGCAAACAACGCTTCCATCAACTCTAGAAGTAATGAAAGCGCAATTGGAAATCGCTAAAGCAAAACTTATTAAAAGCGAGAGGGATTTAGAGCGTACTCAAGTAAAAATTCCATTCAATGGCCGAATTAGTCAGGTTTATACCGAACTTAATCAATACATGCCAACCGGTTCCCAACTATTTGACGCATCGGGTTTAGATAAAATTATAATTAACGCACAATTCCCAATCAATCAATTTAGCTCTTTTACTCGTAGTTTTGATCAAAATAAAGTTGACTTCAAATCGGTAAAAGAAATACCTAGCATGTCTAAGGTTCTAGAATCTTTGGGCTTAACAGCCGTAGTTGAAGAAGCTGGCGGCGGTTTTAAAGGCTGGTCGGCTAAAGTAGAAAGATTTACTGATGATCTCGATCCAAAAAGTAGAACTGTTGGTGTTATCGTTACTGTAGAAGGCAGCTACAAAAATATTGAACCGGGTGTCAGACCTCCATTATTAGAGGGTATGTACATGAAAGTATTTTTACGAGGTGAAGCGGTTGAAACAATTGCAATCCCCAGATATGCGATGCACGAAGATCAGATCTATATCATCAACGCAGATGATCAACTTAAAAGAATCACATTGACTAATATGCAATATCAAGGTGAATTAATTTTAGTAAAGGATTTATTAAAAAGAGGTGATCGAGTCATCACTTCCGATGTTTTTCCTGCGGTTGATGGAATGCACTTAACGCCTATTATTGATAAAGCCGCTATTACAAAAATGGATGCCCTATTAGAGGGGGAAAAATTGGGAGAGACAAAATGATCCGCTTTTTCGCGGCCCATCCAACCGCTAGCAATTTACTAATGCTATTGCTGATGGCAATAGGTATAGCAACGTTACCACAATTAAAACGAGAAACATTTCCAGAAGTAAAAGCCTACTCCGCCGAAGTTAGGGTTATCTATCCAGGCGCAACTCCAGCCGATGTTGAACAAGGGATCTGTTTAGTTTTAGAAGATGCGCTAGATGGTATTAGTTTTGTCGAAGAAAAAAGTTGTCAAGCTAGACAAAATCTTGGATTAATGACGGTTAAAATGTTTGAACAAGGCAGTTTCCAAAAATTCATGGACGATATTAACAGTGCCGTTGATGGTATTAGCGATTTTCCAAATGAGGCTGAGCTTGCTATCGTTTCAGAACTTGGTCGTACCCAAAATGTTATTTCAATCGCTCTTACTGCAGATATGCCACGTCCGGAATTAAAGAGGCTGGCAGAACAACTCAAACAAACGTTTTTACGAAATCCGAATGTTCCGTTAGTGGAAATATCAGGTTTTTCAGAACGGCAACTTTTGATTGAAGTGCCTGATTACAATTTACGCCGCTACGCTTTAAGTATGCAAGATATAGCCACTCTCATTGGTAAACAAGATATCGATCTTCCAGTAGGTACTATCGAAACTAGTTTTAGAGAAATTCAATTACGTTTTACCGATGAAAGAAGGCATACCTCAGATTTAGCAAATTTAATTATTGCTAGCGGAGAGAATGGCAATGAAGTTCGCTTAGGTGATATCGCAAAAATCAGTGATACATTTGAATTTGCAGAACAAAAAGTTTCATTCAATGGGAAATCCGCAGCACTACTAAAAATAAATAAAAATACGACAGATGATAGCTTGCGAGTGCTAGAAGCTGTTGAAGAAATGTTGATAATAGAACGGGCTAAATTACCCAAAGGTATCGATTTAGTGCTCACTCAAGATGCCACTAGCATAGTCAAAGATCGAATTAACCTCCTAGTGACCAATGCTTGGCAAGGGCTAATTTTAGTGTTTGCGGTGATGTGGTTGTTTTTTACTCTACGTTATGCATTTTGGGTCGTCATGGGTTTACCTGTTTCGTTTCTTGCCAGTCTATTCTTTCTCAGCCATATGGGGATCTCGATTAACATGTTCTCTATGGTCGCCTTACTTTTGTCTTTAGGCATACTGATGGATGATGCAATCGTTATTTCTGAATCCATAGGCAGCCATATTAAAAAGGGCCTGTCACCTCTTGACGCCGCTGTACAAGGAACTAAGATGGTTGCGGGGGGTGTTATATCATCATTCCTAACCACGCTTTGCATATTCCTTGGGTTAGTTTTTATTGAAGGCGATCTTGGGCAGATCCTTAAAGTCATTCCGATAGTATTATTAACGGTAATTACGGTTTCATTGATAGAAGCTTTTTTAATTCTTCCTCATCACCTTAATCATTCTTTAGCTCATGCAAAAAAGAAAGAAGAGTCTGCATTTAGAAAAGAATTTGAAAGGCGATTTGATGTATTTAGGCAACATTTTTTTCAATTGGTAAAAAAACTCATAAAATATCGTTATGGATTTCTGGGTGGCGTTATTTTTGTCTTCTTATTTTCTGCTAGTATGTTCGCATCAGGCGTTTTAAAATTCTCGGCTTTTCCATCTATCGAAGGAGATATGGCGCAAGCAAGAATCTTAATGCCAACCGGTACACCCTTATCTCAAACAGAAAAAGTGGTAGAAAAATTACTGCTCGCGTTAGAAAAAACAAAAATCGAATTCCAACAACAAGAAGACGGCAATCTAATTAGAGCGATCAATGTGAGTCATAACGAAAATGCGGATGCATATGAAATGGGGCCGCATTTAGCAACCATTACGATTGATCTATTGACTGCTGAAAAACGAAATACACGTTTAATCGATTTTATTAGTTCATGGCGTAAAAATACCGGCCTGATGCCTCAAGCTCAATCAATTTCATTTAAAGAACCTACCGTTGGTCCAAGTGGTCAACCGATTGAAATACGATTGCAAGGTGACGATTTAGCGCAACTTTCGCAAGCATCGTTTGAATTACAAAACTGGCTTTCAGGATATCCTGGGGTAGAAAATTTAATTGACGATTTACGTCCCGGTAAACCAGAATTTTCAATCACATTAAAACCGGGCGCATTAAATATGGGGATAGATGCTCAAACCATTGCCAGTCAATTACGATCGGCCTATCAAGGAAACAAAATCAGCGAAACAAATATTGATTTAGATACTTTTGAAGTAACAGTGAAACTTGATAAGAAATCTAGAAACGAATATATTGATTTTGACACTTTCCCGATAATCCACCCACAAACCAAAGCAGTGATACCTCTTGCTAGTGTTGCCGATATAATTTCAACGCGAAGTTACTCAAGAATTAGCCGGGTCAACAACCAGAGAACTGTCACGGTTTACGGCGATATAGATGTGGATAAAAATAATACCAAACAATTATTGGACGATGTAAGTAAACATTGGGTTCCTATTTTCGAAAAAAAGTATCCCAAGTTAAATTATTCCTTTGAAGGTGAAGTGAAAAATGCAGGGACAACGCAACAATCGATGATGAAAACATTTATTCTAGGTTTGTTCGGTGTTTTTATTCTTCTATCTTTTCAATTTAAAAGTTACGTAGAACCTTTAATCGTTATTGCTGCCATCCCGATGGCACTAATTGGCGTTATCTGGGGTCATCTAATTATGGGAATGCAGTTTACAATGCCTTCAATGATGGGCTTCGTTTCCTTAGGCGGTATCGTGGTAAACGACTCTATCCTACTGGTCGAGTTCGTGAAAAAACATGTCGCAAATGGCCTTTCGGTTCACGAAGCGGCCGCACATGCTAGCTACGATCGATTCAGAGCCGTTTTATTAACTTCATTAACAACCATAGTCGGTATGTCACCGCTTTTATTTGAAACTAGCTTGCAAGCACAAATACTGATCCCACTAGCCACTAGCATTGTATTTGGTATAGCAACATCAACCTTACTAGTGCTATTTGTTATACCCTGTTTATATTCCGTGCTGGAGGATTTCGGTTATACAGAGCCCAAATAAATGAACGCCCACGAGTTCGAAAAACAAACCATTTTATATTTAACTAAGAGAAAAATGATATGAGCAAGACAACAAAAAATTTATTTCTATTACTACTATGTTTAACCATCGTAAGCATGGGAAGTCTATCCGCCAACGATGGAAAGAGTAAACCCTCAGAGAACCGATTACAATTAGTGATGCAAGGGCTGTTGAAAGATACTCAAAAATTGAATGAAGGAATTTTCTATGATGATTTCGCGAAAATAGAACAGGCAGCCAAAAACATTGCCGATCACCCGAAGCCGGGAATGCCTACTATGAAAAAAGTTATCGGTTACTTAGGTAAGGAAATGCCTAAGTTTAAAGGATTGGACACGGTGGTTCATAACACAGCAGTTACGATATCGAAAGCTGCCAATGAGAAAGACATGGTAAGCGTTGTCAGTAATTATCATAAACTGATCGATGGTTGCCAATCCTGTCATAGCCAGTTCAAAACGAGGGTATCGAAGGTCTTGCGTAAAGATTAGCTAGATAACAATGGATCGAATCTACTCATGAAGATAGATGGTTCCCCTATACAAAGAGTTGAATTTGGCGGGCGTACATTTCTTGTAAAACGAGATGACCTTCTTGATCCCTATTTTTCTGGGAATAAGGCAAGAAAACTCGGCTACTTTCTTGAAAAAGAATTTCCGCATATTCGTCGAATAATTAGCTATGGTTCTATTCAATCTAACTTTTTATACTCAATAGCAGCTCTCGCCAAACTAAAAAAGTGGCAGCTTGAGTTTTATGTTCAAAGAATTCCTGCATGGCTCAAATCTAAACCAAACGGAAACTATCAAGGAGCACTAGAACTTGGTGCAAACATTATTGAATTCAGCGGTTTGGGTTCTTTCAAAAACTTTGGTGAAATGATAAAAGATAAATTTGCAAAATTACCTAACGATACGCTATTTATCCCGGAAGGAGGGTGTAGCAAACGAGCGGCCCATGGTGTTGAAAAGTTAGCACATGAAATCCAAGTGTATTGTAAAGAAAATAGCATAAAAAACCCCCTGATTATGCTTCCGGCAGGTACCGGAACGACAGCACTATTCTTAAATTCTTATCTTAGAAAGTTGAAAGAAACATTTGAGGTCGTCACTTGCGCCTGTGTTGGTAATGAGGACTATTTGAAAAAACAATTTGCAGAGTTATCAAACGATAAACGCGATTGGCCGGCTATTTTGCCCACTGCAAAAAAACACCATTTTGGAAAACTCTATCAAGAAAATTACGAGTTATGGAAAGATCTTGAATCCCAAACTGATATTGAGTTTGATTTACTATATGATCCAATGGGTTGGCGAGCGTTGATGTCTTATTTAAAATCCCAGTCAAAAAGAAACAACGTAATTTACATCCATCAAGGAGGATTGCTGGGTAATGAGAGTATGATAGCTAGGTATAGGAGATTAATATGGGAATAGCTGGTAGTCTTAATGGGAAATAATAACTACAGAGAGGTTTTTTTAGAAATGTTGAAGTCAGTTTCGTTGATGATACTAGCCTTATTTTCCGGTCTTTCTTTTTCGCAGGATTCGTCATTCGTTTTTAAAAACGATGATCGTCCAACCTTCGAACAATACATTACTGTTAAAGAGCTTTCGGAAACACTCGGGGAAAGCAATTTAGTTCTACTAGATGTCCGGCTTAAAGAAGATTTCGACAAAGATCCAGCATTAATCCCAGGGGCAACATACCTAGATCCGGAGCTGCTTCCAGAATGGTCTACGTCACTTTCCAAAGACTCAAAAGTCGTCGTTTATTGCGTAGCTGGAAAATGGGTGAGTCAAAAAGTTGCGTTTTTACTCAACGAGCAAGGAATAGCAGTGTCTACTTTATCTGGTGGAATTAAGGCATGGAAACAATCAGTGAAAGCTACGCACAAATAGTATAGCCAAGGGGCGCAGAATACGCACCTTTCACGCCCGTGACATAATCGATGATTAGAAACTCACAACAAATTGTCAAATAACAGAGGATATAGTAATGAATGACAAAAAAGACCAAATGAATAAATTCTTACCTATATGGGTATGGGCAATCGTGCTAATACAAATAATTTTAGTGCTGTTTTTTTCAATTAGTACAGCAATGAGCCCGGCGGACTTTATACCAGATGTTTCTGAATTGAACTATGTTACACAGCTTTATATTACTAGAAACGTAACGGTCGCTTTGGGATTAATTGTTGCTTTGTTGTTCAAATCTCATAAAGCACTTTTGGTGATATTAATGGTTAGATTTTTAACGGATATTTCTGATGCTATTACTGTATACGCATTAAATGTCGAAGTTATCAAGGCAAGTGTGCCAATGGTAGTCATACTACTTATAATTCCTGCGCTGGTAGCTATCGGTTATTTATGGAAGCGAAGTAACCAAGAAGGCGGCTAGCATGAGTATTTTTGTACAAACTCTACTACCGATTAACATAGATGCTAACTAAAAAAGAACAAATATGTAAGTTATTGAAAGGCATCGAAACGGGTGATCCAGAATCCGTATTGGTGGTTAACGAAGAAAAATACATTCAGCATAATCCGCAAACTGAAGAAGGCAGTGACGGATTGGCAGCGCTTTTTAAGCGTCTTTCAAAGACTTCTCCACGAATTAGTATTGTCAGAGTTTTCGAGGATGATAACTTCGTATTCGCTCATACCGAGTATGACTTTGCTAATCGAAATATAGGGTTCGAAATCTTTCGCTTTGAAGACGGTCGAGCAGTAGAGCATTGGGATAATATTCAAAAAAGAAAAGGACCGAATGATTCTGGTCACTCAATGCTGGATGGTAGTACCGAGATAGCAGACTATGAACTTACAGAGAGTAATCGTGAGATCATTAGATCATTTGTAGAGCAGATGCTCATTCAAAGCAATCCGGACAAACTAAATGATTACTTTCATCAAGAAAACTACATCGAACATAGCCCTAACCTTAAGGATGATTTGACAAAACCTAAACGCTCTTCATTCTACTCATCTGATGAGGGAACAGATTCCATCGAATATAAGAGGTGCCATCGCATACTTGCCGAAGGTAATTTCGTTTTGTCTGCTTGTGAAGGCTACGCAAATCAAATCCACTCTTCTTTTTATGATCTTTATCGCTTAGAGAACGGACAAATTGTTGAACATTGGGATACAAGAGAAGCCATTCCGATGCGTAGTGAATGGAAAAACAATAACGGGAAATTTTAAACCGATACAAGTACGAAGAAATATTTACTAAAACAGGTCAAACGCATACTTTACCTTTGTCGTCACTCCCGAAGTGTATTGTTGGGGACCTGTCAGACTTAACGCTAGAATTCATGAGGTTCCTGATAGAGCACGTCAGAAATGATGATATTCTGGAACCATTTATAAAAAATATTCAAGCTCGCAAACCAATAATATAAATGAGGATAAGATGAAACAAATTATAATTCCCATTCTACTGCTTTCTTTTTCGTTAATTAGCTCAGCCGATGAAAAACTCGGTACGAGAGAAGTGCTACTAGAAAACGAGTCAGTTGAAGTCGTTCGACTAACTTATCCTGTCGGTACTGAATCTGGAACGCATTCGCACATATACCCCAATAGAGTCGTTTATTTCGTCAAGGGCGGTAAGTTAGAATTAATACCAAAAGATAAACTAAAGCATCCAACTGTCCTTAATGTTCCTGATGGTAAAACGCTTTTTCTTCCAGCAACAACTCATAATGTTAGAAATATTGGCGATACAGAAGTGGTGATTGTTGAGACTGAGATAAAAGGTAGTTAGCTAATACTCGAAAGGAATGATTTTGAACTAAGTTTGGAACAAAAATTCTGGGTTTCGTCGTATTCCAAAGAGCTTATTCGTCGTATTAATGTACTAGTTAATTCTAGACGTTCAGCTAGGCCTTGTTAGGGTCTACAAACTCACACAAAAGGAATAAAATAATGAAATATTTAGCACTTATTTACAACACAGAAGGCAATGATGATGTTGATATGCCGACTTTAATGTCCCAATACCGGGCGTTTGGAGAAGAAGCCGGCGCGGCTGGAGTTTTAGGTGGTGGAGATGCATTGGAACCTGTTTCAACCGCTTCATCCATACAAGTTAGGGATGGCAAGAGTAATATTACCGACGGGCCCTTCGCAGAAACCAAAGAACAGCTTGGTGGTTATTATATTCTTGATTGTAAAGATCTTGATGAAGCTTTAAGCTGGGCAGCCAAAATACCTACGGCGAGATATGGAACTATCGAAGTTCGGCCTATTATGGTTTTTGAGTAAGATAGAGGTTTTCGAATAGAAAAACTAGTCAAAATTGAGTGTTCAAACCTGTTCGATGTGGGTTTGGCGCGAATATTTCGTGCTGAATCTGGCCGTATACTTGCTGCACTAATAAGCTACTGTAAAGACCTCGAATTGGCGGAGGATGCCTTGCAAGAGGCATATGTTGAGGCGCTTGTTCAATGGAAGAGTGAAAAGATGCCAATCAATAAGGGAGGTTGGCTTTTTACTGTCGCAAAAAGAAAATTGATTGATCGTATTCGTAAACAAAAGCTGCACATTAGCCAACAGACTATCCAACGCATTATTGATAGTCAACCTGAAACCCTAGAAGACGAATTCAACCAGCCCATTCCCGACGAACGATTGAAGTTGATTTTTATTTGTTGTCATCCAGCGTTAAAACAAGAGGCCCAAGTTGCACTTACCTTAAAAGCCTTGTGTGGATTAAAGGTGAACGAAATTGCTAGAGCGTTCTTAACTTCTGAAACAACCATGGGTCAAAGAATTACTCGCGCTAAGAAAAAAATTAAACTGGCAGGAATACCCTACTCCGTTCCAGATAATTTGGATTTGAACGAACGCTTACAATCAGTTTTGTCGGTTATTTATTTGATTTTTAATGAAGCTTATTCTGCGCATGAAGGTCAGGCATTATCCCGAAAAGATTTAGCGAACGAAGCAATCCGATTGAGTCGTGTACTTCTTCTTCTTCAACCGACGGCGGAAGCGCAAGGGCTATTGGCTTTAATGCTTTTTCATCACTCTAGACGAAAAGCCCGCACAACCTCGACGAATCCTCTGATCACTCTAGAGCATCAAGATCATAGTTTGTGGGATGAGGAGCTAATTGAAGAAGCCGATACAAATTTGCAACAAGCGATCCTCAAGAATTCACCGGGTTGTTATCAAATACAAGCGGCAATTAGTGGATTGCATTCGACCGCTGAAAGCTGGTTAGAAGTAGATTGGAAGCAAATTATTTTGCTATATCAATCCCTAAATCGGATGCAGCCTAGCCCGGTGGTAGAACTAAACTTGTTAGTCGCAATCGCTCATTCCGGCAATCTTAGGGAAGCACTTAGGGGAATAAATCGTTTAAGCGATTCTCTAAAAAACTACCAGCCTTTTTATGCTGCTCGTGCTTATTTACATTACAAAATTAAAGACTATCGAATGGCGTTATTGGATTTTGAACAGGCAATTTCCATGACCAAGAATTCCGCAGAAAGAGATTATTTAGTCGGTGAAAGGAGTAAGATGGAGCGGCTTACGGGGAGCTGCTAGCGTAAAAATGAACAACAGCAATCAGGATAACTCCTGACAAAATCATTAATGCAAAAGGTAAAGCAGTTCCAGTGTAAAAAAGTGCAAGTAGAGGTCCTGCTATTGCGCCACTACCAAACCTTAAGGTTCCAATAACGGCAGTTGCCGTACCGGTATGTTGTGAAAACTCTTTTAATATTTCCGTATCGGCGTTGATTATGGTTGCCATTAAGCAACCCATTAGTGGGATAAGTGCGACCACCAAATAAATCCAATCTAATTCCAGCCATGCACTTAACACCAATAAACTACTAAACAAAAAGGCGATAAACCAAATTGCACTGATCATTTTTCTGGCGCCGTATTTTGGAGCGATTTTTGCGTTTGTTAGATTTGCGATCATCAGGGCGATAACATTAATCCCGAACAATATTCCAAACATTGATTCAGACAATTCAAAAACGGTAATGTAAATAAAGGAAATGCCGGTAATGTATGTAAAAAAGGTAAAGGAAGCCAAAACCGAAATAAGCAAATAAGTTCTGGTTCTTTTATTGGACAGGATTCTCTTGTAACTGGCTAAATAAAGGGTTTTAAAAGAGTTTTGCTTTATCACTTGCTGTTCTAAATTCGGAAAAAACTTTATACTGAGTAACAAAATAAGGAACGAATAGCCAGCGAGGCAATAGAAAATCATCCGCCAGTCCGAAACCTCCAAAATAACGCCACCTAACGTTGGAGCAACCATCGGCGCGATCATCATAATGGTTGAAACATAGGACAGTCCTTTAACTGTGTCTTTGCCAAATAAAAGGCGGATGGTGCCGGGAATAACTAAGGTAGAGGCGCCGCCAAAAATAGCTTGGAGCGCCCTATAAATAATAAACTCCTGACCACTTGAACTGCTCGCAATTAATAAACTGAAAATACAGTAGCCAAGCAAGCCAATAACTAGCATTTTTTTGCGGCCAAAACTATCAGCCAGCGGACCAAACATAAACATGCCTAGAGCATAAGCAAACAAATAGACACTGAGACTATTTTGCAATAGGCTGATATCTGTATTGAGTATTGCTGCAATTTGTGGCATCGCAGGCAAATACATATCAATTGCTAAGGGAGTGACCGCCGTTATCGAGGCAAATAACGGCAGAAACTTGAGAGGATTATTCGGTTTTTGTAGCATGGCGATATCCTATCACCAATATTCAATTTTGGTAGTCTTAGATCGCGTTATTTAGATAACTTTTGGGAGTATGGAAACTCTCTCTTTAGTTCTTGTTAATTCCCAACTCATAAAGAACAACTTCCATATCGCCCAACGGATCTTCATGAACATATGTCTTAACATATTGCATCCCGAGATTGAGCATGATTTTGATTGAGGCTTGATTATCTTCTATCGCTATGGCAGATAATTTAGAGACATCTCCTTTTAGGGTAATAGCCTGTCTTAAAGCGATTGCCGATTCAGTCGCATAGCCTTTACCCCAAGATTTCTGATTGAATCGCCAGCCGAGTTCCAGGTTTTGATATTGAGGTTTATCCGAAAAATAATCCATTGGCCTGACCAAAATCCAGCCTAGAAATTCGGAAGTTTGAGTCAGCGATACTTTCCACAAACCCCAACCTTCGACTTGGTTAGTATAGGATTCCATTCGTGGTAGAAATACACTTTTAATCTGCTCGCGACTAGTTAGTTTTCCACCGTTAATATATTTCATTACTTCTGCGTCCTGATCCAGCTGGAATAGGAGATTAGCATCTTGCTCGGTCATTAGAGCATAGCTGAGTCTTTTGGAAGATTGGACATTCATAAGTGACGTTAACTCGGGATAAATGGAATTCGATCGTATTATCTTCCGCTTATTTTATAATAAAACCGCCGAATTAAAGAAGCAACTACCACCAATGCAAAAAACGAAGCGGTTAGAATCCATCCTAGTTTGCTAGTGGCTCCAAAGGAAACTTCACCACGCGGTTCGGTAATCCCACCGGGATCAATTTCAAAATACTGAATACCGTAAATGATAGCAGCTACACCAAGTACGACCGCAAATAAAAGCAGAAAGACGCTACCGAAAGAGCTGTTGGTTTTCATTTTCGAGATTTATCCATTTAAGTTTATTCTAAGCCGGTCGATCATCAATAAGCTCATCAGCATCTTCAACCTTAACGGCAGTGCCATAAACCATCAATTCAGCGGCACCAACGGCAATTTGTGAGCTAGTAAATCTCAAACCCACGACTCCATTTGCACCTAGCTCGCGAGCGTCATCCATCATTCTATCCAGTACTTGCTCGCGACTTTCCGCCATTAACTTGGTATATTCGTGGATTTCTCCGCCAACAATACCTCTTAGTTTAGCTAGAATATCGTGTCCAATATGGCGAGAGCGAATGCTCGTTCCGCGAACCAAACCCAAATGTTTAATAATTTTTTTGCCGTGAATAACTTCAGCAGTAGATAAGATCACTCGACTCATATTTTCACCCGGTTGTATTTGTCTTTTTTATCGCTAATCATTCTTTGCCGTAAAACGCTATAGAGCAAAAATAAACTGCCAAATCCTAATAACCCAATGGCAAACTTAACCAGTAGACTGATGGCCGCGTTTATAAAAACAGAATAGACAATAAACGTGACCAAGATGACTGAACTAACCGCAAGTAGTGCAAAACCAAAAATGCGGGTGGTTTTAGCAACGGGTTCTTGAAATAAGCGATCTAAAGTTTCAAGTTCGCTTTCTTGTAGGCTTAAAGATTGAACTTCGTGTCGCATGGATGCCATTTCATCATGTAGCTGCTTATATTCAAGATCGCTTTCCAGTAACAGATTAACCTTTTGAGCTTCCTGTTGAGTTAACTCGCCGTCTAGATAACCTGACAATAATTCGTATTTGCTATTCAACATGCTCTGGCTCTGAATGACCGAGTTGTCAAAAGAGGCGCTTTGTTTCATGTGGATGGAATGGCTAACGTTTGGTTTAGGTATGTTAGCTTTCGGTTCATTTTCGATCATTGCTGAGCTCCCAGGGAAACCCCTTTTTCAACCAGTATTTCTCTGAGCGCCATTCTTGCTCGATGTAAACGCGACATTACAGAACCCTTGGCAATACTTAGTATTTTGGCGATGTCGGCATAACTAAAGTTGTGATAATCGCGCAGTAGGATAATCTCTTTTTGTTGCATGTTTAGCTGCTCTAATGCTTGTTCGATTGTTTCTTTTAGCTGTAATTGTTGTAGTGAACGATCCGGCTCTGAGGATCTTGGTGCTTGGCTGTGGTATTCCTCATGCTCAACATGCGGTAAACGCTTGTGGCGTCTTAAGATATCAATGGATTTATTTCGAACCACAGTGAACAACCAGGGTTTAAATTCCTCGTGATCAAGCGCGGGAGCACCAGGGTGATTAAGCCCTTTCTCGATAGAGCTTTGCACCACTTCCAGTGCATCCTCTCTATTATTTAGTAATCGACAAGCGAGAGCGAACGCCTGTTTGCGACACTGATCGAATTCTTCCGATACCTGCATTGTGTATTCCCTTATTGGCGTGTTGTGCAAAACCATCTTAATATATGACGAATGATCGCTACCGATTTTATGGGTTGTTGGGATTCAACGAGCTTAACCAATGATTATTCCAAGATTTTTGGCGATTTTTGCTTTCTGGTCAGAGTATTCCTCCCCCAGCCCAGTAATTTAGCCGCTTCTGCCTTTTTTCCGGCGGACAACTCTACGCTTGTTTTAATCAGTATTTGTTCAATTTCTAGCTGAATATCGATGAGCACATGGTTGTCCCCATCACTAAATCGATTTTTTAGATGATTGACCAACAGTCGCTGCCATTGATTCTTGTTAGATTTGTCCGTATGAATCGATAATTCCTGGGGTAAATCAGCCGGCATGATATGCTGGCTGTTAGCCATCACAGACAGCCAGCGACAGGTATTCTCCAACTGTCTTACGTTGCCTGGCCAGTTAAATTGCTTCATTTTATCCAGCGCTTGCTCTGAGATTTGGATTTTTGGTTCTTGTAACTCTTCGGCAATTTTAGTCAGAAAGAAATCGCTAATAAGGCGAATGTCTTCTGCTCGCTCCCTCAATGGTGGAAGCTCTATTGGGATGACGTTAAGCCTATGATAAAGATCTTCTCTAAATTTACCTTGATCCACTTTTTTAAGTAAGTCTTGGTGAGTGGCTGCGACAATTCGGACATCAACAGAAATAGGGTTGGTAGATCCTATCCGGTAAAAGGTGCCTTCTGAGAGGACTCTTAATAATCGCGTTTGTGTTTCAAGAGGCATATCGCCAATTTCATCCAAAAATAGGGTTCCGCCATCCGCTTGTTCAAATCGGCCTAGCGAACGCGCCGACGCGCCGGTGAAAGAGCCTTTTTCATGGCCGAATAATTCCGACTCAATTAAATCTCTGGGAATAGCCGCCATGTTAAGAGCGATAAAGGGTTTATTTTTTCTCGGGCTATGTTGGTGGAGAGCATGGGCGACTAGCTCTTTACCGGTACCTGATTCGCCTTTGATCAATACACTGACATGGGAATTCGAAAGTCGTCCGATGGCTCGATACAAATTTTGCATACTGGGCGCTTCGCCAATAATGGAGAATTTATTAATCGGCGACGGCTCTATTTTGGAGCTTGAAACTTTATTGCGTGATAGTGCGCGCTCGACAATATTCGCTACTTCATCTAGGTCAAAAGGTTTGGGTAAATATTCAAACGCTCCTTTTGTATAAGCCGTTACGGCGCTGTCTAAATCGGAATGGGCGGTCATAATTACAACCGGTAGATCGGGAAATTCCTGTTGGCAGAAATTAAGCAGCTCAATTCCCGATTGGCCAGGCATTTTTATATCTGAAATCAAACAATCAAAATGTTGGCTTTGTAGGATTTTGAGGGCGTCGTCCGTGTTGCCTGCTTGGACAACTTGAAGCCCGAGATCCTCCAGTGCCTCATTAAGAACCCAACGAATACTGTCGTCATCATCGACCAATAGTACGGATTTATTTTTGTAATTTAAGTTCATATTTTAGTCATTCTTTAAAAACGGTAGATAGAGGTTAAAGCAGGTGAGCTTCGTCTCTCTATCCAATTCAATTATTCCTTGATGTCGTTGTACTAAACTTTGAGCAATGCTCAAACCTAACCCGCTTGACTGTTTGTTGCTGACAGTGGGGTAGAAAATTTCTTCAGCTAATTCATCAGAAATACCCTCGCCGTTATCTTGTATATCGATCTTTAGTACTTGCTTATGTTGAATCTGACCAATGGTGTGTTGATGAACCATACGTGTTCGAATGGTTAGCATGGCTTTCGATTGAGCGGCCGACATCGCCTCAGCGGAGTTTTTGATCAAGTTTAGTAAGGCTTGCTGTATCTGATTTTGTGAAATATAAATCTCCGGTAAGCTGGGATCATAATCTTTACTGATTTGAAAGGCTTTCGGAAACTGCAAAAGTACAACCTCTAAAGCCTGTTCGATAACTAAATGAGGATTAGTCCATTGTGCTTTTTCTGGTGTGGCCGGCATTAATAATCGATCAACTAAAGCGCCGAGCCGATCGGCTTCTCGGATTATGATTTGAGAATATTTTGCAGGAAAATCTTCAGGTAATTTGCGCTCTAGTAACTGCGCCGCGCCTTTAATGCCACCCAACGGGTTTTTAATTTCATGGGCTAGATTCCGGATCAAATTTTCGCTAAATCTGCTCTGGCTGAGTATTTGTAAGTCTTTACGGATGCTCTGTTGGTGCAAGCTTGCCTGAAGTTCTAATAATAAGCATTGCTCAGTTTCTACCTGTATGGATGTCACCATTAAATTGGAACGAATGACGCCGGTAGCAACTTTTATCTCGGCGTCCTGAATAAAACCAGAATGTTTTTGCTGTTTAAAGGGTTCTAAAATGGATGCAGAGAGATCGCCTTTAACTAGCTCGAAAAAAGTCTCGTTTTGTAATTGGCGGGTAGAAAACCCCAGCAATTGTTCTGCAGCAGGGTTGAGTTGCAGGATCTTAAATTGGTGATCAAGCAATATTAACGCGGTGCTTAATTGACTGATATCAAACTTATTACTTATGCTGGGATCCACAGAATCTAACAACAACCAATATAGAGAGGTTATAGCATCAGTTTACCTTGTTTATTGGTGCGTCGCACGTTTTTGGTGCGTAAAAGCTAGATCAAAGGGTTCTGAAATGGCTTATGGAGGAAGCACCAGATAAATAAAATGGCCGCTAATATAAAATCCTTCCCCGAATAGTTCCTTCAATTTGCCTTAAAGCAGTTATCGCTTCTTGGCTGTAGGCGTGGTCAACATCGGTTACCACATAACCAACATTCGCATTAGTTTGTAAATATTGTGCAGAAATATTTACGCCGGTTGCAGATAGGACGTCATTGATTTTGGCGAGTATACCAGGCACATTGTGATGGATATGGCAAATGCGGTGCTTATCTGATAGCTCAGGAAGACCCACCTCTGGAAAGTTGACCGAAGATAAGGTTGATGCATTGTTACTGTATTTAAGTAGTTTCTCGCTGACTTCTATACCGATATTAATTTGTGCCTCTTTGGTGCTTCCACCAATATGAGGCGTGAGTATGACGTTATCAAATTGGCGTAATTTTGAAATAAACTCTTCCTGATTTGATTTTGGCTCAATAGGAAATACATCAATAGCCGCACCGTTGATATTCCCCTCGTGCAAGCTCTCAACAAGCGCATCTATATCGACCACTGAACCACGAGATGCATTGATTAAGATCGCACCCTTTTTGAGCTGGTTAAATGCCTCCTTATTCATCATATTGTGAGTTTGGGGCGTTTCTGGAACATGAAAGGTCACTATGTCAGAGCTTTCCAGTAGTGACGTGAAGCCATCTGCTGATTGTGCGTTGCCTAAAGATAGCTTTTTATCAACATCAAAGAACTGAACTTTCATGCCAAGATTCTCGGCTAAAATGCCAATCTGAGTACCGATATGCCCATAGCCAACAATTCCCAAGACTTTTCCCCGGGTTTCAAAGGAATTAAGCGCTGATTTATGCCACTCTCCTCGATGCGCGGCGGCATTTTTGGCGGGTACACCTCGGAGCAGTAAAATAATTTCAGCCAGTACTAGCTCTGCGACACTCCTAGTGTTGGCAAATGGCGCGTTAAAAACAGGAACGCCTTTGTTAGTGGCTGCCAGTAGGTCGACTTGATTAGTGCCAATACAAAAACAGCCAATAGCGGCTAACTTAGGCGCACATTCCAGTAATTTTGCTGTGACTTGTGTACGTGAGCGTATGCCCAGAATCCTGGCATCGGCCATCTCTTTCTGTAGCTCATCTTGCGGAAGGGATTTGCTGGCGGTGAAAATATTTTGGTAGCCGTCCTTTCTAAAAACGTCCTCTGCACTAGCATGAATACCTTCTAGCAGTACAATTTTGATATTTTCTTTTGCTAATGAGGTATTGCTGTTAGCCATAATTTTATTCATTTTGAGGTGCAGTGCTACAATAGTCGAAGGATAGAAAAAAAAGGCAAGTATGGCTAGTCTTTTAACCATCATTTTACTCGACGCAACATATTTTTTAGTAATAACCCACCAAAAAATGTCTCTAATGTTTGCAGTGGTTCGAATCTTTAATTTGATTATTCTAGGTTTAAAGTCATTATCTGACTATACTAAGGATCGGCCACTTATTCACCCTTGTTACAAATAATAGCTGGCGGCTCAGTTTTACTAAAATATAAACCATAACATTTGCAGGTATTGCATGGCACTCATAAAAGAACCCGTTGTTCTTCCCTACAACATTCAACAAGATCCAACACTTACCTGGTTTGCTTCTCAATGCCATAAACGCCGTTATTCAGCTAAAACCACCATCATATTTGCGGGTGATAAACCAGAGACCCTTTATTTTATTATTAAAGGCTCAGTTTCAGTACTTATCGAAGATGACGATGGTAAGGAGCTGGTTCTTGCTTATTTAAATTCCGGTGATTTTTTTGGAGAGATGGGATTATTTGATGGCGAGAATACTCGTAGCGCGTGGGTTCGAGCAAAGGCAGAAACGGATCTCGCCGAAATTAGTTACGCGAAGTTTCAAGCGCTGGCTAAGGAAAAGCCCGAAATAATGTTTAAGCTGGCTGAGCAAATGGCGCTTAGGCTAAGAAAAACCAGTCGTAAAGTCGGCGATCTTGCGTTTATGGATGTGACTGGTCGAGTGGCTCGTGCGTTGTTAGATTTAGCAAAAGAGCCAGATGCTATTACTCATCCCGATGGCATGCAAATTAAAGTTACCCGCCAGGAATTGGGACGCATTGTTGGTTGTTCTCGTGAAATGGTGGGACGTGTACTTAAGGTCTTGGAAGAGCAAGAGCATATTCACGTCAAAGGAAAAACGATGGTTATTTTTGGTACTCGCTAACCAAAGTCAATTTCTTGGTCAGATTCATTATCAACTTCGTTTGGAATAGACTCCTCATCTACGGGCATAAGAAGTTGTTCATCTAGTTGCTCGATAGAGTTTTCTCTGGTTTCCTCAGAGTACTCGGTCGGGATATTTTCAATTCTAAACACTTCAAAATCTGCTTTATCTGTACTAGCACTGGCCAGTTTTCCATTGCTAAGATCAATCTTAACGTCAACAATTCCTTCTGGGCGGGGCAAGTTTTCTTGCCTAGTGCCTGACAAAGCTTGTTCCATAAACCGCCGCCAAATCGGTAGCGCGGCTCGTGCGCCAAATTCTTTATTGCCTAGCTTCTTACTGTGATCTTCAAAGCCTACCCAGGCGGAAGCCACGTAACGGACGTTATAGCCTGAAAACCAGGCATCCTTAGATTCGTTAGTCGTGCCGGTTTTCCCGGCAAGATCACTGCGTTTTAAAAGAGGGCTTTTCGCATTACTTAGTGTCCGCCAAGCAGTACCGCGGTGGATAACGTCCTTTAAGATGGAATCAATGATATATCGGTTGCGGGCGTCAATAACCCTTGGCGCAATTTTGTTTTCAGCGACCGGAAGATAGGGCTCTGCCGTTAGAGATTGATTTTCTTCGTAGAGCCAATTTAACGGCGTTTTAACTCCATCGGGACTATCTTGTAAATGTGTCTGATCAGAAATAACGCGTTCTAAACGAATTTGATCGGTTATTACGATTTCTCGCTCGATAAGTTTTTCGTTATCCTTGATAACAGGTTTTAAGCTTGCAGTTTCGAGTTCTAGCGCTAACTTTAGTTTCATTGCTTCATCGGCATCCAAGATGGATAAACACTTCTCGCAGACTTGTACGGGTTGTTGTTCAAAAAGGATTTGTCCATGGCTGTTTTCTATTCGACTAATATACCAAGGTACGATTTGATAGCCGCCGTTGGCTAATACGGAGTATCCCGCGACCACTTCCATCGGCGTAAAAGATGCAGAGCCTAGCGCGAGAGATAAGTAAGGTTTCATATGTTTACCGGGAAATCCGATATCTTCTAGATAAGACTTTGCATAGCGGGCGCCGATTTTTCCCATTAGTCGTATCGAAACGGTGTTAACCGACCATCTCAGCGCATGTCGTAAACGCATCGGTCCCCGGTAATTACCACTGTCGTTTTCTGGCCGCCAAAAGACATCCGCTGAGGAATCCCAATTAATAATCGGAGAATCGTTAATGATTGAGGCAGCAGTATAGTTTTGGTTCAGCGCTGCGGAATAAATAAAAGGTTTTATATTAGAGCCTATTTGGCGTCTAGCTTGAGTCACCATGTTGTACTTGTTATTGGCATAGTCGAAACCACCCACCAGTGCCTCAACGGCGCCGTCTTGAGGGTTGAGTACCACAAATCCAGCACTTGCATCGGGTAATTGAGACAGCTCGAAGATTGCTCTAGTTACAGGTGTTGGATTCTGGTCTTCATCAGAAAGTGCCAAAGTTTTAGCTTCAGAGTTATTGTTAACCGTATTTTCACTCTCTGAAGTGAGCTCGGGTTTAGCGGCTAGTTGATCGATTAGCTCAAATTTATCGGTAGTTTGAACGCGAATAACATCGCCTGGTACTACGATTTGATTTATATCAGTCAGCTTTTTAAATTCACGATAATTCTCATCGACATATTTTTTCGCCCAAAGCGAATCTTGCAATAAAACTAGACCATGACTTCCATCAGCCAATAAAATCTCTGCCTGGGTAGTGGTTGTATTTACCACCAACGCCGGGATCAATGAACCTATTTGTTGGAAATCACTTATTCTGGCAATCATTTCTGTTGGATCAACAAGCTCCTGCATATCATAGTGCTGTTCAACTGGTCTATAACCATGACGTTTATCATATTCAAACAATCCGGTTCTGAGGGAATCCTGGGCGTATTTTTGCAGCTTTGGATCGATGCTGGTATAAATCTTAAGGCCGTCATTGTGAGTGATTTCTCGCCCAAATCGCCGAATCATATCCATATGCACCATTTCAGAAATATAGGGAGCACTGACGGTTATCTCGGCGCCGTGCCTTGTGGTTTTTATTGGTTGCAGGTTAGCTGTATCGTACTGATCTTGATTGATGTGCCCTTCCGCTAGCATTCTGCCTAGCACGTGTTGACGTCTCTTTTTTGCCAGCTGGGGCTTACTAATTGGGTTAAAAATTGACGGACCGTTAGGTATGCCCGCTAGCGTGGCCAGCTGAGGTAAAGAAAGTTGTTTGAGCGTTTTGCCGTAATAAACTTGGGCCGCGGCTCCTAGTCCTGCGGCACGGTGGCCAAAGGGTATTTTGTTAAGAAATAACTCTAGGATCTCTGTCTTACTAAGTTCTGCTTCTAATATCCAAGAAACAAACATTTCTGTAAATTTTCTGGAAAACCGTTTTTCTCTGGTGAGGTAATAATTACGTGCCACTAGCATGGTTATTGTGCTGGCACCTTGACTTTTAGTGCCCGTTGAGACGAGTTTTAATACTGCTCTGGCCACTCCCAAAAAGTCCACCCCAGAATGTTGATAAAAACGAACGTCTTCGGTGGCAAGTAGTGCATTAATGAAATCTTGCGGGACTTGGTCGAGAGTGATTGGAACTCTGCGAATGTCGCCAAACTCATTGATCAGCTGACCGTCTTTTGAGTACACGCTCATCGGTGTTTGTAGTCGAATTTGTCTAATCGTATCGACATCAGGAAGCCCTGGACCAACAGCCAAATATAGACCGGTGAAGCCCATTGCCGCCATTATTGTGAACAAGGTCACGATATAGGCAATTTTAGGTGCTAGCTTTGTGATTCGTTTCATACCGAAGAGTGGGATTGATTGCCATAGTTGTTGTAGCGACGGAGTATATACCTATTCCATATTAACGTGGAATGGGTATATCGTATTTGTTCGGGGCTTTAAGCTCTAATAGATGGAATTGTGAATGAATTCACGAGTGCGATGGTAAGGAATTAACAGATAATATTGTAATTAAACCATCTTCCTTCAAAATCCCGTCTACAATAAGCATGAACGGTTGTTTATTCGCGCTTAAAAGGCTGTGTATAAAGGACGACGTTTTTCACATATTTTAGAGAAAATAGGTGAAATTTCTTATAGTTAGAGCTATTATTTAAAGTGAAACATAGTTTTCACGTGTAACTGAATAAAAAGATAGGAAAACTTTAGATTATGCTGGCTAATTTATTCGGCGCAAAAAAGACAGCCTTAGTTGGGATTGACATCAGTTCAACGGCAGTTAAATTGATCGAACTTGGAAAAGTGGGGTCACGTTTTCGTGTGGAAAGCTATGCAGTGGAGCCGCTTCCACAAGACGCCATGACCGATCGCGATATTCGCGACCCTGAAGTGGTTGGTGAAGCGTTAAAAAGAGTGATAAGTCGCTCTGGAACTAATATTAAGCATGCTGCTGTTTCGGTGGCAGGCTCCTCAGTGATCACCAAGATTATTCAAATGGATAAAGATTTGAGTGACGAGGAAATGGAAAGTCAAATTGAAGTAGAAGCCGATCAATATATACCCTACCCACTGGAAGAAGTGGCATTAGATTTTCAAGTGATTGGTGAATCAGAAAAAGTACCTGACAAGGTTGATGTATTACTCGCGGCGTCTCGTTCAGAAAATGTTTATAGCCGTGTAGATGCTCTGGAACTGGCAGGTTTGACTGCAAAAGTAGTTGACGTCGAAGCCTACACCATTGAGCGAGCGTTCAAATTATTAGGCAATCAATTACCGGATCAAGGTGAAGGGCAAATAGTCGCAATTGCAGACATAGGTGCCACCAATACCAGTTTGTGTGTGCTAGAAGATTTCAATACCATTTATACTCGTGAGCAAACTTTTGGAGGCTCTCAGCTGACAGAGGAGATCCAGCGCCGCTACGGACTATCCTTTGAAGAGGCTGGTATGGCGAAAAAGCAAGGTGGACTACCGGACGATTATGAGCCTGAAGTACTTGAACCTTTCAAAGAAGCCGTTATTCAACAAGTTAGTCGTTCATTACAATTCTTCTACGGCTCAAGTCAATATGGAGAAGTCGATCATGTCGTACTTGCAGGTGGCTGCGCGATGATTGAAGGGTTGGAGGAAATGATTGAAGAGCGACTGGGAACAACTGCCTCAACGGCTAATCCATTTGCTGATATGTCGTTATCTTCCCGTGTGAATGCGCAGGCGTTAAGTGCAGATGCCTCTTCGTTGGTCAATTGCTGCGGATTAGCATTAAGGAGTTTTGATTAGATGGCTAATATTAATCTACTACCCTGGCGCGAAGAAGAGCGATCGGAAAAACAAAGACAATTTATCAGTGTTTTGGGTTTGGTGGCGGTTCTAGCGGTCGCAGTGATGGGATCGATATATTCCTATTATAGTGATCAAATTGAAGGCCAAAACATCCGAAATAAGTTTTTACAAGGCCAAATTAGAAAGCTTGATACCAAAATAAAGCAGATCACCACGCTTGAGACAGAACGAAAAGAGTTGATTGATCGAATGGAGTTAATTCAAGATCTACAGAAGAGCCGCCCTCAAATAGTACATTTATTTGATGAAATCGTGCTAAAAATGCCCGAAGGGATCAATCTTTCTGAAATTGAACGAAAAGGTGATGATGTCATTTTTTCTGGCACCGCCGAATCGGCGCCTAGAATCGCTAACTTCATGAGAAACCTTTCCGCTTCTCAATGGATTGCTAAACCAAACATTGATCAGTTCGAAGGTGACAAAGATTCAGGCTCGGGCAGGAAATTATTCAGGTTAAAAACTAAGCTAATTTCGCCAAATCTAACAAATAAGGGAGCTGAGTAATGGATTTAGGTAACATTAATGAGCTCGACATCAACGATATCGATTTTACCAATATGGGATCATGGCCCCTTATTGGCAAAGCGATTATGGCTGGTTTGGTATTCATTTTAGTCGCATTTCTCGGCATGTACTTTTTGATCAATGATCAAACTGATGCATTGGTTAAGATCGAACGCAACGAAATAGATCTTAAGAAAGAGTTTGAAAAGAAGCAAGCAAAAGCAGTCAACCTCGATGCATACAAAAGACAAATGCAAACTATCAAGGACAGTTTTCAAACATTATTACAACAGCTACCTAAAGCCGATCAAATGGCCGAGTTGCTTGACGAGATATCTTATTCTGCCACCGGCGCAGGCTGTGAAATTGCATCCGCAACCTTCAAAGAAGAAAAAGATGCTGAATTTTATTCTGAAAAGCCGATTCAAATTCAAGTTTCTGGAGGTTATCATCAAATCGCAGACTTTGTAAGTCGAGTCTCTCGCTCACCCAGAATAGTAACCTTGCATGATTTTACCATCAGTATTGGCGATGGTGATGTGAATAGTTCGCCGGGCGAAAAAATGTTAAATATGACGATTATGGCAAAAACCTATCGCGCTGATACGGAGGCAAAATAATGCAGATAATAACTAAATGCATTGAAACCTCTTTGTTTTCAAAATTTCGATTCCGCTTATTAATTGCCGGCCTAGTTTCTATTGTCTTAGTTTCCTGTGGTGGAAATACAGATGACTTAGAAGCTTGGGTAGATACTATAAAAGCGAAACCTCCCGGCAGAATTGAGCCGATGCCAGATGTTAAGGTTTATCAACCTCACGATTATGCGTCAGCAACACTAAGAAGTCCTTTTGCTGTGATGGAGCTAGAATTAGAACAACAATTGAGGCTACTACATGAAGGTTGTGATGAGTCCATTCAACCGGATCCCGACCGCCGTAGAGAAGATTTAGAAAGATATTCTCTAGATTCTATGGAAATGGTTGGCATCTTAAAGCGTCCTGGAAAAGAATGGGGACTCCTCAGAATGACAGCAGGGCCTATCAGTGGGAATGTTGTAAAAGTACAACTGGGTGAGTATCTCGGTATTCATCACGGAAGAATTGAGAATATTTCTGATCAACAGATTGAAATATCCACCTTGATACCTGATAGCAAAGGTTGTTGGGAACAAAGAAAAGTCTTTTTAGCCTTAGCAGAAGGCTAGGAGCACTAGGAGTATTTATGAGTTATCAGGAATTTACCAAATTAAATCGTTTAGGAGCAGGCTCTATGGTTAGCCAAAAATTAAAGCAACAAGTTGCTTTTGTTTGTGTTTTATTTTTCACAATCCTTTTCTCAGGGGTTGCCGCTGCGACAGAAATCAACAAAGTTGGTTTTAGCGTAATGCCGGGAGACAAGGTTGAAATACGGGTTAGTATGGACTCTCCACCACCGAAATTTAGAGAATTCACAACCGCAAATCCTGCGCGTATCGCAATGGATTTTGCAGGAGTGACCACCAACTTAACCAAAAAAACTCACAACATTGGTGTGGGTGTTACTCGCAGTGTTACCGCTGTTGAGGCTGGCGGGCGAACCCGGTTGGTTATTAATCTTGTAGAAATGACTCCTTACTCCACTCGAATAGATGGTAATGACTTAGTCATCACTGTTGGGCTGGGCGCGCAATCTGCTCCCGTTAATGTTGCTTCAACTGACTCCGCGCCAGTAAATAGAATAGCTTCCTCTTCTAATAACGATATCACCAGTATTGATTTTAGACGTGGTGAAGACGGTGAAGGTCGCGTCATTATTGGTTTAGGCAGCTCAAATACCGGAATCGATTTACGCAAAGAAGGTCGGACGATATTGGCTGATTTTATTAATGCCTCCGTTTCCGATGAATTAATTAGGAAATTAGATGTAGTTGATTTTGCCACTCCGGCTAAAATAATTTCTACCAGTCGTGTAGGCGGCAATGTTCGTTTATCTATTGAGACACTCGACGAGTTCGAATATTTAGCTTACCAAGCCGACAATTCATATATTATCGAACTTAAGCCTTTAACTGAAGAAGAGATCGAGCGTAAAAAACTGCAAGCGCCGGTTTATACGGGCGAGAGACTCTCACTTAATTTCCAAATTATCCCAGTACGATCGGCGTTAACCATATTGTCCGAATTTACTAATATTAATATGATTACCAGTGATACAGTATCTGGTTCAATCGCACTACGATTAAATCAAGTGCCTTGGGATCAAGCGCTAGATGTTATTCTTAAAACTAAGGGTCTCGATAAACGTCAGACCGGTAATATCATGTTGATCGCACCGGCAGAAGAAATTGCGGCTCGTGAAGCACTTGAACTTCAGACCGAAAAGCAGATAGAGCAGCTGGCACCATTGCAATCAGAGTTCATACAAGTGAATTACGCAAAAGCTAGAGCAATGTCAGAGCTTATTCTCACCAAGGGCGCCAATTATTTGAGCCCTCGTGGCAGCGTTTCGGTTGATGAGCGAACCAACACATTACTTGTGCAAGATACGGCAAAGAAATTGGCTTCAATACGATTGATGGTTAATCATTTAGATATCCCGATCCGTCAGGTATTAATTGAATCTAGGATTGTAGTAGCCGATAACGGCTTTACCGAAGAGCTTGGGGTTAGATTTGGTGTGACCGATTTAGGCAGCGATACTGCGTTTTCAGGAAGCCAGCAAGCATCAGATGCGTTGTTGTTTGGCGGTAATCCAGGCGATCGTTCTCTCTCTGTCAATCTACCGGTTAGTGAGGCTGCTGGAACCATAGGCTTAACCTTTGCGCGATTGGCGGAAGGCACTATTCTAGACGTTGAATTATCAGCGCTAGAGAGTGAATCTCGCGGTGAGGTCATTGCTTCTCCCAGAGTTTTCACCACCAATAATAACGAAGCTTATATAGAGTCAGGTGAAGAAATTCCCTTCCTAACAGCAAGTTCAGCGGGGAATACAACTATTACCTTCAAAAAAGCAGTATTAAGTTTAAAGGTTACTCCACAAATCACCCCGGATGATCGTATAATCCTAGACTTGCTGATTAATCAAGATACTCGCGGTGAAGATACGGTGTTTGGACCGGCGATTAATACGCGTGAAGTCGGAACAAGTGTTTTGGTTGAAAATGGTGAAACCATTGTATTAGGCGGTGTCTACCAACAACGTGTTAATCGTGACGTTACCAAAGTACCATTACTTGGGGATCTACCGGGTATTGGCGTCTTGTTTAGATCAACGAAAGAGTCTTCATCTAAGCAAGAGTTATTGATGTTTGTAACTCCTAAGATAGTTAAAGATTCCATCAAGTAATACGATTTTCTCAGCAATCAATTTCTGATGGCAAGACCCGCTTTGGCGGGTTCTTGTGTTTTTAATGTATGATTAAATCGCTTCCATTTTGGCCTAGCGATTTCAAAATAAAAGCATAAATTTATGAAAGGTAAAAGAAACGTCTTTTTGGTTGGTCCAATGGGTGCAGGAAAAACCACCATAGGAAAGCAATTGGCTCAATTGCTTCATTTGGAATTTTTGGATACCGACCACGAGATTGAAGCGCGAACCGGTGCTCCCATTGATTGGATTTTTGACATTGAAGGTGAGGATGGATTTCGCGTTCGGGAAAAAGAAATAATTGCAGAATTGTCGCAGCGCCAGGGGATTGTTTTAGCGACCGGCGGCGGTGCGGTGGTAGAGCCAGAAAATAGAACCTTTCTTGCCGGAAGAGGCATTGTCGTTTATTTAGAAACGTCCATTGAACAACAGTTAGAACGAACCCGTAAAGATAAACGACGGCCACTATTACAAAATAATAATGATCCCGAAGCAACTTTGCGGGCGTTACACAAAGAACGCAGTGAACAGTATCGAGAAATAGCCGACATTACGGTAGCGACTAATGAAAACTCCATCAAGTCCGTAGCTAATAAAATAGCTAATCAAATCAACGAAAGTTAGAAACGACTCAGAACTCCTATGCGCTCTTTACAATTGCCGCTAAAGGATAAACCTTACACTATTAATATAGGAAGTGCGCTTATTTCTGACGCTGCGCTTTTTAGACCTCACTGCAGCGGCAACAAGCAATTAATTGTGAGTAATAATATTGTCGCCCCGTTGTATTTGGAAAAATTAAAAACGGCTTTGGGTAAAAAAGAAGTCCACCAAATTATTATTGAAGATGGTGAAATCAATAAAAGCAAAACCAGCTTTTTCAAAATTTTAGACTACTTAGTAGAAAATCAATTTCGAAGAAATGACACTTTAATTGCTCTAGGCGGTGGCGTCATAGGTGACCTCGCAGGGTTTGCGGCGGCCTCCTATCAAAGAGGAATGAATTTAATCCAAGTACCAACCAGTTTATTGTCTCAAGTGGATTCATCGGTGGGCGGGAAAACTGCGATTAACCATCCCGCAGGAAAGAATTTAATTGGCGCTTTTTATCAACCTTCAGTGGTAATCATTGATACAGATAGTCTCGATACGCTACCTCAACGAGAATATTTTTCAGGCCTGGGGGAAATCGTTAAATACGCACTGCTTGGTGAATCAAGAATTGCTGAACTGCTTCAATTGGAACAGAAAAAAATCTTCAACAGAGACAAGGTTATTCTGCAAGAAATAATATATCTTAGCTGCCAAATGAAAGCTGATATTGTTGCCAGCGACGAAAAAGAAGAAGGTCAACGAGCATTGCTTAATTTAGGCCATACCTTCGCGCACGCGTTAGAAACAATGACAGGTTACAAGTATTATTTACATGGTGAAGCGGTGGCCATTGGTCTATTAATGGCGCTTAATTTAAGTCAGAGAAAAGGATTGATAGCGCCGACTCTGGAAACCGAATATAAACATCTATTAGAATCGCTCAATTTACCGACCCGTGTTGAGCCAAAATTGGATATCAATGAATTTCTATCGGTGATGAAAAAAGATAAAAAAAATCAAACCTCTGCTTATCGTTTAGTTTTGGTCAAAGGCGATAAAAAAAATTGTCATTGTGTTATACAAGAAGAAAATGACCTTTCTGCGATTCGCGCGGTTTTGCAACAATTTGGAATTGTTGGTTAGCTCGCAAATATTCAGTCTTTGCCCGTAGGGGCGTATGCTATAATTACCGATTAATCAGTTTAGGGCGAGCTTTGTTGGCAGCGGGTACATGACAAGTAAAACTCTCCTAGGAATTATTTAGTGGAACACTACATCAGTCAACAAAAAAACCAGTTGTTAGATTCGCTGGAAAACCAAGTGAGATTTTCTCAGTTGGTTGCTATTGTTGTTGGAGATAAAGGTGTCGGCAAGTCATTTTTGCTCATGGAGCTACAATCAAGATTAGAGCAAGAAGTTTTAACCGCGCGAGTAGATGCGAGTCTTGCTATGACAGAAGAGCAACTTGAAAAAACCATTAGCTTGCAATTGGGTCTAAGCTGGCAAGATTCCGAAACACCTTTGGAGCAACGAATAAAAAATGATCTAGGCCAAAAGGTACTGATTGCAATTGATGACGCCCATCGTTTGTCGAGTAGCTGCCTTAATTTCATTCTAATGCTAAACCAAAATCAATTAGAATTTCGCGAATCAGTAATTTTTATTTTGTTGGCGGGTGATAACTCTTTACCGGCGTTAATCAAACAAACGGACACCTACAGTTTGCATCAGGATATGTGTGTTGTTTTTCAGGTGGAACCGGTCGAACGGAACGAAACACAGCCGCTTATCGCAGCGATGGATCCAGATCCATTGATTAGCGTCCAAGGTTTGTACAAGCAGAAAAAACTGGACTATTTTTGGCAATTATCCAAAGGAAACCCTGCAGAGCTTAACTATCATGTTTCCCGTTGGATTGCTGAACACTCGTCTCCCCAGCCGAGCGAAATTTTAGCCGAGCAGCCAACTTCCTACTTACGATCTTTTTTGTATTTACTGGTTGCCATCACTTTAATGAGCGTGCTGATTTTTCAAGATGAGCTCAACCAGTTTATTTCTTCATCAAATTCAAGCCAAGAAAATGGCGTGAGCATCGCTGGCACGGATAAAAAAATAGAAATACTAAGGGAGACCCATGATGGTAAAAAATCCGGCAGTCAAAAGCCCAAAACAACTCTTGATGATCCGATAGTTCAACAAGGTATTTCCAAAAAGGAACAAGCCAATAGCGATAGCTATGAAAGTAATGATGGAAGTAAATCAATCGAATATACTTCAGCTGAGTCTATCCATGACATCGTTGAAGATGTGAATCCAACGGCTAATATTATTGACACTAGCGCTGAAACTCGGGTTAATAAAGTTGACTCTGGATCAGAGCAGTTAAGCCAAGAGAGTAAAGCCAGCGCGGATTCTGATGATAAAGAAAAGCAGCAAGCGATGACAGCAGAAATGACTTATCTCACCGAAGACGAACAAGAATTACTCTTGCTAGCCGACAATCATTATTTGTTGCAGTGGTTGGCATTAAGTGGAAAGGATGCCGCCGATCAATATGTAGAAAAACATCAGCTCAAGGCTACCCTAAAAATCTACCGTAGAGCGCAATCCGGCTCGGCTCTATTTTTGATTGTAAGCGGTGATTTTGCGAGTCGCGAAGCCGCACAAGCTACGCTAGCGGGTTTTAAGAGTAGTGGCATCGCAGAAAAGCCATGGGTCAAATCAATTAAAGCCGTTCAAAATGAGATTAAAGCATTTCAAAACTCAAATAACTAATAGGCTTTGATCGCGCAATTGGGTAAAATTGATTCTCTTATCAAAACATCCATTAACGTTAAACTCAGATAATTTCATGCTAAAAAACGACCGATACATTAAAGCAGCACTCAGCCAGCCCACCGATAAAACGCCGGTGTGGATGATGCGGCAAGCCGGTAGATATCTACCCGAATACCGTGAGCTACGAGCAGAAGCGGGAGATTTTATGTCCCTGTGTACCAATCCAGAATTAGCCTGCGAAGTGACGCTACAGCCATTGAAGAGGTTTGATCTAGATGCCGCCATTTTATTTTCTGATATATTGACCATTCCTGACGCAATGGGTCTTGGCTTGTACTTCAAGAAAGGTGAAGGCCCCGCTTTCAAAAACCCTACCGATAGTATCGAGTCCATAAACAAGTTAGTGGTACCAGATATTTTCTCCGAACTAAAATACGTTACTGACGCGGTGAGTACTATTCGTAAAGCCTTGAACAGCGAAATACCATTAATCGGTTTTTCAGGAAGTCCGTGGACACTTGCGACTTATATGGTGGAAGGTGGCACCAGCAAAAATTTTGGCAAAGTAAAAGGCATGCTTTTTTCTGAACCGAAAACCATGCATTGTTTGCTCGGTGTATTGGCTCAGTCGGTTACCGCTTATCTCAATGCTCAAATTGAATCTGGTGCTCAGGCGGTGATGATTTTCGATACATGGGGAGGGGTGCTTTCTACACGCGACTACGCTCAATTTTCGCTTGACTACATGCAACAAATAATTGACGGGCTTATTCGAGAAAAAGATGGCCAGAAGATTCCAGTAACGATTTATACTAAAGGTGGAGCCGGTTGGCTTGAAAAAATGGCGGCTACTGGTGCTGACTGTGTTGGTTTAGACTGGACCATTGATATTGACCAAGCAAGGACCAGGATCGGTGATAAGGTTGCTTTACAAGGCAATATGGATCCTTGCATACTTTATTCAAGTGCAGAAAAAGTCGAATCAGAAGTTGCTGATATTCTTAACAAATTTGGCGAAGGTTCAGGGCATGTTTTTAATTTGGGACATGGTATTCACCCAACCATTGATCCAGAAAATGTCAAAGCCTATGTTGATGCCGTTCATACACATAGCGAGCAATACCACAAATAGCGCAGGGCTAGCAGGCGCCGTTACAAAAAGAAATAAAAAAGCCGATGTGTGTAACATCGGCTTTTTCGTTTTTATGCTATGACTAGTGGATATTTGTGGTTTTAGTCAGATGTTGATATTGAGCTTACCGTCGTAATTCCACCCGGGGTTGTTACAGAAACTACAAGAGGTCCAGAATCTGATTGAGTGTCAGGATTAATTGCAACGGCACAGGAATTAATTGCAAATGAACTGGACTGTCCTACAATACAACGATCCGGCCCCACAATCGTACCATTACCCGCTTCAAAACTAATCACCGTTCCTGAAGGCATGATACCGTTGTGGAAATCAGATACATAAGCAACCACTGTCGCAGGTAAATTAACGCTCTGGAAATAATTAGCAGAATCATCTCTGTCTAACCCGCTTTCAATCATCGAAATAATGGCGGTAGAGTCAGCTTGCAACAAGGTAATATTTTTCCAAATGGTGAGAAGCTCTCTGGTGCAAACCGCTGGGTCTGTTCCGACAGGACAAAGAACGCCATTATAAACGCCATTTCCTTGGTCAAATGTTTGATTTGAGTCGAAGTCGACGAACTCTTCATTATCTCCACCCACTTGGAAACATGAATCAGTGTTAGGCGAGGTTGTATCGGGATCATAACAACCGGGATCAGCTGCAGAAGCGGCTCCAGCTGCCGGAGTGCCATTACCCAATTTTCCGCCGAATACATCATCTTCATTGTCATCAATAAAGGCTTCGGTTAAATCAGTGAATGCTTCGCCCACATCATACTGGCCATTTGCGTTTGAGTCAGTAAAGCTTTCTTCTCCCAGAACGGTGGCACGAATCGAAACGCGATTTCCGTACGCCTGGCCTAAGCCGCCGAAAAATGCTGAAACAGCACCGGTAGCCGCAACCGAGTTACTATAAAAACAGGAAAACCCAGCAGCATTTAAATTAGTATCTGCCCCAGCGGAATCGAGACATTCACCTACAGCGACATCACCGATTTCTCTTGTCACGGTTATAGATGAATCTCTAAATGCGGGTGTTGGTAAACGAGGAGCCTGACTAGTCCAATCAACGCTACACACGCCATTGGTTGTTGTACAGGATGGCTCAATTGAACCGAACTCAGTTGTGAAGGCGACAGCCGTTCCGTCAGGAACAGGATTGTTGAAATGATCGGCTACTCGAGCTGTAATGGTAGAAATAGTTCCATCAACTGACCACGCCTCAGGATTTAAGTTGCTTGCTGATATGCTCAAGCTGTTGAAATCGGCAACCCCCGTCGAAATGACTAACTCGTCGGACACTGTTGAAATCGCTGGATCGGATGCCAAGGTCGCAACAATTCTAACCGGCGTTGGAATGGTTCCTGATTGAACGATAACGTCCACTTCACCGTTGGAATCTGTTTGTGCCGAAGTATCCGGATTTATCGTAATATTACCAACAGACGTTGTTAGCGCGAAATTTACCGCCGTATCTATTACCGGTAATCCGATATCATCAATAACTCTAAAGGTTACCGTAGAAGTCTCAGAACGGCCTGAACCGCCGGTTCCTCGCAGTGCAATGTTGGTCGGAACAGCACTAATGAACGATATACTACCCGCCGTGGCTGGTTGAACATCGATGTTGGCTGATTGAGTTAATAATGTTTGCCCAACAGTGGCACTCACGCTGATGGTATCTAATATTCCGCAACCTTGATCTTTATAGGTTGATCGGGCTACGCCAGAAATAGTGTCAACATCAGTGTCTAAAGTTGCGGTTCCGTTTTGTACGCAGGCAGACGTGAATTGAACGCTTACGGTTGCATTAATTGGCGTGGTAACGGCGCCGGTGGTTTCAGTAATAGTTACTTCCACTGTGGCTGTGCCGTTGGCGCCAATAGCGTTAGGGTTAACAATTGGAGCAGTCATTGCCACATTAGCGGCTGAAATACTGACAGAAAATGCGATGGTGTCGGAAATACCGCCGGATACAGAGGCTGCTACCTGGCCCGCGCCTTCATCATCTCCAGACTGCAAAATGATGGATGCTACCCCATTGGCATTAGTTAACGCTGTGCCGCTTGAGGGATTGAGTTCTCCAACGCCGCCGGTTAATACGAATGTGACTAAAACGCCTGAGACAGGATTTCCGCCGTTCAAAAAGGTTGCTTCTAGCGTGCCGGGACTAGCGCCACTAATATTACTGGTTGGCTGACCTGCAGGATCTAACAAAGCCAGTGAGAGACTGACTAGCTCTACTGAGCCGTCACCCGCAGTGGTAAATCCCACTGATCCTGATTCGCTAGTATTAATAGCGCCAGTCACTGTTCCAGCGCCGGCTACGGTTCCAGCCGAGAGAATAATGGTTGCCTGCCCGTTGGCGTCGGTCAATGCCGTTCCAGACTCCGGATTGAGTACACCTAGAGTAGTATTGAAGCTCACGACTACGCCTGCAACAGCACCGCCCGATGAACTATTCACCGTTGCTGTAACTGTGGCTGGATTAGCCGCATCCACGTTTGAATTTGAAATGCTAACTGAAACGGTTGTGGTCGTAGTACCACCACCTCCGCCACCCGACCCACCGCTATTGTCTAAAAAACCGCTATCACTACTGCCACAGGCAGTTAGCATCGCGAATGCTATAACGGTCATCATTAAATATAAATTCTTAACTGGCGAGGACGCTTTTTTTAACCAATCCATCACAAAAATCTCCCGTGATTAAATATGTAAAAAGCCGCTGCACAGGCAGTAGGCTTAAAATAATTCGAATTCTTGGTATGCTGACAAGCAGACTACCCAATGAAGGAACTTTTTACAATCCCAAAAATAAAAATACTGACTAAAAACAATGAGTTCTCTATTAAAGTTAGACCAAATTCTCATAGTTGCCAAATATAAAGTCGGCAAATTTTTAGCTTTACTAGTAAATATTAGCAGTTGTAGAAAAAAAGCCCGGCTTATTTAAGCAAATGTCGTCATTTTTGTGACAAAACGCCATTTTTTTTGCCTAAAAGGCTTAAAACTCGGTAACATCGCTAGTTTCGACATTCACAAACTATGATCCCCAATGACGTCAGTTAGATTATGAGCAAAGAATATGGCGGGAATAAGCATAATATCAACAGTCAAACTTCGGGGTTTATAGCTCCTTGGTGGGCCCGCAGTCGGCACCTACAGACCCTATGGGGTAGTACTTTGCGTGTTCTTCCAAAATTGCCGATAATGCAACGACATCGTTTGGAACTGGAAGATTCAGATTTTATTGACGTTGATATTTATCATCGGGAAAATCGCCCCACCCTACTCTTACTGCACGGCTTAGAAGGCTCCCTTCACTCGCCCTATATACGAGGAATGATTAATTCTGTTACCGCGAACAATTGGCAAGTGGTGGTGATGCATTTTCGTAGTTGCAGCGGAGAGCCCAATCGCTTATTGAAAAGCTACAACAGTGGCGTAAGCGATGATCTTAAAGAAGTGATCGACAAGCTTAAAGAGCGGTCTATTGATGTCGACTATATAGTGGGTTATTCACTGGGTGGAAATGTTTTACTCAAATGGTTGGGTGAACAGAAAAGCAAAACCTCGATTAAAGCGGCGGTGGCCGTGTCGGTACCCCTAATGCTTGATATTTGCGCGCGGGAGATCCACAAAGGCTTCTCCAAAATATACGAATATGCACTTTTGCGAACATTACGAGATAAAACTAGAGCCAAACTAAAACAATTCCCAAACCAACTACCTCTGAAACTTAGTCAAGTCTCTGCTCTGAATTCTTTTATAAAATTTGACCACTTGGTTACTGCGCCAGCACACGGTTACAAAAATGGGCAGGACTACTACGCAAAGGCTTCCTCACGCCAGTTTGTTAAGGACATTAAAGTCCCAACGCTCATTATTCAAGCGAACGATGATCCCTTTATGAACGAAACAGTATTACCCGATTTGAGTGATATTCCCTCTAATGTTATTCTGGAGGCAAACACCCACGGAGGACACGTGGGCTTTGTTCAAGGCAAATGGCCATGGAAAGCCGAGTACTATCTTGAAAAACGAATACCCCAGTTTTTAGCAAGTTACCATTGCTAGTGGTAACGAGGTAGCAATCTGTATTTAACCTCAATTCTGGATAAGAGCAGCCAGTAATAACTTTTATGTAAGATAAAACAAGGCTCATGGGCCAGTATCAGTATTTTAGTGACTATCAAGGCAAAATTGTGCATTAATAGCTGGTTATTGAAAGCAATCTTAACGTCGAGAGTCGCTAAAATAATTGTGCTGGATGGTTGTTCTTATCCAGAGTTGAGGTTATTTAACTAGGAAAATTAATGAAAAGAAGACGCTTTCTTAAAAGTACAATTTCGACAACGCTGCTTGGTCTCGGAGGTGTCTCTGCATTTCAATTTTATCAGCAGAGTCAATTGATGCCGCCACACACGGATAACTTTGAGTACCGATTTTTAACCCAAGATGATCGAATCTTGTTAGAAATTATTGTTCCCGTGTTTGTCTCTGGGTTGGCGCTCTCCCGAGGCGCCCCATTGTCGGTTATTGTTCAAAACATAGAGTCGACCATACTACGGCTTTCAATTAAATCTCAAACAGAGCTACGTGAATTGCTTGATCTTTTGGCAACAGGATTTGGCCGGCTGATGTTTGCTAACGTTTGGTTAAATTGGCAATCAGCATCCTCAGATTCAGTGGAACAATTTATTTCCGATTGGCGAGAGAGTCGACTCGAGCTGTTAAAAATCGCTTATAAAGGATTGCACAAGCTAATTGTTGGTTCCGTCTACGCTGAACCAGGCACTTGGCGAGATATCGGGTATGCAGGTCCTCCCAATCTCGGCATTAGCCAGCAAGCGGGAGAGCTTGATTCATGAGTTACTCTAAGAATAATACTTTCGATTATTCAACCCTAACGCCAAGTAAAGAACTTGAATATGACGTGGTCGTTATCGGCAGTGGTGCGGGTGGCGGGATTACTTCCGAAATTTTATCCCGCTCGGGTTTAAAAGTCTTAATTGTTGAAGAAGGGCCATTAAAAACGTCACAAGATTTCAAAATGCAGGAAAAAATTGCCTACGCAGATTTGTACCAAGAAAACGCAGGTCGTCAAACGGTCGATAAGGGGATCCAAATATTACAAGGTCGCGCCGTTGGTGGCTCAACAACGGTTAACTGGACCTCCAGCTTTCGAACGCCCCGCGAAACCTTACAATTTTGGGAAACCGAGTTTTCAGTGAAAGGATTATTGCGAGACCAATTGTCGCCTTGGTTTGATTGGGTAGAAAAACGGCTTAATATTTCCAAATGGATGGTTCCACCCAATCAAAACAATCAACTATTAGCTGACGGGTTAAAATCACTCGGCTGGAAACATGCGTTTATTCCTCGAAATGTAAAAGGCTGTTCCAATTTAGGCTACTGCGGAATGGGCTGCCCGATAAATGCAAAACAATCAATGTTGGTTTCCACCATTCCGGGCGCGTTGGAAAATGGAGCACAATTAATTCATCGAGCCAGAGCAGAGTCACTAATTATTCAAGCGGGAAAAGTGAACGGAGTTTGGTTGTCCTCAATGGATAACTACGGACAAGTTAAAGTAAAAAATGTCACTAAAGTAACAGCAAAAATGGTGGTACTCGCTGCCGGCTCGATTGGTAGCCCTGCGGTATTATTAAGAAGCCAAGCGGCTGATCCATATGCCACGCTTGGAGGTAGAACATTCTTACATCCGGTATCAGTCACAGTCGCTAAAATGGCAGAGCGAGTTGATGCTTTTTCCGGCGCGCCACAAAGTGTTTACAGTGATGAGTTTTTATGGCGAGATGGTGTTAGAGGAGAACTGGGTTACAAAATTGAAGTTCCTCCGATGCATCCTCTAGTATCTTCAACATTGATGTTAAAACATGCAAAACAACACACGGACTTGATGAAAAATCTGCCTTACTATCAAGCCAATCTCTCCTTAATACGAGATGGGTTTAACCCAGACAGCCAGGGCGGACAGGTGAGTCTGGATGAAAACGGGTATCCGCAGCTTGACTATCAAATTTCTGATACAGTGTGGAGAGCGCTAAGAGAGTCAATGTTATCAATGGCTGAGCTTCAATTTGCGGTTGGCGCGCAAAAGGTCTTGCCTCTTCATATGGATTCGTCCATGCTCACTAGCTGGAAAGAAACCAAACAATTAATAAAGCAATTACCTGCAGACAAGTTGCGATGGCAAACAATGAGCGCTCACCAAATGGGAGGCTGCGGCATGGGAAGTGATGAAAAAACATCGGTGGTTAATAGTCGAGGTGAGCATCATCAATTAGAAAACTTAACGGTTATAGATGGGTCTTTATTTCCAACTAGTTTGGGTGTAAATCCTCAACTCACTATCTACACAATTGCCGCTAAACTTGCTAGTCAATTAGCTAACAGAATGAATGCAGATTTACCTAAAGATTTGGCTAGAATTTGATCGCTTTTTTCAATGAGAAATAACATGGCAAAAATAGTTTTATATCCTGGAACCTTCGACCCAATAACCAATGGGCATCTCGATCTCATCCAAAGAGCCGCACGACTGTTTGATAAAGTCATTGTTTCCGTTGCTGAAAGCGAGGGCAAAAACCCTATGTTTAATGTTCAAACGCGGGTTGAATTAGTAAAAACAGTGGTGCAGGATATGGATAACGTCGAAGTTTGTGGATTCAGTGGATTACTGGTCGATTTTGCTAAAGAGAAAAGTGCTAATGCATTACTCAGAGGTTTACGTGCAGTCTCCGACTTTGAATATGAATTTCAGTTGGCATTGATGAATAGACGTTTGGCGCCAGAACTCGAAAGCTTATTTCTAACTCCCGCAGAACAGCATTCATTCATTTCTTCAACACTCGTTCGAGAAGTTGCCGAACTTGGTGGTGATGTGGCTGAATTTGTTCCGCAAGCGGTTCAAGATGCATTAAAAACGCGCTTTTTAGAAAATTAAATAACAATGACCGAATCAAAACCAATCAGGTACGGAACCTCAGATGGCTCATACATAGCCGCCGGCCAACTGGAAGGCATCACAAAATTAGTCGATAGCTTTTATAATTATATGGATAGCTTACCAGCGGCTAAAAAAATTAGAACGATGCATGCAAAAGATCTTTCGATTTCAAGGGACAAGTTAACTTGTTTTTTATCGGGCTGGCTTGGTGGCCCAAGACTATATGCCGAGAAATACGGTTCCATAAGCATACCAATGGTTCATAAGCACTTATCCATAGCGTCAGAAGAGCGAGATGCTTGGTTGTTATGTATGCGTGAAGCGGCGAATGATCAACCCTATCACAATAGCTTTAAACGATATCTTCTGGAGCAACTATTTGTACCTGCAGAGCGTGTTAGGCAGGTAAGCCAAGAAAAAACTGAGGCAAAAGCTTAAGGCGTAAACAAAAATGGACTCTGAAATAAAAATCGAAAAGATTGGCCAAATTGCCATCGCGATTACTGATTTAGAAAAATCAGTCGGTTTCTATAAAGGCATACTAAATTTAGAACTGCTTTTTGAGGTTCCTCCAAACCTAGCATTTTTTAATTGTGGAGGTACTCGCTTAATGATGACGACTCTGCAAGGTGATGAAAAAGATCACCACACTTCAGTCATTTATTACCAGGTTACAGATATTCATCAAACCACAAAACGCTTGGAAAATATTGGTATCGTTTTTGAGCGGAAACCACAACTTGCCGCCAAAATGGAAGATCATGAACTTTGGATAGGTTTTTTAAGAGATCCCGATCAAAATCTCATCGGGATCATGGCTGAATTACCACTTAGCGAATAAGAAAGTCTTTCAGATCAGAAAATGAATTATCCATTTCAACGGATAGATCTTCTTTTACTACGCAGACGGCTAATTCTTTAGGAAGATCGATATCCAAACCAAGAATATTATCCACTGACTCTTTAAATTTCGCCGGGTGAGCGGTTCCAAGAAATATGCCGTTGTCATCA
>Ga0256847_1000118_pt1 | contig 53689 bp, 45 predicted proteins | sample TeddybearmetaG_FD_189099 | JGI IMG/M metagenome (GOLD analysis project Ga0256847, IMG submission 189099) | Hydrothermal vent microbial communities from East Pacific Rise, Pacific Ocean - Teddybear | ecosystem: Environmental > Aquatic > Marine > Hydrothermal vents | place: Pacific Ocean: East... | reverse complement strand
CAATAAAAGTTTAATTTTTATTAATAGATGATTTAGTACAACCTTCTGTTCTCATTGCAGCAACAATTATTATAGGAATATCTTCTAAAAAAGGCTTAATAAAAGTAGTGTCACTCGTTATCGTAATTTCATTAGTTTTGTATCCAAGATAACTAACTAATAATACATCGTTTTCCTTTAATTCTACTGGAAATGTAAATTCCCCTTTTTCGTTTGAGGTAGCACCAGTTACTGTTCCTTTTAATACAATAGTTGCACCAAATAATGGGCCATCTAAACTACTAACTACACCCGTTACTTTTCGCTCTGTACTCTGAGCGTATAAGGGGTTTACAATCATTGATAAAATAATAAATAAGCCAATAATACCAAGGGTTTTAAAGACTTGTTGCTTTGTTGATGTAAATTGTGTTTTCATAATATTTTAGTTTTAATTTAATCAAACTTAGATATACCCTAACTTTATATAAAACTATAATTAGTTAACAAGACGATTAGGTGAGGGAAATAGATGAGCTGATGAGGGAAATAAAATATATATAAAGCGATTGAACTAACGATTAGTTTAATACGAAGCTTAGGGTTTAATGGATTGATTTATAAAATACTGGATAACTTAAAGATAATAAAACTTTAAGATTAATAACGGTATCTTAATCTAATTAGACTTATTTTTGACCCAAATTAATATAGATGAATGACAAAACGAAGAAATAAAAGAAAAAGAAATAAAATAGAAAATCTTACCAAAAGTGTTTTAAGTATATTAAAACAAGATCCTTCTAACACATTTAACTACAAACAAATAGCCTCAAAACTTGATTTTGATGATACAAGTAGTAGAAATCAAATCATAAAAAAATTACGACAACTCCAAACTAAAGGTCAAATTACAGAAACCGATAGAGGGAAGTTTCAAATAGTATCTTCAAAATTTTATCACACAGGAATTGTTGATATCACTAGCCGCGGACAAGGTTATGTGATTGTAGAAGGATTAGAAGACGATATATTTATTTCAAATAAAAATTTAAATAAAGCACTTCATGGTGATGAAGTAGAAGTATATATTTTTAAGAGAAGAAAGAACGGCAAAAAGGAAGGCGAAATTTCAAAAATTATAAAAAGAAAACGCACCGAATTTGTTGGCGTAATCCAAATACAAGAAAAGTTTGCTTTTGTAGACACCTCAAACTCGAAGATGTACACCGATATTTTTATTCCTAAGAAAAACATTAATAAAGCAAATAATGGTGATAAAGTATTAGTTTCTCTTGAAGATTGGCCAGATAAAGCCGATTCTCCTTTTGGAAAAGTTATTAAAGTACTAGGGAAACCTGGAGAGCACAATACAGAAATTCACGCCATTCTAGCAGAATACGGATTACCGTATGATTTTCCTCCAGATGTTCAGGCGTTTGCAGATAGGCTAGATACCAAAATAGTTTCCGAAGAAATAAAAAAACGCCGCGATATGCGATCGGTTTTAACCTTTACCATCGATCCAAAAGATGCAAAAGATTTTGATGATGCGTTATCGTTTCAGAAATTAGAAAATGGAAATTACGAAATAGGAATTCATATCGCCGATGTTTCACATTATTTACAACCAAATACAGTTTTAGATGATGAAGCTTTTAATCGCGCTACCTCGGTTTATTTAGTCGATAGAGTAGTTCCAATGTTACCAGAAGTTCTATCAAATAATGCTTGTTCATTAAGGCCTAATGAAGAAAAATATACTTTTTCAGCTGTTTTTGAAATTAGCAATAAAGCCGAAATCAAATCTCAATGGTTTGGACGAACGGTAACTTATAGCGACGCTAGATTTGCTTACGAAGAGGCACAATATATTATTGAATCTAATGCCATTCAAGGCGAAAGCGAAGCATCTAAAAGAAATATCATTCCTTCAAAAATTTCCATAACAGGGAAAGAATATTCAGTAAAACCAGCACTTTCTGAAGCAATATTAAAATTAGATTATTTAGCAAAAATACTTCGGAAACAACGTATGCAAAACGGCGCTATATCATTCGATAAAGTTGAAGTTAAATTTAAACTCGATGAAAAAGCAAATCCGATAGGAGTTTATTTTAAAGAAGCTAAAGATGCAAATAAATTAATTGAAGAATTTATGCTTCTTGCTAATAGAAAAGTAGCCGAATTTATTGGAAAACAATCTCCTAAAAGAACTTTTGTTTATCGCGTACACGACGAGCCAAATGACGAAAAAATAGCTGGTTTACAAAATATTATTAAGCGTTTTGGTTATAAATTAAATACACAAGATCGACGAACAACAGCACAATCTCTAAATAAACTTTTAAAAGATGTTCAAGGAAAAAAAGAGCAAAACTTAATCGACACCCTTGCTATTCGTTCGATGAGTAAAGCTATTTATACTACCGACAATATTGGTCATTATGGATTAGCTTTCGATTATTATACACATTTTACATCGCCAATTAGACGGTATCCCGACGTCATGGTGCATCGATTATTACAGCATTATCTAGATAAAAATAAATCGGTTTCAGAAAATGAATACGAAAAAGATTGTCAGCATAGCAGTGAAATGGAAATGTTAGCTGCAAAAGCTGAAAGAGATAGTATAAAATATATGCAAGTAAAATACATGCTCGACCATAAAAACGAAGACTTTTTAGGTGTAATTTCAGGTGTAACCGAATGGGGAATTTATGTAGAAATTATAAGTAATAAATGTGAAGGAATGGTTGGTATTAGAAGCTTAAAAGACGATCAATATTCTTTCGATAAAAGTGAATATGCAGTTATTGGTCAGTCTTCTAAAAATAGCTATCAACTTGGAGATGAGGTGTATGTTAAGGTAAAAAATGCCGACTTAGTTAAAAAACAGCTAGATTTTGAAATGTTAGGACATAAAAAAGATTTAGAATAACTGTAACAAATATTTAAACAGCCTGTCTTTAAAGAAAATAATATTTTATTATGAAAAATCTCACCTTACTTGCAATACTACTATTTTCAACATCAGTTTTTGCGCAAAGAATTATAGATAAAGATGTTGGTAACTTCCACACGTTAAAAGTTTTTGATTTAATAGAAGTTAATTTTATTCATTCTGAAGAGAACAAGGTTGTTATTAAAGGCGAAAATGTTGATGATGTAAAAATTATTAATGACAATGGAAAACTAAAACTTCGTATGCATCTTGAAAAACGCTTTAACGGACAAGCAACCTTGGTTGAAGTTTATTATACTAGCATTGAAGTGTTAGACGTAAATGAAGGCGCGGTTATAGTATCAAATGAAATTATAAAGCAAAACACGATTAATTTACGAGCACAAGAAGGTGGAAAGATTAAAGTGGGTCTAGATGTGAATACAACGAAAATTAAGGCAGTAACCGGAGGCATAATTGAAGCTTCAGGGATATCAAGATCACAAGAAATTTCTTTAAATACTGGCGGTATTTTTAATGGCAAAGAATTGGTTACCGAAAACACCAAAGTAGCGATAACAGCAGCTGGAAATGCAGAAATAAATGCAACAAATAAAGTAAGCGTTAGTGTTACCGCTGGCGGAGATGTTTATATTTATGGAAACCCAAATGAGGTAAATAAGAAAACTTTTGCCGGCGGCAGGGTAAAGATTATGAATTAATTTTAGGATTAATTTACCAAGAACAAAGTAATCACTACTTTTACACAACTATGTTCGACGGGTTATTATATGCTTCTTTTTATGGTTTTTTACTTGCCTTTGCAGTAGGACCAGTTTTCTTTACGCTATTAGAAACCAGTGTTACTAAAGGATTTAAAGCAGGAGTTTTTTTTGATTTAGGTGCAATTACCTCCGATATTATCTTCATTTTAATAGCTTATTTTAGTACAAGTAAAATACTAGAAAAAGTAAAAGACGGCCCAGAAATTCTCATTTTTGGAGGCGTTGTATTAATTGCCTATGGAATTATTTCATACATACGAACAGTAAAATCTTTTATTAAAATAGTTCGTGAACACTATGCCGTTAATGTTAAGAAAAACCTTGGCGGACTCTTTCTTAAAGGTTTTCTACTTAACTTTGTAAACTTTGGAGTTTTAGCAGGATGGATAGGAACAATAATTATGGCAAACGCCTTAACAAGTTCTGAAAATGGTGTTATTGTATTTTTAAGCACTGTACTCGTTACTTTATTTCTTACCGACTTACTCAAAATATCATTAGCCAAAAAACTAAAGAATAAAATGACGCCGCGGTTTGTTTTTAAAACTAAAAAATGGGTAAGTATTCTAATAGTGGGCTTTGGTGTTTTATTGCTAATACAAGGAATTTTCCCTGAAGAAATTCAAAAAGGAATAAAAAAACTACCTAATACAAACATCCAAATTCTCGATACAGAATAAAAACTCCAATTAGTTTTAAATACACGTTGCATATTTTTACAAATACTGCTTTAAGTCATTTGGGGTTTATGTTTTGCTTTCAACAATGTCTTTCCCAGGAAAGCGGGAAACCATTTTAGAACTTATTTATAGATCCCCGCTTTCGTGAGGAAGACACCACAATAAAACAGAAGGCATTAATTATTTAACTAAAAACCTTCAGTGAAAACTGAAGGTTTTGTTGAGGCATCGAGCGGATTCGAACCGCTGTAGGAGCTTTTGCAGAGCCCAGCCTAGCCACTCGGCCACGATGCCTTATTGTTTTGAAAGGCAAATGTAAAAATTAATAATAATATATTCTAAGTAATCTTAAAATAATGACAAATTAATATTTGGCTTGTCATTTACAGTATAAAACCAAAATTACCCCTTCGAATTTATTTCTAAAATCAGAAGAATAATTTTATTTTTAACAAAGATAAATTATTCTTTGTTTTTGATACCTTTGCCCTTTATAAAAAAATATGTCGAACGAAGAAAGATCCCTCAATTTTATTGAGAATATTATAGAAGAAGATTTAAGCGGTACTCACACGAAAGACCAACTTCGTTTTCGTTTTCCGCCCGAACCCAATGGTTATTTGCACCTTGGTCACGCATCGGCTATTTGTTTAAATTTTGGCTTAGGCGAAACTTATAATGCGCCGGTAAACCTTCGTTTTGACGATACCAACCCAGCGAAAGAAGAACAAGAATTTGTCGACGCCATTAAGAAAGATATTTCATGGCTTGGATATACTTGGAATAAAGAGTGTTATGCTTCCGATTATTTTCAGCAACTATACGATTGGGCTATTCAACTTATTAAGGAAGGAAAAGCCTATATCGATCCACAGTCTTCAGAGGTAATAGCGCAACAAAAAGGAACCCCAACAAGTGTTGGAGAAGAGAGTCCGTTTAGAAATAGACCCCTTGAAGAAAATTTAGCGCTCTTCGAAAAAATGAAAAATGGCGAAGCTTCCGAAGGCGAATACGTACTTCGCGCAAAAATTGATATGAGCTCCCCAAATATGTTGATGCGCGACCCACTAATGTATCGAGTGCTTCACAAACATCATCATCGAACTGGAAACGACTGGAAAATATATCCAATGTACGACTGGGCACATGGAGAAAGTGATTATATCGAACAAGTTTCACATTCACTTTGCACCCTTGAGTTTTTACCCCACAGAGAGTTATACAATTGGTTTTTAGATAACATACACACCAAAGAATCTTTACGACCAAAACAGCGTGAATTTGCTCGTAGAAACATTAGCCACACTATAGTTAGTAAGCGTAAATTAGCCAAGTTGGTTGAAAATAAAATTGTTTATTCTTGGGACGACCCAAGAATGCCTACAATATCAGGCCTAAGACGACGCGGTTATACAGCGGCTTCACTTAAGAATTTTGCCGAAAGCATAGGTGTTGCAAAACGAGACAATTTGGTAGATGTTTCACACTTAGAATACTGTGTTAGAGAAGATCTCAATAAAATTTCAAACCGAGTAATGGCGGTTTTAGACCCTGTAAAAGTGATAATTACAAATTATGCTGAAGGTGAAACCGAGTGGTTGGATGCTAAAAATAACCCGGAAGATGAAAATTCAGGAACGCGACAAGTACCTTTTTCAAGAGAAATATATATTGAAAGAGAAGACTTTAAAGAGGAGGCAAACCGAAAGTTTTTCAGATTAAAAATCGGAAAAGAGGTTCGCCTTAAAAATGCTTATTTTATTACTGCTGAAAGCTGTAAAAAAGCTGAAGACGGAAATATTATAGAAATATACTGTACGTACGACCCCGAAACAAAAAGCGGTAGTGGAACTGAAGCCTCTAAACGAAAAGTAAAAGGAACCTTACATTGGGTTTCTATAGAACACGCAATAAAAGCTGAAGTTCGGCTATATGACCGTCTTTTTGTCGACCCCGCACCAGATTCTCACAAGGACAAAGACTTTTTAGAGTTCGTAAACCCAGACTCTTTATCGGTTGTAACGGGTTATTTAGAGCCTTGGTTAAAAGACGCGAAAGAAGGAGAGCCTTATCAGTTTCAACGAATAGGATACTTTACACCCGACACCGACAGCACTCCCGAAAACCTCGTGTTTAATAGAACCGTTCCTTTACGAAGCTCTTGGACAAAACTTTCTTAAAGCAGCAATGTTTTTTAACCCCTAATAAATCATGTATTATGAACTTTAAGAATATATCATTAATTATCACCTGTTTGTTTGTTTTTCAACAATCAATTGCACAACGTAATTTCGACGAATACAATAAATTTGGAATTTCAGGAGGATACACTATAACAAATATAGATACCGACGATTTACCACTTGATTCTGGTAACGGATTTACATTTGGTCTTGAAACACGTGGTTCTTTTCGAAATAATTTCGATTTAATTTATGGTGTTTCATTCTTTGGCTCAAACTTTACAATAGATGGCTATAGCGGATTAGAGTCTAGTTCTCAAGTAGAAAAAATAGAATTTTCACAACAGTCTGTTCAATTAAAATTTCTATTGAGCTATAATATTGTAAAGCATCATTTAAGTATAGAATTTGGACCAGCGGTTGCTATTCAAGGAAAATTAAAACCCACAAACAATAATTTTGAAGATTATTTTATTAACGGTTATGCTACATTACAAGCAAAAGACCTTCGTGATGTTTCTGTATTTGATTTCAGACTTGCTGGTGGAATTACAGCTGGCTTCGAACCGTTTAGAATAAGTGTTTTATACCTTAGAGGAATCACAAATTCGCTACAAAAATTAAATAATGAAAACCTTGAAAATCGTGATTTTTCAGGAAATTCAGATATATTAGCGATTCGCGGAACGGTTTATTTTTAGTTTATTCTCTCATAAACTCAATCGCTTTTTCAATTCTAGCAATTGTTTCATCTTTTCCTAAAGCCGAAACAATTTCAAAAACATCTGGACCTTTCATTTCTCCAACTAAAGAAAGGCGCAAAGGCATCATAATTTTTCCGAAGCCAATTTCTTGAGAAGTAATCCATTCTTTTATTTTTTCTGAAATAACTGTAGCCGAAAAATCTTCAATAGTTTTTATAAGCGTTAATATGGATTGAAGCAAGTCGGGTGTATTTTCTTTAAAGGCTTTTTTTGAAGCTTTTTCGTTATACGATTCTGGAGCTATAAAAAAGAAGCTTCCTTGCTCCCATAAACCTGAAACAAAGGTCGCGCGCTCCTTAATCAAGCTCACAATTTTTATAAGTAGCGCATCGTTATTTCGAGTGTAGCGAGAAATTTCAACAGATTGGTTATTTAAAATATATTCTAAAAATAAACGCGCCAATTTTTTATCGCTAACCTCTTGTAAATAGTGGTGTTGAAACCAGTTGGTTTTATCTGGGTCGAATTTTGCCCCTGCTTTATGAACACGCTCTAAATCAAATTCTTTTATTAATTCTTCTAAACTAAAAATTTCTTGTTCAGTTCCTGGATTCCACCCTAACAGGGCCAACATATTTATAACCGCTTCAGGTAAATACCCATCTTCTCTATAGCCTGAAAATACATCACCATTTTTTGGTTTCCATTCTAAAGGAAATACAGGAAAGCCCATTTTGTCGCCATCCCTCTTGCTTAGTTTTCCTTTTCCAACAGGCTTCATTATAAGCGGCAGGTGAGCAAATTCTGGTGCTTTCCAATCGAAAGCACGATATAATAAAATGTGTAAAGCTAAAGAAGGAAGCCACTCTTCTCCACGAATTACATGGGTAATTTTCATTAAATGATCGTCGACAATATTTGCTAAATGATAGGTTGGCATACCATCACTTTTAAATAATACCTTATCATCTAATACATTGGTGTCTATTTTAATATCGCCACGAATAATATCTATTAAATAAAGTGTTTCATCTTGAGGCGACTTAAACCGAATAACATATTCATCTCCCGCATCAATTTTTTGTTGTACAGTTTCCGAAGAAAAAACCAGAGAATTCTTAAGTTTCAAACGGTTGTGCCAATTGTAAATAAAAGTTTTTCCTTTTGCCTCATGATCTTTTCGATGTGCGCCAAGTTCTTCTGAAGTATCAAAAGCAATATATGCATTCCCTGAAGCGAGTAGCTTATCGGCAAATTCTTTATACAAATACTTACGCTCGCTTTGCCTATAAGGACCACAATCACCTTCTTTTCCTGGGCCTTCATCAAAAGGAATATTTAGCCAATTTAAGGCATCAACAATATATTTTTCGGCACCATCTACATAACGCGTTTGGTCGGTATCTTCTATTCGCAATAAAAAATCGCCATTGTTTTTTTTGGCGAATAAGTAATTAAATAAGGCGGTTCGTACACCACCAATGTGTAATGGACCCGTTGGACTAGGGGCAAATCGTACTCTAACTTTTTGTGACATGAAAGATTTCTTAAATACGCGGCAAATATACAATACTATGGGCGCATTTCTATAGGGATTCGCTTATTCATTATAGAAAACCACAAAGGGGGAAACAATGAAATAATTATAGATGTTGGATAGCCATAAGGCATTTGTGGACTCGATTCGTGACAATCGAGCGTTTGGTATTTTTTATGTGCTCTATAATGATGATCACTATGGCGCGTAAGTTCATATAACATAATGCGCCCCATAATATGATTTGAATTCCAGGAGTGAATTTTACTCATTCGCTCGTATCTTCCGCTTTCAGTTTTAATCCTCGATAAGCCGTAATGCTCGACATAGTTTATTGTTTCTAGCAATAAAATTCCGATAAAAGCTATCAAAACAGCAAATAACAAAACGGAAAAGTTAAAAGTTAAAAAGAGAATTATTAGATACGTTGCTTGAATTAGTGTATACCAAAACATGTCGTTTTTAATACTGAAAAAGGGTTTCTGTTCTCGTTTTAATAAATCCATTTGAATTTGCCAAGCGCTTACATATTGCCTTGTAATAGATGTAAACCAAAATGAAAATATTGTTTGATTGTATTTAGCACTTGCCGGATCTTCTTTGGTAGCTGCCATTTGGTGATGCCCAAAATTATGCTCGATATAAAAATGCATATATAAAGCTGGAATGAGAAGAATTTTACCAAGTGTTTTTTGGAATTTTATTGGTCGGTGCCCCAGTTCGTGCGCTACGTTTATTCCGTTTGAACCTAGTACTAATCCAATAGAAAAAGTGATTCCTATTAATTCGAAAGTTGCATAAACACTCCATAAAGACCAAGCTATAATACCAAATACCAACGGAATGTTTAGAAACAATAATGCATCAAAAAACCACGATTTATTTTTAGATTCTTTTTTTTCTTCGAAAAGATTTTTGTTTTGCAAAGGAAGTATAATTTCAAAAAAAGGAACAACAACAAAAGCAAAAACAGGCGCAAGAAAAACCCAATAGCTTTGAAAATAAAGCCCGATAATTGTAAATAGAGGAACCGAATAAGCAACGAGGTATTTTAAATCTTTTATTTCCATGTTATTTAGGCGTGTTTTTTGATAACTAAATATATGTATTTTTTTCTTACAAAAAGATTAACACACTTGTTTGAAATAATATAGTATTTTAGATGTTGTTATCTAAAGCGGATGCGCAGACACATAAAATTATAATTTAAAAATTGGGATGAATTTCCCGATTTCTCGAGAAGTTATGAGTAGTTTTTCTATCATTCAGCAAAAAATTGAGCAATTCATTAAAAAGTTTTATACTAATGAATTGATAAAAGGCGCAATCTTGTTTTTTGCCATTGGCTTATTTTACTTCCTTCTTACACTTTTAATCGAATATTTTTTATGGTTAAGACCCTTAGCAAGAACTATTTTATTTTGGTTATTTATTTTGGTAGAGCTGTCATTATTTATTCGATTTATTGCACTACCACTATTAAAACTTTTTAGACTTCAAAACGGAATTTCTCACGAAGAAGCTTCAAAAATAATTGGCAACCATTTTCCGCAGGTTAGCGATAAACTTTTAAATGTTTTACAACTAAATCAGAATCAAAGAGAATCTGAATTATTGCTTGCGAGTATTGAGCAAAAGGCCTCACAATTACAGCCAATACCCTTTAAAAAAGCTATTACATTTAATAGCAACCTTAAGTATTTAAAATACGCTGCAATTCCCGTGTTGTTGTTTATTGCCATACAACTTGTAAGCGATAAAAATATTTTTTCAAGCAGCTATAATCGTGTTGTAAATTACAATATCGCCTACGAGCCCCCAGCCCCCTTTTCTTTTTTTATAACAAATGAAAGTTTGCAGGCTGTTGAAAACAAGAGCTTTACATTAAAAGTTACTGCTGCAGGCGATGTGTTGCCAGAAAACGTTACAATCGATTATAATAATGAAACATACTTTTTACGACAAACCGAAACAGGTATGTTTGAGTATGTGTTTTCACAACCTTCGGAAGCAATTACTTTTCAGTTAAAATCGAATAAAGTAATTTCGAAACCATATACATTAAATGTAATTAAGACCCCAGCATTGCTTTCTTTTGAAATGCAATTAGATTATCCTAATTATACCGGAAAGAAGGACGAAACAATTAAAAATACCGGAAACGCAATAATTCCTGAAGGCACCAAAGTAAGATGGAATTTAACGACAAAACAAACTGAAAAAGTAACGCTTCAAACAACCGATAGTAATTATGTTTTTAAAAATGAAGCTCCAAAATTTTCTATCAATAAGCGTATTTTCTCTATGCTTGATTATACTATTTCTACTTCAAATACAGCTTTAAAAAACTACGAAAACCTTTCGTTTCGAATTAATGTAATTAAAGATGAATTTCCTGAAATAAACGTACAATCAAAACAGGATACGATTAATGACCAGATAACCTATTTCTTCGGAAGGGTATCAGACGACTACGGACTTACCAAACTTCAGGTGGTGTATTATCCCTCGGGCGAAGAAGATAAAAAAACAACGGAAACGCTTATTTTAAATAAAGGCAATTTCGATCAATTTACATATAGTTTTCCAGGCATTCTACCCCTGAAAGAAGGTGTTGCCTATGAGTATTATTTTGAGGTTTTTGACAACGATGTTTTGCATAATTATAAAAACAGTCGCTCGGGTGTTTTTTCATTTAGAAAACTAACAAAAGATGAATTAGAAAGTAAGCAACTTGAATCGCAACAAGAAAGTATACAAGGACTTGACGATACATTAAAAAAACTAAAAGATCAAGATAAAAAATTAGAAGAGCTTTCAAAAATTCAGAAGGAAAAAAAGGAACTTTCGTGGAATGATAAAAAGAAGCTTGAAAATTTTATTAAAAGGCAAAAACAACAAGAAGAGTTAATGAAAAACTTTTCTAAGCAGTTAGATGAAAACCTCGAAAACTTTCAGAAAGAAGAAAAAGAAAATGACCCCTTTAAAGAAGAGCTTCAGAAGCGGTTAAAGGAAAACGAAGAAGCTTTAAAGAAAAACGAGGAGCTTTTAAAAGAACTTGAGAAAATTCGTGATAAAATTAATAAAGAAGAGCTTACCGAGAAGCTTGAAAAGTTAGCCAAGAATAATAAAAACCAAGAGAAAAACCTGGAACAATTATTAGAGTTAACCAAACGCTATTACGTTGCTAAAAAAACTGAGAAGATTGCAGATGAGCTTCAGAGGCTGGGTGAAAAACAAGAAAAACTTTCCGAAGAAAGTGACGAAAACAACACCAAAGAGAAGCAAGAAGAATTAAATAAGAAGTTTGAAGAACTAATGAAAGAGCTGGAAGAACTTCGAAAAGAGAATGAGCAATTAAAAGAACCAATGGAGATTCCTCAAGATAAAACGGGGGAGAAAAAAGTAGAAGAAGAGCAAAAAGAAGCTACCGAAAAACTCGAGCAAGAAAATAAGAAAGGAGCAAGTGAAAACCAGAAAAAAGCTGGACAAAAAATGAAAGAAATGGGAAAGCAAATGCAATCTCAAATGTCAGGAAGTTCTATGGAGTCGATAGAAGAAGATATTGAAATGCTTCGTCAGATTTTAGACAACTTAGTTGTGTTTTCGTTCGAGCAAGAAGATTTAATGAATAACTTTAAGTCGATAGAATATAGCAATCCTGTTTTTGGTAAAAAGCTTAAAATTCAAAATGAATTAAAGCAGCATTTTGCCCATATCGACGACAGTCTTTTTGCCCTTGCATTAAGGCAGCCTTCTTTAGGGAAAGACATTAATGAAATTTTAACCGAAGTAGAATTTAGTATCGAAAAGTCGTTAGAGCGTCTTGCAGAAAACAGAATTTCCCTTGGAACATCAAGCCAACAATACACGATTACAGGCGCTAATGAATTAGCGGTTTTGCTAAGTAATATTTTAGGGAATATGCAAAACCAAATGCAAATGGGAATGGGTACTGGGAAAGGAAAAGGTGGACAAGGATTTCAGCTACCCGACATTATAAAAAAGCAGGAAGAATTAACAGAAGAGATGAAAGAAGGAACTGAGAAAGGGAAAAAGAATGGTAAAGGTAAAGAAGAAGGCGAAGGTCAAGGGGAAGGTGAGGGCGAAGGAAAAGGTAAAGGAAATGGCGAGGGTGAAGGAGAAAATGGAGGAAGTCAAAATGGCAATGGCGAGGGTGAAGATGGGTATTCTGAAGAGATGAACGGAGAGCTATACCGTATTTACCAAGAACAACAATTATTACGACAAAAACTCCAAGAAAAATTGGGGAAAGAAGGACTTATCGGAACTGCTGGAGATATTCTAAAACAAATGGAAGAAGTCGAAAATGAACTTCTTGAAAAAGGTTTTAACGACGGAACGCTTCAAAAAATGACACAGTTAAAATACGAATTACTTAAACTTGACGAAGCAACTTTCTTGCAAGGAGAAGATCAAAAAAGAGAAGCCACAACAAACAGATTTGATTATGATAATCCTTTAAGTCCGACAAGTCTAGAGATACAAAAATATTTTAATAATACTGAAATATTAAATCGCAAAGCACTTCCCTTAAGGCTCGAATACAAGAAAAAAGTTCAAGATTATTTTAAAGAAAAAAATGATTAATTTTTATAACGAAACCGATTTTAATCTTCAAAATCAAGAATCTATTCGTGAGTGGGTTTCTAAAATTATTGTTTCTGAAAGTCATGAAGAGGGAGAGATTGATTATATTTTTTGTAACGATTCTTATCTTCACAACCTTAATTTATCCTTTTTAAATCACGACACCCTAACTGATATTATTACATTTGATAATAGTTTAGGCAAACAAGTTTTTGCTGAAATTTATATTTCGATAGAACGTGTTAAAGAAAATGCTGAAACTTATAAAGTTGAATTTGAAACCGAATTACATCGTGTTATCATTCATGGATTGCTACATTGTTGTGGCTATAAGGATAAAACTGAAGCAGAACAAAAAATCATGACTAAAAAAGAAAATGCATCACTTGAACTTATTGACATTCAGTAAGATACATGTTTTTGTGTTAATTCTATATCTACAAGTATTTTAAGTATATTTGCGTCTAATTTTAAACCGATTGTTCCACGTGGAACAATAAGAAATTTCTTTATGTTTGATTCTGAATATGATGTAATTGTTGTTGGTGGCGGCCACGCTGGTTCTGAAGCTGCTGCTGCCGCTGCAAACCTTGGTTCAAAAACACTTCTTATTACTATGAACCTTCAAAACATTGCACAAATGTCTTGTAATCCTGCAATGGGGGGAATTGCAAAAGGACAAATTGTTAGAGAGATTGATGCTTTAGGGGGTTATAGCGGGATTGTTTCAGATAAGACAGCAATACAATTTAAAATGCTCAATAAATCTAAAGGACCCGCAATGTGGAGTCCGAGAGTTCAAAGTGATCGCATGGAGTTTGCTGCTACTTGGAGATTAATGCTTGAACAAACTAATAATCTTGACTTTTATCAAGAGATGGTTTCAGGATTGTTAATTGAAAATGAACGAATCGTTGGGGTGAAAACCTCACTAGGTTTAGAAATTAAATCTAAAAGCGTTGTACTAACTAATGGTACTTTTTTAAACGGACTAATTCATATTGGCGACAAACAATTTGGAGGAGGGCGCGCAGGCGAAAGAGCAGCCACTGGCATTACCAAAGATCTTGTAGATTTGGGATTTGAATCTGGAAGAATGAAAACAGGAACACCACCTAGAGTAGATGGAAGATCTTTAGATTTTTCTAAAATGACAGTGCAACCTGGCGATGATATCCCATCTAAATTTTCATATTTACCAGAGACTAGTGCATTAACAAAACAGCGCGACTGCCACATGACTTATACAAGTCCGTTGGTACATGACTTACTTCGCGAAGGTTTTGAAAAATCACCCATGTTTAATGGAAGAATTCGAGGTATTGGCCCTAGATACTGCCCTTCAATTGAAGATAAAATAGATCGTTTTGCAGATAAGGAAAGACATCAAATATTTGTTGAACCAGAAGGATGGAATACGGTTGAGTATTATGTAAATGGATTCTCTACCTCCTTACCAGAAGAAATACAATTTAAGGCATTACGCTCGGTAGTTGGTTTTGAGAATGTAAAATTCTTTCGCCCTGGTTATGCAATTGAATATGATTACTTTCCGCCGACACAATTAAAGCATACGCTTGAAACCAAATTAGTTTCAGGTTTATATTTTGCAGGACAAATTAATGGTACCACTGGTTATGAAGAAGCTGCTTCCCAAGGATTAATGGCGGGAATAAATGCACATTTAAAAACTAGTGAGAAAGACCCATTTATACTCACAAGAAGTGAAGCTTACATAGGTGTTTTAATTGATGACCTTATTACTAAAGGAACAGAGGAGCCCTATCGCATGTTTACTTCTCGAGCTGAATATAGAACACTATTAAGGCAAGATAATGCCGATTTCAGGCTTACACCCAAATCATTTAAATTAGGATTAGCCTCTGAAAACCGTATGAAAATAATGGAGGCTAAGAAACAAAAATCAGATACTTTCATTTCTTTTTTTAAGAAAACCAGCGTAAAGCCAGAGGTGATAAATCCAATTCTTAAAAGTAAAAAATCTGCCCTTGTTAAGCAAAGCGATAAGATGTTTAAATTATTTTCTCGTCCAAATATTACAATGAAGGATATGCGAAAAATAGACATTGTTGAGGCATTTATTTTAGAGAATAATTTTAATAATGAAGTTTTGGAGCAAACAGAAATACAGGTTAAATATGCTGGTTATATAGAGAAAGAAAAAAACAATGCTGATAAACTACATCGATTAGAAGGGATTAAGATTCCTGAGAATTTTGATTATTTTAAACTTAAGTCATTATCATATGAAGCAAGAGAAAAATTAGATGCAATTCGTCCAACATCTATTTCTCAAGCATCTAGAATAAGCGGCGTTTCACCAAGTGACATTTCTGTTCTTTTAGTTTATATGGGACGATAACATTTAAATTGTTCCACGTGGAACATTATAGTTTTTATTAAAGTGAAAGACCTAGACAATAAACCAAATTTAAAAACAAAAGACCATCTCGTTACTGGAGAAAAATTTGAATTAATGTATGATTCAACAATGGATATGTTTATTACAGATCCAATACCAGATACAGAATCACTTCCCAAATATTATAAAAGTGAAGCTTATATTTCACACTCAGATGCTAATAAATCTATAATTGATAAAATCTATCAAGTAGTAAAAAGGTATTCGATTGCAAAAAAAGTAACCCTTATTACTAAAGAAAATAATGGTGCCGGAAGTTTATTAGATGTTGGGGCTGGTACGGGCGGTTTTTTAGTAAAAGCAAAATCTAAAGGTTGGGAAATTTGTGGGATTGAAGTTAATAATGAGGCCCGGAATCTAGCAACAAAAAAAGGTGTAAATTTAATCGACAAGTTTAATGACCTCAAAGACGAGCGTTTTGATGTAATTACACTATGGCATGTTTTAGAACACCTTCCAGATTTAAATGAAACAATAGTAAAACTCAATCAGTTCTTAAATAAAAATGGCACCCTAATAATTGCTGTACCAAATTTTAAAAGCTACGACGCAAGATATTATAAAGCATATTGGGCTGCTTACGATGTGCCTAGACATATATGGCACTTTTCAAAAAAGGCAATCTCAATATTATTTAAGGACAATTTTAAAATTCACAAAACGCTTCCAATGATATTTGATTCGTTTTATGTGAGTTTACTTTCAGAAAAACATAAAACAGGAAAATCAAATTTTATTAAAGCACTATTTATTGGTTTACGTTCAAATATTTCTGCTTGGAATACAAAAGAATACTCTTCACACATTTACATCCTCAAAAAGAAGTAGTTTCTAATTTTAAAAAGACCCATTAACTTTTAATATGTAAAGAGGTAATCACGCCTTGATAAAACAAGAAAGCCTCTTAAAGCCCCTTAAATCAATTAAATAATAATAAATGTTATTTATAACGCAAGCAGTTTTTAATAAACATTGCTTATAGTGCTGTTTTAGTAGTTTTTTTGTGAATGAGTCGACTCAATTTAATAGCTAAGTCTGAAAAAATTATTTTTCCATTTCCATTTCGTTCGACATGATAAATTGCTTCTTCAACTAAATCAATTATTTCTAAAATATTATTTTCATGAACAAAAGGAGCAAACTTTTTTAAACTAAAATTTGGGTCGACAGGTTTGTAATAAGCCAAATTTTGAGTATTATAATTTATAAGAAGGGTATTTCTAAAAAACTCGATACAAAAAAGCAAAAATTTCTTTTGAGTTTCTCTTCCCGTTTTTGCAATTTCATCACTCCATGCTAATAAGTCTTGAATGGCTTTTTTATTTCCTTTTGCCAAAAAAGCAGATCGCACCCAAACAATAAACCATTTTTCAAAAAAGGCATCTTCACCATCATTTTTTAAAAGATGCATGGCTTTGTTATAATCTCCCGAAGCACGATGTGCAATTTGGAGGGCTTCATGATCTAAAACACCTTCGTTTTTAATTAAACTCTCCGCAATATTTTCTTCAGAAAGACCTGGAAAATGAAGTGCTTGACACCTTGACCTTATGGTTGTAATTAGCTGTTCTTCATTTTCGGCAATAAGTAATAAAAGTGTTTTTTCGGGAGGCTCTTCAACTAACTTCAAAATTTTATTCGAGCAGTCATTATTCATTTTTTCGGCCATCCAAATTATCATAATTTTATAGCCGCCCTCATACGCTTTTAGTGAAAGTTTTTTTACAATATCTGCAGCTTCATCGACTCCTATTTTTCCTTGTTTATTTTCGATACCTATTTTTTGATACCATTCAAAAAGGGAACCATACGGTTTTTCAAAAACAAATTTGCGCCAACTTTCAGAAAAGTGTGAAGAAACAGCGTGCGACTTTACATCAGCATTATTCGCAACAGGATATACAAAATGCAAATCTGGATGCATTAATTTTTTCACTTTTATTGAGCAAGAATCTTCATTTTCGGCAGTATTGTTTCCGAAGCCATTGCATAAAATATAATTACTATACGCTATTGCCATTGGCAAAACACCACTTCCCGAAGCGCCTACAAATAACTGAGCGTGTGGAATTCGTCCATTTTTTGCACTTGTAATTAAATGACTTTTTATATGTTCTTGTCCGATTATTTCTGAAAATTGCATGCAGCAAAGATACTATATTTGTGTAAGATGTTTTAACGAAAAAATATACCTTTGTGTCTTTATTTATTTTTCTGAAACTTAATTTTTTTTAGTGAAAACAATCAACGATTTTAATTTTGAAGATAAGAAAGCTCTTATTCGCGTCGATTTTAATGTTCCTTTAAACGAAGCAAACGAAGTAACAGATACAACTCGCATTGAAGCAGCCAAACCAACCATAATAAAAGTATTGGAAGATGGCGGCTGCTGTGTATTGATGTCGCATTTAGGTCGGCCAAAAAACCGTGAGTCATCGTTTTCTTTGGCCCATATTGTAGAGACCGTTAGTGATATTATTGGCGTAACCGTGCATTTTGTAAATGATTGTATTGGCGAAGAAGTAGGCAAGGCAATTAATGATTTGGAGTCGGGTGAAGTCTTATTGCTTGAAAACCTACGTTATTATGAGGAAGAAAAAAACGGAGATCGGGATTTCGCTCAAAAGTTGTCAAAAAACGGAGATATTTATGTAAATGACGCTTTCGGAACAGCGCATCGAGCACATGCTTCTACAGCGACAATAGCCGAATTTTTTCCAGAAAATAAATGTTTTGGGGCTTTATTGGCATCAGAAATTGTAAATGTAAATAAAGTATTAGCAAATAGCAAAAAACCTGTAACAGCAATACTTGGAGGCGCAAAAGTTTCTTCAAAAATAACAGTAATTGAAAATATACTCGATAAAATTGACAATCTAATTATTGGCGGAGGAATGACTTTCACCTTTATTAAGGCACAGGGAGGCGCTATTGGAAACTCTTTAGTTGAAGACGATAAACTCGAATTAGCATCAACCATTTTAAAAGAAGCAAAAGAAAAAGGAGTGGCTGTTTTTTTACCCGTTGATGCAATTTGTGGCGATCAATTTTCGGAAGAAGCAAATACTAAAATAACACCAATAAATGAAATTCCAGACGGGTGGATGGGACTTGATGTTGGTCCGAAAACCAATATTCTTTTTGCTAATGTTATCTCGCAATCGAAAACAATATTATGGAATGGCCCTGTGGGCGTTTTTGAAATGAAAAAATTTGAAAGCGGCACAATTGCACTTGGCAATGCCATTTCGGAAGCTACAGAAAATGGCACTTTTTCGTTAGTTGGTGGCGGCGATTCGGTTGCTGCTGTAAAACAATTTGGTTTTGCCGATAAAGTAAGTTATGTTTCAACAGGCGGAGGCGCCATGTTAGAAATGTTGGAAGGAAAATCGCTACCAGGCATTGAAGCAATTTTAAAATAATACCATATATTATACTATAAAATATTATTCTCATGAAAAAATTATTACTTATTTTATTAATCCCCATTTTTAATTATTCTCAAACACAAATAGGCGATGATATGGACGGAGAAGCTGTCTTGGATTTTTCTGGAAGAAAGATTTCTCTATCTGGTAATGGGAATGTTGTGGCAATTGGAGCACATTTTAATGACGGAAATGGTGATAATTCTGGCCATGTTCGTGTTTATCAAAATGTTAGCGGTGTTTGGACGCAAATAGGTGATGACATTGATGGTGAAGCAATGTTTGATATTTCAGGCAGTAGTGTTTCTTTATCTAACGATGGGAGTATTATAGCTATTGGCGCACCCGATAACGATGGGAGCAGCATTAATTCTGGACATGTTCGTGTTTACAAAAACCTTAGTGGAACATGGACAAAAATAGGAAGTGATATAGATGGTGAGTTTGGAGATGATTCATCTGGGTATAGTGTTTCTTTATCAGAAAATGGAAGCATAGTAGCAATTGGAGCGAGGGGTAATGATGGAAATGGAGTTGATTCTGGTCATGTGCGTATATTTAAAAATGTTAGTAGTGTTTGGACTCAAGTAGGGAGTGATATTAACGGGGAAGTTGCTGGTGATGGTTCGGGATATACTGTTTCTTTATCTAGTGAAGGAAGTATTGTAGCTATTGGAGCTATTCTTAATGATGGAAATGGAGTTGATTCTGGTCATGTGCGTATTTATCAAAACATTAGTGATGTTTGGACACAAATCGGCAGTGATATAGACGGAGAAGCCGCAAGTGATAGGTCTGGATTTAGTATATCATTGTCTAGCGATGGTAGTATTATTGCAATTGGGGCTAGATATAATGATGGAAATGGAGTTGATTCTGGTCATGTGCGTATTTATCAAAACGTTAGTGATATTTGGACGCAAATAGGAAGTGATATAAATGGAGAATCACCTAGTGATTTTTCTGGCTATAGCATCTCTTTATCTGGAAATGGGAGTATAGTTGCCATAGGAGCCTCTAATAATGACGGGAATGGTGATAATTCTGGTCATGTTAGAATTTATCAATACATAAGCGAGGCTTGGTTACAAGTAGGAAATGATATTAACGGAGAGTCTTTTGGTGATTTCTCTGGAAGTAGTATCGCCTTATCTAATAACGGAAGTGTTGTGGCGATTGGAGCACATTTTAATGATGAAAATGGCAGCGAATCTGGACATGTAAGAGTTTATGATTTATCATCTATTTTAGCTACTGATAGTTTTATTGAAACAACTTTTAGCATATATCCAAACCCAGCTTCAGAAACACTTACCATTTCTTTAGACAATACCATTTCTTTAGACAAAGTAAATTTTTATAACACATTAGGACAATTAGTATTAACTGAAACTTCAAAAACAATAAATATAAATACCCTAAAAGTAGGAACCTATTATATACAAATTTTAACTAACCAAGGTATGGCTGTAAAAATTGTAGTTATTGAGTAAACCCATAAGTTATAAAGAACTAATTACAATGTAAATTATGTTTCAACAGGCGGAGGCGCCATGTTAGAAATGTTGGAAGGAAAATCGCTACCAGGCATTGAAGCAATTTTAAAATAAACAATTCGTTTAATATGCCAGCGGCACCATATTTAATTTTTGATTCTCAACACTAATTTTATATTCATAAAATTCACTCGAATCGACAACGTTCATACTCATTTTTAGGATAAAATGTTAAAAACATAGAAGTTAGCCCTCAATTAAGTAATTTTAAAAAATCTTAACTTTATATAGACCAGTGAAACACTTTTTTATTTTAATAATAACACTTATTACTTTCTGTAGTAAGGCTCAAGAAACTACCTTACAAAGAGACACTATTCAAGTAGTAGACTCTATAACTGTACAACAAAAGGGAGGTGATTTACCATCTACATTTATAGTAACACAAACCAAGGATTCGATTGTTTTTAATTTAAAAGACAATGCTACTGCAGCAACTATTGATAGTTTGTGGAGACAAGAACTATATAACTCTAAACTGTTTGACGAAATTTATGAGACTGTTGCGAATCAAACTTTTGAGGAAGTTGAATATAAAGAACTTACCACCGAACTTTTAAAAGAACGTCTTAATGAATTAAATGCAAAAACGCCTTTTAATATTGCTTACAATCCATCACTAGAAAGTGTTATAAAGTATTATTTAAAAAATCGAAGAAGGTCTATGGGAAAATTAATGGCGCTTAGTCAGTTTTATTTTCCTATGTTCGAGGAAGAATTAGATCGACAAAACCTTCCTTTAGAATTAAAATATTTAGCGATCGTAGAATCGGCTTTAGATCCAAGAGCAAGATCTCGTGTTGGTGCAACAGGGCTTTGGCAGTTTATGTTTACAACCGGAAAAATGTTTGACCTTGAAGTTAGTTCGTATGTCGATGAACGTCGAGATCCAATTATGGCGACCGAAGCAGCGAGCAGTTATTTAAAAAGTTTATACAAAACATTTAACGACTGGGATTTAGCTTTAGCTGCATATAATTCGGGACCTGGAAATGTCTCGAAAGCAATTCGTCGCTCGGGAGGTTATACAAATTATTGGAATATTAGACAGTATCTTCCACGTGAAACGGCGGGTTACTTACCGTCATTTTTAGCAACAATGTATTTGTTTGAATATGCTGAAGAGCACGGATTTGCAATTGAGGGTCCGACGATCCCATTTATTGAAACTGATACCGTACGCGTAAAACAGATGATAACCTTGCCGCAAGTTTCAAAAATAATTAATGTACCCCTTGAGGAGCTTCAATTTTTAAACCCTTCATATAAATTAGATATAATTCCAGTTGTTAAAGATGAAAATTATGTATTGCGATTACCAATAAGGGCGATAGGCGAGTTTGTAACAAACGAAGAAGCGATTTATGCATATGCAAAGACAGAAATTGATAGTTTAGAAAAACCCCTACCAAAATTTTTCGACCAAGACTCGAAGGTTCGTTATCGTGTAAGAAGTGGGGATTATTTAGGTAAGATTGCCGAAAGATATGGCGTAGGTGTTAGTCAAATAAAAAGATGGAACGGCTTACGAAGCAATAATTTAAAAGTTGGGCAACGTCTTACTATTTACCCAAAAAAACTAGCAACAACTAGCAGTAAATCGGCTACAACAACTTCAAATACAGGGAGCAGCAAAACTTACACAGTTAAAAGCGGTGATTCACTTTGGAGTATTGCAAATAAATTTCCAGGCGTAAGCGTTCAGAATATAAAAAAGTGGAACGATATTAGAGGAACAAAACTAAAACCTGGAATGAAGCTTAAGGTTTCTAAGGGATAACCATTAAAATAGTTTATATGAAACGCATCCTAACTTCAATTTTATGTCTTTCACTTTTAATATCTTGTAAAGATAATGGTGACGGAAAGTTAATTTTATCAGACTCTTCCGGAAATATAAATAACCTTCAAGTAGTAATGAGTAATGAGTTATGGACCGGTGAAGTTGGGGAAGCTGTACGAATTTTTTTTGCCGCACCAGTCGATGGTTTACCACAAGAGGAGCCGATTTTTACGATAGATCAAATGCCGCACGTAGCATTTAAAGGCTTTGTAAGAAACAATAGAACGTTTTTAAATATTAAAATAGGAGAAGAAGAAAAAGTTTCGTTTGCTACAGATCCTTTTGCACGCCCACAACAAGGAGTGTTTATTAGAGCAAAAACCAATAAAGCTATCATTAAGTTAATTGAAGAAAATGCACCAAAAATTATTGCAGCATTTAAAAAAACTGAAATAAAAGAGAAACAGCGCCGCATTAAAATTTCATTATTAGATTTGAATGAACTTAAAAAAGAAATGGGCGTTTCGCTTAAAGTACCTTCAGTTTACAGAATTGCTAAAAGAGAAGAAGGTTTTTTTTGGATACGAAAAGACATTCGCACAGGAACTGTAAACATTGTTGTTTATGAAGTGCCGATGGATATGATTAATCCAAATTCAGAAATAATTAATAGTATAATCCAAATTCGAGACTCTATTGGCGGAATGAACGTTACGGTAGATGATGGCGGTCGATTTATAACCGAAGAAGCCTATGCGCCTTATTTGTTTAAGTCTACAATAGACAACAAATTTGCTTACGAAACTAAGGGAACATGGGAGATTAAGAATCGATTTATGGCTGGTCCATTTATTAATTTTGCTGTAAAAGATTCAGTTAATAATCGGTACTTAATTTTAGAGGGCTTTACTTTCGCGCCGTCATTAAGTAAAAGAGATTACCAATTTGAAGTAGAGGCAATTTTAAGATCGGCGGTATTAAATTAAATAAAAAAGCCGCTTGAAAAGCGGCTTTTTTATTATTCTATAGTTTAAAAAGAAGATTATTTTTCTTCTATTTTCTTATCATTATCTTCATTTTCTTCTTTAGCGGCATTTTTAAACTCTTTGATACCACTTCCTAGTCCACGCATTAATTCTGGAATTTTTTTACCTCCAAAAAGAAGTAAAACAACAACAACAACTAATACTATTTGCCAAGGGCCAAACGCTAAGGGTATAATAACTAAGTCCATTTTTTTAAATTTATTTCACAAAGGTAACAAGAAATCCTAAGAAATACCGTTTTCATTTCAAATTTAGTGTATCCACCTTTGTTTGTTTTATATTTGCTAAATAAAATTTCTTAATGGTAAAAAAGGAAAAAAGACATAAACGATTAAAGAAAAAGCTATTTCATAAGTATCGCCTCGTTGTACTTAACGACGATACCTTTGAGGAGCGATTTTCTTTTAAGTTAAACAGGCTTAATGTGTTTGTTTTTACCACAATCCTTTCCATTTTATTAGTTGCAATAACAACCTTAATAATTGCATTTACTCCTTTAAGAGAATATATTCCTGGATATTCTTCAACCTCTTTAAAGAAGAAAGCAAGAATGTTACGATTTAAAACCGATTCGCTAGAACAGGTTATTGCTATTAATGAACAATATCTTAATTCAATTCGGAAAGTTCTTTCAGGCGATGTAAAAGAAGTAGAGTTTAACCGAGATTCAATTTTAGAATTAGCAAGATTAGATGCTTCAAATTTTAATTTTACACCTTCAAAAGAAGATTCATTGCTAAGAGAAGAAGTTGCTAGAGAAGATAAATACAATGTATTTGAAGACTCAAGCGAGCCAATACTTGTTTTGTTTACACCTGTTAATGGACCGATTTCTGATGGCTACGACCCAAAAATTAAGCATTATGCTGTCGATATTGTTGCGGCTAAAGATGCACCCGTAAAATCTGTTGCCGATGGAACCGTGATTTTTGCCGAATGGACAACCGATACAGGTTATGTTATTATTATAGATCATGGAGGCGATTTAATTTCGGTATATAAACATAATGCCTCTTTAAATAAGCAACAGGGCGATTTAGTTAAATCGGGAGAGGTAATTGCTATTGCTGGTTCTACGGGCGATATTACTACAGGACCTCACTTACATTTTGAATTGTGGAGCGACGGCTATCCATTAGACCCAACAATATTTATAGATTTCGATTAAGTTTTAGCTATGAAATTAAAATCTATTGCTTCAAAAGTATTTGCCGCTCAAATAAAACAGCGTATTCAAAAATGGTCGGCTAAACCATTTGAAACACAAGAAAACGTTTTTTTATCATTAATTGCAAAGGCGAAAAAGACCCAATTTGGAAAGGATCATAATTTTTCGACAATAAAAACCCATGCCGATTTCATAAAGCATGTCCCTATTCGTGATTATGAAGCATTAAAGCCTTATGTCGAAGAAGCTGTAAAAGGAAAAAAAGATATTTTATGGCCCAATAAACCAATATTCTTTGCAAAAACCTCGGGCACAACTTCGGGGGCAAAGTATATTCCTATTACAAAAGAGTCGATGCCTACACATACTAAAGCTGCACGAAACGCAATTTTAATGTATGTTGCTGAAACTGGAAACACTAGATTTATTAATGGGAAAATGATTTTTTTACAAGGAAGTCCAGTTTTAGCTGAAAGTAACGGAATTAAGATCGGAAGGCTTTCGGGAATAGTAGCACATTATGTTCCGAAATACCTTCAAAAAAACAGATTACCAAGTTGGGAAACCAATTGCATTGAAGATTGGGAAACCAAAGTTGAAGCTATTATTGAAGAGACAAAAGATGAAGACATGACCATAATAAGTGGAATACCTTCATGGGTGCAAATGTATTTTGAACGTCTTCAGAATAAAACAAATAAAAACATTGGCGACCTTTTTAAAAATTTCAACTTATTTATTTATGGAGGCGTAAATTTTGAACCCTATCGAGCAAAATTCGACAAACTAATTGGCAGAAAAGTAGATAGCATTGAGCTGTACCCTGCATCGGAAGGGTTTTTTGCCTTTCAAGATAAACAGAACGAGAAAGGTATGTTGCTACTTTTAAACTCGGGTATTTTTTATGAATTTGTAGAAGCAGCTAAATTTTACGACGAAAATTCTAAAAGGTTATTACTTTCCGAAGTAAAAAAAGGAATAAACTATGTGATGATTATTTCTTCTAATGCAGGTCTTTGGGCATATAATTTGGGCGATACAATTCAATTTACCAGCACGAACCCCTTTCGTGTTGTAGTTTCGGGACGCATTAAACATTTTATATCAGCATTTGGAGAACATGTAATTGGTAAAGAAGTTGAGCAAGCAATGAAAGAGGCTTTAGAGCAGCTTCAATTTAGCATTAACGAATTTACAGTTGCACCTCAAATTACACCTAAAGACAATCAATTACCGTATCACGAATGGCTTATTGAATTTGATGAAGTGCCAAAAGATGTATTAAAATTAGAAGCAGTTTTAGATGTTTTATTGCAAACACAAAACAGTTATTACAAAGACTTAATACAAGGAAAAATATTACAACCATTAAAAATTACAGCGCTACCTCGCGATAGCTTTAATAAGTATATGAAGTCGAAAGGAAAGCTTGGTGGGCAAAATAAGATTTCTAGACTTTCGAATGACCGAAAGATTGCTGTCGACCTTATAGAAATCAATTTATAAATTAGTTTTATCTTTGCCCTAAATTTTATATGAGAAAATTTAAAGTTCATAAACGCACCCGAGCGCAAGAAAGCTCAAACGCAATAGAGCGCATGTACATTACTATGCGACATCTTTTTAATCGTGGTTTTTACAAACCAATGGGTGTTTCGGGAGAAACCCTACGCGACTCTTTACTTACGTTGCGCCCAGAGATTTATGGGTCTATTGCTGAAGAAAAAATAGAATTACAAGGTTTATTATATGTTATTGATCGACTTCCTTATGGAATCGAAGAGTGTAGTTTTATTAATTTAACCAGCGATGAAGGGTATTCGAACACACATTTTAAACCTATTATACCATCAAAAAGAAGAAGAAATTGTTATCGCATTGACGAAGAACAAATGAATATTGAAATTACGCGAGGACGCTCGGAGATATATGATATTTTAACGCATTTAACGTTTTTATATATCGAATCTCATAAAATAATGAAACGTGTTCTTATTAATGATCATGGAGCTGTTGTTCGTGATTGGGAAAAAGTTAAGGAAGCAGTTGAACAAAAGAAAGCGCTAAGTCAAAACCAAAAAGAAACGGCAATTTCTCATATTGCAAATATTTTAGGACGAACCTATGAAGAAGTAAATGCGATAGCACCAAGTTTTGCCTGTAAAGAAAACCCAAACAGGTTTTTAAATTTAATTTATCATTTAGGCGAACTTGCAATTGAGGAGGCTGTAAATAACAACAAACGAATTATTACTTTTAGTCCTGTTTTACGCGAACGACTTGGACACCATATTCATGGAGAGATTTGGGCAAATAACATCAAGAAATTTTTAAAAGATAAAGGTATTATCGATAGGCCTATTCATATTATTAGTGCTAATATGCACAGTGTCGTGAATACATTATACGCTCCAATGGCTCTAGTAGCAGAGTTTAAAAAGAAAACACCATTTCAAGTTTATGAAGATTTAAGTAGTAGTAAAAACAAAGCATTACGTCATAAAGTATATAAAAAAGGACGTGAAAACGGGATGACACTCTTAGAAGATGATTCGGGGGCAAATATTCATGTTCAAGTTATTGATACGTCGAAAATAAAAGGCTTGAAATTTACTGATGAAACGGTTGAAAAACCTGTAATTATTGTCATGGATTACGCATTTGGCGAGCAAGCCTATGAAACAATGGATGAACTATTAAAACCATACGATGACACAAAAACGAAGCACTTTTTAAATGTTGTGTCGGTATCTATTATGGGGAAAGCAGGAATATTAGAAGGGGGTAAAGGAGATATTATGATTCCGTCGTCACATATATTTGAAGGAACAGCAGATAATTATCCTTTTAAGAATCGTCTAAAAAAATCGGATTTTAAAGATGATGACGTAACGGTTTGTAGCGGCGCAATGGTGAGTGTGTTAGGAACATCGCTTCAAAATAAAGATATATTACGCTTTTTTCATGATTCAACCTGGAATGTTATTGGTTTAGAAATGGAAGGCGCACATTACCAAAAAGCCATTCAGTCTGCATCAAAAATACGCATGAGTATTTCGAAAAAAGTACAGGTTAGATATGCTTATTATGCTTCAGATAATCCTTTAAAAACAGGAAGTACTTTAGCTTCTGGGGGCTTGGGAACAAGTGGTGTAAAACCAACATATTTAATTACAGAGAAGATTTTAAATCAAATAATATCATAATATATTATTGTGAATAAGTCAATAACATTAGTAACAGGAGGCGCAGGATTTATAGGGTCTAATTTTATAGAGTTTCTAATGAATTTTTCGAATGATAATGTTATAAATATCGACAAACTTACATACGCAGGTAACCTCGATAATTTAAAAAGTGTAGAAAATAATAGTCGTTATATTTTTTTGAAAGGAGATATTTGCGATACTAGTTTTATTGATAATCTTTTTAAAAATTACAACATTACTAAAGTATACCATTTTGCTGCCGAGTCGCATGTAGATAATTCAATTACAGGACCTAAAACATTTATTGACACCAATATTGTTGGAACCTTTAATTTAATTCATGCTGCATATACTAAATGGATGGATGGCCCAGGACAGTTAAAAGAAGAATTCTTAAAAGCACGTTTTTTACATATTTCGACCGATGAGGTATATGGCACATTAGGTGAAACAGGACTATTTACCGAGTCAACGCCGTATGCTCCTAATAGTCCGTATAGTGCTTCAAAAGCGGCTTCCGATATGTTGGTTCGTAGCTATTTTCATACCTATAATTTTCCGGTTATTACTACAAATTGTTCAAATAATTATGGCCCACATCAGCATAAAGAAAAATTAATACCGACTATTATTAGAAAAGCACTTTCGGGAGAAAAAATCCCTATTTATGGAGATGGAAAGAACGTTAGAGATTGGTTATATGTGCTAGACCATTGCAAAGGTATTAAATTAGCTTTAGAGAATGGCACTTTAGGAGAAACCTACAATATAGGCGGGAAAAATGAGCGCCAGAATATTTATATTGCAACGATGATTTGTGATATTTTAGACGAAATGCAGCCTAAAGAAAGTCCATATAAGGAACAAATAAGTTACGTGAGTGATCGTCCCGGACATGATTTTAGGTATGCAATTGACGCTTCAAAAATTGAAAATGAACTAGGATGGGAAGCACAAGAAAACTTTGAAACAGGTATTCGCAAAACGATAAGCTGGTATTTAGAATTAGGAGAATAAAAGTACTTAGGTGCTCGTTATTCATTATTCAATATTGTAGCATGAAACGAGCATGTTAGAATTTTTCACTCCCTTAGGAATGACTAATAGTGAACAACATGCGACCGTTTTAATAAAATAATATAGACACATGAAAGGAATTATTTTAGCAGGAGGCTCAGGCACACGATTACACCCCTTAACCCTTGCGGTTAGCAAACAGTTGATGCCTGTATATGACAAGCCAATGATTTATTACCCGCTGTCGACACTGCTATACGCTGGCATTCGTGAAATTCTTATTATTTCTACACCAACCGATTTACCTTTGTTTGAAAAACTATTAGGTAACGGTGAGCAGTTAGGTTGTAGGTTTGAATATGCCATACAAGAAAACCCAAATGGACTTGCAGAAGCCTTTATTATTGCAGAAGAATTTATTGGAAACGATAAAGTTGCACTTATTTTAGGAGATAATATTTTTTATGGTTCTGGCTTAAAAAAATTACTCCAATCGAATAACAATCCCGATGGCGGAATTATATATGGTTATCATGTTCAAGACCCCGAAAGGTATGGGGTTGTCGAGTTTAATAGTGAAGGTAAAGCAATATCGATAGAAGAAAAACCATTAAACCCTAAATCAAATTTTGCAGTTCCTGGAATCTATTTTTATGATAATGATGTTGTAAATATTGCTAAAAATATTAAACCGAGTAATCGTGGAGAATTAGAAATTACCGATGTAAATAATGTGTACCTTCAAAAAAACAAATTGAGCGTAAGCGTTTTAGACAAAGGAACAGCTTGGCTTGATACAGGAACTTTTGCTTCTTTAATGAAAGCCTCACAATTTGTACAAGTAATAGAAGAACGACAAGGACTAAAAATAGGTGCTATAGAAGAAGCCGCTTATGAAATGGGATATATTTCTCAAGAACAATTACACACTTTAGCACAACCCCTGCTTAAAAGTGGCTATGGAAAACATTTAATGCAATTAAATTAAAATATTGGAATTACTAAAAACCCCTTTGCAAGATTGTTTTATACTAAAACCGAGCATGTTTGAAGATAAGCGTGGTTTTTTTTATGAAACGTACAACCAAAAAGTTTTTAAAACATTAACTGGGCTCGATATCGGTTTTGTTCAAGACAATCAATCAATTTCTTCGTATGGAGTGCTTCGCGGACTTCATTATCAACGTGGTGAGATGGCGCAAGCAAAGCTTGTACGAGTTGTTCTTGGGAAAGTGCTCGATATAGTTGTAGATATTAGAAAAGACTCTAAGACCTTCGGAAAACATTTTTCTATTATATTAGATGATGTTGAACAATTACAATTGTTTGTACCAAAAGGATTTGCACATGGTTTTATTACTTTATCTGAAAAATCTATTTTTTCGTATAAATGCGATAATTTTTATGATAAGGTTTCCGAAGGAGGAATTCTTTATAATGACGCAACCTTATCGCTAGACTGGCATCTTTCAGTAGAAGATTTTATTATTTCAGAAAAAGATAAGCAACTTCCTAATTTTAAGGACTTGTTTTAGGCTTGACTAAAAAATAAATTTAGTTTTAAAATGAAAAGCGTATTAGTAACAGGTGTAAACGGACAATTAGGTTGTTGTATAAAAGAGGCTGCTTCTAAGCACCCAAATTTAACTTTTACATTTGTTGCAAAGGACGTGTTGGATATAGACGATGCTGAAGCTATTTCAGAATTTTTCAGAAAAAACAGTTTCGATTATTGTATAAATACTGCAGCTTATACCAATGTTGAAAAGGCTGAAAGCGAACCCAAAAAAGCCTTTAAAACCAATGCCGAAGCGGTAAAAAACATTGCATTTGCTTGTAAAGAAAACGAGGTTATTTTAATACACATCTCTACAGACTATGTTTTTGATGGCACTTCGAATAAGCCGTATACCGAAGAAGATACGCCAAACCCAATTAACGTATATGGTGCCTCAAAACTACTTGGAGAACAGCATATAAAAGATACTATCGACCACTATTTTATTTTTAGAACTTCGTGGTTATATTCACAATACGGGCATAATTTTTTTAATACCATTTTAAGATATGTTAAAGTAGAGAAGCCATTAACAATAACCACCGAACAAACAGGAACACCAACAAACGCTAACGACTTAGCCGAGGCCGCTTTAGAAGTAATTGCTTCTGAAAGCACTGAATACGGAGTATATAATTATTGTAACCTAGGAGTTGCTACTTGGTATGATTTTGCAGAAATTATACTAGAGAATAGTAAACAAATAGACAAAGCAACACTTGTAAAAACCAACCATTACCGTACTTTTGCCCCAAGACCGAAATATAGTGTCTTGAATACAAGTAAATTTTGCAGTGTTTTTAATTTAAACGCCATAGACTGGAAAGAAAGTCTGTATGTTTTAATGAAGAATATTAATATTTTAAAGAATTAATGATGAATAATAAACCAGAATCTTCAACATCAAATCAAGAAATGGACTTAACAGACCTTTTTTCAACCTTTAACAGAGGGTTTTACCGATTAGTAAAACATTGTTTTAAAGGCATCGATTTTATTTTTAAATTTTGGTGGGTAATACTTATTATAATAGCAGTAGGTGTAGTGCTGGGCGTACTAAATAAACCTGACCCAAGCTACAAATCAACATTAATTTTGCAAACTAATTTCGATAGCCAACCCTATGTGTATAATGCTATTAAGCAGTTTAATGATAATCTTGAAGATGAAAATGAAGCCTTCCTTAGCAACTTAGGTGTAAATTTAGAAACCTTTAGTATTGAAGATGTTGAGATCGAACCAATAATTAATATTGTTGATGTTATCGAAAAATTACGAATTAGCGATCGCTCACTTGGTACAATTTTTAGAGAGTTAAATGTTAAACCAGATCAAGGTTTGTTTTCTAGTGATATGTTTCTCCAAAATTACAAGTTTCATAAACTAACAGTTTCCGTAGATACAATTAAAGCTAAAAAAGATATACTCGCATTAATTAGTTTTATTAACAATCAGCCTTACGCGAATGAACTAAAAAAAGAAGGCTTAAAAAATCACGAAGAGTTAATTGCTCAAAATGAAGCAACAATTAAGCAAATAGATAACATTGTAAGTAATTATTTAGAAACCTTAAAAGCTACCAATACAACTTCCGAGAATCTTACTTATTTTAATAATCAAGCAAATTTACAATTACAAGGTATTATAGATAAAAAAATAGGCTTAGCAAATGATAACTTGATCTTAAAAAACTATCGAGTTGGGATTAATGATCTTGTTACCGTTACTAGTAGTATTGAAATATCAGAGCATGAATCTTTTTTAGATAAAAAGTTTATTATTTATCCTTTTACTTTAATTTCAATTTTTCTTTCCTTAGCTTTTATACGCTATGTTTATTTAACGCTTAAAAGAAAAATAGAACAGGTATAAGTATAAAACGAGCATGTTAGAATTTTTCAAAATCGATAAGAATGACTAATAGCGAACAGCATGTGACCGATTTAATTAAATAATATTGACTGACACATGAAAAATAAAATAGCATTAATAACAGGAGTTACAGGACAAGACGGAGCGTATTTAAGCGAGCTTTTATTAAAGAAAGGCTATATTGTTCACGGTATAAAAAGAAGATCATCACTTTTTAATACAGATCGTATCGATCATCTTTACGAAGACCCACATGTTAAAGACCGTAAGTTTTTTCTCCATTATGGAGATCTTACCGATAGCACAAACTTACTTCGAATTATAAAAGAAGTTGCTCCCGACGAAATTTATAATTTAGGCGCCATGAGTCATGTTCAGGTTTCTTTTGAAATGCCCGAATATACTGCAAATGTTGATGGCCTAGGAGCACTTAGAATACTAGAAGCTGTACGAGTTTTAAACATGGAAGATAACGTGAGAATTTACCAAGCTTCTACTTCCGAATTATACGGAAAAGTAGTTGAAATTCCGCAAACAGAAACAACACCTTTTTATCCACGAAGCCCATACGCTGTTGCAAAACTATATGCTTATTGGACCACTATAAACTATCGAGAAGCATACGGAATGTTTGCTTGCAATGGTATTTTATTTAATCACGAATCGCCTATTCGTGGCGAAACTTTTGTGACACGTAAAATTACTCGAGCAACATCACGAATTGCACTAGGATTACAAGATAAAATGTACCTCGGAAACCTCGATGCTAAAAGAGACTGGGGCCATGCGAAAGACTATGTTAAGATGATGTGGATGATATTACAAGCCGATAAAGCTGAAGATTGGGTTATCGCAACAGGAAAAACTACTACAGTTCGAGATTTTGTAAGAATGGCCTTTTCACATGTTGGAATTACATTAGAATTTAAGGGAGAAGGTGTAGACGAAAAAGGAATTGTTGTTGCCTCTACAAACAAAAAGTATAAAGCAAAAATAGGACAAGAGGTTATTGCTGTAGATGAAAAGTACTTTAGACCAACCGAAGTAGATTTATTAATAGGAGACCCTAGTAAAGCATTTAAAAAATTAGGATGGAAGCCAGCTTGCGAACTTAATGAGTTGGTAGATGACATGATGAAAAGTGATCTCGAATTAATGAAGAAAGAAAATATGTTAAAAGAAGGAGGCTATAAAACATTAAATTATTTTGAATAATATTTTAATGAACAAAGACGCAAAAATATACGTTGCAGGTCATCGAGGCCTAGTTGGTAGTGCCATTATTGAAACCTTAAAAACGAAAGGCTATTCGAATATTATTTATCGAACCCATAAAGAGTTAGACCTTACTAACACACAAGAAGTTGCTGCTTTTTTTAATACCGAAAAACCCGAATATGTTTTCTTGGCAGCAGCAAAAGTTGGCGGAATTGTAGCTAATAATACATATCGAGCCGATTTTATTTATGAAAACTTAATGATACAAAACAATGTAATTCATCAAAGTTTTCTACACCAAGTAAAAAAACTACTGTTTTTAGGAAGCACATGTATCTATCCTAAAAACTCAGATCAACCCATTAAAGAAGACTCCCTATTAACAGGTCCTTTAGAGTTTACAAATGAACCTTATGCAATTGCGAAAATTGCAGGAATAAAAATGTGTGAAAGTTATAATTTACAGTATAACACAAATTTTATTTCGGTGATGCCCACTAATTTATATGGTTTAAACGACAATTTCGATTTAGAGAAATCACACGTATTACCAGCACTAATTCGAAAAATGCATTTGGCGAAGTTACTTTCAGAAAATAATACTGAAGCTGTTTTAAAAGATTTAAATGTTTCAACTTTAGAAGAAGCAAATAACATTCTTTCGAAGTATAATGTTTCGAATAAATCGGTTGAAATATGGGGAAGCGGTTTACCAAGAAGAGAATTTTTATGGAGTCAGGATATGGCGAACGCCTGTGTTTTTATAATGGAACAAGTCGATTTTAAAGACCTTAAACATGATGGAGCTTCAGAAATAAGAAATACACATATTAATATTGGCTCGGGTAAAGATATTAGTATTAAAGACCTTGCTCAATTAATAAAAGAAATAGTTGGCTTTAAAGGCGTGCTTAATTTTAACACATCAAAGCCAGATGGAACACTTCAAAAATTAACCGATGTTTCGAAACTTTCAAGTTTAGGCTGGAACTATAAAATAGAATTAAAAGAAGGTATTGAGGACTTATATAATTGGTATTTAAAACAATAATATATGATCAATAAACTCTTAAATTCGAATCAGAAATATTCTAAATATTTCAAAAATACGGCATGGTTGTTAGTCGAAAAGGGCTTAAGAGTTATAGATGCTTTTTTTATAGGTATTTGGGTTGCAAGATATCTGGGGCCAGAACAATTTGGTGTTTTAAGCTACGCTCAATCTTTTGTTTTTTTGTTTACAGCTTTAGCCGCTCTTGGGCTAGATCAAATAGTTATTAAAGAGTTAGTAAAAAATAAAAGCAACAAAGATGTTCTTTTAGGAACAACCCTTGGCTTAAGACTTATTGGCTTTTTCATTATGTTTTCGTTATTATTAATAACCTTAAACATTATGGATAATAGTAAAATAATTAATACAATGGTATTAATTATTGGAGTTTCAATATTTTTCCAAAGCTTTAATGGAATTGATTTTTTTTTCCAAAGCAAGGTTTTAAGCAAATATGTTGTTTTTACAAATAGTATTGTAGTTGCTATTTCAGCGATATTAAAAATAACATTAGTTTTAACAGGATCAGATTTAATTTATTTTGCTTATGTTTTAATTGTTGAAACATTTTTAACTGCTATTGGTTTTATCTATTTCTATAGACGAAACAGCTATTCAATACGAAAATGGCGATTTAGCTTAAGTACAGCCGTTGGCTTATTAAAGAAAAGTTGGCCTTTAATAATTGGTTCTATTGCAATTGTTTTATACATGAAAATAGACCAAATAATGATTAAAGAAATAATTGATGAAAAGGCTGTTGGAATTTATGCTGTAGCAGTAAAATTAACCAGCATTTGGTTATTCGTTACTGTAGCTATAACACAAACCGTTTTTCCAAAATTAGTTGAAATTAGAAAAAACAATCGCGCTCTTTTTCTAACTAAATTACAACTACTATATAACTTATTAATTAAAATTGCTATAGTGGTTTCAATACTATACACTTTATTTGCAAAATATTTTGTAACAATGCTTTTTGGAATGGAGTATTATGAAAGTATACCAATTGTTATTATTTATATTTGGTCTATCGTATTTGTGTTTTTTAATAATGCCTCTTGGAGCTACTATATAAATGAAAATCTGGAAAAATTCGCTAGTTTTAGACTCGTAATTGGAGCGACAATTAATATTATTTTAAATGTTTATTTTATAGAATATTTTGGATTAACAGGAGCAGCATATGCAACATTAATTTCGTATTCAATTTCAGGGTATTTTATTAATGCATTGTTTAATAAAACCAGAGATAATTTTATATTACAAACAAAATCGTTGGTTAATATTTTTAACCTTGAAACATGGAGGAAGCCATTATAAATTATATAATTACAACGTAACTTGTGTTTAAAGTATTAAAGAGCAAATTCGAACAATTTATTAGGTTGGTGTTTATTAATTTTTTAACACCAAAAAATAACTCTATTATATTAATTGAGTATCCTAAATCTGGAGGAACTTGGCTAGGACAATTAGTTTCAGAATATTTTAAAATTCCATTTCCTAGAAACAAATTTCCAGGCTTTAAAAGATCATTGTATCATGGGCATTATTTACCCTCAAGAAGAATTTTAAAGAATAAAAAAATAATATTTTTAGTTAGAGACGGGAGAGATGTTATGGTTTCATTATACCATCATCAACTTATTTGGAATAATAAAAATAAACACAACCCAAATAAAGTGAATTATTATAGAAAAACTACTGGTTTTCAAAATGTAGAAGACGTTAAAGAAAATATGAATTCGTTTATTAACTATTCATTTTCACACGCACCGTCAAAGCTTCAAAATTTCACTTTTTACGGTAACTGGTATAATTATAATAAAGCTTGGTTAAACAACATGAAAGATCAAAAAAACATTTACTTAATTAAATATGAAGATTTGCTTTTTAATACAGAAGAAACCTTAAAAAAAATGTTTTATGAATTTTTTGAAGAAAAAAACATTGATGAAGCTTCATTAAAAAAAATTGTTCATACCTTTTCATTTGAGAATCAAACCAATAGAAAAAAAGGAGATGAAAACTCAAAAAGCTTTTTAAGAAAAGGTGTTAGCGGTGATTGGGAAAATTATTTTGGTGAGCAAGAAAAAGAAACTTTTAAAATTTTTAGTAAAAACATGTTAGTGACTTTAGAATATGAAAAGGATACTAATTGGTAATTAAAAACTAAACATATAGCATGGGACTTAAATATTTTTTAGTAACAATTTATGTTGTCTTTACTGCGATATTGTTTTATTTTTTTAATACAACCTGGGATGTTTGGTCTTCTTTTTTCCTTAATGCTGTTATTTTATTCGGAATATTATTATACCATATTTTTATTGAAAGAGAGTACTCCCCTTTTATTACAACATTTATAGTTTTTACTTTTTTGTTTTTTATCGTAGCTCCAATTTCACAAATAAATTTTTTGATAGAATCTTCAAAAATTTTTCCAAATAACCTTCCTTTTAAAAAGGATTTTACAATATTATCGAATGTTATAATATCGCTGTTTAATGGTGTCTTTTTTATTAGCTATTTGTTTTTTAAAAAATACCGCCCTTTTAAAAAAACACCTTCTGTAAAAGATTCTTCTTTAAAAGTATTACCAGTAACCATTATTGTTATTGTTATTTTATCAATTATTATTCTATTCTTTAGCTATGATTTTGTTCAATATGAAATTGCCAGACCCCCTTGGGTAAAATCAAGCTATTCTAAAATGGGAAGATTAATATGGAAAAAAGTGCTCTTTATGCTTCCTTTTGGAGGCATATTACTTTGCTTTCAATATTTTAAAAAGAAAGAGAAGAAAGCAATTAATATGTTATTAATTGCTGGGTCTGTTTTAATTTTGCTGGCACTATTGTTTTGGTTTAAGAATCCTCTTACCGAAAAACGAAATGCATTAGGACCTATATACTTGTGTTTATTGTTATTGTTTATGCCTAGGCTAATAAATAATAACACTAAAATTTTAACACTTTTGTTTATTTCAATGATTATTATTTTTCCTTTTTCAGCTATTATCACACATACCGACTTAACTTTCCAAGAGATGCTTAAAGATCCTCGATTTTTAATTGAAGATTCGAAAGGAGGTGGAATAGCATCAGCATTTAATACACTTAACTATGATGCCTTTGCCAATATAATGGCTACTTTCGATTATGTGAAAGAATATGGTTTTTCGTATGGGTTTCAGCTTTTAAGTGCATTTCTATTTTTTGTTCCAAGAAGTATTTGGGTTGATAAACCAATTTCTACAGGACAATTAGTTGGAGAGCATTTAATGGATGATTACGGGTTTAGTTATAGTAACTTATCAAACCCTATTATCTCTGAAGGCTATATTAATTTTGGCTTTTTTGGTGTTATTTTAATGGCTATTGGATTAGCTCTTGCAATAATTAAGTTATTAACTTGGTTAAAAAGCGACGATTATCTTAAAAAAATAATGGCCTTTTATTTTGCAATGCATTTAATGTTTTTGCTTAGAGGCGATTTTACAAACGGATTTTCTTATTTTATAGGGACCTTAGTAGGCGTCATTTTTATTCCCAAAGCAATAGAATTTAGTATTAAACAAATTTTATTAAGACAATACAAATGGAAACAATCAAAAATCTAAGTAGTTTACGTTTCGTTAAAATCACTCTAGGCTTGTTATTTGCTTTAGTGATTTTTCCTTCAAATATAAAAGCTATATCCATTCTTGTGTTTGGTATTGCCACTCTAAATCTGGTTTTAAGGCGAAAATGGAATTTCGATCGAAAATTCTTTTTTACAAATGCACTGTTTTTTATTGTCATTGCACTTACATTTTTTTATAGCGAGAATAGTGATTATGCTTCCCGTAAATTACAAACCATGGCTTCGCTGTTAATATTTCCTTTGGTTTTTTCATTATTAACAAAAGAAGAAGGAAAGGCAATATTTAAAAATTTAAATACCTATTTATGGATTTATGTTATAGGCGTTTTTTTATTAAATGTTGTACCGTTTATAATTTTTTATATAACAAAATATACATTTGCCGAGCTAATTGAACATTACCCAACACTTGTTCGAATACGAATGGATAAGTATAGCATTCACCCAATCTACTCTTCAATGCATTGTAGTGCCGCGATTCTTTTTTCATTTTATATTTTTAAGAAAATCAAATCAAAATGGATAATTACTGCACTTATTTTCATCGTTATTACACTAGTGGCATTTCTATTACTTTATGCTAAAAAAGGACCGCTTATCGCTTTAATTGTGGTGTTCTCGCTATTTATTCTCTTTCAGTATAAAAAAGGATATTTAAAATTATACTTATTAGCAGTTGGTACATTAATAGCGCTTACTGTTTTAATTCCAAAAACGAGAGAGCGATTTGTCGAATTGTTAAATATTGAGACACTTTCTGAAGGCGAATTTACCTCAACAAACATACGATATACCATATATGTTACCTCAAAAAAACTTATAAGTAACGCTCCTTTTTTAGGGTATGGTATTGGTGATTATGGCGATGTTTTAGTTGAAGAATACAAAAAAGACAATAACACTCATTTATATACCGAAAAATACAATGCGCATAATCAATACATAAGTATGGTGCTTATTGGCGGCATACCTATATTATTGTTATTTATTTTTATGTTTGGTATGAACATGATTTATGCCATTCGATTTAACAATCAATTATTTATTTTACTAATTGTTTTTTATAGTATTGTTATGTTTACCGAAAATATTTTGGAGCGAGAAGATGGAGTTATTTTCTTTGCCTTTTTTCTAAATTTCTTTGCATTAAAAAGTCTCTATGCAAAAGAAGAATAAGTCAATATTAATTATTGGTCCATTTCCCGACCCAATAACAGGAGTTTCATTAGCAAATCAAGTGCTATATGATGCCTTATTAGAAAAAAACATTAAAGTTTCAAAAATAAATACTTCTTTATATGCCTTTGATGAAAACGTCGGAAAGTTTTCGATTAAAAAGACACTTCATTTTTTAAAGTTTAACATCTACTTTTATAAAATATTTAGCGTAAACGCAATTTATTTAACCCCAGGGCAAACTTTTTTTGGTGTTTCAAAATATACTGCTTATTTTTTACTTGCTAGAATTTTTGGTAAAAACCTAGTACTACATATGCATAGTAATATTTTTCATATTGAGTATAAAAAGACACCAAAATTAAAGAGACGCTTCTTGCGTTTTTTATTGAAAGGAGCAAAAAAAGGAATTGTACTTTCGCCTTCACTTAAACATAATTTAACACCGTTTATAAAGGAGACTAACATTACCTCAATTTGTAATTTTGTAGAACCCACATTTATTAGCTCAAAAGAGGAAGTTATTTCAAAAACATTCAACTCAATTCGAATTGTATTTTTAAGCAACCTTATGACTCAAAAAGGAATTATTTTTCTATTTGAAGCATTAGAAAATCTAGAAAAAAATAACATTCATTATGAAGCTCGATTTGCTGGAGCTATTGATGATAGTATTAAAGATAAAGTAGAAAACTATTTTACAAAATTAAAAGGAATAACATACCTTGGCATTGTTAAAGGAGAACAAAAAAAAATGCTTTTAAAATGGGGGAATACCTTTATTTTCCCTTCCTATTTAACGGAAGGGTTACCTATTTCTATTCTTGAAGCTATGGCAACAGGAAATCATATAATCGCAACAAAGCATCAAGCTCTTTTAGATTTATTTTCAGATGACTCGATATATTATATTGAGAAAAAATCTTCAACCGATATCGAAGATGCAATCAAATTAATAAAACAAAACCAAAATCAAACAGCTAGGGTCAAGAACCATAATTTTATTACCAAAAATTGTTCTGTAAATTTGTTTACAGATTCAATATTAAAGTTTATTTTTGAATGATAAGAAAGTTGCTTTATGAGTATTTTAAAACTCAATATATTTAATTTCCAAATAGCACATACTTGTACTTCAATCTAAGTGATAATAAGTGTAGTTTTTATTAATTAATTTTGGAGTAAATTAAGGAATAGAAATTCAAGAACGTCAATTAAAATACTTTTACAATAATTCTCAAAACCATGAGTCACAATATATTTTTGAAACGATTCCTAATAATTTTTAAGCTTAAATGGATTAAAATATTAATTAAAGGAAAGTTATTATCGTTTTCTTCATTTGAAATAGTTTCCAATTTAAAACAAATAGCACCTCAGTTAAAAACTATTCTTGATGTAGGAGCAAACCAAGGGCAATTTCAAAAAGCAAGTAATTATTTTTATCCTACAGCAAGTATATCTTCTTTCGAGCCAATACCTGAACTATATTTAAAATTAGAATCATTTAAAAAGAGCCGGTTTATTAAAAATTATAATCTAGCTTTAGGTAATCAGGAAGGCAATTTAAAATTTAACGAAAATGAATACAATCACTCCAGCTCTTTTTTAGATATAAACGAGGAGAACAATAATTTTCCTTCAAATAAAACTAAAAAAATTAGCGTTAATACAACAACTTTAGATAGTTTTTCTGAATCTTTAGAGATTAATAGCCCTTCTTTATTGAAGTTAGATGTACAAGGTTTTGAGTTAGAAGTATTAAAAGGAGCCACGAACACAATTAAAACAAAAATAGACTATATCATTGTAGAAACAAATTTTGAAGAGTTATATAAAAATCAGCCTTCATTTACCGAACTTAACACCTTTTTAAATCAAAATGGGTTTCAATTAAAAGCAATGCTAGATTGTAACATGGGAAATAAGTTAAATTATATTGAAGCAGATTTCCTTTATAAAAAAGTCTTGTGAAAATTACGCTAATAGGAGTCAATTTTTATCCCGAAGATTCTGCAATTGGTCTGTACTCAACTCAAATGGCAGAAAGTTTAGCCGCTTATGGTCATGAAATTTCTGTAATCACAGGAGCTCCCTATTATCCACAATGGAAAATAGCCGATGCTTATAAAAAGAAACCTAGGTTTTTAAAAGAAACTTATGGGTCGATGAATCTTTTTAGATACAAGCAGTATACTCCCGCAAAACCTTCTTTTTTAAAACGAGTTATACATATTATCGACTTTACAATAGGCTCTTATTTTAATCAACGAAAGATTAAACAATGCGATTTAGTTATTTCAATAGTGCCTTTTACAAGCTCTGCCTATTTAGGAAATATTCATAAAAAACGGTTTAACATTCCGCACTGGATTCATATCCAAGACTTCGAATTTGATGCAGCGTTTCAGTCGGGATTAATTCAGTCTAAAAAAGAAAAGAAAAGTTTTATTTATAAAGCATTAATGAAACTTGAAAAAAGAATTTTTTCTAAAGCCGATAGAATAAGTACTATTAGCCAAACGATGCTTACTAAACTCGAAGGTAAATCGACAAGTCAGCGGTATTTTTTACCAAATTGGATCGATGAAGATGCAATAAATCCATCAAAGAGTAAGCAGCATCCATATTTATCTTCTAATAAGTTTAAAATTTTATATTCCGGAAATATTGGCGATAAACAAGATTGGGACTTTTTTAACGCGCTCATTAAACAATTAGATTTTTCGCGATTCGAAGTTATAATTGTTGGCGATGGTGCAAAAAGAGTTCAGTTAGCAGGTATTATAGAAAACTACACTGGGATTAAATTTCACCTTCCGGTTGCTTATTCAGCACTTTCCGACTTGTTGTGCAGTGCCGATGCGCATATATTATTTCAAAAAGAAGAAGTTATCGATACCGTTATGCCTTCAAAAATATTGGGGATGATGGCGAGTGCTAAACCTTCAATTATTACCGGGCATCTAGATTCTGAAGTAAAAAAAATAATAGAAAATTCAAAAGGCGGGTTTTATTTTTCAAACAATTCTCTTTCAAACGTTATAAACCAATTAAATATACTTTCGACAAACAGTCAAAAAGCGAATGAAATAGGCTTACAAGCGCGTAATTATGTGGTTAACCATTTCTCAAAAGATAAAATTTTACAAGATTTTGTGAACGAACTTAAAAAATTATAGCGTGTAAAGACCGTATAGCTGTAAAACTTCCTTATTTTTGCTGAAATAATTTAGAATTCTATGAAAATAGCAATAATCGGAACAGGTTATGTAGGACTTGTAACAGGTACTTGTCTTGCTGAAACAGGGAACGAAGTAATTTGTGTCGATATCGATCAAAATAAAGTAAATAAAATGAAGAATGGTGAGGTTCCAATTTACGAACCCCATTTAGATGTTTTATTTGAAAGAAATATAAAGGCTGGGCGTTTAAAATTTACCACTTCATTAGATGAAGGGTTAAATTTTGGTGATATTGTTTTTTTAGCACTTCCCACACCTGAAGACGAAGATGGTTCGGCAGATCTTTCATATGTTCTTAATGTTTCCGAAGAAATAGGCAAAAAAATAACAAACTATAAAGTTATTGTCGATAAAAGTACAGTTCCTGTTGGCACAGCTGAAAAAGTAAAAGCTGTAATTTTAAAAAATGCAATCTGCGATTTCGATGTAGTTTCCAATCCAGAGTTTCTACGTGAAGGTTACGCTGTAGATGATTTTTTAAAACCCGAACGAATTGTTATTGGTTCGAGTAGCGAACGCGCTACGCAGCTTATGAAAAAATTATATGGCCCTTTTGTCCGCTCGGGAAACCCAATTATTATTATGGACGAGAAATCGGCAGAACTCACTAAATATGCAGCAAATTCTTTTTTAGCGACTAAGATTACCTTTATGAATGAAATAGCAAACTACTGCGAAAAAGTAGGAGCTGATGTGGATAAAGTGCGTGCTGGTATGGGTACCGATTCTCGTATTGGTAGTCGTTTTCTATTCCCAGGAATTGGCTATGGAGGTTCTTGTTTTCCAAAAGACGTAAAGGCCCTTCAAAAAGCAGGGAAAGATGAAAACTATGATTTTAATATTTTAAACGCTGTAATTAAAGTTAATGCTTCACAAAAAATGATTTTAATTCCTAAAATTGAAGCCTATTTTAATGATGAATTAAAAGGAAAGAAAATTGCAGTTTGGGGCCTTTCTTTTAAACCTGAAACAGATGATATTAGAGAAGCACCATCTTTATACATAATAAATACATTACTAGAAAAAGGAGCTAATATCTCGGTATTCGACCCAGAGGCAATGGAAAATGTAAAAGAAAAATATGAAGATAAATTAAACTACGCTTCGTCAATGTATGAAGCTACAATAGATGCCGATGCTTTGGTAATATGTACAGAATGGAGTATTTTTAGAACACCCGATTTTAATAAAATTAAAAGCAACTTAAAACAACCCGCAATTTTTGATGGAAGAAACCTTTATGATGTAGATGAAATGAAGAGCGAAGGTTTTTATTATGTCTCAATTGGACGAAAAGCAACAACCTAATGTCAAAAAGAGTTTTAATTACTGGCGCAGCAGGATTCTTAGGATCTCACCTTTGCGATAAATTTATAAACGAAGGACATACAGTAATAGGAATGGACAACCTAATTACTGGTGATTTAAAAAACATCGAGCACCTGTTTAAGCACCCCAACTTTGTGTTTTATCATCACGATGTTACCACATTTGTTCATGTTCCAGGACCTGTCGACTATATTTTACATTTTGCTTCACCCGCAAGTCCAATCGATTATTTAAAAATACCTATTCAAACTTTAAAAGTTAGTTCGCTTGGGACACATAATTTATTAGGTCTCGCAATGGTGAAAAAAGCAAGAATATTAATTGCTTCAACTTCTGAGGTTTATGGAGATCCACTTGTTCACCCTCAAACAGAAGATTATTATGGCAATGTAAATACCATTGGACCAAGAGGAGTTTATGATGAGGCAAAAAGATTTCAAGAATCTATTACTATGGCCTACCACCGATTTCATGGGTTAGAAACTCGAATTGCCCGTATATTTAATACGTATGGGGCACGAATGCGGCTAAATGATGGTAGAGTAATACCCGCTTTTATTGGGCAGGCGTTACGGGGAGAAGATTTAACGGTATTTGGAGATGGCTCTCAAACTCGTTCCTTCTGTTATGTCGATGATCAAATAGAAGGCTTATATCGATTACTTTTAAGCGACTATTCGTATCCTATTAATATAGGAAATCCACACGAAATTAGTATTTTAGAATTCGCTGAAGAAATAATAAAATTAACTGGAACCGATCAAAAAATTATCTTTAAATTGTTACCAAAAGATGATCCATTACAACGTAAACCAGATATTTCTAAGGCTAAAGAAATTCTTGGTTGGCAACCAAAAGTGCCGAGGGATGTAGGGATGAAAATAACATATGATTATTTTAAAGGTTTATCATCAGAAGAATTATTGAAAAGTGAACATAAGGATTTTTCAAAACACATAAGAAAATAAAAAATGGTTTTTAAAAGGGGAAGATATTCGGGGTATCTAAGACCAATTTCTTATGTTATTGATCTCTTTATTATTCATCTTTTTGCTAGATATTTTTTCTTTGAAGAAATATATTTTACAAACTATTTTATATTTATAACAAGCACCTGGGTCGTTTTTTCTATAATATCTAAATTTTATGAAATATATCGATTTACTCAGCTAGTTAAAATATTTTCCCTTATAAGTAAACAAGCTCTTTTATTTGCACTTTTAGTTTTTGCGTTTTTTGGCTATTATTCGAATCTAAACACTCCGGCAATAACCATTATTAAATATGTGTGTATTGTTTTTATAACAATCACTATTTTTAAGTTAGCCCTGTATTATTTATTAAAAAAATACCGCGTTTTATTAGGCGGGAATTATCGAAATGTTATTATTCTCGGCTTAAATCAAAAAACAGATCAACTCCGTAAATTTTTTAATGATAACCCAGACTATGGCTATAAACTTATAAAAACATATAATTTTAACGATAACGATAATATCAATATTGAAGAGGCTTTTCAATTTATTCTCGAAAACCATATTGATGAAATATATTCTTCAATCGCCGAACTTTCTAATACTCAAATGCAAAAGCTTATCGATTTTGCCGATAACAACCTTAAAATATTAAAGTTTATTCCAGATAATAAAGAGATATACACTAAGAAGCTCGACTTTAATTATTACGGCTATTTGCCTATAATTTCATTGAGAAGTATTCCTATCGAAAATTCGTTTAATAAATTTATTAAACGAACATTCGATATCATTTTTTCACTATTTATTATCATAGGGGTTTTATCATGGCTAACACCTTTCCTAGGGCTTTTCATTAAATTAGAATCTAAAGGCCCCATCTTCTTTAAGCAGAAGCGTAATGGCTTAGATTATCAAGAGTTTTATTGCTATAAATACAGATCGATGAAACCAAATCCAACGGCCCACTTGCATCAGGTTACTAAAGGAGATGAACGTATCACTAAAGTTGGACGAGTAATTAGAAAAACGAGTATCGACGAATTACCTCAATTTATTAATGTATTAAAAGGCGACATGTCTATCGTTGGCCCAAGGCCTCACATGGTAAGTCATACACATATGTATGCAGAGCGAATCGATAAGTTTATGGTTCGTCATTTTATTAAACCTGGTATAACTGGCTTGGCTCAAGTAACAGGTTATAGGGGTGAAATTGAAACAGATGATGATATTGTAAATCGCGTAAAATTTGACATATTTTACCTCGAAAACTGGTCTTTGCTATTAGATGTTAAAATTATTTTTCAAACGGTATATAATTCTTTAAAAGGAGATGATAAAGCTTATTAGAGTTTTGTTATTTCTTTTGTTAATTGCTGAAATTGATTCGTAAAATTAAAATTGTTCACAGCATTTTCTTGCACCTGTTTTTTGCTGAAACGTTTAAGTTTTTCATTATTAATAGTATCAACAAAGTTTTGTAGGGCATCGATGTTATTAACTGGAAGCACCCATCCCAATTTATTATTTCTTACCAAGACCTCACCCTCACCACCAGCAAAATATAAAACGGGAATACCCAATCGGCTTAATTCAAATATTTTTGAAGGCACCGAACCATAAATTCTATTTACCAATGGTACAAATCCTATTTGGTAATTTTGAAGTTCTTTATGAAGTGCATCTCTATCAATTTCACCGTGAAAATATATATATTCCTTTTCTAAAGAAGCTATTTTTTCGGCTTCTGGTCCTGCACCAAAAATATGTAAACTTATATTTTCAGAAAAAGTAATTTCTGTGCAAATTCTATAAAGACCTTGTGCAACTCCTAATAAACCAGCGTATACAATATTTATCGAGCTATCTTGATAGGAGTTTTCAGCTAAGTTAGGAGCTGGAAATTCTGGATAATTACGATATAAAAAAACTTGTTTTTCTAAGCCTGTTTTTTCTATATGGTTTAGAATTTCTTGTGATTGTCCTAAAATTAAATGCGCTTTTCGATAACAAAACGACTCCATTTTACTAAGAATAGAATAATAGAATCCCTTTTTTAAAAGCCCCATTTCTAAGCCTGCTAATGGCCAAAGATCAGAAACATTTAAAATTATTTTTTTTCGAAAAAACCAAGACCAGAATGAAGCAGTAAATCCAACAAAAACGGGAGAATATTGTATAACCACTTTTTTAGGAATCCGCCTAGAAATAAAAAATACTGAAAGACTAATTGAAAATGAAAGCATCGAAAACATGCGCACAAACTTGTTGCTAGAATTACTCGGCCAAAGCCATAAACGAAATACTTTTCCAAAAAATTCTTGATTTTCTACAAAAAACTTTCCTTTAAATTTTTTAAATACTTTCCCTTGTGGATAGTTTGGTAATGGACACACTACTGAAACAGTGTAGTTATTTTTTGAAAGATTTTCGACAAGTGAAAACAACCTATTTGATGCTGCGCCTTTTTCGGGCGGAAAGTAATTGGTTACAACTAAAATTTCATTATTCTTCCCCATATATCTTTAAAAGATGGTCAACTATTCTTCGAGCTGCTTTTCCATCCCACCTTGGAATTTCTTGCCCCTTTTGCCAACTATTGTTATCTAATAAGCTAAAGGCTTTATTAATTTTATCTACATCATTTCCAACAAGCATGTTTGTTCCTAATTCGCAAGTTTCGGGTCGCTCTGTCGAATCTCTAAAGGTAATACAAGGCACATCTAATACTGAAGCTTCTTCGGTAATTCCACCAGAATCTGTAAAAATAGCTTTCGAATTTTTAATTAAATAAATAAACGATAAATAACCTTGTGGCGATACATAATGCAAGTTTTTAAAAGTAAGATTGGCGTTTTTTAATATTTTTTGAGTTCGAGGGTGTACTGGAAAAACAATAGGAAGCCCATTCGATTTCTTTACAATTAAACTCAATAATTCAGAAAAAGGACCAAGCTGGTCTACATTAGATGGCCGATGAAGTGTAAGTACAAAGTAATTTTTATTCGAGAGCGATAAATCATCCCAAAACACAGGCTTTTTAAGTGAAGGAATATTTTTCTTTAAAGTATCTATCATCACATTTCCTGTAAAAAAAATAGATTCTTTATCATTGCCAAGAGCTATTAAGTTTTGAGTAGCTAAGGCTGAAGTAGTAAAAAAATAATCGGTTATACTATCGGTTACCATTCGATTAATTTCTTCAGGCATTTTTAAATCTCCCGACCGTATTCCCGCCTCGACATGTGCCACAGCAACATGTGCTTTTTTAGCAACAATTGTACAAGCCATTGTCGAGGTTACGTCGCCTACAACCAACACTAAATCGGTTGGGTTTTCTTGTAATACCTTTTCAAAACCAGTCATTATTGCCCCGGTTTGCTCTGCCTGTGTTCCACTATGAGCACTCAAATTTATATCGGGTTTTGGGATGCCTAACTCGTCAAAAAAAGTACCACTTAAATTTGCATCGTAATGCTGTCCTGTATGAATTAATTTATAAGAAATATGTTTCCCTTGCTTTTGACTTGCCTTTATTTCATGGATTATTGGCGCAATTTTCATAAAGTTTGGGCGCGCACCAGCAACAATAATTATTTTCATATATGTTTTATTGTTAGAGAGTAAAAATAAGAAATAACTTTTTAGGCAGCAAAGTTTATGAAATCTATTCTATAAGCGAAATAAACTGTTTCAGTTTACCATTTTTTTTTCTTTTTAAAACAGCAACTCGTTCAAAAATTAAGGTTAGATTATTTTCTAAATATTTATAAAGGGCATCTTCAATTTTCTTTGATTCTTTATTGGTTAATTCACTTTCAGAAACATAAATAATTTTAAATGTATCGATAGCCAGTTGTTCGATTACAAATTCTTTTACATTTCCATCATCTTCAATAATACTTTTGGTAACATAATAAAAAGTTAATCCAGGAACAGTTTTTCCACTTGGTAATTTTGCTATATCATTTGTGCGACCAATAAGCTCTTTTAAAACAGGGGTTTTTGCAGTGCTTTTTTCTGAAAGCATTCCAAAATCGCCAATATCATAGCGAATAAAGGGATGCGCTTTGTTGTATAATGAGGTTATAACAATGCGCCCTAATGTACCATTTGGTACAGGTTTATTTTCTTCATTTAAAATTTCGACAAATAGGGTTTCACTATTTACTACAAATTGTCCTGTAGGGTTTGTGAACGCAATTAAATCTAATTCCGATGCTCCATATTCATTTATTATTGGAACGCCAAACACCTCTTCCATAAGTAGTTTGTCAGTTTCGAAAAGCATTTCCGAAGTAACCATACAAACCTTAATTGTCGGACAAATATCTTTTAAGTAAATATTTTTAGAACGAAGATATTTTGCAAAAAGAACGATAGAGCTCGTATAGCCGTTAATATAATCGAATGAAGTATTTGAAAACTTTTTTAGAATTCCTTCAAGTTTTTTTTCTGAAAGATCAAAAATAGGAAATCGATACCTTTTGCTTAACCAATCTTTTAACCGTTCTTTTTTATACCCAATAGTATCTAGTGGGATACCGTAAAACCGAGCTTGATACGAGCTATTAAAATCGATATTATACCAACTAAAACGATTAAATATTTCGGCCCAGGTTAGCGCATGGCAATACGAGTCTTTTGCAAAAATAAAAGGATGACCACTCGATCCCGAAGTTTTATTTATGTATACATTTTTTTTTGAAAAGCCTTTTGACAGTCTTTTTTTTAGCTGAATTTGAAGGTCTTTTTTGTAAAGGATTGGAACGTCATTCCATTCTGAAACATCTTTTCCGCCAACAATATTTTTATAATACACATTATTTTGAAGGTGGTAATTTAAGATAGTATCTCGTTGTTTTTTTACACACGCTTCGAAATCAACTTCACCTTGCGACTGAATATGCTTTAGGTGCAGTTGCGCTTCTTTTATAGGGAAGCCTTTTAAACGGAGTATAAGATTGAATAAATTCAAATCAAAAAATTAGTAGGTCAATTTACAAACATTTATTTTTGTGTTTCAGAAATAAAAAATAAAAATGAATATTTTAATTTTAGGGTCGGGCGGAAGAGAACATGCATTTGCTTATAAAATAAAGCAAAGCACACGCTGTAAGACACTTTTTGTTGCGCCAGGAAACGCAGGAACAGCACAAATTGCAACAAATTTAGATTTTTCGGTAACCGACTTTAAAGCAATTAAAGAGGCCGTACTTACACACAATATTACGATGGTTGTAGTTGGTCCAGAAGATCCGTTAGTTCAAGGCATATTCGATTTTTTTAAAAACGATTCTTCGCTACAAAAGGTTGCTGTTATAGGCCCATCAGCTGAAGGCGCACAACTTGAAGGAAGTAAAGAATACGCAAAGAAATTTATGGTTAGGCACGGCATTCCTACTGCTGCGTACGAAAGTTTTACACAAGAAACACTCGAAAAAGGGAAACAGTTTTTAGAAACATTACAAGCTCCTTACGTACTAAAAGCCGATGGTTTGGCTGCAGGAAAAGGCGTATTAATTTTAAACAATATCGACGAAGCAAAGCAAGAGCTTGAAGATATGCTTAGTAATAATAAGTTTGGAGAAGCTAGTAGTAAAGTTGTAATAGAAGAGTTTTTAGACGGTATAGAGCTTAGTGTTTTTGTTCTTACCGATGGTAAAAATTATTGCATACTACCAACAGCTAAAGATTATAAACGTATTGGCGAAGGCGATACAGGTTTAAATACTGGGGGTATGGGCGCGATATCTCCCGTGCCATTCGCAACCGATACTTTAATGAAAAAAATAGAAGAGCAAGTTGTTATTCCAACAGTAAAAGGTTTGCAAAAGGAAGCAATTGAATATAATGGCTTTATTTTTATTGGCTTAATAAAAGTTGACGATACGCCAAAAGTAATTGAATATAATGTGCGAATGGGCGATCCAGAAACAGAAGCGGTTTTACCGCGAATCGAAAGTGATTTTGTAAGCCTTTTAGAAGCCGTAAGTAATCAAAAGTTAGATGAAATTTCCTTAAAGATTGATAACCGTTCGGCAACGACCGTAATGGTTGTTTCTGGAGGATATCCTGAAACCTACGAAAAAGGAAAAACAATTACAGGAATAGATACTGTTACAGATTCTACTGTGTTTCACGCAGGAACTAGTATGAAAGATGGAAAAATAGTCACTAACGGAGGTAGAGTTTTAGCAGTAACTTCGCTAGATACCGATTATAAAAAAGCACTAGAAAAGACGTATCGAAATATAGAAAAACTAGATTTCGAAAAGAAGTATTATCGAACCGACATTGGGTTCGATTTATAAGTTAGTGATTTACTTATACTTATCTGCGTCACCTAGGTATACATGTGCAGTTTGACTAGTATCTTCTTCTCCAGATTTATTAAAATTACTAAGTTGCTTCATCCAATAAATGAATGCACAAAAGCCAATAGCAATAAAAATCCAAGAAATTGTATTCGCTCCAAACCAAGATTCTGGCTCTAAAGCACGGAGATAATTATAGGGTGCAAATGCAACATTTTCAAAAAATGCTTGAATAGCTTCAAAAAATGCTTTCATACTTATATCTTTATATATTCTTTTGCAAAAGTATAAAATTTAATAATGTTCACAAGGTTTTTTAGTACTTCTAAGCCAATAAATTTTTTAATTATAGCCATAGGCATGTGTTTTTTTTACACAATGCATGTTTTTGTTTCTAAAAACACAGCGTTTAGTTTAAATGAAATTGCAATGCATGGCTTAATTTTAATGCTGTATGTTTTTGGAATGTTACTAATTGATTTTATTTCGAGGAAAAATAAGCTTTCACAAAACAGCACATATACAATTCTTTTTTATGCCTGCTTTGTAAGCTCTTTACCGCTAGAAAATTTTGATATTTCCTTAATTATTAGTCAGTTATTTATATTATTTGCGCTAAGGCGCATAATAAGTTTGCGAACAAAAAAAGAGGTAAAGAAAAAATTATTCGACGCTTCATTATGGATAAGCATTGCAGCATGCTTTTATTTTTGGAGTATGTTGTTTTTTATAATCTTAGTAATTGCACTAATTTATTATGCCTCTAAAAATTACAGACATTGGCTTATTCCTTTTTTAGGAATATTAACCTGTTTAATTTTAGTTATAAGTGGTTATTTAATCGTGAATGATACATTCCCAATAATACTAGAATGGATTCAATATCCAAGTTTTGAATTTAAAACCTATAATAATACACAGTTACTTGTTCCAATAACCTTTTTACTAGTTATGACGTTTTGGACCGGTTTTGCTTATTTAAACAAGGTTAGAAAAACCATTTCAAAATTTAGACAAGTTTTATTTATTGTTCTGTATTGGTTGGCCACAACCCTTGTTATTATTATAATTACGCCAATTAAAAATGGAGCTGAATTTTTCTTTTTAGTTGTTCCTCTTGCAATTGTTTCAAATACGTATATCGAAAATATAAAGGAAAAATGGTTTGGTGAAGCACTTTTATGGATAACAGTTTTATTACCTTTTATTATGCTAGTGCTATCGTAAATAATATCTTTGCAGCATAAAACCGTGAATATGTTTTCAGAAAAAGCAAATCTAATATTTCAAGAAGTAATAGATAGTTATCATATTATAAACACTGTAGATCAGCCGTTTTCAAATAAGTATACTGAAAGCGATGATTTATTAGCACATTTATTATACCGAAAATGCTGGATAGACACTGTACAATGGCATTATGAAGATATTATTCGTGACCCAAATATTGATCCTGTTGCGGCACTTACTTTAAAGCGAAAAATCGATGCTTCAAATCAGGATAGAACAGACATGGTTGAGTATATAGACAGCTATTTTTTGAAGAAATACAAAGGTTCTTCAACTAAATCTTCTGCAACTATTAATACTGAAAGTCCGGCGTGGGGAATAGACAGACTTTCAATTTTAGCACTTAAGATATATCATATGAATGAAGAAGCAACTCGTACTGATGCTTCCGAAGAACATAAAAAAACATGCCAAAAAAAATTGAATATTTTGCTTGATCAACGCGTTGATCTTTCGACAGCTATTGATCAATTACTTACTGATATTGAGAATGGTGATAAATATATGAAGGTGTATAAGCAAATGAAAATGTATAACGACGATGAGTTAAACCCGGTTCTTAGAAATCAAAAATAATGGATTTACTCACGATTATCTTTAGCTAATTTATAATACTTATTTTTATATTTTACCATTAATGCTAGTGCTCTAATTGCAACCCATACAATAAGTGCAATCCAAACGCCTTTAAGTTTTAAATTATAATAATTGCAAATTAGAAGTGTTGGAATAAAACCAAAAAAGGTAGATCCAATTAGGATATTTCGTAAAAACTTCATTTCACCTAAACCTTTAAAAATAGCATCGAAAGTAAACCCTAACGAATTAAACGGTTGTGAAATAAGCACAATACTAAAAACACTATAGAATATTCCTAATACAATAGGGTCTTTGTTAAAAATAAGCCCGAGTTGCTTATAAAAAATCAAGCC
>Ga0256847_1000117_pt1 | contig 54180 bp, 49 predicted proteins | sample TeddybearmetaG_FD_189099 | JGI IMG/M metagenome (GOLD analysis project Ga0256847, IMG submission 189099) | Hydrothermal vent microbial communities from East Pacific Rise, Pacific Ocean - Teddybear | ecosystem: Environmental > Aquatic > Marine > Hydrothermal vents | place: Pacific Ocean: East... | reverse complement strand
ACTTGACCTTGGAATCAACAGAGTCAGAATTACCCTGATTGTCAACCCAGGAAAGTGAAATTGGATCACCTTTGGCGCCACTGAATTTGAACGACAGGTAGGGGTTTTTAGAGATACCACCACTCCACATCGCTTCCATTACCGTGTTTCCACCTGATTTCGCAGTCACTTCCTGGATGTAGTGCGCGGGTATCTTCTTACCGGTCTTTTTGTTCTTTCTCAGACCCGTTTCCATTGGGTGGTTCATCAGTGTTTTTACTGTGACTACACCATTGCGTGCCTTAGCACGTATTTTAATTGATTTTGCCATTGCGTTTATCCTCCACAGCCGCCGATGGTAACTTTAACTTCTTTCTTGTTGGCGTGTAGTGCGCCACCAGCTTTAACTACTGCAACTACGTTGCCGGTCTTGCCCATTTTGATTCTGGTCGAGACATAGGCCTCTGAACCATTCAGGTTAAATGAGGCAACCAGTGGTGTGTTGTTCCCTTCAGAGATAATGGCAATAGATTCTACCCCAGCGATACCACTGGATACGGTGACTGGCACGACTGCGCCATTTTCTGCTATATCAGGGGCTTTGATTTTGATGTCATCTGAATTGGCATAATCTGATGAACCCAGGGCGCTCTTCAGTGCCATTCCAACTTCTTTGGCTGCGAAGGCTTCTTTCGGATAGGCCGCAAGTACTGCACCAGGACTCAACAGTCCTGCTCCTGCTGCAACGCCGACAGCACTCGCTGCAAGACTGCGTTTTAATAATGTTCTACGATTCATAGTACTTTCCTATTATAAATAGTCGAAGGAGTATAGATCCGAAACCTGAATGTAAGCTTAATATTTACTCAACCCCTCATGAGTTTAAGCTAAATTTAGGTTGTTAATCTAAAACAAGGCAAACATAATATCCTCTTAATTAGCATATTTATTAATATGAGATTTTTCAAAATATTTTGTGTAGCTTTGCTATTGTGTAGCATAGTGGCCTGCGGTAATAAAGGTCCATTGAAACTACCATCTCAAATACAATTAATTCAGGGTTAGCAGTTTTGGATCATTTTGAATATATAAACAATGAATTGTATTGCGAAGACACGTCGATACAAAATCTGGCACAAACATACGGCACCCCTCTGTATATTTACTCTCGTGCCACGCTGGAACGCCACTGGCATGCTTTTGATTCTGCATTAACCGGTTCAGATCATCTGGTTTGTTACGCCGTTAAGGCCAATTCTAATCTGGCTGTGCTCAATGTATTGGCTCGATTGGGTTCCGGATTCGATATTGTTTCTGGAGGCGAGCTACAGCGAGTTTTATCCGCCGGAGGTCTGGCAGAAAAGGTTGTATTTTCGGGTGTCGGAAAATTGCCTGATGAAATTAAATTTGCCCTGGCTCAGGATATCTTCTGTTTTAATATCGAATCTGAACAGGAAATGTACCTGATAAACAATATTGCGGCTGAAATGGATAAGCAGGCGCCCGTCTCTTTTCGAGTCAACCCAGATGTCGATGCTAAAACGCATCCTTATATTTCAACCGGATTAAAAGACAATAAATTTGGCATCCCTTTTGAAGATGCTGAAAGAATTTATCAGCTAGCTCAAGCTCTACCACATCTTGAAATCATTGGCATCGATTGCCACATCGGCTCACAACTAACCGAAATATCACCGTATATTGATGCACTTGATCGCTTGCTTGACCTGATCGGGCGGTTTGAAAAGATGGCTATAAAAATTCATCATCTGGATCTAGGCGGTGGGCTGGGTATTCAATATCAAGATGAAAATCCTCCTTTACCCAAAGAATGGGCTCTGGCCTTACAACAGCAATTGCGCGGTTTCGAAGGAACCATTCTGGTAGAACCAGGACGTGCAATTTCTGGAAATGCCGGCATATTGGTGAGCCAGATTAATTATATCAAACTCTCAGATCATAAAAATTTCGCCATCATCGATGCCGCAATGAATGACCTGATTCGACCCGCGCTATACAGCGCCTGGCAGGAAATTATTCCAGTCAATCAATCAAACGCTATTAATAAAAGGGTTTATGATGTCGTAGGTGCAATCTGCGAAACAGGTGATTTTCTGGGTAAAGACCGAGAATTGGCAATAGAACAAAACGACCTTTTAGCAATTCGATCTGCTGGAGCTTATGGTTTTAGTATGAGTTCGAATTACAACAGTCGCGGGCGCGCTGCAGAAGTCATGGTTGACGGTAGTTCACATTATCTTGTGCGCCAGCGAGAAAGTTTCGATCATCAGATTGCTGGGGAAGCAATATTGCCTGATCAGGATGGGTTTGATTAAATTAATATGAAGCATTTAAAATTCAGCAAAATGCATGGGCTGGGCAATCACTTTATGGTGATCGATGCGATCAACCAGTCGTTTCAACCAGAAACAGCACCGATTGCGTTATGGTCTGATAACTCAACTGGCGTTGGATTTGACCAGATGCTGGTGGTGGAACCTGCCACTGATAAAAAAGCAGATTTCAAGTACCGTATTTTTAATGCTGATGGCAGTGAAGTTTCGCAATGCGGTAATGGAGCCAGATGTTTTGCACGTTTTGTACGTAAGCAGAAGCTGACCAGGAAAAAGATCATTACGGTTGAAACCAATAGTGGTTTGCTTAAACTACGCATGCTAGATGCAGATAATGTTCGTGTCGATATGGGCGAACCATTATTTCAACCACAGCAAATCCCGTTTACCGCTACTCAGCAGGCTGCAGAATACGGACTGAACATTAACGGTCAAATGGTTCGATTCAGTGCTTTATCTATCGGTAACCCACATATCGTCATTCAGGTTAAAGATACGGAAACCGCCGCTGTAGATACACTCGGCCCTGCATTGGAATCGTCTGAATGTTTTCCGCAACAGGTCAACGTCGGGTTTATGCAAATTCTTGATCGACAAAATTTCAGGCTACGTATTTATGAACGTGGCGTAGGAGAAACCCGAGCTTGTGGTAGTGGGGCATGCGCCGCAATGGTGGCTGGCAACAGGCTAGGTTTGCTTGACCAGGTTGTCTGTGCCAAGTTGAAAGGAGGGGATCTTGAGATTGAATGGCAAGGCCCTGGATCAAATGTTATGAAGACAGGGCCTACAGCAATGGTTTATAACGGTGAAATAGAGTATGACTGAATCTGTACAACAAGGAACATCCCGGAAAAAGCTCAACTCCTCTCCAAACGAACTGGAAGAGATTGCCGTTATTGAGTATCTGCGAAAACATCCTGATATCTTGTATAAAAATCAATCGTTACTGGCTGCACTGGAAATTCCTCATCAGACTGGTTCTGCCGTTTCGTTGGTGGAAAGGCAAGTAAAAATGCTACGTCAGCAAAACCAAAAACTAAACGACAAACTCTCTCAACTCATAAAGATAGCACGCGAAAATGAAGACTTGAGCTCCAAATTTAATCGATTAGCGGTGGAGTTGATACTGGCCGATCAATTACACGAAATGTTAAGCATGACACAAAACCATTTCCAGACATTTTTTGACGCTGATTATGCCTGCTTTAAATTTTTACCCCATGTGGATGAAAGACTGATTGGTGTAGACAGTTACGCTATCGACCCGCAGTCAGATTGTTTCAGTCAATTAAAACACTGGATCATGCAACGCAAACCTGTATGTGGTGAGGTACCGTCTTCAGTCAGTAAATATTTATTTGGTCTGCAGGTAGAATTGGGCAGCTGCGCCTTGGTTCCGCTATATCATGCTGGAGAACTTGGTTTGTTGTGTCTGGGTAGCAAAAATATCAATCGATTCAGGGAAGATATGGGAACCGTATTTTTACAGCAATTGGGTGAGTTATTAAGCACGCGCATTGTCAGTTTATTAGTGTAGTAACCGCTAACTGACCTGCCATCGTCGATTTGCCACGTTTACTCAATTCGACTTGAGCGCTGAAGAGTTTTGGACTAGTAGTATGTAGTTCATAAATCTAATTTTAAGGCGAAATGCTGCGACGATATGATGTGTATAAGGAAATTTCTATCAATTCTATAGTCATTTATTTCGTCGGAATTCTGTTATTTGGTATTGTATATTTTGTATCCGGTATAACCGGATTAATATTACAATCAGATATGACCGGTGTCAGCCCTTTCTGGCCTGCATCAGGCGTTTCATTTTTCATCCTCATTCACTACGGCCTAAAGTATTGGCCCGGCATTTTACTCGGTATGGCGCTGGTGGCATGGTATGAGGATATCCCTCAATTCATTTCACTTATTTCTGCCTGTGCAGGCACACTGGAAGCCATCATACCAATTCTGATATTACGCCATTTGGGTTTTGATCAAAAGTTGCATTCAATACGTGATGTCTTGTTGTTTACTTCAATCGCTGTAATCGCTGGGCCAGTAATTAGCGCTAGTGTTGGAACAATTACCGTGTCGCACTTTAATCCTGAAAGTACCATCAAATTGGAGAATATCTGGTTACTGTGGTGGATCGGTAACAGCATGGGTATATTGGTCATCGCAGCTTTTCTACTCTCTCTGAAAACATCAAAACACCATTTTGAAAATTTTAAGTCTTATCTTGAGTTATTTGTCATCATTCTAATTGCCATTGCAATCAGTTTTTCAGCATTAATGACTGATAGCCAGCATCCATCAATATTAATTCTTTATCTGGCATTGCCCTTTGTGAGTTATGCAGCCTACCGATATAACTTATTCGGCACCACAGCAACGATATTAGTCATATTTTTAACCATTGTTTTTGTTCGGCAATTTCTGGATCCAGCCCTTTTCTCACAACGTTCTCTGGGAGATATCTTTCAGATCATTGCATTTCTCTGGATCACAACTTTTACCGGTATCTCGATTTCGGCCGCAGTTGCAGGTTTAAAAGATAATGTTGAACTTGCCTTCCTGGCTCACCATGATCCGCTTACCGAACTGGCCAATCGACGTGTTCTGGAACAGCGAATTAATCGTGTAATCGAAAGTAAAGCTCACCAGTCAAGTAAAAACAGTCTGATTTTTATTGACCTGGATTACCTTAAACAGATAAATGATCAATACGGTCATCAGATGGGGGACGAAGTGTTAGTCGTTCTGGCTGATTTGATACGACAACATTTAAGGATGCGGGATACGGTTTGTCGATACGGCGGAGATGAATACGTCATATTACTGGAAAATTGCACGTTGGATGAAGCAACCATAATCGCACAAAAATTATTGAATACTGTGAGATCACATCACTTCAGCGCTTTCGATAAAACCTTTAACGTAACAGTCAGTATAGGTCTCACATTACTCAATAATTACGACTCTCTTTTGATGGCCATGTCAGCAGCAGATAAAGCCTTATATAAAGCAAAGTCAGCGGGCAGAGACCAATTCCAGATTCAGTAAAGACGTAAAACCTCCACACTTGAAAAACGCTAAAGCAACCCAATATTGAGATCAATCTGGTGTAATATTGCATGAAAATATTTTAGCTTTAACGGAGACAATTAGGTGGAACAATACAGAGGCACAACCATACTTTCTGTCAGGCGTGGTAATACCGTCGTCATTGGCGGAGATGGGCAGGTATCCCTCGGCAATACCATCATGAAAGGCAATGCCAGAAAAGTTCGGCGACTCTATAAAGACCAGGTCATTGCTGGGTTTGCTGGCGGTACCGCAGATGCATTTATGCTGTTTGAATTATTCGAAGCAAAACTAGAAAAACACGGCGGGCAAATGGTTCGTTCTGCCGTCGAACTGGCCAAAGACTGGCGCTCTGATAGAGCACTTCGCAGACTGGAAGCCTTGCTCTGTGTGGCTAATCAGGAAGCATCATTGATCATCTCCGGCAATGGCGATGTAATTGAACCCGAAGACAGTCTAATGGCAATAGGTTCAGGCGGTGCATTTGCCCAGGCTGCAGCGAGAGCCATGCTGGACACAACCGAACTCAGTGCACGTGAAATTGTCGAAAAAGGTCTGGGTATTGCGGCAGACATATGTATCTACACCAATCACAATCGCACCATAGAAGAGTTAGAGATCTAGGAACCACAGTGGAAAAAGAACAACTTTTACAATCGACGATGACACCGCGCGAAATTTCGCAGGAACTCGATAAACACATCATAGGACAAAACGATGCAAAGCGCGCAGTAGCAATAGCCTTGCGTAATCGTTGGCGTCGTCAGCAGGTCGATGAAGCGCTACGCAACGAAATCACACCAAAAAATATCCTGATGATGGGTCCAACGGGCGTTGGTAAAACCGAAATTGCGCGTCGTCTGGCTCGTCTTGCCAATGCGCCGTTCATCAAGGTCGAGGCCACTAAATTTACCGAAGTTGGTTATGTCGGTCGTGATGTAGAATCGATTATTCGCGATCTTGTCGACGTCTCGGTAAAAAATATGCGCGAAAGCGAAATGGAGCGCGTTCAGCACCGTGCTGAGGATGCTGCCGAAGAAAGAGTACTGGATGCATTGCTGCCCCGACCCAAAGATTTTCAACAGGAAGCTAATGATAAAAGTAGTGCTACACGACAGAAATTTCGCAAAATGTTACGCGAAGGTAAACTCGATGATAAGGAAATCGAAATCGAAATTACCCATCAAACTCTAGGTGTAGAGATTATGGCGCCACCCGGCATGGAAGAAATGACAAACCAGCTCCAGGGACTTTTTCAGAACATGGGCAAGGAAACCAGCAAAACGCGAAAACTGCCAGTTGCCGAAGCGTTAAAATTGCTCACCGATGAAGAAGCGTCAAAAATGGTGAATGAAGAAGAACTGAAACTTAGTGCGCTGGAAAACGCCGAGCAAAACGGCATCGTTTTTATCGATGAAATCGACAAGGTCGCCAAACGACAGGAAACAGGTGGCGCCGATGTTTCTCGCGAAGGTGTTCAACGAGATTTATTACCATTGGTAGAAGGTTGCACAGTATCCACCAAGTCTGGCATGATCAAAACAGATCACATACTTTTCATAGCATCCGGTGCATTTCACCTCTCCAAACCCAGCGACCTGATTCCGGAATTACAGGGTCGATTACCGATTCGAGTTGAGCTTTCTGCATTAACGGTTGAAGATTTTGTACGTATTCTTCAGGAACCGGATGCATCACTGACTGAACAGTACACGGCACTCATGAAAACCGAGGAGGTCGATCTCTCTTTTACTCAGGATGGCCTGCAAAAAATTGCCCAGGTAGCCTGGCAAGTCAATGAAAAGCAGCAAAACATAGGCGCGCGTCGTTTACATACTGTGCTGGAACGATTACTGGATACTGTCAGTTTTGATGCATCTGATATGAAAGGCCAGTCAGTAGTGGTTGATGCCGACTATGTTCACGAACACATTGGTGAGCTGTCTAAGGAAGAAGATCTTAGCCAGTACATCCTGTAAATTTACCAGCGAATCTTATGTCATACTCAAAACCTAAAGAAATCAATTTTCATAAAATCTCCGGTGTGCTGGACATCACTTTCGCTGATGGCTCCGATTACAGTTACCCATCAGAATACCTGAGAGTGTACTCACCTTCAGCCGAAGTTCAGGGTCATGGCCCAGGACAGGAAGTGCTACAAATCGGCAAGGAAGATGTGAAGATTATAAAACTTGATCCGGTTGGGCATTATGCTCTGAGCCTGTCCTTCGACGATAACCACGATACTGGCATTTACAGCTGGGAATACCTTTATCAGCTTGGCGCCAATTATGATAAAAAATGGGCAGCTTATCTCGAGCGACTTGAAGAAGCCGGCTATACGCGCAAAGAAGGCGGGCATCTATAACCGTACCAGTACAAATGCTGAACTGACGTGTGACATCTGTTAAGGTACGCTCAACATAAATTTAGTCGGTTCAAGAATCCCGTGAATAAAGAATCTAGTACCACTTCCGATACTACGCACTTCGGATTCCAACAGGTACCTCTGGGACAGAAACAAAAAAAAGTTGCCGAAGTATTCGATTCCGTAGCTGGAAAATATGACCTGATGAACGATGTCATGTCTCTTGGCATTCATCATTTGTGGAAAAAGTTTACACTGGAATTATGCGGTATCCGCAAAGGTCATCAAGTGCTTGATTTGGCAGGCGGCACAGGTGATCTAGCAATAAAGCAGGCAAAACTGGTTGGGAATGAAGGTCATGTCGTGCTAGCTGATATCAATGCTGAAATGTTACACGAGGGGCAGGATCGGGTGATCAACAAAGGCCTTGTCGATCGTATCTCAATTTATCAATGCAATGCTGAAATGTTACCTTTTGCCGATAACAGTTTTGACTGTATTACTATCGCTTTCGGTTTACGCAATGTTACCGATAAAGCCGAGGCCTTACGGTCAATGTATCGAGTGCTCAAACCGGGTGGCAGACTTTGTGTTCTGGAATTTTCCAAACCTGTCTTCAAACCATTGGAAAAAATCTACGATTTTTACTCTTTTAAAATTCTTCCACGATTGGGTCAATTTATTGCGAATGATAGTGAAAGTTATCAGTATCTGGCAGAATCAATTCGAATGCACCCTGATCAGGAAACACTAAAGGAAATAATGTTGCAGCAGGCAGGATTTGATGAAGTAGAATTTTTTAATATGACCGGCGGCATTGTAGTATTACATCGCGCCTTTAAATATTAGAGCTTGATACGGAAATATCATGTTAGCGCAACTAGCCGACAATGCTCTGGGTTTAGCTGAAATTGGCGCAAATCGACTGCTTCAGTTGGATGACCATGTACTACAGCATTGCACCAAACTTCAATCAAGCTGTATCGAAATACATTTGAGCGATATCAATCAGCGTATTTACTGCCATCCAGGCAGCTGGGGCATTCGTTTAAGCTTGCAGAAACCGGCCAAAAACGTCGATGCTACAATCAGTGGCAGAATCATGGCACTGGTTGCGCTCTCCCTGGAACAGGATAAGATCAGCACTTCAATTCAGCAACGCGTAGAAATAAGTGGCGATGCTGCTGTAGCCCAACAATTCCAGAAAATAATGACCGAGTTGGATATAGACTGGGAAGAAGTGTTATCGCAATACACTGGTGACATACTAGCCTATAAAATTAATCTACAATTTAAACGTAGCCAGCAATGGTTTGCTCAAAGCCTGCAATCACTGATGAGAAACAGCAGCGAATACATGCAGCATGAGAGCAGATCTACGCCAAGCTTGCCAGAATATCAACGCTTTCAGGCTAATCTCGGAACCTTACGTTCAGATATAGACCGTGCCGAAGCCCGAATTCGCCAACTGACGCAAAAACTGTCAGCCAAATCCTCATAGAGCACATAGCACAGTAATGCTCAGTACGCTGTATCGATTTCTATACGTCAATTTTACGCTAGCCCGTTTCGGGCTTGACGAAGTTATGCTGTCTTTGCATTTCTTTCGACCCCTGAAAATACTGGTTCAAATTAATCCGTTCAACTGGTTTCGGGGAGATCATTTGTCAGAGGCCCAACGTCTGCGTTTGTGTATAGAGTCACTGGGACCTATTTTTATAAAATTTGGTCAGATGTTATCGACCAGGCGCGATCTTCTGACCGATGAAATTATCGATGAACTGGAATTTCTGCTCGACCGCGTACCACCATTTCCTGTCGAACAAGCCAAAAATATCATTGAACAGCAATTGGGGGTTTCGATAAAGGATGCATTTGAATCGTTCGATGACCAGGTACTGGCATCGGCCTCAATTGCTCAGGTTCACAATGCCGTACTCAAAACAGGCGAACTGGTGATTGTCAAAATCGTTCGCCCTGGCATCAGAAAGCAAATCGATAAAGATATCAAAATGCTTAAAATGTTGGCCGCTATGGCTGACCGATACTGGGTCGAAGCAAAGCGGGTCAAACCTGTACAAATCGTTAGGGAGTTCGAGAAAACACTGATCAATGAACTAGATTTGATACGGGAAGCAGCCAATGCCTGCGAATTACGCCGCCATTTTGAAGGCTCCAGTGATCTTTACGTACCTCGGATATATTGGGATTACTGCAAGTCGAAAGTAATGGTGATCGAACGTATCGATGGCATTCCGGTTTCCGATATAGAGCAACTCAAGGCACATAATATTAATCTGGAAGTTTTGTCGAGAAAAGGTGTTGAAGTTTTTTTCACCCAGGTATATCAAAACAACTTCTTTCACGCCGACATGCATCCGGGCAATATTTTTGTTTCTCGCAAGAATCCCGCTAATCCACAATATATCGCGGTAGATTTCGGCATCATGGGTTCACTGTCCCGCTCTGATCAACGTTATCTGGCGGAAAATTTTGTCGCATTTTTCAATCGTGATTATCGGCGTGTGGCTGAATTGCACATCGATTCCGGCTGGGTGGATAAAGGAACCCGTATTGATGATTTTGAGTCGGCCATCCGTGCTGTTTGTGAACCAATGTTTCAGCGCCCGCTGGCAGAAATATCATTTGGACAACTGTTGGTCAGGCTATTCCAGACTGCTCGAGAATTTAATATGGAAATTCAACCCCAACTATTGTTGCTGGAAAAGACTTTTTTGCATATCGAAGGCCTGGGCAGAACGCTTTACCCGCAGCTTGATTTGTGGGATACCGCCAAACCCTACCTGGAGCGATGGCTGAGCGAGCAAATTGGTGCACGCGCAATGTTCAATGGTTTCAAAAAAAACCTGCCCTATATCGCTGAAAACTTGCCCGACCTGCCGCAGCTGGCGTTCAAGACACTACAAAAAATCGCCAACGATGAACTGGAAATCGAATGGAAATCAAAGCAACTGGAAGAAGTAAAAAAAGAAATTATTAGAGCAAACAAACGCACCACGCAATCTATCGCAGGAGCTTCATTTGTTATTAGCGGTAGCCTGATTGCTGCTCTGGATGGCATAGCGCCAGCAATGATTGGCAGCGGATTGTTTTTCCTGCCACTAGTGAGTGTTGTATTATTACTTCCAGGTCTGTATTTGTTGTTCAAAAAATAGGATATTCGCAGTATTGAGCTGTTGTAATTAGTAGGCACAAAGTAATTGTGTCTTAGAAATCGTTTTTAACCACAATTTACAGAAAGTGCTCCTTTAAGTAACCGCTTTCCATGTTTATATCCACTCCAGTAAGAATCTTTTGCCTGTTGGCGATATTCTTCAGGCACCTTCTCCAATAGCTGGTTATAGTCTCGATTTGCGACTTTTTTATCACCGCAAACGTGACGCTTATAGGCGAGTTGGCCACTTAATTCAGCGATTCGCATGTGTCGCAATTTGGGATCTTCGGCGACTTCTGGCTCCTTCTTAACCGGTTTTTGTGAATCTTTGGCCTGCTCTTCTACTTTTGCACCTTTAACGTTCGCTTGTTCTTTTTGTTCTGCCCGGTTTCTGGATTTTGTCAGACGTAAACATTCATCAGCTGATAACAAAGTACTATTGGCTTTGCTTTTATCGAATCCTTCCTGAAAGGCGTCTCGCATCTTATCTCGGCTATCCTGAGGCATTTTTTGAACGCGCAATGTAAATTCAGATAAAACTGCTGCTTCTCCGCATTGCAATCTGGAATAACTTAGCGTACCTAGTGTTTTAGACAAATTGATAATTGAATCGATCGCAGGTTGAGAGTCCCCAGCATCCTCTGACTGTTCGGCAGCCTGGAGGTTTTCTACGGCTTTATCGATAATTGAAAGAATCGAACTCAAACCCTGATCCTTCAATTCGGCAAATGACGTGCCTGCCATTGAACAGAAAACAAATAAGACCAGCAGGCCTCTTTTTAAAAAAATCATTTGGTATCCAAAATTAAAGTTTGAAAACACTCACTCTTCTGTGAGAAGAATACTATTACAAACATTAAATCATGTCTTTGACGAATCATCCAGTAACTGCTGCAAAGGTTCTGGTTTATGAAGATGATAACCCTGGCCATAAGCAACACCAATTTTAATAAGGGCCTTTTCAACTGCTGCATTCTCTACATATTCGGCAATGGTATGACGCGACATAATTTTTGAAACTGCATTTATCGATTCGACCATGGTGTAATGGATTGCATCAGTATCAATATCACGCACAAATGAACCATCCAGCTTGACCAGGTCAACTTCAAGATTTTTGAGGTAGCTGAAAGATGACATACCGGTACCAAAGTCATCAAGTGCAATCAGGCATCCCATGCTCTTAATTTCATGAATAAAGATCTTGGCCTGCTTCAGGTTTCCAATTGTGGCTGTTTCCGTTATTTCAAAGCAAAGCTGAGTTGGGTCCAGATGATATTTTTTAATCGTTTCCTGGATCAGAGGAACCAGGTCCGAATTACTGACAGAGTTACCCGATATATTGACACTAAGGCGATAATTACTTTTACCAGATAACATTTTAGCGGCCAGTGTCAATACGCATTTATCCAGCTCGAAAATGCCGCCAAACCGTTCCAGCGCCGGAATGAAGCTGTCAGGATAAACTAAGGTCTCGTTACTCTTCATACGGACCAGCACTTCACTCCATTCAATACCATCTGCTTCGCTCAGGCCTATAATTTTTTGCCCATGCAATACAATATTACCTTTCGAGATAGCATTGAGTGCTTCCTCAGCCCAAAACATTTCACTACGCCGTGTTTTTATCTGAGTATCATCCGGGTTATAGACATAAACCCGATTACGACCATTATCTTTTGCCTGGTAGCAAGCGGTATCGACCAGACTCATCACTTCGGCGTTATCGCTGATGTAAATATCGATTTCCAGCATGCCAATGCTAACGCCAATACTGTAGGTATGTCCTTGCCAGTCAAAAAAGTATTGATCGATGGAAAGGCGAAGAGATTCGGCTATTTTCGTAGCACGATCCAGGGAACAAAAAGACAACAAAATGCCAAATTCATCACCACCGAGTCTGGCCAGGGTATCACCGCGACGCAACTGGCTCTTCAATAGGCTGCTTACCTGTCTTAACAACTCATCTCCTGCAACATGACCTGCGGTATCGTTTACCACTTTGAACTGGTCAAGATCCAGATACATTATGATCGCGTTTTCTTCTTCAGATTTGACCATGTGGATCGTCTCGGCAAGACGACGCTCGAATTCTTTACGGTTCACCAATCCAGTTAGACTATCGTGAGTTGCCTGGTACTCAAGTTCATTGGTTCTTTCGAGATACTTAAGCTCCAGATCCTGATTATTTTTGATAATATTTTGTTCTGCACGAAAACGCCGGTAACTACTATGCAGAAAAAGTACCGATATAAATACACACAAAGCGTACAGCTGATATGACAGACTTCTCAATTCGTTTTTCCTGTCAATCTTAGCTTCTATGTCCTGAATTGCCATGATTTGCCAGCGAGTCCCTGAAATTGGCTGACTCGATAAAACCTGGCCGAGTTCTTCATCTGATAAAAAAATGTCACGATTAACATTCGCACGAGTACCCTCGGCATTTATCTCAATACGTTTTGGCTTATCACGACGAACGATCACAAACTGCAGGTTTTCTGGAGCGCCTAATTTTAATAGTGTTTGAATTTTTATAGTCTGTAGACTGACGAACAAAATACTCTCTGGAAAATTATTAATTTTATTCCGTGACAGTATGTCAAAATGGTACGCTTCTGGATTGGGGTTGCTATGAATGAAAACTTCATTTGGGTGCTGATCCTTACTAAAAACATCAATATCATTCTGACATCCGCGGCCAATAAATGATTCGGGATCGGGTAGCAGATTGACACCATTTTTATCTGAGATGGTAAAATTGAGAAGTTCAGGAAAGTATAATTTCAACCCCTGTTTTAGTTTTAATCTGAGTTGCTCATTTTCAGGATTGTTCGCCAATACGCCAAACTGATCCTGGTTAGCTCGATGATAAAGTTTCAATAACTTACGTAAGCCCTTAACATATAGCTGGATATGAGAACTGGTTGCGTAAGCCGATGACTCTGCCAGATTTCGCTCCTGATCCCGATATTCATCAAAGCGATTTTCTTCTAACCAGCCTAATAAAATAAAAATAAGAACCAACACAAAGCCATGCAGGACAACAAACGGCGAGAAACCTGAAACTTTAGGTAAGGGCATGAATGATGATTTTTTTTAAAAATGATAGCTTTGATAATAGCTAATATTTGTTGGATGTCTAATTTGTGACACTATAAAATTCTATAACCCGTATAATTCGATATTTGTTTTATTAATTATCTACTTTGAAACATCGAATTTTATCGAACTGGATAAATCCCCTACAATACCTAAATTTCCGGCCTAATATTGAAGTACTCTCGTGGTTAGAAGACAGGGATTCACTAACCAGACGCCTCATCAAACAATGTCAGGGAAGCTTTTCAGTCCAGGTATTAAGTCAACAATGGGGTAAAGCACAACTGTCAGAGGCTAAACTGCTTGGCATTCCTCTTCGACAACGAGTGTTACTACGACAGGTTCTACTCAAATGTGATAATAACTTGAACGTTTTTGCGCGCTCTATAATTCCGTTAAAAACGTTGCGAGGTCGACATAAAAGGCTGAAATACCTTGGGGAAAAACCCTTAGGTGGTTACCTTTTCAGTATTTCCAGCTTAAAACGAAACTGCATTGAGTGGTTTTATATCCAGCAGCAAAATGAATTGAGAGACAATATGTTATTGAATGATGAAAACCAGACCAGAAATTTCTGGGGACGGCGTTCATTATTTCTTATAAACCAGAAGCCATTGCTAGTCACTGAGTTTTTTTTGCCTGGTTTATTCTTGTCACAGGAGAAAAAAACCAGGGAAATAAAAAATGAACGATGATCCTAAAATTGGCTTTGTCAGCCTGGGTTGCCCCAAAGCTACGGTAGACTCTGAACAAGTAATCACCCAGTTAAAAGCCGAAGGATATGAGCTGGTTGCTGATTATGAAAAAGCCGATATGGTCATCATCAATACCTGTGGTTTTATCGATTCAGCGGTAGCTGAGTCGTTGCAAACCATCGATGAGGCTCTGATTGAAAATGGAAAAGTCATCGTAACCGGTTGCCTGGGTGCTAAAAAAGAATTTGTGCAGCAGCAATTCCCGGATCTTTTAGCAGTAACAGGACCACATGCAACTGCGGAGGTAATGAACGCCGTACACAGTCATTTACCGGCTCCGCACGATCCTTTTATGGATCTGGTTCCCAAACAGGGTATAAGACTAACGCCACAACATTACGCCTATCTGAAGATATCTGAAGGCTGTAACCATCGTTGCAGTTTTTGTATTATTCCTTCGTTTCGAGGCGACTTGAACAGTAGACCAATCAACGATGTCATGCAGGAAGCGCAGAATCTTGTGCAGTCCGGCATCAAGGAATTACTGGTTATCTCTCAGGATACCAGCGCTTATGGCGTAGATTGTAAATATGCAACGCATTTCTGGCAGGGCCAGCCATTACAAACGCGATTTTATGATCTCGTTCGAGCACTTGGACAACTTGGTGTCTGGGTTCGACTTCATTATGTTTATCCGTATCCTCATGTCGATAAAATCATACATTTGATGGCCGAAGGACGGGTTCTGCCCTATCTGGACATACCCTTTCAACACGCCAGCCCAAAAATTCTTAAGGCCATGAAAAGACCTGGAGATCAAAACAAAGTACTGGAAAGGATCAGAAAATGGCGAGAAATCTGTCCACAACTGGTGATTCGCAGCACATTTATCGTTGGCTTCCCGGGTGAAACAGAACAAGATTTCGATCAACTGCTAGATTTTCTTGAACAAGCCCAACTTGATCGAGTTGGCTGCTTTCAATATTCTCCAGTAGCAGGCGCAGCAGCCAATGATCTGCCAAATCATGTCGCTGATGATATAAAACAAGATCGATATGATCGTTTCATGCTAAAACAACAGGGCATCAGCACAAAACGACTGAAACAGCGCATTGGCTCGCAAATGACTGTATTGATCGAAAAACAAACGGATAGTTTCTGGATTGGACGTAGTTATGCCGACGCACCAGATATTGATGGTGAAGTCATTATAGAAACAACGCAATCGTTACAAATTGGTGAGTTTTATCAGGCGATAATCACTAAAACTGATGAGTACGATTGTTACGCGGAGATTGTAAAATGAAGCTCGCTATAGTAGTCAACGACAAATTAATGATGAGTTATGATCGTTCGGTCGAACTACCCGAGAAACAGCAACAGTATCTTCAAAAGTTAGACATAAAATTTGAGCAAGGTATCCAGTTGCAAGAAGTCGATATCCCAAGCCCCAATATGGAGCAAAGAGCCAAATTTATGGCATTTAGCTTAATGGAAGGCATTCTCTATCAGGAAGACTCAATGGCTGCAGCCAGCATGGCCTGGCTGGCAAATCGACTGCCAGATTTGAAACAGTTAATTGCACATGTCGATCATGACGGCACACAATTTGAACTGGATTTTGATCATGAATATGTCGAGAATCAATTCACTGTCGAACTTAGTCGTACATTACACTAGCGATTGTAAGTATATTTTTCCATCGTCATTAATAATATCCAGTTGTTCCAGGCTATCTCCAACACAGGGGCCGGAAACACATAATCCTGAGCCTATTTTAAACCGGGCAGCATGAAGCGCGCATACAATCAGAAAGCCATCCAGATCTAAAAATTTATGCTCGATCCAGTCTAGCGGCACACCAGTATGTGGACAGGAATTTCTGTAGGCGAAAAATTCGCCATCTCTTTTAACGACAAAACCCTTAATTTCTACATCATTGTGAGAAACATCAAAACCATGTGATCCCGGATCGGTAATATCGTCGGTTTCGCAAATATAAGACTTAACTTTCATATTTTAAACTTGGAGAAGCTAGCTAAAAATTCAGGGGAACCCTAATTGTCTTGACTATCTTTATTAGCAAGATGAACAGACATCGCGATAAATCTTTCGGTAGCATTATAATCCATTAAACCTGAATTACCGAGAGTACATACAAGCTATGCTTGTAGATTCAATTTAGAAAACAGTTACAGACAATTCGAGCGTACGATACTCACCATCCTCTGAGAGGAACTCATTTGCGAAAATAATGGTATCAGAAACACAGTTCCTGATTAAAAGAATTGAATTTATTGACATTTATTAATCAAATTTACTGGAAACTTGACTAGAAGATTCTACACTCGTTGGGAGAATCAAAAAAAAGTATAATGGCATTGTTAGATCAAAAAGACTGGAAAGGCAGATATCAGGCAAGTATACGAGAGCTTGATAAAAAAGAAATCGAGTGGCGTAATGTAGATTCCTTATTGCGCAAAGCGATCAGTCGCCTGGCAATTGCGAGTAAAGGTCAAGACCAACAGGTAAATAAGCAGCTTGATCTAATTCGTTCTTTATCGAATAAAAATAACGATCAGCAACTTGAGCTAGCTTTAAACAAACTAGCAAACTTGCTCAAAAATATAGATTCTTTACAAAATTCCTCGTCACAATCTCAGCAACAAAGATCTGAAGGAGCATCGACCCACCTCGATATAATAAAAGTACTGATACATTTATTTCAGAAAATTTCATTTCCTGAAAATGTAGGCTCACAGGTCAGGATAATGTGCGAATCTATGTTGAGAGAGGCCGTTAAGGGTGAAAGTAAAACGGCTTTAAGTGATTTCGTTAAATATCTTACAAAACTCATTGACGAAAATAATATTGTAATACAACAAATCTCCAATAAAAGTCAAAGCATGATGCAATTCCTGAATTTGTTACAGCTGGATGCTGAAACGACTGAATCAGTGAAACAATTGAATCTCTCTAACGGATTCAATCAGGACGAGCTAAAAAAACTGGCTGACCTGATAAATGCGGATAACCAAAAACATAATACCTCCGCAGAAAAAATAATAACGACACTACTAGAGCAACTCATTGTCATTCCTGAACTTGAAATCCAATGCAAAAAAATCCGCCAAAAACTGAGCGTTTCAGACACTCAACAAACCTGGCCGGACTTATTAAAACAAATCGTTACAGCTGTCTCTTCAGCCATAAAAAAACACCGTCAGGACAAGCAGGCGTTATCAAAATTTATCAAGCATATTTCCAGGGAATTGTCCGGTGTCAACAGCGCCATAGGTGAACAACATGCTGAAGAACTGGATGTGTTTGAAGATATTACCGAACTTGGCATCATGATGAAAAAAAGCGTCAAAGCTTTTCAACAGGATATACTGCAGGAAGACAACATTGATCAGTTAAAGAATTTAATCGAAAAAAACATCGATGCGATTAAACATGGTATTGATGATTTTGTGGACAGGAGTTCCGAACGTCATGCCAGCACAGGCGATCGAAATAGCAACTTAATGAACCGTCTTAATAAAATGGAAAAAGAGACTGAGGTTCTGAAACAAAAGTTGGCCGAAAACCAGGATAAACTCTTACATGATTCTTTGACCGGCCTCTATAGCAGACTGGCCTATGATGAATATCTGACACAGGAATTACAAAGATGGAATCGTTATCAAAATATTTTCAGTTATGCCATCCTGGATATTGATTACTTTAAACGGGTAAACGATAGGTATGGTCACAATACTGGTGACAACGCACTCAAAATTGTCAGCCAGATTTTAAAGAATAAAACGCGTGAAAGTGATCGCCTTTTCCGGATTGGAGGCGAAGAATTTGTTTTGATACTACCGAACCAGGGACAACAGAAAGCAGCAGAAATAGTAGAAGAGTTACGAGCACTTGTCAGTAAAAGCCCGTTTCATTTTAAACAGGAAATCGTAAATTTAACCTTGTCAGTCGGTTTGACCGAAGTTAGAACAAATGATACTTCAGAAAGCCTGTACGAAAGAGCTGATAAAGCCCTGTATGAAGCTAAAAATACGGGTCGAAACAGGATGGTTGTGGCTGATTAAAAGATTATTACCCTAATCCACACATAGAAATGCGAATGAAAGTGCAAGTATTTGGAGAATATAGAGTTTTTATAAACATATTAAATATGTAGTCGCACCCATAGGTTCGGCGGAATATTTTAAAATGATAGATTTTTCAAAGAATTGTGCTTGCATCGTGTTTCTATGTGTGGACTAGGTATTAAGCTTCTTCTCTGGTTTTGGCAACAATAGTCAAAGCATGTAACTCGCCTGATGCTATTTCGTCGTTCACTGCTGCATAAACCATTCGGTGACGTTTAATGATGCTAAGGCCGTTAAAATCTTCGCAGATAATTTCTGCTGTAAACTTTCCTTCGGCACCTGTTACTTTAACTTCTGCTTCAGTCAAGTGTTGCTGAATGAGTGTAGTGATGGCTTCCGGGGTCATGTAAATTTCCAAAAATAATTAAAATAAACGTTCAATTTATCCTATAAAGATACTATAGAATTTTAGAGAATATACCATGCAAAAATTAATCTTCGGTCTGTTAATCCTGTTTCTGACTCAATCTGCATCGGCTGCAGAAGAAAGTGATGAAAAGAAAAAAGTGCCTGCCTATATCTCATTGGGTAATGCGATGGTGCTGAATCTCACCAATAAAAAGAGTCGTTTAACTTTTCTTCAGCTAAAAGCGGATGTGTTGATTGCAGATGAAGATTCCAAGTCTGTAGTTGAATCTCATATTCCAGCAATACGTCACCAGCTTATCCTGCTGCTCAGTGAACAAAGCGTACAGGATATGAAGTCGTCATCAAAACGGGAAGAAATCCGCATGAAAGCAACCACTCAGATACAGGAACTACTTGCTAAACTGGCAGGTACAAATGATATTGAGGATGTTCTTTTTTCCAGTTTTTTAGTGCAATAAATAGGGTCTCTTGCAAAATTCGGGTGTGGATGAGCTGTAAAGCCATATTTTCCCTGTTTTTAGCCAGAATGAGGTGCATAGTTTCGCTACGCATCGAAATTCTGGATGAAAACTGGGGAAATATGGTGCAGCAGATCGCCGCTCACTGATTTTGAAAGAGGCTCAATATTTACTGATTCAGGTTAACCCTTTATAACCTACTCAGGAACGTATCTATAGTAAGATAGCTAATTCGTTTCCAGTGAGCTAAGCAGTGTCAAACCGTTTCATTCTCTTTATTGCGCTTTTTCTAGCCCCACTAGCTTCCATCAATGCAACAATTACTGATCAGGAATTAAACTCGGTAACCTTTGAGGACTCCCCTCGGGCGCGTGAAATTATCCATCCCGACTGGTTCAAACTCTCCTTTCTGGATCTTCGAAATGATCTACGAGAAGCACTAGCTTCCGGTAAAAAAGGGATAGCGCTTTATTTTGGTCAAAAAAACTGTGCCTATTGTAAAGCCCTGATGGAAGTAAACTTTAAAAAACCGACTTTGGTAAAATATGTGCGCGAAAATTTCGATATCATCCCGCTGGATATTTGGGGTAATCGCACTGTAACTATGATCAGCGGAGAACAAATTAAAGAAAATGAACTGGCGATATTTGAAAATACAAACTTTACACCGTCACTCATATTTTTTAATCAGGAAGGTCAGATATCGTTCAAAATGCGTGGTTACTTCAAGCCCTATAGATTTCAGGCGATGTTGAAATATATTGCTGAAGATTATTATAAAATAGAGTCTTTTCGCCGCTATCTGGATAGGGCTGCCCCCCCTGGAAAATTTGATGAAGAAGATCTGAATGAATACGAGCAATTTGCTGTAGCACCTCAGGTTATGGACAGGCGTGCAGCTAGCAGCAATAAACCCCTGGCCGTTTTTTTCGAAGAAAAAAAATGTCATGCTTGTGATGTACTGCACTCCGAACCCATGTACGATAATAAAGCTCAAACTTTCCTTAAAGGTTTTGAACTGAGACAGCTGGATGTGCGCTCTAACACACCGATATTAACACCCGACGGTTTTCGCATTTCAGCACGGCAATGGGCTGAGAAACTGGATATACATTATGCTCCGACAATTGTGATCTTTGACGAAACCGGTCAGGAAGTCATGAGAGTTGATTCAGTAGTGAAACTGTATCGATTACGCGGGATACTCAACTACATCGTCAGTAAAGGTTATAAGCACTACCGATCCTATCAACGTTGGCGACGATATTCAGAAGCTGAACGGTAGTGGTAGTAATGACTACTCGCCGTGAAACACTATCTGCCCATCGATCACGTTCAGCGAATTTTTACCACCAATAAAATCGATTAAATGTTGCCCAACTAGCTGCAAACGCCACCCGCTTGCTAGCTTGCAATTTTTCCTATCTAGTATCAGCTGATCAATGTCTTTTCGAGTAACAAGGCTGGCAATGGCAATCTGGTGTTGGCCGGCAAAGAGTCGGCACAAAGCCATCAAACAGTCACCTAGAGCCTGTTGATTTGTGTTCAACTTTTGCATTTTTGAATGTCGTGGCCATTCTGGTTCCGGAATATTTGAAGCTGTTTCCAAAACCGATAAGATTTCATTACCATATTGTTTGATAAACCCTGGTTTGATTTGACGAAAATGCTCAAATCCGCTTATCGAATTCGGTTTAATCCGTGAAATTTCTATGATGACATCATCTTGAATCACCCAACGCTTGGGCAGATTCTTTTTTTGAGCCAGTGATTCACGCCAAACACACAGAAGTTGGGCGATTTGAAGGCTAAATCCGCTAATTTTCTGCACGCCTTTTAATTTTTTCCAGAGCTGATTCAAATCAGGTTGAAATAAGGCTGGATCAGCATAACGATCAAATTCAGCAGTCATCCAGTCGAAACGATGTTTTTCAACTAACGCCTTCTGTAATGACAAATAAACAGGCAGCAGATAAATCACATCATCCATCGCATAATCCAGCTCAGCAGCTGAGAGTGGTCGTTTATTCCAGTTAGTACGCGTGTAAGCCTTGTCCAGCTGGGTTCCGGTTAGCTGCTTTACCAGGTCGGCATAACCAATTTGACTGGCGTAACCCAATAAAGCAGCCGCGAGTTGTGTATCAAAAACCGAAACAGTATGGCAGTTAAATTGCTGGTAGAACAATTCCATATCCTGACTGGGAGAATGTAGAACTTTAATAATTTCTGGATTTACCAGTAATGCTACAAACGGAGAAAAATCATTAATACACTGAGGATCGATACAGGCTTGATGTTGTTCCGTGGCGACTTGAATCAACGAAAGTTCCGGATAATAAGTCTTTTCTCTGACAAATTCTGTATCAATTGCAATATAGTTTGCTGGTTCAATCAGCTGGCAAAACTCGACAAGTTGTTGATCAGAGTCCAGGTAAAGGTAAGATGAATCTGTGTTACCTGTCATTTTTCTAGTGTTCATTTTATGCCGCCCTTCCGTCGGATATCTCTTAACACAATAAATACCCAGGGCCAGATAAACATGCCAATTAGCGGTGATGCAAAAAATGTTATTGCAGTTGGCGATCGGCCAAGGGTGCCTTCAACCCAAATAATTAATGCCTGGCTTATCGATAATAAAATCCAGACATAAAATGCCTGCTGATGCAAAGGTAAAACGCGAATGCGCTGATGCAAATTGACATTGATAAAAATAATAACTACCAGAGCCAACGAGTGCTGACCCAATAGCATCGCCTGAGAAACGTCAACAATAATGCCCACTATAAAGGCAAACCACATTCCGACACGATTGGGTAAAGCCATACTCCAGTAAATCAGAATTAATGCCACCCAGTCGGGCCGATAATGTTGCGCCCAATCGGGCATAGGTAACATCTGCAGAACCAGCCCAAGCATCAAACTCAGAATGATATAAATCTGATTGAATTGAAACATCAGAATTTACATTATAATGTTGGTAAAGCACTGGGCTGAATGACCAGTACTTCTCTACTGCTATTGAGCAACGCCGTAGGTTTGGCTATAGCCGAGATAAATCCGTCATTTACTTTGCGCTTGATTTCGCTCACTAACGCGACTGGGTAATCAGCCGGAAAGCGCCCATCGAGGCCAGAAGTAACGAGCACATCGCCAACCTTGATTTCAGCAGTAGCAGGTAGATATTTCAATTCCAGCTGATCGGTGTTGCCGCTGCCAAATCCAATAGTGCGAATACCGCTACGGATAAATCTTAAAGGAATGGCATGTTCCGGGTCTGAAATTAACATAACCGTCGCTGAAGAATGATAAAGATGAATTATTTGGCCCATCACGCCTTTATCATCTATTACCGCCTGTCCAACATGCACACCATCAGCCGAACCTTTATTAATTTCAATTAACTGGCGATAAGGGTTCAGATCAACCGAAACTAATTCTGCAACGATGACTTCATCCTGCAGTTTACGCGCTGATCCGAGAAGCTTTTTAAGCTGGTCGTTCTCTGCCACTAAAATTTGCAATTTTTGTAATTTTGCATTGAGCAAACGTTCATTGGCGCGAAATTTTTGGTTTTCTTCCTGTAGCTGGCGATGAGAAGTAAACCAGTTACTAATCCAGTTTCCAACATTCGAAGGGGCTGTAACCAGGAATTTTAGTGGTGAAAGAGCAAGAGAGATACCGGAACGAACTGATTCAAGATGTTTGAATCGATGATCGACCATCATCAGGCTAATGCTAAAAATGATCAGTATCAATATTTGAGCGATAGTACCATTGGTGTTTTGAAACAGCGGTTTCATGAACTATTGATGGGTGAGTCGTATTACTCGACGGCAAGAAAATCAAGCCCGTGCTCATCGATCATTTCCAGGATACGGCCACCACCACGAGCAACACAGGTTAAGGGGTCTTCAGCAATGATGACCGGAAGTCCCGTTTCCTCCATAATTAGTCGATCCAGATCGCGCAATAATGCACCGCCACCAGTTAAAACAATGCCTCTCTCCGCAATATCTGAACCCAATTCCGGTGGTGTTTGTTCAAGCGCATTTTTGACCGCACTGACTATGCCGTACAGTGGCTCCTGCAATGATTCCAGAATTTCGTTGCTGTTAAGCGTGAAACTGCGAGGTACACCCTCGGAAAGGTTACGTCCTTTGACTTCGGTTTCCAGTAAATCCTTGCCGGGATAAGCGGTACCCACCTGAATTTTTATTTTTTCAGCTGTAGCCTCACCGATCAATATTCCGTAGTTACGGCGTACATAGTTGATTATCGATTCATCAAAACGATCACCACCAATGCGAACCGAAGCAGAATAAACAATACCATTAAGTGACATGACTGCAACTTCTGAAGTGCCTCCGCCAACATCCAGAACCATGGAACCCTGTGCTTCGTTGACTGGCATACCTGCACCGATTGCTGCTGCCATTGGCTCTTCAACGAGATAAACCTTTCGCGCACCGGCACCAACTGCAGAATCTTTGATCGCCCGACGTTCCACCTGAGTAGCACCACAAGGCACACAGATTAATACTCGTGGACTGGGGCGAAAGAACTGGTTTTCATGTACCTTGCGAATGAAATGCTGCAGCATTTTTTCGGTATAGGTGAAATCGGCGATCACACCGTCTTTCATTGGACGCATCGCCGTAATATTTGCTGGTGTTCGACCTAACATGCTTTTAGCCTGAACGCCTACAGCTTCAATAGATTTTGGCCCGCCAGGCCCTCTATCCATTCTAATGGCAACCACAGATGGCTCGTTCAATACTATGCCCTGACCTCGTGAATAAATCAGAGTATTTGCAGTGCCTAAATCAATAGACAAGTCATTAGAAAGTAGTCCGCGTAACGAAGAAAACATGTAATTCCAAACCTTGTGTAAAGTTGTGGGTAGAAACCCAAAAAATGCAGCCTACTCTAGCAACGGCACGGCATTTGAGCAAGAAGGCAAAGCAATTAAAACAGCTTATGAAGAAATAGTTGTCAGGAATATTCAGCAAAAGCTGAAAATATGCTAAGTTTGCCGATCTTTGGCAATCTGCAATCAAAACACTCAACACATGACTTTAAAAATTGACGATATTAACAATATTGCTCACCTGGCACGCCTGCGAATCGACCCGGACGATCTTGAGCAATACACCACCGATTTATCGAATATCCTGCATCTGGTTGAACAGATGAATCAAACCAATACCGATAATATCGAGCCTATGGCTCATCCATTTGATGCCGCCCAGCGTTTAAGAACTGATGAAGCGACTGAACCCGATCAGCGCGACAAATTTCAGAAAAATGCCCCTGATGTCGAACAAGGCCTGTATCGGGTACCCAGAGTTATTGAGTGAACAGACAAATAATAATGTCCTTATGAGTAATATACAAACAATTAGTCAGCTTCAGTCAGGCCTGAGAAAAGGCAACTTCTCAAGCATAGAATTGACACAGGATTATCTGCAAAAGATAAAAGTCCTCAATGAGCAAATCAACGGTTTCATCACCATCACTGATGACCTGGCGCTAGAACAGGCTCGACAGGCAGATGAAAAAATTGCTTCGGGTCAGATGAGCAGTTTAACCGGAATACCGCTGGCCCATAAAGATATCTTCTGTACCGACGGCATACGTACATCCTGCGGATCCAGAATGCTGGATAACTTTATAGCGCCTTATAATGCGACGGTAATCGAAAATTTTTTGGTCGAAAACACGGTCATGCTAGGAAAAACTAATATGGATGAATTTGCCATGGGCTCATCCAACGAAAACAGCTACTACGGTACTGTTAGCAACCCGTGGGACTCACAACGCATTCCTGGCGGTTCATCCGGTGGATCTGCGGCGGTTGTCAGTGCTGGATTAGCGCCCGCTGCGACCGGCACAGATACCGGTGGCTCGATCCGTCAACCTGCGGCTCTGTGTGGTATTACAGGCCTTAAACCTACCTATGGCCGCGTCTCACGCTACGGGATGATCGCTTTCGCCTCCAGCCTGGATCAGGGCGGCCCACTGGCGCATACGGCTGAAGACTGCGCGATATTACTGCAAACCATGGCCGGATTTGATCTACGCGATTCTACCTCTATTGACCGAGAAGTACCGGATTTCAGCGCCAATCTCAACCACAGCCTGCAAGGGATTAAGATTGGACTGCCAAAAGAATATTTCAGCGATGGCCTTGACGGTGATATCGCTAGAATTATCGAACAGGCAATTGCAGAATATAAAAAGCTCGGTGCTGAAATCATTGATATCAGCCTGCCAAACGCCTCGCTATCAATCCCGGCATATTACGTCATTGCACCCGCTGAATGTTCATCCAACCTGTCACGCTTCGATGGCGTGCGTTTCGGTCATCGCTGTGATAATCCGGTTGATCTGGAAGACCTGTACAAACGTTCACGCGGTGAGGGATTTGGCACCGAGGTGAAGCGTCGTATCATGATCGGCACTTATGCATTGTCCGCTGGTTATTACGATGCTTATTATCTGAAAGCCCAAAAGCTACGCCGCCTGATCAGCCAGGATTTCAGCGCAGCATTCGAAAAAGTTGATGTCATCATGAGCCCGGTCACACCGGAAATTGCCTTTAAAACTGGTGAAAAATCCAACGATCCGATCAGCATGTACCTGTACGATATTTTTACTCTGTCTATTAATCTTGCCGGTTTACCGGCTATGTCTATTCCTGCCGGTTTTTCACAAAACATGCCGGTGGGTTTGCAATTGATTGGCAACTATTTTGAAGAACCTCAACTGCTGAATATTGCACACCAGTTCCAACAACAAACAGATTGGCATTTGCGTGTACCAACAATCAATGCAGGGGAGTTATAAAATGCAATGGGAAACCGTAATTGGATTGGAAATTCACGCCCAGCTATCGACTAAAAGCAAGATATTCTCTGCTGCATCCACAACATTTGGCGCCGAGCCAAATACTCAGGCTTGCGCAGTCGATCTGGGTCTGCCCGGTGTTTTGCCCGTACTCAATAAAGAAGTTTTAAATAAAGCAATAAAATTTGGTGTTGCGATTAGTGCAAAAGTCAACCGTAAGTCAGTTTTTGCCCGCAAAAATTATTTCTACCCTGATCTACCTAAAGGCTATCAAATCAGCCAGATGGATTTCCCCATCGTCGGTACGGGTCAGCTGAATATTACACTGGAGAATGGCGACATCAGAACCATTGGCATCACCCGCGCCCATCTTGAAGAAGATGCCGGTAAGTCCCTGCACGAAGAATTCCCTGGAAAAACCGGCATCGATCTCAATCGTGCAGGCACACCACTACTGGAAATTGTGTCAGATCCAGACATGCGCAGCGCCAAAGAGGCGGTCGCCTATGCGCGCAAAATTCATTCCCTGGTTCGTTATATTGATATTTGTGATGGCAACATGCAGGAAGGTTCTTTCCGTTGCGACGCTAATGTTTCGATGCGAATTAAGGGCGAAAGAAAACTCGGCACTCGAGCTGAACTGAAAAATATCAACTCGTTTCGTTTTCTGGAAAAGGCAATTAACCTTGAAATCGAACGTCAAATAGAAATACTCGAAGACGGTGGCAGCGTGAAACAGGAGACACGCCTCTACGATTCGGAAAAAAATGAAACCCGATCCATGCGCAGCAAAGAAGAAGCCAACGATTACCGCTATTTCCCTGACCCAGATTTACTGCCAGTCATCATCACTGAAGAAGATATCGAACGAATTCGTAACAGCCTTCCCGAACTTCCAGAACAAAAACGACAACGTTTCGTCGAACAACTGGGACTGACCGATTACAACGCAAATATTCTCACTTCAGACAGGGAAATGGCCGATTATTTTGAACAGGGTGTAAAGCTTGCACCTGATCAGAGTGCTCTACTGGTAAACTGGATACTGGGTGACTTGATGGGTGCACTGAATAAATCTGAGCTAGATATAAACCAGTCCCCAATTACTTCTGAACAACTTGTCGGTCTGTTACAACGTATCACCGATAACACCATCTCCGGCAAGATTGCCAAAACAGTCTTCGAGGCCATGTGGAATGGTGAGGGCGATGCTGATTCGGTGATCGAAGCCAGGGGTTTGAAACAGATCACCGATAGCAACGCTATCGAAAATATGATCGATGAAGTTATCGCGGCCAACCCGGCACAGGTTGAGCAATTTCGCGCCGGCAAGGAAAAAGTCCTCGGCTTTTTTGTAGGACAGATCATGAAACAATCTAAAGGCAAAGCCAATCCTGGCCAGGTGAACCAATTGCTGCGCGACAAGCTAAAAGCTTAATCATTAATGACAGTGGTTAAGATCCAACGAAAATGCGCTTATCATTTAATGTCTCAGGCGGTCATTCGGGAAGGCCAGCTCTATACTGGTGTATTGTTACAACAAGGTTCAATCTGTCATTTATGTGAAGATGAATCAGCACTGACGGATTCTTTATTGCAGTCACCTGATGCCATTATTTTTTACAATCAGTCAGAATCATCGCTGTCACTAATTGAACAATTAACTTTTGAAAATCAACAGGACTTGATAGAAATTTTTCAGGAAACCAGAGGTGTGTTTGGTTTGAGAGCCTACACACAGCAGGGTAAGATACTGGTTCCACAGACACTGAAATACTTTAGTGATTAACAGGGTAAATTATCGTACCCACGCTTTGAAAACCCTCTAAAATTAACTGTGGCATAATCACAATTATTCATTTTAATTTAGGAAACCTGTGAAATTCAACGTTCTACAATTTCGCGACTGGTCGCAAAAAAAAATTACCCTGCTCGGCATGTCGGGTGTCGGAAAATCCTACCTCTCCAGCATGCTCAGAGAGCATGACTGGTTTCACTATTCTGGCGACTATCGTATCGGCACGCGTTATCTCGATGAGCATATTCTCGACATGATCAAACAACAGGCGATGCAGGTGCCGTTCCTCAAACAACTGTTACGAAATGACTGGATTTATATTCGAAATAACATCAAGGTACATGACCTGGGACCAGTTTTAAGTTTTATTGGAAAACTCGGCAATCCTGAACTGGGCGGTGTTGAGCTGGAAGATTTTATCAATCGCCAGGCTTTATATCGTCAGGCGGAAATTAACACTCTATTTGATGTGCCAGAATTTATTGGTAAAGCTAAAGATATCTATGGCTACTCGCATTTTGTCAATGATGTTGGTGGCAGCCTTTGTGAACTGGATGAACCGGGTGTGATTGAATCTCTGGCTAAAAATACCCTGATTCTATATATCAAGGTGACCAATCAGAGTGAACAGGACAAACTCATCAACCGTGCTCAAAGCTCTCCTAAACCACTGTACTATCGACCGGAATTTCTACAGCAGGAACTGGCCGTTTATCTGTCAGAAAATGATTTAGATTACGCCGCACAGATGGATCCGGATGAATTCGCCCGCTGGGTTTTTCCACGCCTGTTTCATTCTCGGCTGCCGCGTTACGAAAAAATTGCACAGCAGGGTTATACCGTTACTTCAGAGGAAGTTGGGCAGGTAAAAAATGAACGCGATTTTCTTCAATTGGTCGAATCTGCCATTGAGAGAAGCTAATGCCACTAGTCGCACATAATAATCTGCCAACCTTCGAGCGTGTACGCCAGTTAGGCATCAAGGTTCTGGAATCCAGTGATGCAATCCATCAGGATATTCGCGAACTACACGTCGGACTGTTGAATATGATGCCGGATTCAGCGCTTGCAGCGACTGAACGCCAGTTTTTTCGTTTAGTGGGTGAAAGCAATCCAATTGCTCAGTTTTATATTCACCCGTTCACACTTGATAGTCTCACACGTGAGCCAGAAGCCAGGCAATACATTAATAAGTACTACGAAAATTTTGATCAAATTAAACAGCAAGGGCTGGATGCATTAATCATCACCGGGGCACACCCCGATCTGCTCACCAATGAAAATTTGCTTAATTCATTAATCGAAATTTTCGACTGGGCAGAAGAAAAAGTAACTTCTACGCTTTGTTCCTGTCTGGCAACTCATGCTGTACTGGATTTTCGATACCAACAAAAACGTCGCCCACTTGCTCGTAAAAAGTGGGGCGTCTTTCCCCATCAGGTAGTTGATAAAAACCATCCTCTGGTGTGTGACATCAATAGCCGATTTGATGTACCCCATTCACGTTGGAATGCGATTTTTCCGCAGCAGTTTGAGGCAGCTGGACTAAGAGTTCTAGTCACCGGCGATGATGGATGTATCCATCTGGCAACAAGCCCTGATGGACTAAAAACGGTCTATTTTCAAGGTCATCCTGAATACGATACGGTTTCTCTTTTAAAAGAATTAAAACGTGAGGTGACAGCATTTCTTGATGGCGATGTGAGCGAATTTCCACCCTTTCCAGAGTATTATTTAAGCGCTTTCGAAAAAGCGGTTTTAAATGAATACCGCTATAATTTATTTCTGGCTAGACAAAATTCGACTGAAATACCCAATTTCCCCGAACAGCTCATCAGCGCTTCCCTGCATAATACCTGGCACGATACTGCAGGTGAGGTGGTGAGTAACTGGATGGGATTGATTTATCAGACAACCCACAAAAACAGGCACAAGCCAGTTATGGAAGGTATCGATCGGGCTGACCCATTGGGGTTATTGGGTCTGAGTTAATTGCCTATAGAGTAATAAGTCCTGTTGAAATCTTTCGTTTAGTTTTTCCCGCTCGTCCTGTTTGAGGTTCATATGTGTTCCTGTTGTTACAATTTTTCGGCTATAGAATTCGATTTTTTGCGCTAAACCACCAGGCACGGGCTTTCCTTTGGATCGAAAAAATTGTTGCGCTCTGGAATCAAGATCAGCCAATTTTATTTGATTTTGAGCGATTATTTTATCCAGCAGCAATATGACAGAATCGACTACTTCCAGTTTATTATAATGCACTTGTTGTAGTTCATGCTCAGAACTGAAAGTCAGCAAAAGTGTACGATTTCTGTGCTGTTTTAACAAAAATACTTTTTTAGCTGCTGCTGCTTCTTGTTCCACCTGCAACTTTAACTTCTTATCTCGCTCACGTTGTTGTTGCAGTTCGAGGTGTGTTTTTTGCCTTTCGTAGGTTTCAATTACCTGGCCTTGTTTATTCAACTGGTAATGTTTTTGTCTGTTTTCTACGGGTGGTAATTTGTCGCTGAATTGCACCTGCCCGTTTTCATCAACCCATTTATACAATCGAGAATGCGCAGGGTTTGGCAAATAGGCAAGAAACGTGATGGAAATCAGCATGATGCGAATTGCGAATTTATCTGGCCTGTTAAATTTTTTCATATTCTAGTCAAATGAAAATTCCGGCTACAGATTTATAATCGGATCAGTATACAGGACAGGCATGTTTTATTTATTACATCTTTTATAACTTCAGTTAAATTAGATGATAGAACAGTTTCGGGTTTTTTTCATTTCTGTTGTTGTCAAACACATATTTATGTTTGACCCGGGACGGGAAACAGATTCAAACTTTTGTTTTGTAGAATTTCCGTATCATTTATTAAAACCAGAATTAGGGTTCTAATAAACTGGAGATATCACTGTATACCAATTGCTGTGTTGCCTGTCGATCTGGATCAAACACCCAGGCAACTACTCCAATATTTTCCACTTTCCATTTGGGGTCAATCTCAATATCTAACTGAGCCATTTGTTCGACTGGCATAGCCGGACTCATGTATCTGACCACGCGTTGATGTCTGAGTATTCTTCCACTATTTTCACCGGCATCGATATCGCTGCTCAAGCCATTCTCATAAATGATAAAACGAAACTGATTCATGGTTTCATCCAGATCACCAGAAATCAACAGATTCAGTTTTAATTCCTGTTGGACTTTTTCAATGATTAACTTAAGTTTAATACTAGCGTCCTGATCATTACTCTGCTTAATTTGACTAATGACATTCCTGGTTCCACGCGCTTCCTGTCCATCGACAAAAAATTCTGGCGTGTAAATTGATCTTTGGAGATTTATTCGACCGAGATTACGCTGTCTCTGAGTATAACTTGCGCTAGCGTACGGGTCTTTCCAGCCTATGTAGTCCCAATAATCAACATGAAAAGCTAATGCCAGTGTATCCAGTTCGTCTTTTGGTATGTCAATTAGAGTTTCCAGCCATTTATCTGCGGGTGGGCAACTGCTGCAACCTTCGGAAGTATAAAGCTCGACCAGTGCTGTTTGTTTGAGTCCGCTCTCCACTATCAGTTGTTTACCGGCCCAGCTTGAGCCACTAAATATCATCAACAATATTACGAAACGAATCATGGGAATCTCCAGAGGTATCGGGGATAGACTCAATAATAATTAATCAGTTCCTTAATCCAGATAAAGCTAGTACTCCAACAACATTATATTGATGGAGTACTAACACCCTGTGCCATAAAGTTTTCGATATTTTTCTACTGCCTGAAGGTTTTCACTTTGCCCTTCATTTTCAAGGAATTGCAGAATATGTTCGAGTTTGATTATTGGGATAACTGAAACGCCTTGTTGTTCCAGTTCTTCAATCGCTGACTTGTCGCCCTGACCTAATTCCTGTCGATCAAGCGCTATGGTTAAAGCAGTGACCCTTGCCCCCAGTGACTCAATCATGTTCATAGATTCTCTGATGGCTGTGCCAGCCGTAATCACATCGTCAATGACCAGAACATCACCCTGTATTTCTGCACCAACTATTTTGCCTCCTTCACCATGATCTTTAACTTCTTTGCGATCAAAGGCATAGGGCACATTACGCTGAAATTTTTGGAAAAGTGCCGCAGCAGTGATAGCAGCAAGCGGAATGCCCTTGTAGGCTGGGCCGAACAGAACATCAAATTTTATACCTGAATGCTGGATCGCCTGGGCATAAAAACTAGCAAATGCAGACAAATCAGCGCCGGTATTGAACAAACCGGCATTAAAAAAATACGGGCTGATACGGCCGGATTTAAGGGTGAATTCGCCAAATTTCAGAGCACCTTTCTGGATACAGTAGTTAAGAAAATCTTGTTGGAAATCCTGCATGATTCACCTGATGAGATTTGATGCGGTATGATAGCTTATTTGTAGAATGTTTTTGGGCAACACTTTAATGCGCGTTATCTCTATTAACACCAATGGTATTCGAGCGGCATCCCGTAAGGGGTTTTTTGAATGGCTACCCGAACAGCAAGCTGATTTTATCTGCGTGCAGGAAACCAAAGCTCAGATTAATCAGCTCACAGATAAAATATTCCATCCACAGGGTTATATTTGCGAGTATTTCGATGCGCTGAAGAAAGGCTATAGTGGCACTGCAATTTATAGCCGACTGAAACCGATAGAAGTGATTCGCGGTTATGGTGATAGTGAGTTTGATAATGAAGGACGCTACATAGAGTTTCGCTACAGAAATTTATCGGTCATTTCTTTGTATGCACCATCTGGATCTTCAAATGAAATTCGGCTGGCTTCCAAGTTTAGATTTAGCAAAACCTTTTTACTCCATCTCAAAGCTTTAAAACGTAAACGTCGGCAATTTATTATCTGTGGCGACTGGAATATTGCTCACCAGCCTATAGATTTAAAAAACTGGCGAACTAACTATAAAAATTCTGGCTTTTTACCTGAAGAGCGCCAATGGATGAGCGAAATTTTCGACCAAGTCGGCTTTGTCGATGCGTTTCGTGTCGTTGATCAACGCCAACATCAATATACCTGGTGGTCAAATCGTGGACAATCCTGGGATAATAATGTTGGCTGGCGAATTGATTATCAGGTAGTCACGCCTGGCTTAAAACCGTTGATTCAATCAGCCAGTATTTTTAAAGATCAACGTTTTTCGGATCATTCGCCATTGATTATGGATTATGATTTCGTCATCCAGACAAATTAACAGATGCAAGATATCGGATTGAATCAATCCTGGTCACAGACTCTGCGTGGCCTGACCCATCCGCGAGTAGTGACCATGTTGTTTCTTGGTTTTTCTGCGGGTATTCCTATTCTGCTCATTTTTTCATCACTAAGTCTCTGGTTAAGAGAGGCGGGTGTCGAACGGGCAGCGGTGACCTATTTCAGCTGGGCAGCACTGGGTTATAGTTTCAAATTCATCTGGGCGCCATTGGTGGATCGTCTGCCAATACCTCTGCTGACAAAATATCTGGGTCGACGTCGAAGTTGGATGTTATTGGCCCAGGTATCGATTATCGTTTCAATCTTGATGATGGCATTTACCAATCCGGTGGAAGCGCAAAATAGCCTGACAATAATGGCTATTGCAGCCGTGTTGCTTGGTTTTTCTTCCGCAACACAGGATATTGTAATCGATGCCTATCGTATTGAATCGGCCTCGAGCAAACTACAGGCATTAATGTCATCAAGTTATATTGCCGGATATCGCATCGGCATGCTGGTAGCAGGTGCTGGTGCGCTTTTTCTCGCGGCTGGTTTTGGCTCCAGCAAAGACGCTTATAACTTTCAGGCCTGGCAGATGAGTTACAGTTTAATGGCCGCAACCATGTTGGTTGGAATTGTAACAACAATGTTAATTAAGGAACCCGAGATCAGGCGCGATGTTGAATTCCATTTCAATGCAATCGATTACATCCGATTTTTACTGCTGTTTATGATTGCCGTTGGCGTTTTTATCACCTGCTTTTCCCTCAGTTCTGAACTGGTTGGGGAGCTGAAACTTTCCTTGACCCGTTCGTTTGAAAATAAAGCACTGGCCAGTACCAGCATCGAATTTATCAGGTTATCAATGGCACTTTTCTTTGCCTGGTTAGCGCTCAAACTGATGATCGCTGTTGGATTGGCCAGCAAAGATATGCTCCAACAGACTTATGTACTACCGGTAAAGGATTTCTTTTTACGTTACGGATTGAAACTTGCCTGGCTGTTACTGATATTTATCGGCCTGTACCGTGTCTCTGATATCGTACTCGGCGTAATTTCAAATGTCTTTTACCAGGATCTGGGATTTACCAAGCCGCAAATTGCCACCGTGGTTAAAAGCTTTGGTCTGTTTATGACCATTGTCGGCGGGTTCGCCGGAGGTTTGTTAGCAATGCGATTTGGTGTATTACGCATCCTGCTGCTGGGCGCTGTTTTGTCAGCATTGACCAATTTACTGTTTATGCTGCTTGCACAAAGCGGCGACAACTTAGTGATACTAACTATCGTCATTTCTGCTGACAACCTGTCTGCTGGCCTGGCTAGTGCTGCGTTTATTGCCTTTTTATCCAGCCTGACCAATATAACCTTTACCGCAGTTCAATACGCCATCTTCAGTTCTTTGATGACTTTATTGCCAAAAATACTCGGCGGTTACTCAGGTTCGATGGTCGATCAAATGGGTTATAGCCAGTTCTTTTTACTGACTGCATTGATGGGGTTACCAGTGATAATATTGATTTTATTGCTCTGGTCTCGGTTTGACGCTGCAATTTCTTCAAATGGTAAATTGGGCAACAACGAATGATCTTTATAAAACAACTTTAGGGAACTAGTGGAATGTTAACCTGTTAAATAGAGGGTAACTTTTGCCCAAAAGTTAGATTAAATATGAACCGAAAAATTGTTACTGATAATTCAATTATTTTCATCATCACTTATATTCCATGAGGTATATAAGAATTGTCCTGATTTCAGGCACAGTGTTATTGATTTTAATCGCGTTGAGCCTGCATATTATGTCGCTGTCGTCCACAACAGTCGATAAAGAATCTGATTTGCCCAGAGCAAATACAGCTGAATCCACCAGTAACAATAATGGTGAGATCAACACAATCGAAATTGTAACTGCACATGTACCTCACCTGATCGATGGTTATGTCGTTGATCCCTGGGGAAGCCCTGTATCAGGCCTCAAACTACGAATTTCAAGTGTCGCCAATACGAACAATTTATCTGCCAATGAAACCAATCAGGTAGTTTCCAACAACACAGGTTATTTTCAGTTTAATGTTGATCAGTTGGGTCGATACTTGATCATTACCGATGCAACAGCAGTTTTTAAATCTTCAACATCACCTGTCAGCAGAACAAATCGGAAGATCCGAATTGAACTAAGCCTAAAGGAACAGGTTGTATTATTTGGCCGGGTAACTGACACCAGGGGGATACCCGTTCCCAGCGCCATTATCTCTGGCAGATACAATAAAAAACTTGCCGAAACAGACAGCATTGGCCGCTTCCAGATAGTAGTCGCTATTTCTCTATTTGGGAATCCGAAAATTTCAGTCGCTCGAAGTGGCTACCAATCTCTTTTTATAACCCTCGATAAGAAACACTATATTGATCAACAGGAATTAGAGATCACCTTAGATTTCTCCACTGAGACAATGACTGTTCGTGGCTGGATCGGAAATACATATGGCCAGGCGTTACCCAGTCAGAAGATAGAGTTATTAACGCCATCAATAAACAAATTTAAATCAAATACTGAAGACTATTCCACCTACAGTGATTTAGGCGGTTTTTTTGAGATTGAAGGTGTGCTTGTGGACAACACTTATCAGCTAGAAGTATTGCCGAAAACATCTCACCAGAAACTGATCAATCGCAACGTATACATTTCAACCAGTATGGAACCACTTAAAATCATCCTGGAACCATTAGAACTAAATTCGATTACCGGTATCATCACTGACTTTGAGTTGAATCCACTGCCCAATTTTAAGATGAGTATCAGCAGTGAAGCTTCTGCAAGTTATAACAATCGCTTTGTTACCGATGACGCAGGACAATTTTATATTGAACAATTCCCTGTCGGTCAGGTCACCTTTCAAACCTTTCGACCACCCCTATATAAAGTACTCGGTATTGAAGTTTCTTCTTCACAGATTAGAGTACCTATAGATTATGGATGGCACATTTTTTCCGGCAGAGTAAACAACATTGACGGTAGCCCTGTAAGATTAGCTCTGGTGGAGTTGGAAGCCAATATTAAACTGGGGGAAATTAAATCACAGTCAAAACGTAAGACATACACCGACCGAGACGGGTTTTTTAAATTTAAAAATCTTGGCAAAGGCTCGCATAATCTCACTGTGTACATCAAAGGGAGTCCTGGCTATCAACAAAGCTATAACATAGGCCATCCAAATATCGTTGAACATATTACCTTACAATAATTTTTATGCTGAATAAGATCATCAGCAATATCTGACCAAGAATTCACAGGATTATTGTTTTTTGGGGTGGTACAGGTGTGTGTTGTGGTTAAAAATTCACCAGAACAGTTGTTATTCTGCCAGAGACTGAGACTGTTTAATGCTCTGATAATTGGGAACATTTTTTCCATCAAGAATACTATTTACTTCTTCTTTTGTTTTGGATCTGGAAATCATTTTAATTTGATCAAGATCCAGATACGGCGCTAAGAGCTGTAAAAAATAATATTGATAGCTGGTAATATGGCTGGCATGACGAAATCCAACTTTTATGATGCTATCGGGAAATAGATGGTCAGCGTAAATAGTAGTCAGATCAGCCTTGTCTTCTTCTTTCTGAGCCATTTCTGCAATAATTCCAACACCCAGGCCGAGTCGAACATAAGTTTTGATGACATCAGAGTCGGTTGCGGTAAACACAACATTTGGTTCCAGATTCGCTGCCTGAAATGCCTTATCCAGTTGTGATCGACCGGTTAGACCCAGGATATAGGTCAATATCGGAAAAGCCGCAATATCTGCCAGGGTAATGTTAGCTTTTTTGGTTAAAGCGTGCTGATTGGGAACAATAATACAACGATTCCAGCTATAGGCGGGAATCGTGATTAACTCGTCAAACTCTTCAATACTTTCTGAAGCAACAACAAAATCTACCTGATTATTGGCAGCCAGCTTACACATCGCTTTAGGATTGCCCTGATGTACCTGAAGATCTATATGTGGATATTTTGCCGTAAACTTTTGCAATATTGGGGGCAGTATGAACAGACTCTGAGTATGCGTCGTGGCAATCGAAAGTTCACCTCGATTACAGGAGCTAAACTCGTTTGCAGCCTGTTTGATATTTTTGACATTATTCAGCAGGCTGTCGATATGTTCCATGATTGCATACCCGGCTGGAGATAAACTAGTGAGCTTTTTTCCTGAACGCTCAAAAATTTGTATATCAAGCTCATCCTCAAGCAATTTGATTTGATGGCTGACACCTGGTTGAGAGGTGTATAGTTCTTCGGCAGCAGAAGAAACATTGAGGTTGTTACGCACAACCGCGTCCAGAAAACGTAACTGTTGTATTTTCACCTTAGTGCTCCTTCAACATTCTAATTGCGGGTTCAGTCAGTTTTGGGGCGTTCACGGCAAGGCGCGTATCGCAGGTAATGGCCGTTCCATTGACAAGAGACGCAACGCACAGTCCGTGGGCGCCCCAAAGCTGACCCACAGGGCGTTCCTGTGGTGTTCCGCATCTGCGTTGCAGCGCTCACCAATGGCGCGGCCATTGCTTTCGCACTGCGCCTTGCTGCAAAACACCACAGAAACGCTGAACCCGTAATTAGAATGTTGAAGGAACACTGATCTCTTTAGAAGTAGTGGCTTAGTATTATTAGTTATAAGCTCAATTCTACATGTAAATCTTTAGCTAACAATAGTTAATTCTAAATATATCTGTTAAACCTGCTGTAACTTCACCAATCACCTAAACTACAGGGCTTGAGAATCTCACATCGTTTTAACTGGTTTATTTTGGTTCAATGAAATTTACTCAGAAAAAAATCCAGATTGATAGCATTCCGACAGTACTCAGAACTAAGGTATAGGGTAAAGCCATCCACACCATGGTGCCGTAAGTAAGCCGGATCAAGGGTGCAAGTGCCGACGTTAACAAAAACAGAAAAGCTGCCTGTCCATTTGGTGTAGCAACACTGGGTATATTTGTTCCTGTATTGACCGCTATCGCCAGTGTATCGAACTGTTCCCTACTTATTTGACCACTTTGTAGCGCAGCAATCAGCTCATTGATATAAACAGTTGCAACAAAAACATTATCACTAATCATTGATAAAACGCCATTGGCGATGAAAAACATAATGGGTTGTATCTCTACCGACATTGCCAGTACATACTTAATAATCGGTGAAAACAAATGCTGCTCATGAATGACTGCAACTATGACAAAAAAGACCACCAGCAACGCAGTGAATGGCAGGGCTTCTTCGAACGCATGACCAATTTGATGTTCTTCGATCACACCATTAAATGCTGTTAATAATACAATGACCATCAGCCCAACAAGACCCACCGAAGCGATATGAAAAGCCAGTGAAAAGATCAAAATCAGGGCAATAATAGCCTGGGTTACTAACCGCATATTCGCACTGCTATCTCGCAATTGCATTTGTTCTGCGTTGTATTCGCTTAAGATTGAAGCCACTGCTTCGGGTAGTAATATGCCGTAACCAAACCTTTTTGTTTTCTCAAGCAATATGCAGGTCAAAAGACCTGCAATCAGTACCGGCATTGTTATCGGTGCCATACGGATGAAAAACTCTATAAAATTCCAGCCTGCTTTATTAGCAATTAATAGATTTTGTGGTTCACCGACGAGGGTACAAACACCACCCAGAGCGGTCCCAATAGCACCATGCATAATAAGGCTTCGCAGGAATGCGCGAAATTTGTCCAGGTCTTCTTTATTGTATTCGTGAACGCCTTCATCTCCGCTATGATCATGATCTTCAGAGAAACTTTTTCCTGAGGCCACCTTATGATAGACCGCATAAAATCCAACTGCCACTGAAATCAATACCGCTGTGACGGTTAAGGCATCAAGAAAAGCACTCAAAAAAGCAGACGTAAAACAAAACAAAAAGGACAACAGTATCTTTGATTTCACCTGAAGCAGAACTTTGGTAAAGGTAAATAATAACAAGTCACGCATGAAATAAATTCCGGCAACCATGAACATTAATAATAGGATAACTTCGAAATTCTCAATGGTCTCCTGATATACCGCTTCAGGGGAAGTCATGCCGATAATAATCGCTTCAAGAGCCAGTAGTCCGCCTGGTTGTAGTGGATAGCATTTTAAAGCCATAACCAGAGTAAAAATAAATTCAGCGATCAATACCCAGCCAGCCATAAATGGATTCAAGTCAAATAACAGCGGGTTAATGACCAGAAATAACAGAATTGACGACTTGTACCACGGTGGCGAACTACCGAGAAAATTAGAAAAGAAGTGGCTGTAAATATTATTCATCATGGGTGCAATTATTTTTATTTTTAAAAAAAGTGATTTTTCATAGCCAACCTGCCTGAACCGATTAACCGCTGAAAATAGACAGTATAATTTATAGTATTAATAAATACTAAAGTAATGGTAGAATCCGACGCCATTTTAGAGTGAGCAGGTCGGAATAAACACCCTGCTGGCACGGAGTAACTATTGAAAATCTCAATTCCAAAAGAAATCCACAGCGGTGAAAAACGCGTTGCAACAACACCTGATGTAGCGGAAAAGTTAATCAAACTGGGTTTTACAGTAACGATCGAAAGCAATGCTGGAGCAGAAGCCAGTTATTCCGATGATGCCTATCGTGAAGTTGGTGTCGAGATTGAGCAGGATACTCTCACCGTTTGGGAAAATGCCGATATTATCCTTAAGGTCCGCGCACCCCAAATGAATGAAAAGCTGGCAAAAGACGAAGTAAGGTTGATGAAGCCGGGTTGTCTGCTGATCAGTTTTATTTGGCCTGCACAGAATGAACCACTGTTAAATCGTCTGGCTGCACAGGGCGTAAGCGTTATGGCGATGGATAGTGTGCCGCGTATTTCCAGAGCACAAAAACTCGACGCTCTGAGTTCGATGGCGAATATTGGCGGTTACCGAGCCGTCATCGAAGCTACTAATCATTTTGGCCGTTTTTTTACAGGTCAGATTACCGCTGCCGGAAAAGTCCCGCCTGCAAAAGTGATGGTAATTGGTGCCGGTGTCGCTGGTTTAGCGGCCATTGGTACAGCAAAATCTCTTGGCGCAATTGTTCGAGCCTTCGATACCCGTCCAGAAGTAAAAGATCAAATCCTCAGTATGAATGCCGAGTTCCTTGAGCTTGATTTTGAAGAAGATGGTAGCGGCTCAGGTGGTTATGCCAAGGTCATGAGCAAAGAATTTATAGCAGCAGAAATGGCCTTGTTTGCCGAACAGGCTAAAGAAGTCGATATCATTATCACAACAGCATTGATCCCGGGCAAACCAGCACCTGAACTAATCACCGAGGACATGGTGAAAAGTATGAAATCTGGCAGTGTGATTGTCGATCTGGCTGCGGAACAGGGCGGTAACTGCGAACTCACCGAACCACATAAAGTGGTGACAAAACATGGCGTGACGCTTATTGGTTATACTGACCTGCCCAGTCGTCTTTCGGCACAGTCCAGTCAATTGTATGCGGTAAATTTGTATAACCTGATAACAGAATTATCACCAGACAAAAATGGCGAGATCGTTATCGACATGGACGATGTAGTGATCCGAGGTACCACCGTAGTTAACAATGGTGAGATTACCTGGCCCCCACCCGAGATTGAAGTTTCAGCGAGAAAACCATCCTATGCAGGGCAGAGTAAACAGGTAGATGACGGAGAATTTGAGCCGGTTGATGAAGAGCCATCAGTAGTCAAAACTGCGGCTAAAAGCTTGCTTCCAATAGCATTAGGTGGTGCGGCTTTACTCGGTATTGGTGCCGTTGCTCCGGCTTCATTTATGTCACATTTTACTGTATTCGTTCTGGCCTGTTTCATTGGCTACATGGTGATCTGGAACGTAACACCCTCTTTGCATACACCGCTGATGAGTGTCACCAATGCCATCAGCAGCATCATTGTTGTTGGTGCTTTGATCCAGGTTTCTTCGGACAATCCTACAATTACCTGGATCGCGAGCATCGCCATTTTGATCGCAACCATTAATATTGTTGGTGGCTTTGCAGTCACCAGACGCATGCTTAAGATGTTCGGAGAATAAAATGTCAGAAGGTTTAGTTAATGCATCATATCTCGGTGCAGCAATTCTGTTTATTCTCGCACTCAGTGGCCTGAGCAGTAACGAAAGTGCCCGCCGTGGCAATCTGTACGGTATGCTGGGTATGGCACTGGCTGTATTCGCGACTATATTCAGCTCGGCTGTTTTCAGCTACTGGATAATCATTATCTGCATAGTGGTTGGTAGCCTGCTCGGACTGGTACTTGCTCGCAAGGTACAAATGACTCAGATGCCGCAACTGGTCGCCATCCTGCACAGTCTGGTCGGGCTGGCTGCGGTTAGTGTTGGTTTTGCCAATTATCTTGATCACGGAATGGTAATGACGGATGCCGAAAAAACGGTTCATGATATTGAAGTTTATATTGGTATCTATATTGGTGGTATGACTTTTTCCGGTTCGGTTATTGCGTTTGGCAAGTTATCTGAACTGATCACCAGTCGGCCTGTTTCTCTGCCAGGTCGTCACTGGTTGAATCTTGCAATGTTGATTGCCGTCGTTTACTTCGGCTGGCAGTTCGTTGTCGCAACCAATCCTGCAGATGCGACATTTGCTTTGATTGTGATGACAATTATTTCGATTATTTTCGGCATCCACATGGTAATTGCAATTGGTGGTGCCGATATGCCGGTTGTTATCTCAATGCTTAACAGCTACTCCGGTTGGGCGGCGGCAGCGACCGGCTTCATGTTATCCAATGACCTGTTAATCATCACTGGCGCGCTGGTCGGCAGTAGTGGCGCTATCCTCAGTTACATTATGTGTGAGGCGATGAATCGCAATTTTTTCAGTGTTATAGCTGGTGGTTTTGGCTCTTCAGGCGTTTCAACTGCACCTACGAGTGTTGAAGGTGAAGTAATTTCAGTCAATGTCTCAGAAGTTGGAGAAATGTTGATCGGTGCTAAGAAAGTGATGATTGTCCCTGGATATGGCATGGCGATGGCCCAGGCCCAACACGCAGTATCTGAACTGACTCGAATCCTGATGGGCAAGGGCATAGGCGTCAGTTTTGGTATTCATCCTGTAGCCGGTCGTATGCCAGGACATATGAATGTTCTGCTGGCAGAAGCTAAAGTACCTTACGATGTTGTGTTCGAAATGGACGAGGTCAACGATGACTTCCCCAATGTTGATATCAGTATTGTCATTGGCGCCAATGACACGGTCAATCCTGCAGCAATGGAAGATCCAGGTAGCCCGATATCTGGTATGCCAGTCCTTAAGGTTTGGGAAAGCGAACACACTATCGTACTCAAGCGCAGTATGGCTCCGGGTTATGCCGGCGTTGATAACCCGTTATTCTACAAAGAAAATACGCGTATGTTATTTGGCGATGCCAAGACGAGCATGGATGAACTGATTAAGGCAATCGCTTAGTAGGGGCAATCCTTTATGGTTGCCCTTTCACCGGTTGACCTTTCACCGGTATCTATACCCGTATCAAGGGCAACCACAAGGGATTGCCCCTACTGAAATTTGCACCGCTGGTGACACCGACAGAACCAATGGTGTTGGAGTACTTGCCATAAGTCTATTACAATGTGGTCAAATCCATGCCAAAAAAATTATAAAAGGCCAAAATTCCAAAAAGCAGGTAGATATATGAGTAAACAAAACCACACTTTTGTTCGTTATACGGAAGGTGAAAAACATATCCCTGACGAATTCAGCGAAGAGATTTTTCAGGCGAGCTGGACGCACAAGTGTCCCGTTTATGTGCATCGTACGCCACCTTGCCAGGGAAGTTGTCCTTCTGGTGAAGATATCCGCGGCTGGTTGCAGATTGTAAGAGGAATGGAGAAGCCTCCTGGTGACCTGCCTTTCCAGGAATATGCTTTCCAGCGATCTACCGCTGCGAATCCTTTTCCTTCTGTGATGGGACGCGTCTGTCCTGCTCCCTGTCAGGATGGCTGTAATCGGAACGAAGTGGAAGATTTTGTTGGTATAAATTCAGTTGAGCAATTTATCGGTGATTATGCCATTGAACATAACCTGGGGTTTACAGCCAATTCAAAGGACAGTGGTAAAAAGGTCGCCATTATAGGCGGTGGCGTTGGCGGGTTGGCCTGTGCCTATCAACTCCGTTTAATGGGACATGCCTGTACAGTATTTGATGAACGCGAGGAACTGGGCGGCATGTTGCGCTACGGTATTCCCGGTTATCGTACCCCACGGGAAGTGATCGACAAGGAATGCCAGCGTATCATCGATATGGGTGTGGAATTAAAGCTCAATACACGAGTCGGTCGCGATATTAGTTTTGATGAAATCGAAGAACAATTCGATGCTGTCGTACTTGCAATTGGTGCTCAATCCGGTCGAGGTATTAATATACCGGGCGGCGAAGCGCCGAATGTGATTTCCGGTGTTGCATTTCTGGCTGCATTTAACGAAGGCCGCCTGAAACATGCGGCCCATAAAGTTGTTGTTATCGGTGGCGGTGATACTGCTATGGACGTTGTATCAGTTGCGCGTCGCGTTGGTCACATCAAGAATGTGCATGAAAATGACCGTCCTGAAAGTATCATTTTAAATCAGACTGCCCATGACGTAGCTTCGGTTGCCAAACGAGAAGGTTCTGATGTCATGCTGGTTTATCGTCGTCCGATTGAAAAAATGCCAGCTGCTGAGCACGAAATTGAAGAAGCAGAACGCGAAGGTGTAAAGATTCAGGGCAGCCTGGCCCCTATCGAAGTGGTACTGAACGATGAAGGTCGTGCAACTGCCTTACGCGTAGCGGAGGTAGACTGGGAAGGCAATGAGATGAAGATAAGAGAGGGATCAGAGTTTGATATCGAATGTGATCTTATCGTACCAGCAGTAGGCCAGACCGGTAACCTATTGGACATGGAGCAGTTTGACAATGGCAACGGACTAATCGATGCCGACAAGTTTTATCAAATACCTGATAAGTCAGGTTATTTTGTCATTGGTGATATTGTACGCCCGCATCTTCTGACGACCGCAATTGGTCATGCCTCCATCGCTGCACAATCCATCGATCATTTTCTTTCTGGTATGGATATGGGCAAACGTCCCAAGGTGGACGTCCATCATTTTCAGCTACTCGACAAGCTAAATGAAACGGGCTTGCAACCGGCTAAATCGGACAATCTTGATATTTGGGCAACCGATACCAGTGATGTCGCAGTACATAATTACGAGGACCGTTCCAAACAGCAAATTATTGATTCGGAACAGTTATTTTTAGGACACTTTGAGCATAGTCCCAGGAATTTGCGTCAGGCGCTTGAAGTCAGCGCTGAAGAAGTCTTAGGCCATTTTAATGAGCGTAGTGTTGGTTTGGAAACAGAGAAAGCACAAGAAGAGGCCGAACGTTGCATGAGCTGCGGCATGTGCTTTGAGTGTGATAATTGCGTAATCTATTGTCCACAGGACGCAGTACATCGCACTAAAAAGACAGAATCAACAACCGGACGTTATGTTTACACAGACTATACCGATTGTATTGGCTGCCATATTTGTGCTGAAGTCTGCCCTACTGGTTATATTAACATGGGTCTCGGAGAGTAAACCATGCAATTGCTCAGTTACGTCAATGGTGAATACCCGAACAGTACAGATGCAAAAATATCGATATTGGATCGAGGTTTTTTATTCGCTGATGGCGTGTACGAAGTTTGTACTGTACTGCAAGGCAAACTCATTGATAATACCCGACACCTCGCCAGATTAAGACGCTCTCTGAACGAGTTATCGATATCTCTTGACCTCAGTGATGCCGACATAACCGGCATTCAACAACATCTGATTCAACACAATCAATTGCAGGAAGGCATGATTTACCTTCAGGTGACCCGTGGAAGTGATGCTCAGCGTTCTTTTGAATACCCCAAAAATCCTGAGTCGTCCCTGGTCATGTTTACCCAGACCATGAATATCATCGATAATCCAGTGGCGGACAGAGGCATATCGATCATCACCGTGGACGATGTCCGCTGGGCCAGATGTGATATTAAAACGGTCAGTTTACTCGCCGCCAGTATGGCAAAAATGGCTGCAAAAAAACAAAATGCTGATGATGCCTGGTTTGTTGAAGACGGCCTGGTAACTGAAGGCAGCTCAAACAACGCTTATATTGTTACTAACGATAATACGATCATAACACGGCATCTCGGTACTGAAATTCTCGGCGGTATTACCCGTCAAGCGGTGATAGAAATTGCTGAAAAAGAAGGATTAAGTATCGAGCAAAGAGCTTTTAGTGTTGAAGAGGCAGGTCAGGCAAGAGAAGCATTTAGCAGCTCGGCTACTGCCACCATTATGCCGGTCATAAAAATCAATGACAAAGTCATCGGGTCTGGCAAGCCGGGACCAATTACAACAATGTTACGAAAACAGTATTTAAAACTGGCGTTGTCAAACCAGTATTCTTAGTTTTCTGCTTTCGAAGTTATCTGATGGAAGCTGCTATGTGTAGCAAAAACTTTAGTCCTTGCATTGTTCGGGTTAAAAAACTTCCAAAGAAGCTAGATAACCGCCGTACTTTCTCATATTGATGACGCCATTATCAAAGATCAGGTATTGGCCTTTGATGGCATTGAGTTTGCCTTCAACAATGGGTTGTTTGTCTAGATTAAAGCTGATAATTTTAGTCGGATAAGATAAAGCGGGAAACGCTATATCTACTAACGCATCACGACTGGCCAGCACCTCTACACCCTGAGTTACTTCAGCATCCAGTTCAGGTTCAACTTGAGGCCAAAGGCTTTCGAATGTATTCAGCAGATCGATATCTTCAAGTTCATTCTTTAACATTTTGCGCCAGTTGGTTCGGTCATTGAGATGTTTTTTGAACGCCGTCTCGATCAGACCGGAATGATATCGGCTATTAACGCCAAGTATTGGTAGAGCCTGAACCGCGCCCTGATCGATCCAGCGCATGGGAATCTGACTCTGGCGAGTGATTCCTACTTTAATTCCTGATGTATTGGACAGGTATATGACATGCGGTTGCATGCAGTTTGCTTCTCCCCATTCCGGTTCGCGGCAGGTGCCCAGATGATAATGGCATCTCTCTGGTGACATGATGCACAGATCACATTGCGCCAGGCTGGTGAAGCAAGGGTAACAATAACCCTGATTGAAGCTTTTATTGGTTTTACGGCCGCAATGTACGCAATTAATGGTTTGCTCATAAGTCAGTCGAAGCTGCTTACCGAGCAATTCATGCATGTTGATGGTTTGGCCAGATAACTCAAGTTGATAGCTAACAGGAGTAGTCAGCTGGCTAAACATTTTGTGTAGATGACCCTGATATTTCATGCGTTGTTTTTTGGTGTTAAGTGAATGGCGGTTTCCATCAAACTGGATAATCCCATTTCTCGCCAGCGTGGCCGCTCGTTTATTTCTTCATTAGATTCAAGATAATCGATTTGATAGGTCTCGGTATAATATTGCTCGATTTCTTTTTTTGGAACAGAAAATGGTGGTCCGGACATGACGTTTTGATCATATTCCAACGTTATCAGTAACATGGGAGTTTTTCCGGCACTGATGCGGCTTATATGGTTACTGTAATTTTGCCGATTTTCAGCTTCGATGGCGATCAGAGAAGCCCGGTCATAAACCAGTTTAACCTGTTGCAGGTCAGACTCGTTCAGATCAAAAAAATCACCTTGAAGTAGTTTAATGTTTTGTGCCTGATATAGTTTAAATCGATCCTGATTGATTATTTCAAATGCCAGCTGTTGCTCTTCGAAAAAAGCTTCAATAGCTATCTGAGAAATCTCGATGCCAATGACTTGAAACCCCTGTTGCGCGAGCCAGATAATATCAAATGCCTTACCACAAAGTGGTAAAAAAATGCTATCTCCGGCATTTAAATGAAACAGGTTCAGGTATTTTTTCAGGTAGGCATTGGTAGCCGCTTGATGAAAACCAATGCGATTTTCCTGCCAGCGTTTGTGCCAGTCAATTTTTATCATAAGCGCTATTCTAGCGGAATGATTAAAGATTAAATACAATAATCAGGCAAGGGATTGGCAAAGCTGCTATGGCCGATTACCCATTGGCAGTAAATCAGATCACACCTGAAATTCGTCAGTGTTTCGTTCCAAAATAGTGATTCATTTGAGAGCCTATTGAGTAACACCAATATTTTCTCCGATTTGACGAATTTCAGGAACAACCTCAGGTTTTGCTGACTAAAATTTATTCAGCTTCAGTTTTGACTTTGCAGCTGCTGATTCCAAAAATAGCATATGGTGGACACCAGCCTATAAGAGCTGTTAACAGTGGCACCAGTCCAACAGCACCCCACCAGCTTTGATAGTACAAACCTGCTGCAATAATAACCACGCCTGCGATAATGCGAAGTTTTTTATCCACCCCGCCAACGTTCTTTTTCATTTTATTCTCCTGTTTAATCTTAATTAAAGTTGAAAAAAGCGCTTCAGTATATCGTTTAAACTACTGCGCTTATGCCCTGTTTTTGAATAATCATAATTATGCTACTTGCACTGAAACCATATCAAACAAGTTGAATTTGTGATTATTAAATTAATAGAGTATTAATCGCGGCATAGATTCAATTTTTAACCGCTTTCTGTTGCTTCAATTTCTTCACTCAACTCAATCCATTCGTTCTCAAGTTCTCCTAAATGTTTTTTTGTTTGATTTTGCTTTGATAGTTTCTGACTTAACTGCTGCTTGTTTTTCTCTTCATAAATTTCAGTAGAAGCGAGTTCAGACACTACGTTATCCTGCTCTTTATGTAATCTATTCATTTTACTTTCAATTTTTTTTAACTGAATCAGTAAAGGCTGAATTTTCTTACGCTGCTCTGAAGTCAGCTTCTTTTTATTTTTTTTACTGCGTATATTTTGATTCTTTGATGCCTTTGAAACGCTGTTGCCGGCTGATCTTTTTTGTTGCAACCAGCGAGGATAGTAGGAAACATCATGTTTAAAGTCGATAACAGAACCGCTGTCGACCAATAGTAATTCATCACAGACCGTTTTTAGTAAATGTCGATCATGAGAGACCAGGATAACGGCGCCGGTATATTCCTGTAACGCCTGGTTTAGCGCCAGCCGCATCTCCAGATCAAGGTGATTGGTGGGCTCATCCAGCAAAATCAGATTTGGCTGTTGCCAGATGAGTAACGCCAAAACCAGCCGCGCCTTTTCCCCTCCGGAGAAGGGCCCCACTGGTTGCAGTACCTTGTCGTTGCGGAAATTAAAACTGCCTAAATAAGTTCTTATTTCTTTTTCACCAAGTTTATTATCGAGTCTTTGCAAATGAAGTAACGGGCTAGCTTCTTTGTCTAGTTGCTGCAACTGGTGCTGTGCAAAATAGCCGACTTTTAAGTCTTTGGCTGCTTCCTGAGAGCCATGCATCGGGCTGAGTTGCTGCGCGATGAGTTTTATTAAAGTAGATTTACCAGCCCCGTTTAACCCCAGAAGTCCAATTCGGTCTCCAGGACAAATCGATAAGTTAATATTATCCAAAACTGGATTTTGATCATATCCTACTGATACCTGATCCAGGCGTATTAAATAGGCGGGTAGTTTTCTGGGATCTCGGAAATGAAATGAAAACGGTGAATCGACATGTGCCCTGGCGATTAACTCCATTTTCTCTAATGCCTTGATACGACTCTGGGCCTGTTTTGCTTTACTCGCTTTGGCTTTAAAACGATTAACGAAACTCTGCATATGCGCAATCGTCTTTTGCTGTTTTTCGTAACTGGCCGCTTGTTGCGACAAGCGCTCGGCTCTACGTTTTTCAAATGCACTGTAATTGCCGCTGTACAGGGTGATTTGTTGACGTTCCACATGGGCGATCAGCCCAACCACTGCGTCCAGGAAATCCCGGTCGTGCGAAATGATAATCAAAGTCCCGCTGTAATGTTTCAGCCATTGTTCCAGCCAGATAACAGTGTCCAGATCCAGATGGTTAGTAGGTTCATCGAGCAATAATAGATCGGAACGGCACATCAAAGCCCGCGCCAGATTCAAACGCATAACCCAACCCCCGGAAAAACTATTAATAGCGTTTTGAATTAAATCTGTAGAAAACCCCAGGCCATCCATTAATTTAGCGGCGCGACTGTAAGCGGTATAACCACCAATTTCTTCCAGTCGTACGTGGCAATTCGCGATAATTTCTCCCTGGTGATTTTTTTCTGCCTCTGCTAACTGAGACTGAATTTGACGCAGTTCAACGTCACCATCAATAACAAACTCGACTGCGCTTTGCTCAGTTAACACTGTTTCCTGAGCAACGTGTGATATAACCCAGTCAGCAGGAAATGAAAAATCCCCCAGATCCGCATGAAGTTGCCCAAGCAATAAAGCAAATAATGATGATTTTCCACAGCCATTGGACCCAGTCAGGCCGACTTTTTGACCTGGGTGAATGGCGAAGCTCGCTTCGTCGAATAATAGATGGGCTGCCCGACGCAAAGCCAGACGATTAAATTTCAACATGGATTTAAAAAACTCAAGGGTAACCCTAATCCATACATAGAAACGCAATTGATAGGGCAAGTATTTGGGGAATATAGAGCTTTCATAAACATATTAAATATGTAGTCGCGCCCATAGGTTCGGCGGAATATTTTAAAATGATAGATTTTTCAAAGTGTTGTGCTTGCATCGTGTTTCTATGTGTGGATTAAGGACAATATCTTAGTGTCACTTTCTGATAAAATTTGGCATTATTAACACACTAGAACCTTAACCGGCTAAGATTCCAACTTACATAAGAATTATTCAACAATGGATATTGAGAATTACTTTCATATAAAAAACACCAGTTTGTCTTTTACTCGCCAACACGCCAGTGATTTTGCCAAAATAGTAGCCAGTGATTTTAATCCAATTCATGATGTAGAAGCAAAGCGATTTTGCGTACCAGGTGATCTGATATTTGCGGTTATTATCCATCATTATGGCCTGTACAAAGAAATGACTTTTAGATTCTCCGGCATGGTAAGGGAAACAAGCCAACTGTTACTACCTGATTGTAATGCACATCAAATATCGATAAACGATGTGAATGAAAAAAAATATCTCGACATTAATTGTGCAGGTAAATCTTCAAATAATCAAAAACTGATCGAATCTCTGACCTGTAGCTATGTCAAATTTTCTGGTCAGGTTTTTCCACATATTCTTCTGCCCTTAATGCGACAGGAAAATGTCATGATGAATCCTGATCGCCCATTGATTATTTATGACAGTATATCTTTATCTCTCGACACGCTTGACGCAGAAGAAGTCACTTTAGAGCTTACTAATTCGCGTCTCGACGTGAATGGGAAACGCGGTGATGTAACGCTTGATTATGCCATTCTTTCTAACGGTGAAATCTTAGGTAGCGGACAGAAAAATATGATCGTGAGTGGATTGCGGGGATTCGATGATGAGGAAATGAGTAAACTGTTAAGCGCCTTCAACCGTCGAAAAGATTCCTATTTTTCTTGATCTTGCCGTAAATATATTTGATTTTTTGTTAAATTAACTACCCTATGTCTGGCCAAACACTCTGGTTTCCTTATGCGCAAATGCAACACATGCCTGCAGCGCTCGAAGTAGAATCTGCTCAGGGAGTCTATCTGAATCTTAAAGATGGCCGCAGCCTGATCGATGCAACTTCTTCATGGTGGTGCATGATTCACGGTTATCGGCATCCGCAACTCGATCAGGTACTCAATCAGCAAATCAACAAGGTTTCACATGTCATGATGGGTGGGTTATATCATGACAGCGCATTACAACTTGCGGATAAACTGGTGGAAATAACACCCAATGGACTTAACCATGTATTTTACGGAGATAGCGGTTCAGTAGGGGTAGAGATTGCACTCAAACTGGCAATGCAATATTGGCAGAATAGAAATCAGCCTGATAAAAACAAATTCCTTTCGTTTAAAAAAGGCTACCACGGCGATACTACTGGCTGCATGTCTGTGTGTGATCCGGATGATATGCACAGAATTTTTGCCGGCATAATCAGTAAACAATATTTTGCACCCGCACCAAATCATGAATTAAATGTTTCTACTGAAAACATCGAAACAGAATTACTACAGGTTCGGCATCTGCTTGAAACGCACGCTGATAACATTGCTGCGGTCATTATCGAACCCTTACTACAGGCAGTCGGTGGATTCAATTTTTTCGCCGCTGAGTATCTCAATCAGCTACGAACTTTATGCGATGAATTTGATGTATTACTCATATTCGATGAAGTTGCCACTGGTTTTGGCCGCACCGGTAGTCTATTCGCCACCGATAAAACCACAATTTCACCGGATATCATTGTGTTAGGGAAAGCACTGACCGCTGGATATCTCGGTCATTCTGCGACCCTGAGCAATGAGCGAGTATACGAAGGATTCCTGGGCGAAAGTCGCGCACAGGCTTTTATGCATGGCCCAACCTTTATGGGTAATCCACTGGCTTGTGCAGTAGCGCTGAAAAGCATTGAATTGTTTTTTAAACACAACTATCTACAAAAGATTAAACACATCGAAGCCTGCCTGAAACTTGAATTTGCAAATATCGATTCTTCACGAGTTGTTGATGTCCGTGTTTTGGGCGCTATTGCCGTGGTAGAACTGGAAACAGGCGAAGGTATTCAAGATTTGCGAAAATATGCAGCTGATAGAGGCGTGTGGATTCGACCGTTTGCTAAATATATCTACACTATGCCACCCTATATCATCGAGGATCACGAGATCAGGAAAATTGCTTCAGTTATTCAGGGTTGGTTAAAAATATGACACAAAAAACCGTCGTTTTATTAACCAACCTTGGTACACCAGATGACCTGTCTAAAAAATCAGTGCGTCGATTTTTACGTGAATTTCTATCCGATGGGCGAGTAGTCGAAATTCCGAGCTTGATCTGGTGGTTTATCCTGAATATGTTAATTCTGCCTTTCCGAGCCGGAAAGAGCCTTAAAGCCTATAAATCGATCTGGACTGATCAAGGCTCTCCACTATTACAGATATCAAAACAACAGCAGCAATCTCTGCAAAAAAAACTTGGATCGAATACCAATGTAGCTTTAGCGATGCGCTATGGCAATCCATCTTTGGGGGTCGCGCTAAAATCTGTAATGAAGGAATCTGTTGAAAAGCTAATTGTATTGCCGTTATATCCTCAAAATTCCGCCACTACCACAGCAACGACATTTGACCATCTGGCTCAAACACTCAGACCTTATCGCAACCTACCAGAAATACACTTTATCAATGGTTATTTCGCTAATCCTGGCTATATCAATTCACTGGCAGGCTCGGTATCAGAACACTGGAAGCAACAAGGTCGTCAACGATTTCTGCTGATGTCATTTCATGGATTACCGCAGAACTTTGTAGAGAAGGGTGACCCTTATTATGACCAATGTATGACGACAGGGGACTTACTGGCGACGATTCTGGGTTTAAGCTCTGAGCAATGGAGGCTTAGTTTTCAGTCACGTTTCGGCAAAGCCAAATGGATCAAACCTTATACTTCAGAAGTTTTGATCAATATGGCTCAAAATGGTCTGAAAGAAATCGATGTCATCTGCCCTGGTTTTAGTGCTGACTGCCTGGAAACGCTGGAAGAAATCTGCATTGAAAATCAGGCATTTTTTCTACAAAACGGCGGCGAACAATATTTTTATATCAAGGCACTAAACAATCGTGAAGAGCATATTCAGATGATGGAGGATCTGGTGAAACCTTATTTGTCGAGTTAGAGAAGTGTTAGTACTCCAACAACATTGTATTGATGGAGTACTAGTTCAACAGGTTAAATAATTGCTGGCAATTTTGTTGTGTCACTTGTGAAAGGTGCTCACGAGAAACATTTCGAAGTTCGCACATGGTTTGCAGGTGATCGATGATAAAAGCGGGTTCATTTCTATCTCCAGTATGACTCTGGCCGGGCTGATCCGGTGCGTCAGACTCAATAAGCAGCATTTGCTCTGAAATTTGAGCAACAACCCCGCGTAATTTTTTTGCGCGTTCAAAACTAACAGTGGCGGCAATACCCAGTTTAAAGCCGAGCTGTTCAAGTTGTTGTGCCTGCTGCAGGCTACCGCTAAAACTGTGAATCACACCTCGCAAGCCTGGTTTCTTACGCAACAGACTGATGACCTGATCCAGTGCTTTTCGCACATGCACTATGACCGGTAGCTGGTGGTTTTTAGCCAGATCCAGTTGACCGGTAAACAGCTGTAACTGCTGTTTTTCGTCTTGCCGTGATTGAAAAAAATCCAGGCCGCATTCCCCTACTGCAACAGGTTTTTGTATATGCAGCCATTTATCCAGTTGCGTTAGATGCCCTTCCTGATGTTCGCCCATAAACATTGGATGCAATCCATAACTGGCATAAACACCCTCGTTTTCGTCAACGATTATTTTTACTTTCGGCCATCTCGCAGCCGTAGTGGCTGGAATGATAAATTGTTGAATATTCTGCTGACGTGCCCTTGCCAACACCTGCTCGCGGTCAATATCAAAC
>Ga0256847_1000116_pt1 | contig 54426 bp, 59 predicted proteins | sample TeddybearmetaG_FD_189099 | JGI IMG/M metagenome (GOLD analysis project Ga0256847, IMG submission 189099) | Hydrothermal vent microbial communities from East Pacific Rise, Pacific Ocean - Teddybear | ecosystem: Environmental > Aquatic > Marine > Hydrothermal vents | place: Pacific Ocean: East... | reverse complement strand
ATTTTCCGACAGATGTGGTCGTCGGATATGGTGTAGGTGCTCTGGTTGGATATTTTATACCAGAACTGCATAAAATTACTAAAGACTCCAATGTGAATATTATAGGTGTAGATGGCGGATTAGGAATGGTCTACTCATTTTAAAAAAGAGAGCTAGTACAGCTCCCCTACAAATGAGACAAAAGTAGTATCCCTAGCACTAGGCGATATAACCAACAATATAACCCATAATGCTGATCTAAATACTCAATTACCGAAGAGTATCGCCCCCCAAACTCAAACCCTGCTACACTAGACTCAAAATCTGCACCATATACCATACCCACATCTCCAACTCGATGCCGAACCAATGAAGAACTAATAAAATGTAACCATGATAAATCTAGTGATAAACACTCACTAACCTGCGCTGATAACTGAACTGAACCAACTGATGATGATGTAACCATAATAATGAAATAACTAAGTGAAAAAATACTGATGAGACTGATGCTCCTACTATCGATGCACACTAAGGGAAGATATACTTATATGCAAGGTGGATCGCCCAGTGGAATTCAGGCGTAGCCTGATGAGCTTGCTCAATTCCACTGGGTGCCAGGGCACGCAGTGACCAGACCTTGTAGATATGTAGATCTGGACCTACCTATGCAGAAGTATGTATGATGACAAATAGATATCTATATTTAAAATAAAGAAAGGATTTGTGATTTATTACTTCGTGAAATCGGAAGCTCAATACCTGATGATGTGAGCAAAGTCGAATTAGATAGATCTAATGATGAAACATGAAATTTATTTACAAGAAATGAATTATGAACTCTCATAAAGAAAGATGAATCTATTTGTGATTCCCAATACTTAAGAGTTCGAGAAGTCAAAATGGAAGTGCCATTAAAGTATATAGAACTGTAGTTGCTGTTTGCTTTTATATGGGTAATATCTTTGACTCTTAATATACTCAATATGCTGTTAGTAGAAACCTGAATTTGAGCGTAATTGTAAACAAGTAAATCAAATGCTGAATTACGATTAGATACAACTTTCGGATCACCCTTAATTGTGGTAAGCTGATGAATGGTGTTGGTTGTATGTTCTTTTAGTGACTTCATAAAGCTAATTAGAAAAAAGGAATAATTTTACTTGTTGATTTTTTATAGGCTTTGTAAGAAGGAAATTTTTGTAATAACATTTTTTCCTCATATTCAGATTTGAAATGAAATAAAATGGCTAGAACAAAAGTGATCAATAGTTGAGACCAATTATCACAGTATAAACTGTACCCTAAGAACATTGTTAAGATGCCAAAATAAATAGGATGTCTTACTATCGAGTACAAACCTGAGATTACCAATTTGCTTCCTTTTTTTGGTGATGGAAATGGGCTTAAACTTTTATTCAATTGCAACAAAGAGATAATTATTATTAATAGACCTAATACTGACAACGTAAGTCCGATAACACTCAAATGCAATCCAATAGAATTATTATTGTTAGACATTACAAATAAAATAAACAGTAAAAGCTGAAATCCTACATAAAGTATATCTGTTTTATTCATATTTGAAAAACGATGATGCCGAGCTAAGTTAAGCTACAGCATCATCATGGCATTGAATTATCTAATAAAAATTAATTCAGCTGTTGATATTGTACCAACTTGCATTTTGATCATGTATTGACCTTTTGATAGTCGATTTGTATCAATAGTATTATTGCCATTTATCAAGACCCTTTCTGATAATACTTCCTGACCTAGTAAATTAAAAACTGTATATGAACTTTCTAGACCATCTATTCCTATAATTTCAATCGTTATCGGATTCCCAATAATTGAAGGGTTAGGATATACTTTGGTTGTAATCTCTTTGCCATTGACTTCAATGGTTGCTGTAGAAATACTTTCTGCAGTAGAAGTGGCAATGTCATAAACTCCAAAAGAAGCGATATTTTCTCTACTTACAGATCCATCCGTTGTAAAAGACGGACAATCTTCAAATGAACCATTTAATCCTGCATACAAAAGTACTGCATCATCACATAATGATATAGTTGATGAAGGATACAATGTTACACCATGTTCGAAGTCTGCCTCAGAAAATGGCACCCATTGACCATAGACACAATCTATAATTATATTATCAATTACACCATCGGGTTGGTCGTAATTAGGCGCTGGACCGAGATCACATTGCGATGTTAGACCAATTTGCGTAGTTGAGCCCTCTTGGAAAAAAATGGTTAGGTAATTATCATCGCCTTCACTAGTGGATACGATTATAGGTTGCTTGCCTTGAATAGAGTTTGATAATCCCACTGGAAATAAGTATTCTCCTACATTCATTTTTCTGGTAAGCTTTCCTTCAACATATGGTCCTTCTTCATCAATTGGAGAAGTCAATTGTAAAGCATCGGCATTTGTGTTATCAATAAATACTGCATTAGCATATTCAGCACCATCTGTATCGTATGATATGATATCTGTTCTCAGTATGCCTTTTGTAATTTCCAAGCTGTTGGACACATGAATATCAGAATCAATGTCAACAAGATTAGTATCTGAACCAAGATTAATTTCCAGATTGTAAAACGCATCATTATTTGAGAAATCACCTTGAATATGGTGGATAGTGGTTGATGAGTTTTCTACTATAGTCACTGTTCTTTTACCTTCATTTGGGCTTTCCATTGTAGCATCCGTATCTTTCGATAAATCTCCACTTAGAATCAAGTCCCCTGCATTAATGAGTTGAGTGTTTGCTGAAACCAACATTACGTCACTATCAGCAAATATCAAAGCCTCATCTTGTACTGTCAATACTCCGTCAATATAAAGCTGGGCATGTGAAAGGTTATAGCCTCCTACGATGCACAGACATATTATTAGTCTTATAATTTTCATCATTATATTAGTTTGGACATGTGATGGATGTAGTTACTAAACTTCCTGTCATATCAACAGTTATTCTATAACAATCACCAACTGGATTTGTAAGAATAATTCCATTTGTTGCATCCTTAAGGTATACATCACCATCTTCTAAAGTTAATCTTGATGGTGGTGTAGCTGTTCCTAAGCCTACGTTTCCATCATCATTTACTCTCAATGAAGGAGTTGACCCAGTGCTAGGAGCTATATTCAGCGTTGGGTTAGTCCCCGTTCCTTTTACCATAAATTTAGCACCTGGGGTAGAAGTACCTACACCCACATTACCATCTTCATTAACTCTCAATGAAGGAGAAGTACTCATATCAGTAGGGGTCAATACATTGACAACAGGAGCACCTGCTTCACCGACTACCATTAATCTTGCTCCCGGAGCATCAGTACCTACGCCTACTCTTCCATTATCATTTACTCTTAGCGCAGGAATTGTACCAGTTGATGTCACAACGTTAAGTGTAGGATTAGTCCCAGTACCTTTCACCATTAATTTAGCACCTGGAGTAGAAGTACCTACACCTACATTACCGTCTTCGTTTACTCTTAAAGACGGAGAAGTACTCATGTCTGTAGGCGTCAAAACATTAATAACTGGAGCACCCGCTTCACCGACGACCATCAATCTTGCGCCTGGCATTGCAGTACCTATACCAACTTTCCCGTCATCATTTACTCTTAGTGAAGGTATTGTTCCTGTTGAAGTCACTACATTCAGTGTAGGATTAGTACCTGTACCTTTCACCATAAATTTAGCACCTGGAGTAGAAATACCTACACCCACATTACCATCTTCATTTACCCTCAATGAAGGAGAAGTACCCATATCTGTTGGGGTCAAAACATTGACAACTGGAGCACCGGCTTCACCAACAACCATCAATCTTGCGCCTGGCATTGCAGTACCTATACCAACTTTACCATCATCATTTACCCTTAGTGAAGGTATTGTTCCTGTAGAAGTCACAACGTTAAGCGTAGGGTTTGTCCCAGTACCTTTGACCATAAATTTAGCTCCCGGAGCAGAAGTACCTACACCTACATTACCGTCTTCATTTACTCTTAAAGACGGAGAAGTACTCATGTCTGTAGGCGTCAAAACATTAATAACTGGAGCACCAGCTTCACCGACGACCATCAATCTTGCGCCTGGCATTGCAGTACCAATACCAACTTTCCCGTCATCATTTACTCTTAGTGAAGGTATTGTTCCTGTAGAAGTCACAACGTTAAGCGTAGGATTAGTCCCAGTACCTTTCACCATTAATTTAGCACCTGGAGTAGAAGTACCTACACCTACATTACCGTCTTCGTTTACTCTTAAAGACGGAGAAGTACTCATATCAGTAGGCGTCAAAACATTCATAACTGGAGCACCCGCTTCACCGACTACCATTAATCTTGCGCCTGGCATTGCAGTACCTATACCAACTTTACCGTCATCGTTTACTCTTAGTGAAGGTATTGTTCCTGTAGAAGTCACAACATTAAGAGTAGGGTTTGTCCCAGTACCTTTCACCATCAATTTAGCTCCTGGAGTAGGAGTACCAATACCAACATTTCCAGCTGTTGTAGAATATTGATCCAGACCGTCTATTGTCCAATCAGCATCAGGAGCTCCAGCAGCTGGAGCTTGCCAAGTTGCGATTCCTGCAGCATCGGATGTTAATACATGTCCCATGGTTGGAGTAGTAGTTATTTGAAGTCCTTCTGATTTTACAGTTCCTATTACTTCTAGTTTTTCTCCTGGAGTTGAAGTACCCATACCCACATTACCATCTTCATTAACTCTCAACGAAGGAGTAGCACTCATGTCAGTAGGCGTCAATACATTCACTACTGGAGCACCAGCTTCACCTACTACCATTAATCTTGCGCCCGGAGTTGCTGTACCTATACCAACTTTACCATCATCATTTACTCTTAGTGAAGGTATTGTTCCTGTAGAAGTCACAACATTGAGAGTAGGGTTTGTCCCAGTACCTTTCACCATAAATTTGGCTCCTGGAGCAGAAGTACCTACACCCACATTACCGTCTTCGTTTACTCTTAAAGACGGCGAAGCACTCATATCAGTAGGCGTCAAAACATTGACAACTGGAGCACCCGCTTCACCAACAACCATCAATCTTGCACCTGGCATTGCAGTACCTATACCAACCTTACCATCATCATTTACTCTTAGAGCGGGGACAGTGCCCGTAGAGGTGACCACATTCAGAGTGGGATTAGTACCAGATCCTTTTACCATAAATTTTGCACCTGGAGATGCAACTCCGACACCTACATTACCATCATTCCTTACAAGAAGTAGAGATGTAGAATCTGAGTCAGTAATATTTAATGCCGCTTTATCTGCAGCAGTACTTTCTCCTTTTACTTCGAGAGTAGAATTAGGAGATGTAGTATTTACACCTACGTTTTGAGAATAGGATGAAAAATACGCAAAAACAAGAAAAGCGATAAGTTTAAGTTTCATGACTTATTAGAATTTTATTTATTAGATAATGGCAAAGATTAATTTATCTATTTTAGCTTTTTGTTACATTTGTTACAATTGAACGCAGTGGCGATTAAATTGTCAGAGCAAAGACATAAGTAAAATGGAAGTAAAAGAATTATTAAATAGAATATTTCCCCATATTAATGATCCAAAGCTTATTGAGGAATTGGCTGAAATTGGACAGGTGATAGATTTACCTAAGGGATATGTTGTACTTGATGAAGGACAATATATAGAATACATACCATTAGTTCTTGATGGGCTTATAAAAGTAAGGCGTAAAAATGAGGATAATAAAGAGGTGTATTTATACTACTTGACAAGTGGTGAAAGCTGCGCAATGACGCTATCAAGCTGTCTAAAAAGACAAAAGAGTAAAATTATTGCAAACGTCATAGAACCCACCAAATTATTACTTATTCCTTCTTCAAAGATTTTCTTTTTTATGAAGAATTATGTTAATTGGAGTGAGTTTGTTCTGGAGACATTTCAAATAAAGTTTGATGATGCAATATCGGCAATCGAGCGACTTGCTTTTATGAACCTAGAAGAGCAAATTATTGATTTATTGCTCACCAAATCTCACATATACGAGACTGGCACGATATCAGTGACGCATGAGGCTCTTGCAAAAGACTTAAGTACGTCTCGAGTCATTGTGTCAAGAATATTAAAGAAATTGGAAAAGGAAGGACAAGTCAAATTAGGACATAAAGAAATAACTATATTATAAGTTGTAATAATTATTGCAATTAGATAGATAAATTCAGTAGAGAATTTAAAAATGCAAAATTGATTGTTACTACAAAATAAACAAAATGAAAAAATTACTTTACCCACTACTATTACTTCTATTTTTCACAGCTTGCCAAACGGATACTTTTGAAAACCCACATAATGTCCAACACAAAGGGGAATTAAAACAAATGATGCAAAAAGGCGATATTTCTGCCAAAGCTGACTTGAAAGAGTTGGAGGGGATTCCTCATTTATATGCCCTTGGTGCGGTGGAAAACCTGAAAGGTGAAATTTGTATTTTTGACGGACAGCCATTGGTCACATCCGTTGAGAATGGAAAAGTTAGTGTAGATAGATCTTTTGAAAAAAAAGCAACATTACTGGTATGGGCGCAAGTAGAAAATTGGATAGAAATCGCGGTTCCGAATGACATCAGTAACTTTGATGAGCTTGAAAAATTTATAAAAAAGGCTGCCAACCAAAATGGTTTGGATGCTAATACGCCTTTTCCTTTTTTATTGGATGGGGTTGCACAATCGCTCGACTGGCATATTATCAATTGGAAGGACGGGGACACAGAACATTCTCATGAAAAACATATTCAATCTGGACTTCATGGTACTCTTAAAAATATCCCCGTTAATATTTTAGGATTTTATTCGAACCATCACCGCGCCGTATTCACACACCACACATCAAATATACATGCACATTTTAAAACTGAAAATACTCCCTTCAGCGGGCATATTGACGGCTTGGAATTGGGTGAAAATATGGTTTTGAAATTGCCAGTTTCAAAATACACCTTTATCCAAAATGCCACTATTCTCGATGTTGATAATTTAGGGAAAACGGAAAATGATATTTCCAATGCTTGTATTTTAATAAAAGGTGACCATATTGAATGGGTCGGAAAATGCGCCGATAAGCCCGCAATTCCAAATGGAACAAAAGTCATAGATGCTACAGATAAATATGTCATCCCTGGGTTATTCGATGGTTTTGCTGCCATCAACAATCAGTCTTATTGCAATGCCTTTCTTTATATGGGTGTTACCAATATCATTTCTGTAGATGGGGGTCGACGTGGCGATTTTTTTGGCGAAGGAATTCCGAGTCCCAATATTTATAGACTCGAAGGTGTCGGAGATGAAAAAATACATACAGATACATTATTGGCACAAATGGAGAAGCACCATGCTAATGGCTTCAACGTGATGTTGCTCATGTATGGTCTTACGCCTGACCAACTTGATTTAGCCATCCAAAAAGCAGCTGAACTTGGCATGGCGACTATCGGCGAGATGGGCTACACGACGTATAAAGAAGGTATGGAATTAGGGCTAGATGCAGTAGTACATACCACACGATATTCGCTCGATATTGCGCCAAGAGATATGGCAAAAGCCGTTGCTGATGAACCATTTAGCAATGACTTGAATAGCTCAAAATGGAAGTACTATAAATTTTTGACCAAAGTCGAAAAGGACTATGAGCCGCTTCGAATTCACGCCCAGAATCTTGGAGCATCCAATACTTTTATAATGCCTACGAGCAGCCTTTCATATCTTGATTTACCCGATCACCAAAATCCGTGGAGGGAGCCTATTTCGCGTATTTTGGATATTAAAGACATCAACCGACCTGCCGACCCTCAGACTGGAAACCACAGTATTGATAGCATTGAACAAGCCGCATATACCAATTTGATAATCAATGAATTAAATAATATAGAACCCATTTATCGAGCGAATGGCGCAAAGTATTTGGCGGGTAGTGGAACTGATGTTTGGGGGACTATGCCTGGCATTTCATTGCATACTGAATTGAGGCTCTTACATCATAAAATAGGATTGACAAAACGGGAAGCCATAGCTGCGGCTACCACTAATTTTTCAACTGCATTTGGTTGGAAAAATGGAAAATTGGAGAAAAATTACGCTGCTAATATTTTGATTCTAGATAAAAACCCTTTGGATAATTTGGAGTTTTTGAAAAATGTAGAGACCATATTTTTGAATGGAGAAATGATTGAGCAGAAGAGTTTGTTGGAATAATGTTTGTCAATTCATCATTGTCTTCGCCAGACTGGTGGTCTGTGATATGGGCAACTAATTTTCAACAACTTACATATTAGATAAATTTATCAGTAGTCGTTTTGGCAGTCGTTAAATAATAAATTTTTATAGGAAGTGAACGGATATAATTATCATTTCACTTTTTTTATGCCTTTGCATTTGCTTCTAAAGATACTTAATTCTTGCAGTATAATTAATCCTCTAAGATAATTTTCTATGGAATTAATGACAAGAAACTTTTTGTTTTAATAATATCAAAATCCTAAATTTAGTTTAAAAACAACTTCATGTTTTTAAATATTATTCGCCGTCGAAAAGGTATAGTTTTAGCTTTTTTCCTACTATTAGGTACTGTGTTCATTCTATATAAATTATTTAGTGTGAATGCGAATCTTCCTCTAAATTTTAAGGGTTCACAAGCAGATCTTTCCCAATCGGATACTACGGAAACAAGGCTAAAGCTAGGACAAAATATAAAAAGGGCTATTAAGGGAGACTTGTCCCATCTTTTTAATGTTTCCATGGAGCAAGGAGAATACCTCCATTTGGAAGTAGAACAATTCAGTATTGATCTGATAATCGTTTTAACTCATCCCGATGGAGATTTAATCAAATATTTCAATTCTCCAACTGGTATGTTGGGAACGGAGCACATCTATATGGAGGCTCCCACAAAAGGTGATTATAAAATAGAAATCCGTGCACTTTCTAAATATGCAGAGCCAGGAAAATACGTGATTAAGATCGGGGCACTCCACACGGCTACATTAGTTGATAAAAAATGGTTGGCTGCCTATAAAATCTCCAGAGAGGCAAAACAACTCCGGTCAAAATCCGAGACCCGTTCCGAGAGCATTGATACCTATAAACTTGCGATTACAGCCTGGGAAACTTTGGGAGAAACGGAGCAACAAGCAATGTCAATGAGAGGGATGGGTTTTGCGGTCAGACGATTGGGGAATGACGAAGAAGCACTTCAAATTTTCCGGGAAGTATTGCCGCTGTGGATAGAAGTCGGCGATGTACGCTCGGAAGCCTATACTTATCTCATTTTCGCAGCCATTCACAAAAAGAACCATCGTTATGGAGCATACCTTAAATATAAATTAAAAGGCAGTAAAAGGATGCGAAAAGCAAACGATATGATTCGGGAAATGATGTAGTTGGGCAACGGTCACTTTGTCCATTATTCCAAGCCTGTAAATGATTATTAATTTCTTTTTCCAGGGTTTATAACTCATTGAAAACCAATTTTTGAACAAATAATTTGGGAGGCAATTTCAAATTGCCTCCCAAATTGGTTTTCTAAAAAGAGTACCCAATCCCAAACAAAAAACTTCTCGGTGCACCAGGAAAGAGGCGAAAAGAACTATTACCGCCCACCCAATGTACCTCATCAAGTACATTATTGAGTGTAAACCTAAATATCAAATCCTTTACTCCATAGGTTAGTCCAGCATCTAGAACTGTGTACGCCGGCAATTTTTCAGCCACTCCTGCTCTTGAATTACGTTCGGAGACAAAGTTAAACCCTCCATTAATTCCAAAACCACTTAACTTCCCGGTATTGAGCTTGTAGTTCATAAAAAGACCTCCCTGATGTTTCGGAGCATTGGGCAAAACATCACCCTCTTCAAATACATTATCCGAAGAACCGGAGGCAAATACGGTCTCATTATAGGCATAATTAAATATAACGCTAAAGTTTGAACCTATTCTACCCAACACATCGATTTCAAAACCCTTCGAAGTGGTTTCTCCTGACGAGATAAATTTATCAGAGTCGTTCGGATCTTCTAATAGTTCATTCTTTTTATTGATATTATAAATGGCCAGATTAAATTGCAACGAATTATTAAAGAACTCTGCTTTGATTCCACCTTCTATCATATCTGCTTCTTGCGGATCAAATGGGCCACCGAGACTTTCGTCTAGATTTCCAACAGCCTGAGGTTCAAAGCTAGTTGTATATGTACCATAGAGGTTGATGGTCTTAGTTACACCGTATACTAGACCGACTCTTGGCAATAATTTTGTTTGTTCTACTTCTGTCTCAGTTCCCCTGGCAAAATTTTCGACATCCAAATATTTATTATAGCGAATGCCTAATAATAATTGAAAGGCATTCCATTTAATTTGGTCTTGGATGTAAAATCCTGTAGTCTTATATTTCGCCGGATTAAACTTGGAATTTGGTGAAAGATACTGCGTGTAATCAGAATCATACCTTAGACCAAAATTTGCCAGAGGATCTGCCAAGTCAAAATGAGCGACAAGAGGTGTAGGATTACCATCACTGTCTAATACAAACTTTTCTATATCAGACGCCTTATATTTGGCATATGAACCATCTGTCTTAAGATAGATGTTTTTCTTACTTGTTTGACCAGCATATGAGCCAGCGACTCTTTCATGTTGAGCATAATCAACACCTACAACAAACTTATGTTCCATTGCACCTGTGTTTGCCTTAATCACAAAATAATTAGAAACATTGTCAAGAATTTCCTGCACTTGTCTTACTTGTACCCTCATCGCTAATTTTGTAAATATTTCATCACCCGCACCATCGACTGCCCAAACGCTGCCTGGTTGATGTTCCAATAGCTCTTCTTTGTAAAAGAAACGCATGAACGAAGAATTAAAACTTATGTTTTCAGTAAAATGATGACGCAATGACAGCGTACCATACGACACATCGTTTCTATGATAATCATTTATTCCACTAAGACTTAAGGAGATAGGCGTGTTATCAGGATCATCGATTGCCATGATATCAGGGTGGTGCGTTGGTTGACCTTTGTCCAGTTTCCCATCATAACCCTGAACGACTAAATCAAAATTAATCCTTGTTTTGTTGGTTGGAAGAAACGAGAGTGATGGAGCAATAATGTACGAATTATTTTCCTGTAAATCTCTAAAAGTACTCGTTTCTTCATACCCTAAATTCAATCGATATAATACATTTCTTTTTTCATTTAATGGTCCCGTTAAATCAATAGCAGTCCGCAATGTGTTAAAACTGCCGGTGGTAACTGAAAAATTATTATCCCTAATAGTACGCGGTTTTTTAGTGATTCTGTTCATCGTTCCACCCGGGTTTGCGTTGCCAAACATGGCAGAAGCCGGACCCTTCAGTACTTCTACCCGCTCAACATTAGCAAGCAATACCAAGGGTCGGTGACCGACAACTCGTAGTCCATCTACATAAATATCACTATCTCTAAACCCTCTCATGGTAAAATCTTCGTACCACGTAAATTGATTGACCCCGCTTATATTTTTTACAACATCAATCATTTTAAAAGCTTGTTGGTCTGTAAAAACTTCTTTCGTTACATAACTTATAGCCTGTGGTATATCTTGTATTCTGGAAGGGGCCTTGCTACCTACATACGTATTTGTGTTTTTATATCCGTTCGATTCAATTATTTCTATTGCCACAAGTTGTTCTACATCTGTGTAAAGTACAATGTCAATGGATACCGTTTCGTCAGCTTTGACCATTATCTCCTTTTCGACTGTGCGATATCCAATTGAGCTAAGGATAAGATACTGTTTGCCTGTTGGTACGTTCGAAAGCGTAAAGTCGCCGTCAGCGTTTGTGGCAACACCTGCGTTCTCTCCTTTGACCAAAATGTTAACTTGGTCTAAAGGAACTCCAGTTTCGGTAGTAACTTTGCCGGTTATCAGGCCGGTTTGAGCCGATACAAACATGCTTAAGCCGAAGAATACTGTTAAAAATGTAAGGAGTTTCATGTTGTTTAAATTTTGAGTAAGTGAAAGTATTGTTCAAATTATTGGGAAAATTTCAAACTTTAAAGTCAAGGTGAGCGAAAGAAACACCTGAGGTAGTTTTCAGAATAATTAGAAAACAGTTTCTAAAAGCATGAATTTAACAGTCTCTAAGATAAAAATTCAAAGAGCATAGCTGAAATAAAGCATTGAATTAAAATTAGAAAACATTTTCTAATTTTCAAAAATCAATTAGCCTTAGGATTAATTAGCTTTACATTTTAAGAATTAAAAATATGTCTATAATGAAAAATCAACGATTGACATTTTGGATATTCCTTTTAGGTGCCACCCTTGTTTTAGGCTGCAAATCGGAAGTAAGGGATGATGCCTCCGACGAAAGATTAAATTATATAACATCTGCTATGGATCGATTGCCCGACAACGAAGCTGGAAATGTTGTCAGGAAAGCGATTGAAAATGCCGGTGGCTGGGAGAACTGGGCATCTAAAAAAAACCTTTCTCTTATAAAAGTGAAACAAAGATTTGATTCGACTGGTACGATGTATGAAGATAGACGCCAATTGCTCCAATACCGATTACCACCTGACTACAAGGCGAAAATGACTTGGGAAGAAAATGGGGACAAAATTACGATTATCAACAACGGACAACAGGCATGGAAATTTAAAAACGGAGTAGAACTCACCGACCAATACAGCAGAGATAGGGCTTGGAATACCTCCTTTGGTTCTAACTATTCGATTAGTATGCCTTTCAAACTTACTGACCCCGGAGTCATTCTTTCTTACGAAGGATTGGATACTTTGTCAAACGGTAAGGTAGTACATGCGATTAGAGTAGACTACAAGAAAGGCGCAGGAAGTGCCGGAGGCATGCATATCTGGTGGTACTTTTTTGACAAAGACACCTATGCTCTTGCAGCTAATTATTTGCAAGCCGAACCACACTACAGCTTCTCATTCTATGATTCATTTGCAGAAATAGATGGAATAAAAATTATAAATAAAAAGCAGGTACATGTCTCCAATTCGGATAGAGAATTGATATACCTCAAAACCTTACAAAATATGGAGGATATACGATTTGATGAAGAATTGGGGGATGAGTTATTTGATGAAAAATTAGTCGGAAAAAGTCAAGAATCGCTATCTACCAAATAATTGAAATTAGTGGAATGCCGCTGAAATGAGTCGTTCCCTTTAAGTCATGACTCATTAAAAGCTGTATAAATCAGGTGGTTTTACTTTTTTCAATTCAATTCAAATCAAGATTATTCACCAACTCCTCAATTGCAACTACTACTTTAGAATTTTCATCATAATCCATAATAGACAAGCCTATCAAATCTGCATTCGTCACCTGCTCATCAAAAGGAATAATCACGGCAATTGGCAAATCTATCTTTTTGCAATACTCCCGAATTGCCTCCTCCTCCTCATTTCTGACCTTATTGGCAATCGCTTCTACTTTGTCAATGCCATGCGTTACCAAATTATCGCTGACAATGATTTTATCACCCACTTTGACTTTAGAAATGTCGATATTCGCTGCCGGATGAATTTGTCCAATTCCAGTGGTGTTGATGAAAATTTTATCGCCTTTGCCCCGGTCCACTACTTTCGTATCGCCAGTTACGACTTGTACCCCAGCTTGTTTACACGCAAATTTGATGAATACCAATATTTCCCAAAACTCCTTCATAATCAATCCTTCCTCCAGGATAAAACCCAACGAAAGATATTGCGGAATGGCACCACACATCGCTAAATCATTGACCGTACCGTTGATTGCCAATTCGCCTATATTGCCGCCTAGAAAAAAGATGGGCGTTATGACAAAACTATCGGTTGTAAAAGCTGTTTTGCCTGTTAAATTCAGCACAGCTCCATCGTGGCGTTTATCTAAAAAGTCATTTTTCAAAAGGGCGAATACGCCACTATCCAGCAGTTTATTGGTTAAGATTCAGTGCAGAGAGAAGTTAGCTTTTCTAGTTCTTGGTTGAGTAAAATTAAATCTAATCGCCGTTCCTTTTATATTGCTTTATTGTCTTCTTTGCTCCAATTGGTAGGCTTAATGTTTAAACCTGTTGAGTATTGAAGTTTTTTTCCTCTGTATCGAAAAATCATTTAAATTAGTATCTTCTTTTGAGATTTCGGAGTTTTCAAATTGAATCTTGGTTTTGGTAACTTATTCATGTTTTATAAGTTTTGCACCAAAACTAGTAGCTGAGTTTCTCTTTTATGTAGTAGTCGTTTTTGTTCAGCAGTTTTCTTTCAATAGTGGTTTATTTGCTAAAATTCTTCTAAAATGAGCCAAATTTTAGCCTAAATCATGGAATACTAGGGAAAACATATCACATGCGCATTCTTCGCCAGACAGGTGGTGTGAGATGTGAATAACTAATTTTCAACAACTTACATATTAGATAAATTTATCAGTAGTCGTTTTGGCAGTCGTTAAATAATAAATTTTAATAGAAAGTGAATGGGTTTAATTATCTGTTCACCTTTTCATGCTTTTGCATAAACTATTAAGGATACGGAAAAATGTTATGATTTACAATTGATTCGGAAAACCGTATAGTTAAAAAGTTATATATTATGATGCTTTTTTCTTTTCTAAAGAATTCCGAATGATTTAATAAACTCACAATTGAAATTAACTTTCATCTTTATAATAAAACTTATAATATTTCCGTCCATCTTTTTCGACTCCTTGCTCTATTAAAATTTTGTTGCTGTGTATGTAAATGTGAAAGTTTTTATCCAATTTTAATACTTTTTTAAAGGCTCTTGCTTGTTTTTCTTTTACTGCTTGTGAAGATATATCAAAGCTATCTGAAAATTCTATCTCGTTATTATCTCTATATGAATTGTCAAAAGATCTGAAGAATTCGATTAATTCCTCACTTTGAAAAACTGATTTTTCGAATTCTTCTTTTTCAAATTTATTATTGCATTTAGATAAGGTCGTGTATCAGCAATTACAACAACAACTCGTAAATTAGCAGTGATAAATTGGAAAATGGTTCTAGAAAAAGTGCATTACAATCCTCCTATTCCGGATGAATTTAGAGATCAAAAAAGAACTAGGGTAGTTAAAGAAATGAGAAATAAAATAAACAAAATGAACTACCTCGCCGCAAGCAGACGAGGTATCCCCTCCCTAAAATAGCGCTTTTACAAAACAATAAATATTTTATCTTTCAATCATAATTTGATGATTTACTAAAATCAGTATTTCATTTTAGTTTTCGCTTATCAGCTGGATTTTCCTTTTTTCATTGAAAAAAAACGAAACCAAAAATTCTAGGCAGCTCAAATGCAGCACACAAAGCTGCTCCCTCAACCCACAAGAGCTGCCTTGGCTAGGCTGCCTAATTATTTTCAAACACCCGAGGCAGAGCCTAGGGGAATTCTTTCGATTAAATGTTTCTCCTATAGAATTAGGTCTGGATATCAGTAACTTACAAAAACGTTTGTTAGAAACAAATGTAGAAAGAATAATGAAAGAAGTAATAGAGACCTATAATGTCTATATGAGTTAAATATTTCGATGTCTTAAGTTAGGAAAAAGTAGTTTTATAGGGATGAAAAACAGAATGAATTAAATGAACCACAAATTAATTATTGAGAAAGTGAATCTATTTTCTAGTTTTGAGGATTAGATGAACAAACCTAACAAGACTTGGCATATTCAAATTAAAGGAGTGGTACAAGGTGTCGGCTATCGACCTCTTGTCTATGCTAAGGCAATGGAATATGGTCTAAACGGATCTGTGAAAAATGGAACGAATGGGCTTCATATCGAGATAAATTGTGATGAAGCTTTGTCTAAAAAATTTACACATGATATCAGTGTTGCTTCTTCTCCCTCTTTGGCAATCATTACATATGTTCACAGATATGCTGTCAACTATATAGATTATCAAGATTTCACTATAAATCAAGATGAATCTGATTCTGATCCAACAGAATTATCCCTTACTCCTGACATTGCTTTATGCTTAGACTGTAGAAATGAGATAGTAGATCTCCAAAATAGACGATTCAATTATGGATTTATTACCTGTACGAATTGTGGACCTAGATATTCTATAATAAATTCTCTACCCTACGATAGAATTAACACAGAGATGGGCAATTTTGAAATGTGTCAATCCTGTAAATTGGAATATGGCAATCCAGAAGACCGTAGATATTTTTCTCAGACCAATTCTTGCTCTACATGTGGAATTCAACTGTCACTTTATAATCAAAAAAGGAAATGCATAACAAGAGATAATGCTGATATATGCAATACTGTAATTGACTCTTGGAGAAATGGTAAAATAATAGCAATCAAAGGAATAGGTGGTTATCTTCTCACTTGTGATGCTTCTAATTCCGCCACTATTGAGTCACTTAGATCATGGAAAAGTAGGCCTAAAAAGCCATTGGCAGTAATGTACCCTGACATCAAATCCTTGGAAGCTCTGAACATAAAAACAGAGGAGACTGAAGCTCTTGAGGGCCCTGCCTCTCCCATAGTATTGGTCTCCAGAAAAAATACTTCTCATGAATTTAATGGCGTATGTGATGGTTTTGATCGCATCGGGGTGATGATTCCATATGCTCCCTTGTTTCGGCTTTTATTAAATCAATACAAACTTCCCATCGTGGCTACAAGTGGAAACATTTCAGGATCACCAATAATATATGAGGATGAAATAGCAATAAATGAGCTGTCTCATGTAGCTGATTTCATAGTTTCGAATAATAGAAAAATCGTCGTCCCTCAGGATGATTCTGTAATCGCCTTTTCTCCTATAGAAAATCAAAAAATCATATTAAGAAGATCAAGAGGCATGGCCCCTAATTACATAAACAATGACCTTAAATTAAAACCTGGTAGTACCTTGGCGATGGGTGCCGGTTTGAAAAGTGCTTTTTGTTTATTCAAAAATGAAACCGTACATATAAGTCAATTCATAGGTGATTTAACGGATTACGATACTCAAAAGAGTTATGAACAAACCTTAAAGCATTATCTAAAACTTGTTGGTACAAAACCTGAGATCATTCTTGTAGACCAACATCCTAATTACACTTCCACACGAATTGGATTGGACTTGTCTATCAAATGGGACCTCCCTACGCTTTCTATACAACATCACCATGCACACTTCTGTGCTCTCTTGGGTGAACATGCTTTGCTTAATACAAGAGATAAAGTACTTGGTGTAATCTGGGATGGCACAGGGCTTGGTACTGATGACAATATATGGGGAGGAGAGTTTTTTACATATGACAAGGGTCAATTTCTACGATGTGCCCATCTGGCTTATTCCAAACATATAGGCAAGGATAAGATGTCTCGAGAACCTAGGCTTTCTGCTTTTGCTTTTTTAGGTAACTCGTCCTACCGAGAATCTCATATAAAGGAAAAATTCTCAGAAACCGAATGGAACATCTATTCTACAATACTAACAAAAGACTATGTTATTCTTACTAGTAGCATGGGACGATTCTTTGATGCCGTTGCCTCAGTATTAGGAATCACTGACCACCAATCATACCAAGGAGAAGCTGCCAGCCTTCTAGAAGTAAAGGCTAGAGAATATTTTACTAAAGCAGACTATCGTCTAGATATCGGAAGCTATTTACAAGATTGTGATAGCACACAATTGTACCCACAGACGGTATTAGATAAAATAATAGAAGACATGATATCCAATATTCCAATCTCAAAAATCGCTGCCAAATTTCATTTAACCTTAGTCCATTGGATAAGAGCAGTAGCACTTGCTCAGAATTGTGAAAAGATAGGATTTAGCGGTGGAGTATTTCAAAATAGCCTATTAGTGGATCTCATTATTATCAGCCTAAGAAAAGAGTTCGAACTACTATTTCATCAAGACTTATCACCCAATGATGAGAATATTTCTTTTGGACAATTGATATATGCTTCGATTAGAAAATAATTTCTAATTCGTATAGTAATTATAAATGAAAAATTTGGTAACTTAAGGAAAAAGTAAGAAAGTTGAAACACGTCAATGAATACAGAGATGAAAACCTCGCACAGAGCTATCTCACTCAGATAAAAGAAATCGTCACAGAGCCATGGAATATCATGGAAGTCTGTGGTGGACAAACACATAGTTTAGTAAAATATGGAATCCTTGATCTACTTCCCGAAGAAGTAAATATGATCCATGGACCAGGTTGTCCAGTATGTGTTACCCCCATCCATCTTATTGATAAAGCCATCTATCTAGCGGAGGAAAAAGATGTAATCCTCTGTTCATATGGAGATATGCTGAGAGTGCCCGGAGCTACAAAAAGTTTGTTAGATGCTAAAGCAGAAAATGCAGATATAAGGATACTTTATTCCCCATTAGAAGCTGTACAATTGGCTCAAAAAAATCCAGAAAGAGAGGTTGTTTTTTTCGCTGTAGGGTTTGAGACAACAGCACCTGCAAATGCTATGTCTGTTGTTCAGGCACATCAATTAGGCGTGAAAAATTATTCAATTTTGACTTCACATGTGTTAGTCCCTCCAGCCATGGAAGCAGTGATGGATGATGAGGCCAGTAACATTCACGCATTTTTAGCAGCAGGTCATGTGTGCACCATCATGGGCATATCAGAATATGGACCTCTTGTGGACAAATATAAGATTCCAATAGTTGTCACTGGTTTCGAACCCATAGACTTGTTGCAAGGTATATATATGACCGTTAAGCAACTCGAAGCAGGTCGTTTTGATCTTGAGAATCAATATAGCAGAGTCGTAAAATCAGAAGGCAATCTAAATGCCATAAAGATAATCGAGGAAGTATTTAGAGTGGACAACAGAGTATGGAGAGGTATAGGCAACATTCCTCAAAGTGGTTATGAGGTAAATGAAAAATATGCTCACTATGATGCCAATTTGAAATTTGATGTGACCATAGAAGATACTCCTGAAAATGAAGATTGCATAGCTGGAGACATTCTAAAAGGCATTAAAAAGCCTAATGAATGCTCTCAGTTTGGAAAGAAATGTAAGCCAGAATTTCCTCTTGGAGCTCCGATGGTAAGTTCGGAAGGGGCATGTGCTGCCTATTATCATTTTCATTTAGCCATGGATCAAGTGGAAGCATTTTAATTATATGATTAAGAGAAAATATATTGACTAAAAATAGAAAAATGCAACTCTCTTGTCCGATGCCGAAACTAGATTTTGACAGAATCACTCTTGGGCATGGTAGTGGAGGAACTTTAACTAATAAATTATTACAAACGGGTGTGTTTGATTTGCTCAGCAACCCATATTTGGATCAGCATCACGATGGTGCCATACTAAACATGAAAGGCCAGATAGCCTTTACTACGGATAGTTTTGTGATTTCTCCCATCTTCTTTCCAGGAGGCGATATAGGAGAATTAGCAGTGAATGGCACAGTGAATGATTTGGCTATGTGTGGTGCCAAACCTGAATTCCTCTCCTTAAGTTTCATCATAGAAGAAGGTATGCTCATGACTGACTTCTGGCAGATATTGGTTTCAATAAGAAATGCATGTGATGTTGCAGGAGTACAAGTAGTAACAGGAGATACCAAAGTAGTAGAGCGGGGTAAAGGCGATCAGATATTCATCAACACAACAGGTGTGGGCCATATCCTTCCTTCTGCTCAGATAGCCATGAATCGCATCAAAGAAGGAGATGTCATAATCGTATCAGATGTTATTGCTTCTCATGGTATAGCCATTATGTCTATAAGAGAAGGCCTTGAATTCGAATCAGATATAAAGAGTGATACTCGTCCGCTTAATGGCATAGTAGAAGAACTCATTTCGGAGTATGGAGAGGCAATTCATTTACTGAAAGACCCCACGAGAGGTGGACTGGCATCAGTGCTCAATGAAGTAGCACGTGATAGTGGTTATGGGATTCACCTCGAAGAAAAAAGTCTTCCTATAGATGAGCAAGTAAAAGGTGCTTGTGAGATATTAGGACTTGATCCAATGTATGTTGCTAATGAAGGAATATTCATAGCCGTCGTCCGTTCTGATGTAGCAGAATCAATCGTCACTCACCTTCGTAAAAATCCAAATACCTCTAATGCGTCTATCTTAGGAAGCATAGTAACTGAACACCCTAGACAAGTAATCATAAAAAGTAGGATAGGAGGAAAAAGAGTCGTCAATATGATAGTAGGAGAACAATTACCAAGAATATGTTAGTGAATAAAAATGACTACTAAAGAAAAAATAATAGATTGTAGTATTAAGCTATTTAATATGAATGGCCTAGTCAATGTGAGGCTACAGCATATTGCTGATGAGGCTGGTATAAGTGTAGGCAATCTGGCCTATCACTATTATAGCAAGGAAGCTATCATGCGTAAAATTGTGGATCAACTTTCAGAATTGCTAGACCCCATGATTGATGAGGAAAAAGATTTTCCTGGATTGATGGATTTTGATACTCAGCTTGCAAAGTATTATCACTTCCTAATAAAATATTCTTTCTTTTTTATCGATTTACTAGAGATCAAAAGAAACTATCCTAAACTATATGATAAGCGTAAACTGATAACTCATCACATCTCAGAACAGATTCATCACTGGTTGGTCCAAAATGAAAAAAATGGTATTCTGAATAAAGAATTAAGACCCGAGCACTACAGAATCGTAGCACATACCATTTGGATGATCATCACATTTTATCTTACAAAACCTGTGGATCATGGAAGTCCAGAGGATAGCGAAAGGGTATTCAAAGAAGTAGTCTGGAGTCAGGTATTGCCTCTCTTCACAGAAGCAGGTAGGCTTGAATTTGACTTGTTAATAGAGCGACTGCTTGATTCATTTACACCTGAAGTGACTGATTAATAAACAAATAGTTAAGATAAGTGCAAAAGACAAAAAAGAAGATACTCAATATGGCCCTTTCACTCTTTAACGAGAAGGGACTGCCTAATGTCAAGCTGCAAAATATTGCTGATGCTTGTAGCATAAGTGTAGGCAACTTGGCTTATCACTTTAAGTTTAAAGAAGATCTAATAGTCACCATTGCAGATCAAATAAGTGCTGAGTTATCACCTAAAGTCAAAGTAGATCATAAGTTCCCATCTCTCTTAGATTTTGACAACCAACTTTCTATTTATCATTCTTTAATTAATAAATATGTATTCTTCTTTCTCGATGTTGTAGAACTCAAAAGAACACTGCCAATCATTCATAAACAAAGAGTGCAAAATATCAACATGATGATCACTCAAATTCATCAATGGATTTTGGAAAATGTACCAAAAGGCATATTTAAAGAAGAAATTCATCCTGATCAACATGCCCATACTGCTCATGCTATCTGGATGCTCATATCATTTTGGATGACTCAAAAGAAAGTACTTTCTAAAAATGGAATGGACGAAGAGCATTTTAAAATAGTAGTGTGGAATCAGCTGCTTCCTAATTTTACTGATCTGGGATTAATGGAATATGAGGCTATGATCTTACCTCAATTGAGAGCAGTTGAATTGGATGTATGATTTTTAGCAATTTGATTTATTCGCGAGGTCCCAACTCTAACAATTCATCCAAATCTCCTGTGCCTTGCAAAAAGTTAAGTGTCTTCTGTGCTTCTTCTTCATCTATTACACTTACTGCCACACCTACATGGACAAGGACATGATCACCCACTTTAGCTTCTGGGACTAAACTCAGGTTGATCTTCTTGGTGACTCCGCTAAAAGAGACTTTACCAATCAGAAAGACGCTCTCTTCAGGTACTTCTATTTCTAATATTTTACCAGGAATAGCTAGACACATATTTTTAGTTTAATGACTTTACGAATTCTTCTAAAGCTTTCACGGCTACCGAATTTTCATCGAAGTCCATGATCGATACTCCTTTAAGGTCAGCGGCAGTTATGTTTTCGTCGTATGGAATCATGACAGCTATTGGCAGTTTTATTTTTGCACAATACTCTCTGATGGCATCCGCTTCTTCTTCTGTCCTTACTTTATTAGCAATAGCCGCAACTTCTTTGATGCCGAGATCTCTTGCCATATCTGCAAATCTTCCAGCAGCTTCAAGAGACCGATAATAAGGTTCTAGCACAGTGTACATTTTGTCTACATACTTTGAAGTCCCTCTTTTCATATGCTCAAGAGAGGCTTCTGTATCTACTACCATTTCGGCATTATATTCTGAAGTCAATGCAGAATGAATAAGTTCTCTCACTACGGTATGAGATCCACACATACACCCTGTTCCTGCTTGTTCTGGTTTTCCTACAATAAGTAATGTCACACCATCTGGAGCATCTTGACCATACGTGTCTATGATTTCATCAAATGGCATTTTAACTTGAAACCTCCAACTCTCTCCTTCTTCCACCCTTTCGATAATATCTGTACTCAAAGATTTTTGAACAGGTTTGTCCTTATCAATTCCAAGTACAACTGAGAGATTAGGATTAGGATCGCCATCTATGGCCAGTACTTTCCCTCCCTTTTTTGCCATTATACGGCATATTGTACCGCTAATAGTAGTTTTACCTACGCCTCCTTTTCCTGCTATAGCTATTTTCAAAGTCGTTTGATTTATATTAATTAGTAACTACCCAATCCAGTCCTTCTGGTCTATCGAAGAACGCTTCGTCAATATGATTCTTAAGTGAAACATCAGAATAGACATACTCATCCATAATCTGACCATTCCCCCAAAATCGAGTCCACTTATGACTGAAAGTGATGCCATCCACTGTCTTATGATCTGACCAATAGATCTCTTCAGGACGGTAGGTGCCAAAATCAGATTTGTTATAGTATTCCATCTTATGAATAAGTTTAGTCTCTGGATTGACCATGAATCGCCACTTGTCTTTTCCTACAGTCGGGATGTATGATACATCCAGTATCAGTGGTTCGCTATCGAGATCTATATTTTCAAGAGGGTTCCAATCCAAAAGTCCTAGAGCAGAAGCATTACTTACATCAGGCTTCACACCATAATCATTCAACTTAAAAGGCATAGAGAATCTAAAGAATGCCATCTCAGCAGCACAACTAGGTTGACAAAATTTTGAATCACACATCATACCCAAGTCTCCAGAAGTACGCTTAGGGTCAGAAGGCAGTGATTCCTTAGTCGCCCAAAAACCTTCTTTATCCTCACTGATGACCACATCATTGCCATCATTATCCGTAGCCTCTACCATTAGTTTGATGCCTTCATCCGTCTTACTAAAGAAGAATGTCTCTACTTGCTCTGAAAGCTTATTCCCTGCTTGGTCATATACGTTTTGAGTCCTAGTGAATTGTCCTGATTTTATATTGTTCCATGCCGCTGTTCCTCCAGCCGCATCTACCATCTCAGAGACAAGTTCTAGTCCTGACGGAGCTCGTACATAGTTTTCCCAAACGTAGTAACCAGCAAACGATAGAGCTGCTAAAAGAACTCCAAATTGTAGCACTCTAATTCTTCTAAGTGTGATCGGATTGGTCAAGTCTTTGATTTCCAGTCCAAATAACCATGGGACTTTTTCTTTGGTCTCCTGAGGTCGCGTTTGCGTTTGTGGGGCTTTTTGTTTTATATCTTTCATGGCCGTTATTTTCTTGTTATTTTATTTTATAGTTTTTCTAATTCTGGCTTGAGTTCTAACCATTTACACAGTTCATTAATAGCGATAGGTATTGCAGCTGTCACTTCATCACTCATCCCTATGTCGAAATCATCGTGTTTAGCAGACTGACAACCCATGATATATACTTGTTCTGGCAGTACTTTTAATGCCTTTGCTAACATCATTGCCCTTGTTGGATTCGTATAATGCATATCTGCAAGAAATTCTCTTTTCTGATCTAATGGCATCAATTCTATATCACTCAACTCCTCAACTTCCTCAATAAATATTCTCCCAGGCTCTTTTTTATAATCCACAGCATCAACTAATATGAGCATATCATAGCCAGTATGTAACTCCTGTACGAGATGTATACCTGCAATACCAACTTCCATTGTTGTGATTCTTTCGAGAGAAGGCATATCTCTTTCCCATGCTCTCACAAACTCAATCCCAAAGGCATCGTCTTGCCTCAACTCATTGCCTACACCAGCTATCAATATTTTGTCTGTACTATTCATTTTAATTGAAATATATCCGAATCAATTGCTTGATTAAATTTCATCTCTTCATTTTCATATATTGTTTTCAACTGCACTCTTTCTTTATTTTCATTAGATTTATAACTGTATCTTTTATTGTGAAATCGCATACCTTCCACATCTTCAAAGACTTCATAGGTAGTAAAGGATTGTCCTTCTCCATAATCCAAGTAATTACCCACCAAGTCATAATTGTCTGTACTAAAATAATACCACCAATCATGCATGCCTCCTGTACTCCCTGCACCTTCGGCATATTCTACTTTCACTGAGTGGACAGGTCTATCCAATACTTCTTCATCTATACCTTCATAGGTTAATGTCACTCCAGGGTCTGTCAATTTAAACGGCATGGCTATCACATAATGTGATCCAAACGAAGAATTCCAAGCCTCATTTTTGGATTTGTTATCCGTAAGCGCCTCGCCATCTTTATATTTTTTGGCCTGTTTCCCATTATTGATAATCACAAAATTACTGCCATCCATATTCCAAGTCATTCTGGCTTGAAACTGACCTCCTATATTATATTGATGTAGCTGTTTTACACTTTTGATTACTGCTCCACTACTATCTACATGAGTGATCTTTTTGTAAAAACTAAAGTTCTTTTTACTATTCCAAGCATCCCACCCTCCAGCAAAATCTATTGCTTTTCTTACTATATCCCCAGCTTTATTATCAGGAAGTCTATCCAGAGGAATCGTCTCCACACTTGCACCACTTTGGCACCCTGCAAGGAGAAAAATAAAAATTACTGTGCTATATAATCTCTTCATCATACTCAACTCAATAAGCTATTTCTACTTTTAGCGATCCATCATCTTCTATTTCTACAGGAAAGATTTCTAATCTTTTATCACTACCGTTCACTGCTTTGCCTGTCTTAAGATCGTATTTGCATCCATGCCAAGGACAGGTGAGATAATGATCTTCAAGTGTCCCTTTGTCTATCGGCAATACCGAACCATCACATTGATTCTGAACTGCGAAAACATCTGACCCTATGCGAGAAATGATAAAATTGACTTTTTCATAATTCTTAGGATATAATTTAAAATTTTCAAGGTCCTCATAATTACCTAATTCCAACCAATCTTTTTGTTTAGGAAGTGTCATCATACCCACATCACTTGCAGGAACAAAACCTTCTGTACCTGAATTTTCTGTTGGAGCAGCTTCTATCGGAAGATCATAAAGAGCACAGAGTTTTTGTACAGTTACATCCTGAACAATTGTTCTTTTCAGATCAGGATGATGACCTAGAGCACTCATAATTCTAGACAATGGCTCTCGATGTATAGAATCAAAATACTGAAGCACATTATAAAGAAGTACTTTGTGATCTACATCGGAAATACCCTCTGCATCACGCATCAACTGATCCAGCCTTTCTAAAGCTTCGTTAAATTCCTCATCACTAAACAATGCCTGCTTCATATATTTCTAATGTGCTGTAGCACAATTGTGAACACAATTTTCTAATTTCACACCATCAGTACCATAACAAAACTCACAATCTGGCCCACACTCACCATGGCCTGCTTTCTGATATCCTTGAAAAGCTTCAGAAAACCTTCTACCAGCTTCCTTTTTCATGTCATCAGATAATTGAATCAGAGTAGTACTGGATATCTCATTTGTATTAGCAACTAAAACTCCATCCTTGACCAATTTATCAACGTGATAAAGCAGATTATCTTCATTTGTATTGAGAAGTGACAACACTTGTACGAATGGCGCTTCACTTCCCAAACCTTCTCCATCCATCCAATAGAGGATTTGTAGAATCTCATCCTTCCAAAAGAGTGCTCTTAATGCTGATTTTTCCACTTCTACCATAAGCTTTATTTAATTTGGTATAGATTCCTCATTAAATATAGTGTTTCCTGACAGAAATTTCAAACTCATTTCATCATCTACACCGTTTATTGCTAATCTTTTTACTGTGGATATAATCTCCGGTATAGCATTCTGGACTTCTATTGTCAATTGCTCTCCTGCCACTTCTGGTCCAGGCTCCACATCTACTAAATAGACCTCATCCCGCCACACTTTGAAGTATTCGCCGATCACCAATAGGTTTTCAACCGATATAACTCCAGTAGCAGCATCACCAACACATGCTTGAATCTGCTCTTCATCAGGCAGTTTTCCTAGCCATTTATATACATCTATTTGACCTATCTCTCTTTCTTTCCTTTCTACTGCACAGAGTATTATTACTTTATCAAAAGGAGGGTCTTCTGCTTCAAACATCTGCACAACGGCGACCGGGCCCCAATTGAGTTCATCTACTTTTATATGATCAGGAAGAGAGAACTCTTGCAAATGCGAAAAAAGCATTGGAGGCATAGAATGATTACCTAAAATATGGTAACCCACCGTTCCGATCAATGTTTTTTTATTCAATTCCACAGGCACATGTTGTTACTTCTCGAGTGACTACATGATCCGTGTCTTTAGCCATTATGTGTGTAGTACATGGCATACAAGGATCAAAACTTCTAATCGCTCTTAATATATCTATTCCCTTATAGTCTTCTGGTTTTTTATATTTCTCAAGAATTGGTGTATTGAGCACTGCTTCTTCATATGGTCCAGGAGCACCCCAAGGAGTTCTAGGAGCGGCATTAAGAGTGGATGGCGTGACAATTTGATAGTTTTGGATCAATCCTTTCTCTATTGTCAAGTGATGTGTCAAAAATCCACGACCTGCACCCCATGCGCCAAATCCAATATGCGTACCTGTCTTAGGAATCTCATATGGCGTACTCACAGCAGTCTCTCCATTTCGGATCAATTCCTGAGCCAATTGCCAGTTTTCTAAAGCTACCATTGCTGAATATGGGATACAATATGCTCTTGCTCTATTTCTTTCGAATGTATTCCAATGTTCAGGTATTTTCCACTCAAGCTGTTTTGCGGGTAGATTATATTTAGGTACATTGATTTTCATGCTGTGCCCTGTGTTCTCTAAGTAGGGACTGGCAGGGGCGACATTAGCTTTTGCTGTCATATACATACGAGAGTAAGCTCCAGCTTCCATAGGCATCCGATCCCAAGTAGGACAAGTATCCCAGCTGTATCTATCTCTCCAACTTTGTTTGCCAGGCTTAGGTATAGTTTCCTTATTCCAAGGGTGATTAGGGCTTAATGGAAGTCCTTTGGGATCTGTTTTAAATTTATGTTTATCCCATTTTTCATAATAAGAATGCTCTACAAACTCTTCCAATCCAGCATTGAGTTCACTAAGTTTTGTCGTAACGACTTCTCCATCCACCAAGACTCCAGGAGTAGACCATCTGTCTTCCCCCCATTTATCACAATTTTCGAAAGTACCGTCATAAGAACCTGGTCTATCCCAAACTCCAGTGTCTATCATTGTAGCTGGCCGTACACCACACTGGTTATATCTTTCATCATTTTCAATAAAGAAATCAAAGACATCATCCCATATACCTGTAGTTTTCTGACCATAATCGAAGAACTTGACCAATCTAGAATACACTTCATTAAGCGTACTCATAGTTACAGTCACCGATATACCTCCAGGCACTACAGACTGAGGATGGGGATATTTACCACCTATCTGCACATATGCTTCTCTCGCTACTCGAGTCATGGTAAGCGCTTCTAGATACAGTTGACCTTTGAGAGGGTTTAGATCCTTCATGATATCTAGTACAGTGTCATAGCCATGAACTGCTTTGTTCTTGCATTTTGCTTTGGCAGCTTTGGGTATCAATTCGGGATTAGTTGCCCCTACCATCTCTTCAGAATAATCAGGCCCGGCTAGCAAAAATAAATGGAGCGGATGGTCATATAAATACTCAATAGCTAGTAATATATTTCGCATCACTATACCCAACGGCGGTGGCTTTATACCCACAGCCATTTCAATAGCTAATGCTGATGTAGTTGCATGTACACCTCCACATACTCCACAAGCTCTACTGCTGATATAAGCTGCATCCCGTGGATCGCGACCTTTCAAGATAATTTCATATCCTCTGAAAAGAGTGGCCATTGAATTCGTAGATAGCACCTTGCCCTGCTTTAAATCTACCACACTGTGGAATGCTAATGCACCTGCTACACGTGTAACTGGATCATAATCTACACTTCTGATGAATCCATTTTTCTCCATTAAGCTCTTCAGCTTATCTTGTTCGAGACCTAAGTCAACAACCTTATATTCATATGGATTAGCGATATCTTCTTTTAAGTATGCTACTCCATTTTTGTCGAATGCTATTGGTAAATTCTTAAAACACATATGCTATTTTCTTCTTGATAATTAAATTATTCCTATTTATTAATGCCTAAACAAGTTTTAGAACTTTGGCTATTCCTACCAAATGTCCATCTACGGAAGCAAGCCCACCATGAAGTTGGGTAAGTGCACCATTTATTGTACCTAGACTTCCAGCTAAAGGCTCAGAGTCATCTACTATTTTTTGTAATCCTCCTGCCAACTTTTCTAAGTTGTTACCTGCACGTCTCAACGCTACTATAATCAGTATTAGATATAGGACCAATACCACTACTACCAAACCTACTATGATTAATGTGGCTATAAATAATGTTGATGCTTGCATTGTATTATTATTAAATGATTAATTCAATTTGACTGCTCTGTCTGCGAGAGCTCCTTTTATAGTATTGGCATTTTGATCTATATTTCCAGCAACTTCTAGCATTCCTCCTGCTACTTTGATAGTATCACCTAGTGCTTTGATATGCTCGGTATTACCAGCAATGCCAAGGCCAGCTTCTAGCATTTCTTTAAAATATCTTTCAATGTTTCGGCTAGCCACCCAAGTCCGATGCAACAGACTTACAATAAGAGGCAGTAAGAGTACCGTCACTACTAATAAGATGGTCCAGAGTATAAGTACGATTTGTGACATGTCTATGGATTTTTTTGTGCTAAAACTGCTTCTATAGTACCTTCCAAATTGGCATTGACTATGGTAAGACCTTCTGCAGTCTTGGTTAATGCTTCATTAAGTTTGGTAACTTCAATAGGAAGATGTCCTGTCTCTGTTTCTATAGCTCTTAACCCCATTCTGAGTTTTGCTAAATAACTATCTCCTACACCACCAATGCTATTGAGAGATTTGATAATAGAAGTCAAATAACTGACAAGTACGATCACTAATAAGACAACAGCAAGTATGGTACATAACATTAAAAAAATATCCATTCCTTATTTATTTGTGATGATTTAATATACACTTAGGGCATCCAGGACACTCTTGAGCATGTTGCTTTATGGCATCAGAACCTTTAATAATATTTACTACGGATTCATAGATTTTTCCAACTACTCTATTGGTCGTTGAGAGAAAAATAGGAATCTGTATAGTGTTATTAGCGGTAAGCTTTCCTTGAGTCCAAATTTTTGCTGCAGCACCATCAATAGTCTTAGCAGTGGTCTTAGTGAGGTGCAATAAGAATGCAATCACACCGATGACTACAAGTCCAATAACCAAAGAAACGATCCAGAGAATAATATAGGGTTCCATAATCTATTGATTTGTTTGATGAAGTGCCTCGGCGACCATGCCTGCATGAGAATCTATAGCTTTTGCACCTTCAAGTATGTCTACTGCCACTTTATTGGTTGTTTGAAGTACCCAGATGCTATTGGTATTTTCTTTGATTTGTGTTACTAACCCAAGTGCCGCTGTGGCTAGTTTTAAAATTCTGCGAGCAGAAGTCCAAACCAAAATTAGGAGTACTGCAGCTGCAATTATGATTACGACTGCGATTCCTAAACCAAAATAAAAGTTGCTATATAGTGTTGCTTCGTCCATTTCTACTAATTATTTGATCCAGGTTTAGGACTGTTTCTAAATTGTAATTTTTCATATGCAAAATGCGCTATTTTCTGTAGTGGTCCTGGTTCTGCTACATGGCCCCAACTAGAAGGTACATGACCATCTTTATTCCATTTAGGGGACCGATTCTGATAGGCCATGGTCATCTCCCTTAGATTACTTATCAATGAACCCGTAACTCTCGAAAGTGTAGATGATACGATAGTACCTGGAGGTGTGGCGTAAAATGGAGCAAAACTATCAGGGAATCCTGGCATAGTACATCCAATACATGGAGCACCTATATTCATACATCCTCCTTGTCCATTTATCGCACCTCTTTTATTGATATTACATTGTACTACTGGACCCCAACATCCTACTTCTACAAGGCACTCTTTATCACCATATTCTTCTGCAAATTTCCCTTCTTCATAAAACCCTGCTCTCGTACAACCTCTGTGTACTGTCTCTCCAAATAGCCATGATGGACGACCCAATTCATCAAATTCTGGTAAAGGGCCTAAACCATGCAAGAAGAGTAATACTGCGGCAATGGTCTCTGTGATGTTATCACCTTGTGGAGCACAGCCTGGTAGATTAACAACAGGAAGTCCAAGAGCACTTCTATAATCTTCTCCCAAAAAATCCATGGTCCCGACTGCATCAGTTGGATTACCAGCTGCTGCCGGTACTCCTCCCCATGTAGCACACGTGCCTACGGCTATAATAGCTGCTGCATGTTTGCTCATACGAGATACCCATGATGAGGAAGGTATAGGTTGTGGGTCTCCATTTTCATCTTCATCTGCTCCCAATCCTGACCAATATCCACCAGTTGCGGCAGCTATTCTTTCATCCATTATAGAGCCCTCACAAATCACCACAAATGGATGACCCAGTTCTCCATTAGCGGCTAATCTGAATGGCTTGATAAATTCTTCTCCGGCATTGACTGCAAGCACAGGATGGTGGAGTACTACTTTAGGCAAACCAGGTAAAACACCCCTCATTAAGTCTTCAACAGATGGAGATGTAGCTCCTACTGCGGCGATAGAACATCCATCACAACTTCCTCCCGCCACCCAAAAAGCATGTACTTCTTCTATGTGGGTATCGGAGATATGAGAAACAAGGCCATTTGTAGATATCATAATAATATTCTTCCGTTAGAGAAATATTCGAAACAATTGTAATATAACTCTCTTTTAAGGGATATTAAAACTTGTAAGAAACAATCGATTAGAAAACATTTTCTAACAAATGATTGATCAACAATTTGGTGGAATGTTGTGGTTGTTATACTGTGGAATTAGAAAAGCCTTTCTAATTTATATAATTTAACAAAATGAACAAAACAATTTCCTACTTTATTTCAGCAATTATCTTGCTTGGAATACACAACTCTTTGAATGCTCAAGTCATCGATTCATCATTAACTCAAGATATAGATGAAATAGTTGTCACAGCCACTAGGTCTGCTTCAAAAATTCAAGACCTTCCAATCAATATCGATGTTGTAGGCAAAAGACAAATTCAAGAAATTCAACCCATTTCACCAGTTGAGGCATTACAATATATACCGGGAATCACACGACAAAGTGATGGAGGTTTAGCTACGACCCCTATAATCAGAGGTCTGTCCAGAGAAAGAGCTCCTGTACTGATAGATGGCAACCCATTCGTAGGTGGGCGGATAAGATCTTTTAGTTTAATAGACCCTTTTCAAATAGAAAGAGTGGAAGTGGTCAAAGGTCCAGCATCTGCTTTTTGGGGTAGTGATGCTGTATCTGGATTAGTCAATATAGTCACCAGAAAAGCGGAGAATGGTTATGGCAAGAAGATGAAAATAGGAGGGCAGCTAATCATCGATTAGAAGTTAGTGGCAAGTATTACGAAAATAAAGATGTCGGATTTCCTGGAGGATTAGGAGCTCCTGGGCCACCTAAAGTCACTAGAAGATTTGATCCTGATAGACAGTCCGCTGTGAATATCGCATATAATGGTACAAATATCTCTGATAAGATAGAGAGTATTGGTGCTAGAGTATTCTTCAAAAAACAAACATTACACATCGATCAGATTACTAGCATTTCATTTCCTATGATAACGAATTTGAATAGACAGATTCATGTAAAGTTAGATGTCGATGTGCCATTCATGGGAAGTAAGTTCTGGGCAACAATGAGGCATAATGATAGAGCAAAATTGACGGTTGGGTTGGATTATCTTAGAGAACATAGGATTGGAACTCATAGGGATCTCAACATTCAGATATTTAATCCAGCGGGGGTAATGGTTAATGAAATTAATAAACCATTCACTCAAATACAACCTGATAGCTATAGCAACAGTATTGGGATATTTGCAATCGAAGAAATGAAAATTAGTGACCAATTAAATCTACTTATTGCCGCAAGATTTGACAATGTAAGCACTAGCATAGATGATGGACCTTTTGATATTCCTGCCATAGCCTCAATTTACGAAGAAAATAATACCTCGGACAGTGATGTCGCCGTAACTGGAAGTGTAGGCCTTCAATACAGACCAAGTAAATCATTTAGCTTAATGGCGAATCTGGCCAATTCTTTTAGAGGTACTGATCTTTTCTCCAAATATCATTTTACCGCAGTGGGTCAAGGCTTCTTAGTGCCTAACCCTGATCTAGATCCAGAGCGGGGCGTATTTTACGAGTTAGGTGCTAAATATCAAAAAGGTATATTTACTGTTGAGGCCAATTTCTTTCAAAACTATCTGAGCAACTTATTTGTGCCAGTGGACCTGGAGTTTAACGATTCGCCTTCTATTCAATTTAGAAATGTAGGAGAGGCAACAATTACAGGTTTTGAATGGAATACTAGAGCAAAGATCGGAACACTATCACATGCTTTCTTCAGTGGTGCATATATAAAAGGAGATAATGACGGCACAGGCAATCCGTTGCCTCAGATTCCCGCTACACAGATGTGAGTAGGACTGCATTATAGAGACAGTAGCAATAAGTTCTTTGTACAACCAGAGCTGATGATCGTTTCAGAACAAAGTGATGCAGCTCCAAATGAGCAAACTACTCCTGGTTATGGAATTTTTAATTTAAGGGTAGGTTTGAATCTGCATAATATTTCATCTTCAATGTCCAACGCCCAGCTTACAATTGGCTTAACCAATATAGGGGACAAGGCATATAGAATCCATGTGTCTAGAGGTGCCCCGAGTAACCAAAATGTATTCTTGGAAGCAGGAAGAAGTTTAAATATTGCATTTGTCGTGAGGTTTGGTGAGCATTTGAACTAGCACAGTGAATATTGCATTGAGGTGAAGTTTAACCCAGTATGAATTAAGATGCTGGCCAGTTGATAAAGCGATATTATTTGACAACATTAATCTAGAGAAATGTTTCGAAGAATTTTGATTTAATGTAGTAGTCGTTTCTATTCCGCAGTTTTCCTTCAATACTGGTTTACATGCTAAAATCCTCTCGAAATAGGCTAAATTATAGCCTAAAACATGGATAACTCAGGGAAACATATCACATACGCAATCTTCGCCAGACCATGTGAAATGTTAGCTATTAAAATACTATGACTTACAGATATTAAATATCAGCAATGGTCGTTTTAGCTGTTGTTAAGTAACAAAATTACATAAAAAGTGAATTTAATTATGAGGTCACTTTTATTATGCCTTTGCATTTCTCTTTAAAGATTCAAAATTTTGGATAAAGACTAAAAGTTGGAAACAAGGCATGAATATAATCATATCGCCCCCTTAGTTCCTTTTGAGATTTAACAATTGTTCATCTGTAATTATTTCAATAGTCGCGACAAACTCATTAAATGATTCTAAATATACCATGTAAAGTTGAGTTGCATCATCCAAATTATTTTTAATCCAATCTTCGTTTCGGGAACGTTTCATTTCAGCTTCTAAAAGTAATTCAAACTCCTTATCCATTCTTGCCAAATAATTATTTCAAAATATACTTGTTCCGTCGGCAAATTCATTAAATTGAAATTTTCCACTCGCTGTTAATTTCTGTAAAAACACCTTCCCATATTTTTGTCCTTCTTGAAATCGTTTTTCAAAACCATCAAAAAAATAATCCGCAATGACTACATTCTCCCATGCCGACCGCAGACCTCCACCAAACATTCTTCGTTCGTGATGAAGCCCATCAATAAGCGATGCAGGCCCCGCCAAAATAGCTCCTGCAATAGAATTTAAATATTTGTACAGCGAGACATAAACAGTATCAAACAATTCAGCGTATTCTTTCACACCAATGCCCGTGACAGCTGCTTCTCCAAAGATTCTTGCTCCATCGAGATGCATCCCGACATTATTTTCGCGGGCATAATGGCTGATTTTTTTCATCGCTTCAAAATCGAATCGCCTCAGGTGTTGTCGGCGTACGGGTGTTTCTATTGAGATAGCTTCGATACCAGTATGCACTTTTTCGACTGAAGCATTGTAGAAGGCTTTTTCGACTTCTGCTAAATTAAATGTAATGCCTTCTGATGCCAATGGAATGAGATTGATGCCACTCAATTGGGGAAGAGCATCTCCACAATCTCGATAGATATGACTTTGCTGTTGTACCAACGCTTTTTTTCGACGAGGAGAATGCAAGCGTAAGGCAATGTGGTTTGCCAATGTACCTGTGGGCATATAAATCGCTTTTTCTTTGCCCAAATCTTTGGCTACTTTTGCTTCAAAGTCATGAATTATATTCCCCATGCAATAGACATCGGCTTCGAATTCTTGTTTCTCGATTAGTTGCAAAAGCAATCTAGTATATGATTTTGGGGAAAGTCCTAAACCATCAGATGTGAAATTGGGATGGACTTCAATTTCGTCGTCTAATTTGTTTTTTGAAAAAGCTGAATGAAAAGTTAATCCACTTGCCATACCGAGACCACTTGTCTTAAGAAATGTTCTTCGCATCATTTTTATATCTTTAAAAAAAATTAAACTTAGTACATGATACAAAGATTCTTTATTTTATTCAGCTTAATAATCTTTCCATTTTTAGAAATAGTAGCCCAGGACGGAAAAATAATCTCTCGATATAAACTCAATATTTTTCAAAATACTGAACTTGCCAACCGTATTAGTTTTGTAAAAAATGGAAAACGAATATTAAATAAGAAATACAGTTATATCGATAGCGTTGAAATTGAAAAAATTACCTACCTCAGTGACGGACTAAAAGTGAATGGCTATCTTGCTTTTCCAAAGACAAAAGAATTACATCCATGTGTCATTTATAATCGAGGTGGCAATCGAGAATTCGGAGCACTCAATGAATTTAAAGCTGTTTTTATTCTAGCAAAAGTTGCGAGTTGGGGCTATGTAGTTGCAGGCAGTCAATACCGTGGCAACGACGGCAGCGAAGGGCAAGAAGAGTTTGGTGGTAGTGATGTAAATGATGTGCTGAACTTGATTCCATTTTTTGAAAATATTGAAAGTGCAGACACTTCAAGGATGGCACTTTACGGATGGAGTCGAGGAGGCATGATGACCTATCTTTCGTTGACCCGATCATGCAAATTCAAAGCAGCAATCGTCGGTGCTGGAGTAACCGATCTATGGGCATGGATGGAGACTCGGACCGATACCATCGAAACTGTTTATGCCAATAACATTCCCAACTATTCCAATAATACTAAAGCGGTACTCAATGCTCGATCTGCGATTCGGCAGGTGAACAAAACATGTAAAACTACGCCCATTTTAATGCTTCATGGCACAGCAGATTGGCGGGTTGTTCCTGAAATGGCTTTGGATTTGTCAAAGGCATTTATCAAGAATAAAGTACCTCATCGCCTCGTTTTGTTTGAAGGAGGCGACCATGGTTTGCGAGAATTCAGAGTGGAAGTGGATGCAATGGTGAAAGAATGGCTGGACAAATATTTGAAAGAAGGAATAGCGCTTCCTGACTTGAATCCACATGGGAGGTAGTTATTTTTCTAACGCTTGAGTCAAATCTCTGATAAGATCTTCTAGGTGTTCTATACCTTCTGAATAACGGAGTGATTTTTTTATACTTGAGAAATTTTCTATTTTGCCTGAACCAAATGAATCTATTTATGGAATTGTAAAACTCAATCTTAATACGATTCTTAATGAAAAGAACATTTGAAAACAACATAAGTATGATCGCAAGAATCTGGCATGGAACAACAAACATTGGAAACTATGGACCCTACACCGATTTTTTGAGAAAAAAGGCTATGAAGTCATTTAAGAATACAAAGACTATCTGCGTCCAAAGCATTAAGGACATTGGACTACAGCTATTTTTCGCCCCATAGCTTCGGCTATGAAACTCAAAATGAGCTTTGCCAATAACCATAAGCCTTTGGACTCGATTTAGCCCCGCATTCTTAAATGACTTCTATACCTGATTATGAAAAAACGGAAGGTTTTAAAAAATTAACCTTTTTGAGAAATATTAAAAATAATATAGCTCACTTCACTTTGATTACTTTTTGGGAAAATTTAGATGTTGTAAAAAACTTTGCAGGGAAGGATTTCGAAAAAGCAAAATACTATCCGGAAGATAAAAGTTATTTACTTGAATTTGAAGAAGAAGTAATTCATTATGAAGTGTTTGCCTAATAAATTTACGTTGAAAGTATTTTCAAATAGTTTTTTGAGAGAAATGAAAGGCGATGCTCTGCCGCGTTTCATTGTAATTGAATCATTCCTTAGTCAAGATTAAGGCGTATTTAATACACCTGATAAATTTCATCAAAAACTTCAGCAAAGGTTGAATTTTGTCAAAAGAGGTCTCTTTCAAAAATTTGTAAGACACTTTATGAATAAAAACGTATCAATAATCAGGGGAAAGTAAAAATTGGCTAACCATAACAATTAGGCATTTCAATTGCAGTAGAGTTATCATTCCCTCTGATATTAAATAACGCATATGGCATCTTAACTGGTAGATAGATGATAATTGTGATGCATTAAATGGTAAGAATATCCTAGAATTAGTTTAATGAGCAAATGAAAAGGACAGTTTCTTTAAAATAGTGTTATAAATAACTGAATACTAAAGAGGAGTAAATTCTATATGACAAGTAATCCATGCAGGATACTGATTGAATTGTAAAAGTCCCAAATCCGATTTTCGGGACTGGTGATAATTTTAATGGAGTCCGTTTGGTCCCTTTTAAAATAATTATCAATCAAATATATTCATTTCATTAGAATCATTTTAATTCAACTTAATAAATATTGAAGTGGCAATTAAAAAAATCAAACTTGGGTGGAGTTCGTTTACATTCTGTAGCGTCTGGACAATACCTTGTGGATAAAGGAATAAGTTATTCAAGGTTAAGGTTTTGAGGAAAAATGTGCCAAGAAGCGATAAAAACATTTAAAGAGTAAAATAGAAATATCTAAAGGTATTGCAAAGTAGAGAATTTTATTTATATTTGCATACTAAATATATCGAATATCAAGTATGTCTTATTCTTTGTCATTCACAAAATCAATTTTAGTGGTCATTTTCATCTCTGATAAGATTAGACAAAATCAATTTGAGTTTTTATCAACAGCCGATATTTCAAGATTTTTGAGTATTCCAAAACCTACTTTGGTGAAAATATTGCAAAATCTAAATGCTGCAAATATTATAGAAACAAAAGAAGGAAAACAAGGTGGTATTCGATTAATGAAAGATCCATCTAAAATCTCTGTGTTGGATATATTGGAAGCAATGGAAAAAGGGAAACCATTATTCCAAACTTCTTTTAACATCTTAGCAGAAGGGAAAAGACCAAACAATGCCCAGAAGTCAATTAGAAATGTCCTAAATGGTGCAGAAAATCAATTAAAAAATGAATTGTCAAAAAAGACAATCGCTGATATATTGATTGAAATGAATAATTGATTTTTTTCGGCATAACTAAATATACGAAATATAACGTAAGTAAATTATGAATTTTTCAAGGTTTTTTTCTAAAATTCAAGAGACGCATTGGTATCGCTCTTTTTTGAATCCTGTAATTAATGAAATAGGAACAAAAGGGGAATTATTAGATATCGGTACTGGTTCAGGCAAATTAATTCAAATAGTATCAAACGAGAAAGGAATTAAATGTATTGGAGTAGATACAAATACAGAAATGCTAGAACAGGCAAAATTAAAATTAAAGGGCACAGAAGTCAGCGTACTTCAAATAGAAGCAGATGAAAAACTTCCATTTGAAAACAAGCGTTTTAAGTATATCACGATTTGTAGCGTTCTTTTTCACTTAGAAAAAGAGAGTCTTGATGTAATGCTCAAAGATGCTCAAAGGGTTCTAAAAAAAGAAGGCAAAATAATTATTCTTACACCGACTGGAAAAGGAAATGTATTGACCTTATCACGATACTACTTTTCGCTTAAAAATTTAAGCATTTATATATGGTTTTTTGCGACAAGGAATCGTGCAAAAGCCTGGGCAAATAATAAATACCTAACACAATATGCTAATGAAAATAAATTGCAGTATAAATCACAAATTGTAATGAATGGTTTGGCTCAACTTGAAATATTAAAGCAATAATTTTTTTTACACACAACTAGATATATTAGATATATCGTATAATATTTAAAATAAACAAAAATGAAAAAAAATGGTATCGTTCTAATAGCAATAATGCTAATGATGGTAATGAGCAATTTTGTTTCTGCTCAAGAAAAAGAAACAAATAAAACAAGGTATTCAATCGAAATCGACCCTGCAACTTTTGCTTTTAGTGGTTATGGCGTTCATCTAAGAGTCCAACCAAAAAATAGCGAACATCTTATAGTTGGACTTGGTGCCTATGCAATGGATTTTCCTAGTGTATTGGTGGATTTGAATAGTAAGAATAAAGATCAAGGATGGGATGTTCGATTAAATCAAGGATATGGCTTGTTTGGTGAATATTATTTTTCTGAGGCGAATAAAAAATGGTTCGCAGGTGCTCAATTGGCATTTCAAGAATATAAAATCGAAAAGGACTTTTTTGATGGAGATGCCAAATATTCAAATGTATTATTAATGGGTTTGGGAGGTTACACTTTACAGCCTTTTGACTTTCCTCTATATTTTAAATTTTGGGGTGGGCTCGGATATACGGGCAAAATATCGGGCGAAAACTTTATCGGTGATGCCGAATATGACATTTCGCCAATTCTTATGTTTGGAGCACTTCATATAGGATATACATTGAATTGATTTAAGAACATATACTTAGTTAATCCCTTTGCAAGTCATTTTAACCAGGGGTGGATTCTTTGTCGCAAATAGTAGATGTTATTGTTGATATTTCACTTGTTAGATTTCTCCACAAGGTCGAAATTATTTGACATTCTAGCATTCGCATTCTTCGACTTCGCTCAGAATGACAATACAGACTCCACGATGGTCGGGATGACAATGCAAAAACGTCTATCTGAAATGCACCCTTTTAACTTTAATTTTTAAATCACTTCAAATAAATTTTCACAAATAAAACTTAAAAAATGAATAATATAATTTCAAAAATGATACTAGTATTTATCTCCTTGTTAATTTTTTCTTGTAACCAAGATGATGTACTGAAATTACCAGATTCCTATCCTTTACAAGAAACATCTCTATACCCAGAAGGTATTGTGTATAACGATGTAACCGAAAAAACTTATGTGGGTTCTTATTTCAAAGGAAAAATAATTACAGTAGACTTATTCGGAAACAGGAGCGATTTTATAATTGATGAAAGCTTGGTTGCCGTTGTGGGCATTGCGGTTGACAACAAGAACAATAGACTCTTGGTTTGTAATTCTGATGCTGGTATATCCTTGAGGTCTGATAATTCTACTATTGGTCAATTGGCAGAAGTTCGAATATATGACTTGACAACTGGAGCAAAACTAAAGGTAATTGACCTTAGTAATTTATATCAAGGTGGACATTTTCTAAATGACTTAGTTTTGGATGATAACGGAAACGTCTATATTACAGATAGTTTTTCGCCAGTAATCTATAAAATTGATAATAATGATAGCCCTTCTGTTTTAGTGAGCAACTCAATTTTTGAAGTTCCTCAAGGTACTTTTGGTTTGAATGGAATTGTTTATCATGAGGATAATTACTTAATTGCTGGTAAATCATTTGGTGGCATTTTGTACAGAATACCATTAAGCAATCCTGATGATGTCCAAGAAATTTCTCTTAATACTTCCGTCAATTCGTTAGATGGTCTTTTGCTTACTGAGAATAATACATTAATGTTGGTGAGTAATAATTTTACGGGTGCTCCATTTGACGAAGCTGTCTATAAAATTGAAACTACTAATGATTGGAATTCTGGAAATATAACCAGCACTTTTACTGCTTTGGATGGTACTTATCCGACGACTTTGACAGAGATAAACAATGGGTTATTTGTTAATTTTGGCTATTTCCCTGAATTGATTGACCCCAATTCATCACCAAATGATAATTTTAAGCTACAGAAAATTAAGTTTTCTAAATAGCAGAACTTAAATTTTAGAGCATTAGGGATATATGTATGCTTTTAAAAAAAAGTATACATATATTCTGTCTTTTGAGCCTAGAAGAGAAAGAGATTTAATCTCTTACTGCATCAAGTGTGGTCAAGAGAAATTACATTCCTATAATTCAATCTTTAAAAAAGCCATGCGAATGCCCATTTTATAAATGAACATTCACATTAGCATAACCCCAAAAAACCAATTGAAACTTTGACTATTTAGTTAGTCATGACATAAAGATAGACTATATATGATTGACAAATGTAACCAATGTTACACAAGCAATGAGGTGTATTGCTCTTACTTTCTAATAAACCCACAAAACTGAAACTCTTGAGTGGTATCAAATGGAGTAGTATGCAAATGTTTGAAACATTTGGTAGGTATAAATTTATCCCTGAATGTTTGTTGCATTTCTTCTGCTGAATATTGACGTATTTCAAGGCCACTGCATTTTTGTGGTCCATTCTCAGAGAAAGTACCAAGAAAAAAATGTCCTCCGGATACCAGACTATTACTTACAATATTTAGATAGGATTGAACATGGTTGGCATCTGTAAGAAAATGGAAGACAGCTCGATCATACCAAAAATCGTATTTCGTGTTGGACTTAAATGAATTAATATCAGTTGTTATCCATGTAACCTGAGAAGCCCTGGAGCCTAATCTAACTTTGGATTTAGTCAAGGCTTCTTCAGAAATATCCAGTACTGTAATATTACTATAACCAAGGTCAAGGAGGGCATCTGCAAAATTGCTAGCACCACCTCCAATATCGATAATTCTTGCCGTTTTGGGTAAATTTAGAGAGGTGAGATATGTAACGGCAACATGAGGATATGACTGAGTCCAGCTCACCTGATCGTCATTTCTAGTTGTGTAGATTTTTTGCCAGTGGTTTTTTACCATTATGATATTAGAGCTATTGAAAACAATGAGAAACTCCCGATATTAGACATGGATGCAAATACCGAGAGCCTTTTTAAAAACTTAAAACCTAGCTATACTTCAATTCCTTTCATCATCTTATTCCAATATAGATATGGGAGCATATATTTCTTAAGTAACCACAATCTCCAATGTTCTTTCGAAGAATCAGAAATTAGCAATTGTTTTAGTTTAGGATCAGGAGTAAAGTTATTGTCGTAGTCAAATTCAGCAAGTACCATCTTGCCAATATCTGTGACTAATGGACAAGAAGAATAACCATTATATCTTTTATCTGACATTGCTTTTGCAGAGTTAAGCCTTATTATGTTTTCAACTATTATAGGCACTTGTTTTCTTATAGCTGCACCTGTCTTTGCAGTAGGAAGTCCTGCAACATCTCCTATACCGAATATATTTTTGAATTCAGTATGTTGCATTGTTCCTTTATCAACAGACAACCATTTTGCGTCATTTACAAGGGATGATTCTCTGATGAATTTAGGAGCAGCCTGAGGAGGAGCTAAGTGCAGCATATCAAACTTGATACCCTTTTTATTGCCATCGGTGATTATTTTGACATCTTTATGATTGTGTTCTGCTTCATGATCAGCCATTTCATACCAAGCAATCTGATCTTTACCATCTACTCCAACTAGCTTGTATCCAAACCTAAGATTGATATCCTTCCGATCCACCACTTTCATGAGCGTCTTAGCAATTGGTTTTACACCAAAAATTACTGTTCCTGGAGTAGCAAATACTACGTCAGTACCTTTTCTCTTGTTAGATTTATTGAAATAATCCTCAGCGAGATACATTATTTTCTGAGGCGCACCTCCACACTTGATTGGAGTAGTAGGTTGCGTAAACAATGCTGTCCCACCCTTGAATTTCTGAAGTACTTTCCATGTGTTTTCAGGGTCAGTATAATTACTACAAACCATGCCTTTGTCCAATGACTCAGTTAGACCATCCACCATTTCCGGAGCCATCACCAAACCTGGTGCTACGACTAGATAATCATAACTAATACGATCGCCATTCCTGGTTGTTACTGCATTATTCTTTGGTTCAAAAGTCGCCGCGTAGTCTTTGATCCAAGTGACACCTTTAGGTATCAAAGACTTCATAGATCGTCTAGTCTTCTCATAACTATATTCATTGGCTCCTACAAGAGTCCAGGCGGGCTGATAATAATGATCTTCAGAAGGTTCTATTATGGCTATATCTAGACTTTTATCTTTCTTTTTCAGTTGAGCAGCTGTCATTATGCCAGCTGTACCGCCTCCGATAACGAGAATTGTGTGTTTCTTTTCCATGATTGACTAGTTTTAAGTTTGCTCTAAGTTATACACTTGTGAATTAATCTATGTAACAATTGTTACTTAAGGAAATAAAATCATGAGCATTATAAGAAATTACAAATATTCTATTCTATTGGCCCAGTCCAAGCAAGCATTCCTCCGATTAAATTATAGGTACTACTAAAACCTAAATCAACCATCATTGCACAGGCTTTCCCACTTCTATTCCCACTTCGACAATAGATTAGATAATTCTGATCTTTGTCTAGTTTTGCAATTTCACTTGTAAATAGTGATTGGTTCAAAAAATTTATTTCACGAGCTCTAGGAACAATACCACTTGCACATTCCTCAGGTTTTCTAACATCTAGAATAACATATTTTCCTGTTTCAGATAGTTCTATGAATTTTTCTTGATCTATATCCTGCATTAGTTGTTTCTTTAAAATATGAAAAGGCGAAACACAATTTATAATTAGTACTTCGCCATTGATAAGATATTTAGATTGTACTATAGAATATCTGATGTAAATCAGATAGCTAAATACCGCTTACAACGTAGTAGGGCAAACAAACTCTGATACTGCTACGCCAGATTCTTTTATTGAATCAAAACCTCCTGCTACATCTACCATATTATGTATACCTCTGGATTTTAGAATAGAGTTAGCAATCATAGATCTATATCCGCCGGCACAGTGAAGAAAGAATTCTCCATTTTGCGGCAGTTCTGTTAGGTGATTATTTATTTCTGAAAGTGGAAAATTTTCTGCTGTGACGACGTGTTCTGATAAATGTTCAGACTCCTTTCTTACGTCGACTATTTTGCTATCAGCATCGTCAGTAATCATTGATTTGAATTCTATCGCAGGAATAGATTTTACATTATCTGTGTCCTTACCTGCATTAGTCCATGCTTCAATACCACCGTCGAGATAACCTATAACATTGTCAAAACCAACTCTAGAAAGTCTCGTAATCGCTTCTTTCAACCGATCTTTAGAGACAACTAATAGTATTTCTTGATTGATATCTTTGATGAGGTCTCCTACCCAAGGAGCGAAACTTCCATCCAGCCCAATAAAGATAGATCGAGGAATATGTGCTTTGGCAAATTCAGTCTCATGACGTACATCAAGTACAACAGCGCCAGTCTCATTGGCTGCAACTTCAAATTCTCTAGGCTTTAGAGCATGTTGTCCTTTTGCTAATACTTTTTCTATAGACTGGTAACCTTCCTTATTCAATTTTACATTTAGTGGAAAGTATGCTGGCGGTGGAAGTAAACCGTCAGTAACTTCTTTGATGAATTCTTCTTTAGTCATATCGGCTCTAAGAGCGTAATTCATGCTCTTTTGATTACCCAAAGTGTCAACTGTCTCCTTCATCATGTTCTTACCGCATGCAGAACCTGCACCATGAGCAGGATATACAATTACATCATCTGCTAGAGGCATAATCTTATTTCTCAAACTATCAAAAAGAAACCCAGCGAGATCTTCCATAGTGAGAGAACCCATTTTTTGTGCAAGATCTGGTCTACCTACATCTCCTAAAAAGAGCGTATCTCCAGAAAATATTGCATAGTCTTTACCATCTTTATCTTTCAATAGATAGGTTGTACTTTCCATTGTATGACCTGGTGTATGCAGAGCGGTAATCGTTAAGTCACCTATCTTAAACACTTGACCATCGGTAGCTATTGTTGATTTGAATGTAGTACTAGCATTGGGTCCATAGATAATCTCTGCACCTGTTTTCTCAGCCAAAGTAACATGACCGCTTACAAAATCAGCATGAAAGTGAGTTTCGAATATATATTTGATCTTTGCTCCTGCTTGATCTGCTTTATCAATGTAAGATTGCACTTCTCTCAATGGATCTATAATTGCAACTTCTCCGTTACTTTCGATGTAGTATGCTCCTTGAGCTAAGCAACCTGTATATATTTGTTCTATTTTCATAATCGTTTTATTTATTTTGTTTGTAAATTTAGGTATAGATGACTGAACTATGTGTAACCTATGTTACGCAACTTAGGAACAATAGATTTGATCTTGATTGTACCATAATTCGAATATTATTAATTTAGAAATGCTGAATACATCCATACTAAGATTTCTTCTTCTCTGATGTAATCAGACATTAAACTATTGGTTCCTTCATCATTTATTTGATCTGATAATTCTAGTATATGACGTTGTTTCGTTAAAAGGATTTTAATAGCATCCAATATTTCTTTTACAGATTTATGTCCGTCATTTACATTGGCTGATTCTTTTATCTCAGAAAGTTTTAAATATTCTGAATAACGATACTCTGAGGTATGACCGAGCGTTCTGATTCGTTCAGCAATCGCATCTATTTTTAAGATCAAATCATTGTATAGTTCTTCAAACTTAGCATGAAGTTCAAAGAATTTGTCTCCTTCCAAATTCCAATGATAGCCTCTCGTATTTTGATAAAAAACTGAATAATTGGCTAGTAAGTCACTCAGTTGTATTGCTAATTCTTTACTTTTTCCTATATCTAATCCTATTGCATTCATCATATTTATTTTATTTGTAAATTTAGGTACAGATGACTGAAGTAAGTGTAACCTATGTTACGTAACTAAAGGGTGATAGATTTATTCGGGTGCATTTCAAATTGTCGCATTTTACTATTTGATATACGAAAAGAAATTTATTGAAGGAAATTTAAAAAGTCAACATCATAAGACGATTTAGCGGTTCTGCGATTTAGCGATTCTGCAAAAGTCAATTAAAACAATTTAAAATAGAATTAATAAAACGTCATTTTGAAATGCACCCATTTATTCCTATTTTTATTTAAATACCAATTCCTTAGCAAATATGTAAATACCCATCAGTAAAACAAACCAGCCAAAAGCTTTTTTAAGCGGTTTCTCATTTATAAATTTATTGAGATAGATACCTATGAATATTCCAATAATAGATATGCCTGTAAATGTTAGTAAGAACGTCCAGTCGATTATTAAGTTTTGTACATCCCCGATAAAGCCAATTAGAGACTTGGCAGCAATTATAAGTAATGATGTCGCTACAGCTCTTTTCATAGGAAGATTGGCAAAAAGTACTAACGCAGGAATGATTAGAAATCCACCTCCAGCACCAACTATTCCTGTTAAAGTTCCTACCACTGCACCTTCCAGTATGATAAGAGGTATATTAAGTTTGACTTCTTTTTCTTCTGTCCCTTTCGATTTTCTACCTCTGATCATTGATACTGATGCCAAGACCATAACGATGGCAAAGAATAGCATTATCCCAAGGTCCTTAGTAAGCACAAAATCACCAAGTGTAAATATCTCATCAGGAATTGCCGGCACTAGAAAACGTCTAGTCAAGTAGACTGCAATAAATGCTGGCACCGCAAATACAATGGCTACTTTCAGATCGACCATTCCTTTTGATAAGTTCCTTATTCCTCCAACGAGAGAGGTTGTGCCTACAACAAAGAGGGAATAGGCAGTAGCCGTGACTGGATTAAGAGATAACAGATATACCAAGATTGGAACTGTCAAAATCGATCCGCCTCCACCAAGTAGACCCAAAGTTATACCAACAACTAATGCACCTAAATATCCTAATATTAAATCCATTTTTTTTAACTTATAGTATTAGATTAATGGGGAAGTTTGTTACGAAGTATGCCATATATAAATGTTCCAATTATAGCACCAAACAATACAACCAGAATAGGTAAATATCCATAGCCTATCAATACGAACATTGGTCCTGGACAAGCTCCAACTAATGCCCAACCTAAGCCAAATATGATTCCTCCCAAAAGGTATCTAGGGATACTCATTGCCTTTGGGGCGAGATGCAATTCATCACCATAAAGTGATTTTGATTTTCGCTTCTTTAAAATCTGAACACCTATTGCTCCCAAAATTACTGCAGACCCAATAATCCCATACATATGGAATGAATCAAAGTTGAACATCTCATAAATGCGATACCATGAGATTATTTCAGCTTTGGCCATGACCATACCAAAGAGGATTCCCAGTAATAAAAATTTAATGTATTTCATAATTAACTAGTTCTTGAAGAGGTGTTAGAAAATAAGTGGTAGAATAAAATGAACCATACTAAGGCCTCCGATAAAAAAGCCAATGACTGCAATAAGTGAAGGCAATTGCAGATTACTCAAGCCACTAATGGCATGACCGGAAGTACATCCTCCAGCGTATCTAGCTCCAAATCCTACTAAAATACCACCAATCAATAAGACAGCTAGACCAAAAGGGGAGGTTAAGTTTTCCATCCCAAATATCTCAGGAGGAAGATAGCTTGCTCCAGCATTTTCAAAACCTAGTTTGGCTAATCGATCGGTTGTAGCTTGAGATAAATCAATAGCTGTATCTGGTGTAAAAAATCGATAAGCAATGAATCCTCCGAGTATAGATCCTACTACAAAAACCATGTTCCACGTTTGATTTTTTAAATCAATTTTGAAAAAGTCTGAAACCTTGTGACCTCCCATTGCGGAGCACATTGTTCGCAGATTATTAGACATGCCGAAATTCCCTCCAAAGAAGAGCAAAGCAAACATGACAAAAGCTATCATTGGGCCAGCAACATACCATGGCCAAGGATTGGATATTAATTCCATTATTGTTTAATTTATTTTTGTACAGACCTATCTACTAAAGTGTATCAATTAGGGATAGGTCAAAAACTTATTCTTGGTGAAATGATTTATTTTGCATCTTCAAACTCAATTACAACTATTCTATTTCTGTGCTGCCTGATTATTCCATTTTTTTCTAGTTTTTTCATGAGCCGTGACACTACCACTCTTGATGAATGTAGGTCATTCGCTATATCCTGATGGGATAGATTAAGTGTAGCACTTTTGGCTATCCATGCTTTATCTCTGATGTATTTTTCAAGTCGCTCTTCCATACTATTAAAAACAATATTGTCAATAGCAGAAACCATCTCATTAAGTCTGACATTGTAACTGTCTAACACATAGTTTCTCCATGACTTGTATTTAATCATCCATTCTTCCATTTTCTCTACTGGTACAAATAGAATTTCGGCATCTGTTTCTGTAACCGCTCGTACAGTGGATTTTGCTTTCTTAGTACAACAGTTGAGTGTTACCGCACAGGTATCACCCAGTTCCAGATAATAAAGTAGAAGTTCGTCTCCATCCTTATCTTCAGTCATGATCTTTATAGATCCTGAAATAACCAATGGCATATGGGTTATAAGCATACCTATATTAATAATTTCTTTATCAGGTTTATAAACTCTTAAATTACCATTCTGACAAATTTCATTTATGAGTTTTGGTTCAAACAAAAATTCAAATCTTTGGTGAAGTTTATTGTAACATTTGATATCGAAAGGCTGAAAGTCCATTTATTTTTCTATTAATTTAGTGCGAAGGTACAGGCTTTAAAATAAGACTATGTAACTTAGGTTACTGAGGAGTTTTGTCAACATCTAGAATGAACCATTTTATGGATGCTATATCAAGATTTTTTCTTCTGCCTGTATTTGTAGGAGCATAATATTTAGCAAGATAGTTCAGTATGACAGGTTCATTTTTGCCCAAATCAGGTAATCCTTGAGTTGCTTGCATCCATTTGATCATTCCCTTCCATCCTTCTCTTGTTGCTTTATTTTGAGTTATTAACTTTGCAGAATGACATGATGTGCATGAACCAATAATAATTTGCAAATCTTGATCGGCATTTAGACCTGTTCGGATATGAATACCATTAACAACTTTATCCCAATTTGCTTCTTCATTTTCTGCACTCTGTCTTGCAATCGCTTTCTTAGAGATTTGTTCTAACTCCTCTGGCGTGTATGTCTTCTTGTTGATGAAATCATGTATCTGATCCGTAAGAATTACATATCCCAATGATAGAATAATCAGAGCGAGAATGAAGTAGATCAAAGAGATGAGTAGATTCCAACTGTCACCTAAAGGGTCATTATTATTGTTTCCTTTTACTGCCATTCTTAGTTTACTTTTATGGCTATTCGATGGCTTGCATTATTGAGATAACCTTTGGGATTCCAACCGGGAAGTATTATTGGCTGACTGTGGCCTTCAGTATCAGTAGCTCTTGCCCAAATCTCATAATACCCAATCTCTGGAAATGCTATTTGTGCATCAAAACGTTGCCATGCATATCTATTGTTCGCTTCCTTAAGATTGCACGATTGCCAGTTTTTACCAAAATCAATGGAGTACTCTACTTTAGAAACTGCCTTAGCTGATGTCCACGCATGGCCTCTGATTGGAAGTTTTTCTGATTTCTTTATGGTTGCCCCAGATTGGGGATATGTTATAAGTGATTTCACTGGCATTTGCTCAATGATACACATGTCTTCATCCTTTACCTTTGTCCCTGGTGCTACAGATTTGCATGGTACTCTATAAGATGTGCCTGTCATTTTTTGACCGTCATGTACCTTATTCCGTATTACAATTTTACTGAGCCATTTACCAGAGCAAGATGCTGGAAAGCCTCCAAAAACTAACCTGAGCGGATATCCATTAAGTTGGGGTATATCTTCACCATTCATGCTCCAAGCTATCATGCTTTCATCTTCCATTGCCTTAGCAATAGGTACACCTCTAGATATTGTCACCTTGTCAGGGTCGCCAGAAAGATGGGTGTCTTTTCCATAATACCCAATGTAGACAGCATTTGATTTTACGCCCACATCATTTAGCACATCTGCTAGCTTAACTCCCGTCCATGCTGCACACCCAACTGCTCCAGTACTCCATTGGTTGCCTTTTGCTGGAGGATTGAATTCACTTCTTCCATTTCCTCCACATTCAAGTGTAAGATTGAGCGTATGCTGAGCAAATTTTGATTTGAGTTCACCTAGCGTGTAGCTCTTACTTTGCTTTGCAGATTCACCCTCTATTGTAAGTGTCCATTTATTCGCATCCACATTTACGGGTGGTATTCCATTATTTCTAACAAAAAAAAGGTCATTGGGCGTGAGATCATCATCCAATAAGTGGGGTGGGGTTTCTGCATTTATTGGTCTATCATTCAAGATAGTAAGCAAGTTACTTTTTCCAATGAGCCCTGGAGGAATACTGCCATCTAATAAGCTAACAGGAAAAAATTCTGAAGGTAAATTAGAGCCAAAGACCACAGGCATACCTATAAGTGTAGAGAAAGAAGCCAATATCGAATTCTTCATGAACTTTCTTCTACTTGAATTATTTTTTGCTTTCATTTAAATTAATATTCTCAATTAATTAGAATTTACTTTTCAACTCTCTCAAAATTGTCAGAAGTATATTTCTTATCTACCCAACCAACAGTGGCTTGATCTAAAAATGAATCAGGAAATTTTTCTATTCCTGGGAAGCCAAGTTTAATATCTCTTCCATTATGAGGTATATATGCAGTTTTGAAAATATAATCCCAAATAGCCAATGTCAGTCCAAAGTTGATTCCATATCGTCGTTCTTTAGGTAATTCGTAACTATGATGCCAAATATGCATTTCTGGACTATTAAAAACGTACTTCATAATAGGACCTAATATTAATGAACCTCCCAAAACTGATCCGCCAATTATAAGCAATGAAGTTGTAAAATTTAAATCTGAAAAAATATTGATATCAAGTAATCCTTGAGAAACAACGACGCCAATAAGTGCTCCTATTATTCCACCAGTTATTCTACCACTGACGGATATGTTGGAGTGATTATAATGTCCCCAGGCCAGAGTGAATATGTGGATGATAAAAAAGTCATGCAGACCTATACCCAACAGAGCGAGAGGAATATATTCTAACGTCCTATACACAATATTTTCCATCCAATGATATCGCAGGTGAGCGGCAAAACCCATCTCCTCGACGGAGTGATGCACTTGATGAAACTTCCATAGCCAATCTGATTTATGCAATAATCTATGAATCCACCATTGCACAAAATCTCGCACTAAAAATCCAATAATTAGTATAGACCATATGGGTAGATTATTCATTGGATTCATAGCTTGTAAATCTACTCCGCTCAAACCTTGGATACCATTATTAAATAAGTTGACTATCACATCCGATGCAGCATTATAGATGATAAGAGAGAAGATAAAAAAGTTGAAAAACATATAGAATCCATCAAGCCAGAAATCTTTTCGCTGTACTGATTGCTTCTTTCGCCAAGGAATAAAAACTTCTAATATCAAGAAAAAGATGGAGACCATGATGAGCCAATAGAAATAATTTTTCCAAGAAGGGTGTGTTATTTCATGCCAAAGATAGCCTGCATAGCCTGAATATCCTGATACAAAAATGTCTAAATATTTATTCATTGATTTTTATTTTAAGCTTAACTCTAGTTGCCTTGTCATTTCTTTGACTTTCGAACGGTCTGTTTTTTGATCAATATTTACACTCGTATTGTGTAGATATTCGTAACTCCATTCTATCCAAGAACCATCATAATTCTTTACATTAGGATAATCTAATATATGCCTGAGAACAAAAGCGGTATGTGATGACCGAGAGCCTGACTGGCAATAAACAATCACTTTTTTGTCTGGAGTTATTCCCAATTTTGCTAGATCATATCTCAGATCTCTTTCACATTTTATTCTATGATCATCGGCTAAGTCTGAAAGTATAGACCAGTTGAGATGTATAGCAGTAGGAATAGCTCCTGAGGCTAATGCTCCTTTCTTAAATTGGTATACTTTGTTTTTGGATATAAAAGGTTGACCTAGATATTCGTAAGATTCCCTAGTATCTACTATAATAGTATTTGGGTCATTAATGGCGAACTTCACATCCTCCAACGATGCTAATAATGAATTATCTGAGGAGGCATCAATTTTAAACTCCGTGCTGGGCCTAATTACAGTAATATCTATAGTAGTCGGGTAGCCAGCTTTCTTCCAAGAGTTAAGACCACCATTAATTACCTTATGATTGTGAAATCCATAATAATCTAATACCCAGGTAAACCGAAAAGCATCAACAGATCCCTTTCCATCATAAACGAGTAACAAAGAAGAAGAATCAATACCGATATTGGATAATAGTTCTTCTAATTCCATTCTACTGCATTTAAGACCAGAGATTTCAGACTTTGCTTTTGATCGAAAGTCTGGCCTCCACAAGTTTATAGCATTTGGAATGTGCTCTTGGTAGAATGTCTTCTCTTCACAAATATGTATCAGTATGATATTGTCATCTACGCTTATAGATTGATGAGCTTGTTTGGCGGTCATTATGTAAGGAGAAGAGATGTCATCTTTATTACAAGAATCTACATTTACGGACTCCTGACTGCAAGAGGAGATCAAGAAACAAACAAAACACCACAGAGAATAATTACGAAATAGAGTCATTATAATTTCTAGCTTTTAACACTACTCATAATTATATTTTGCGTAGCAAAGTAGATGCAAAATAATACCTCAAAGATTAAACTGTGTAACTCATGTTACATAACTATGTTTTCATGCTTTTTACTTATCTGAAAATTTAAATACAAGCTCCTTTTCAAATCTAAAATCCATGTGAATATACATAGATCTTGATACCCGCATTACAAAGAAATACAACAAGGCTGATACAAAGATGACTAAAGCAAATGAACCTTCTACAGTCCAATCTAGAACGAGCATACAAAACCCAACTATTGCCAAAATAGTCCATACTGTCCAGCCATAACAGATGAACATTGCTCCAAAATAGTAACCAGGCTCTGGCTCAAACCTTTGCTCACAATTTGAACACTTGTCATGCATATTCAAAGAGAGCTAAAACAATTCCCCCACAAATGAAACAAAAGTAGTATCTCTAGCACTAGGCGATATAACCAACAACTGCTGACCAAATAACCCAGAATGCTGATCTAAATGCTCAAATATCGAAGAATACCAACCCCCAAACTCAAATCCAGCTACTCCTGGTAAATCTGGACCATAAACCTGACCCAAATCACCTGCTCGATGACGAACCAAAGAAGAACTGATAAAATGTAACAATGATAAATCTAGTGATAAACATTCACTGACTTGCGCTGATAACTGCACTGTACCAACTGATGATGAAGTAAACATAATAATGAAATAACTAAGTGAAAAAATACTGATGAGACTGATACTCGTACTATCGTATGTTCACTAAGGGAAGATATGTATATCTGGACCTATCTATGCAGAAGTATGTATGACAAATAAACCAACCGAATCGCTAGATTTTAGCTAATCTGCCATGAATCATGATTCTTACATATTCTCTAATTCTATCAAATCAATAAAGACAAAGTATTGAAAAGAGTAAAACTGATTTAGGTATAACGGTCTTGATTATGAAAAATAGCGAATTTTTATGCGCTAAGTTATAAGTTAAACATAGTCTAGATAGACTATGATATTAGCTAATCTTTAGTTTTTTTAATTTTAAAAGGTTTATCACTAAACTCGATTTCACCTACAGTAAACCCACCATCAATAATTATTTTTTCCAAACTCTCCTTTGTTGGTTTTTGGCTGATTGGTGTAGAAATGTAGGCTAATCCCTCTTTTAATTCTATTTCTACATTCTCTACCCCTGCAACTTTTTTTAGTTCTTTTTCCATACCAAAAGCACAATACGGACAAGCCATTCCTTTAATTTCTATTTTTATATAAACCCTTTCTTCAGTTTGGTTTGATCTTGCATTTAATGAAGTTGAAAGTGCAAAAAAAAGAAGTACAATTAAAAAACCAAATATAGATGTGTTGTTAGATATCTGTTTCATAATATTTCGTTTTAATTAATTAAAAATCGGGTTCCCAATAAAACCATATATTTAGTCTTATTAATCGTAATGTTATTTTGAACTATTGGTATTTGAAAGCTGGTTTCAAATAAGATTCTTCTTCCAGGGATAAATTGTAGCCCTGGAGAAACAAAGAGTGTATGAACTTTAGGGTCGATCATATAGTTTCCATTAATTTCTAGGAATGTATTGATTTGTTTTTGTGGATATTTTTGAGGTAAAAGTGGAATACCGACAGAAAAATTATATAAAAAATTATCCGTTGCTCCATTGCTTGTTATGTTGTAACCAAAATCTCCATAAATTCCAAATGCAGTTGATACTTTACCTATGATTAGACCTACATAAGTTTGATAAATTCCTGAACCAATTTTTGGAGTAGATGAAGTTTTTCCATTTGGAAAAGACTGTTTAATATTGGCTAAAACTCTAAAGGTTTTTGCTTTTCCGTCATTCTTGTATAGTTGATATTTAGTAAAGAGTGTAATGTCTGCAAATCCTCCTTTAGTTTCTGCACCCTTTGGTGTTATAAATTTAAATGGAAATACTCCTCCAACTTGAAATTTTGTGGTGATATTGTAGGGTATTCCAATGGGTTGAATATAAATGGTTGCATTTTCCTTTGATATGAACTTTCCAAAAGATCTTATTCCACTTCCTTCCAATCCTAACATTACAGGTGTTTCAACAGTAATTGGTGGGCCTTGACTAAGGGATAGCGTAGTAAAGAAAAGACATAATATGAATAGTATAGTTTTCATATTATTAACAACATTTTGTGTCTCCGCAACTCTTATTCTCTTGAATAGGTGGACAAGGAACAGTTCCATAAGAACAATAAACACAACAATCTCCTTCTTTGGGTTTTATAACCTTATGACAATGCTCA